>Ga0209269_1000821_pt1 | contig 21890 bp, 23 predicted proteins | sample MTBAKMMethaMetaG_FD_187455 | JGI IMG/M metagenome (GOLD analysis project Ga0209269, IMG submission 187455) | Enrichment culture microbial communities from Arthur Kill intertidal strait, New Jersey, USA, that are MTBE-degrading - MTBE-AKM (Arthur... | ecosystem: Environmental > Aquatic > Marine >... | reverse complement strand
GAGGCCGAGGGTGTCCTGGAGCATGCGGACCGTGAACACGCTCCAGCCCATCGCCTCGACGGTCTTGATGGCGGCGGCCTCGTTCTTCGTCAGCTTCGTCTCCTGCCCGCCGGCGTCGCTGTTGATCGCCGCATAGATCCGGGCGGCGGTCTCGAAGTCTGCCCGGGCCGCCCTGATCCCGCCGTCGTATGCCTCCCGCTGGAAGCGGTGGAGGAGGGCGCAGGCCTTGACCAGGTCGAAGAGCATGCCCGGGTTCCGCCGGTTGGTCGTGGTGGAGAAGTGCACCCTCTCCGCGTACGGGATGGAGACGTGGAGGCGCTCGCCTTTGAGGACCTCCCAGACCGCCCGGCAGACCGGCAGGTCCGGGTCCTCGCCGACGCCGTCCCCCTCACGGCTCTCGGCCTCCTTCATATGGGCGAGAACCCGCTCGTCCTGCTCGGCCGAGTCGTCGATCCAGACCGAGAGCATCCGGTTCATCACCTGGTCGTCGCCCACGTCCTCGACCTTGGCGAGCCACCAGACGCATCTCTCCGGTATGCGGCAGACCTGGAGTTTGCGGTCGGGCGAGACGGTGTGGTGCTCGATTCGCTCCCTGAAGTTCGCCGTCGCCGCCTTGAGGACCTCCTGCAGGTCGTCGGAGAGGGAGACGTCGTCGAAGAGGAAGATCGTGCCGGCCCGCAGGTCGTCGTGGTAGTAGAGCGCCTTGTTCGAGACGGTGCCGGCGAGGCGGTAGGCCTCAGGGACCTGCCTGAGCATGGTGGTGCAGGCGTGGCTCTTGCCCTTGCCCGAGTTGCCTGATACGGCGACGTGGAGGCCGTTGGTATTCTCCACCGACTGCGAGGCGAGGGACATCACCAGGCACTCGGCGACGGTGCGGTCGCCGACATGCTCCCGGTTGAAGGTGTCCAGGAGGAAGGCGAGCGGGTCGCCGCGGGTGAGGATCTCCATCGCCCGCTCCCGGTACGCCGGGGACGGCGAGGGGGGAGGAGGTGGCGGTACCTCTTCCCGCTTTTTCTGCCGCTTTGGCTCGTGCATCGCCCGCAGCTCGGGCCACCGCTGCACCCCGCCGCCGCAGGAGGCGTGGTGGCAGCCGGCATGTACCGCCCCGCTTGCGAACTGGATCGCAAACGCCCCGTCGCGGTGGGCCGTGCTGAAGGGGCAGTCGTCGAGGACGAAGAGCGTGCCGCCCTGCCAGGGCCGCGTGCTGCGGACGGCGACGCCGTGATCGGCAAGCCAGCGGCCGAGGTCGAAGGGGGAGGCCTTCGAGGCCGCCGGGGTCTCGACCGGGAGGAGGCCGGCGATTGTGCGGAGCACCTCGGCGGAGACCGTCTCCACCGTCTCGGGCACCGAGAGGAGCCGTGCCCGCCGGTGCGGCCGCTCGGGCGTGTGGTCGCCCTTGCGGGAGCAGGTGCCGTAGAGTTTCCAGATCCGGGCGGCGTTGTAGTTCGCCGTGTCGACGGTGACGGTCGCATCGGAGAACAAGGCGTCGAGTGTGGCGAGCACGCCCTTCACCAGGGCCGTCGCCGCTGCCTCGTTGGCGAGGTCGACCCGGTAGAGCAGGTGCGCCCCGTTCCCTGAGTCGGCCCTGATGGGCGCGGGGAAGCCCTGCTCCGCGAGCCAGAGGGCGATCTCGTCGGCCCGCCCGAGGGCGGCGTCGTGCTCGGCATCGGTGGACGACACCCCGCTCGGCCTTAATGGGTCCAGGTCGATCGGGAGCCAGCGCCGGCGCACGATGTCGGCGTCGGCGGTGGTGGGATCCGAGCGGGTCAGCCGCATCTTCACCCTGTTCGCCCGGCGGGCGAGGAGCGCCGGGTCCACCCCGTTTAAGGTGACGTAGATCCCCCGCACCTCCGGGTCGGCGTCGAGTGCCGCCGCCGCTTCGGCGAGCCTCTCGAAATCGTCGAAGTAGCCGGAGTGCGTGAAGCGGTCGGCGAGGGCCCGCACCTCAACGACGTTCCCCTCCCGAAACAGGGCGGCGAGGGCCCGGGCGATCATGGGTAGCCCTCCGGCACGAGGGGGAAGAGCGGCGCCGAGACCGCCTCGCCCGTGACCACCCGGCGGAACGAGACGAGCGGCACGATGAAGTGGCCCGATACCGTGAAGACCTTCACCGCCCGGCCGGCGGCGTTCATGGAGGCGTGGCCGACGATCGCCGTCTCGGTGACGATCACGCCGCCCTCCCCCTCCGCGGCGACGGCCATCGTCACCGGGGCCGGGTGGCCGTGGAAGAGCAGAGTCCGCAGGTCGTCCTCGGCGATCCGGTAGTGCTCGCCCCCGACGATCAGGTGGAGGTTGTCCCCGGCGCCGAGGCGCAGGGTGCCGATCTCCTCGTTCATACGGCTTCCTCCCGCGTGACCACCGTGACGGCGTACCGGTTCCCGGCCGCCTGCACAACGTGCATCTCCTCGACCTGCCTGCCGAAGCGGCGGACCACCGCCCCGATCACCTGCGGCACCAGGTAGAGCGGGACCGGATCGGAGGGGTTAATTTCTTTGCGTGCCGACGTGGTGGTAGCGGTCTTCCCTGAGACGGTGTTGTCGCACGAGGTTTCATGGGGGCCGCCGTTTCGTTTCTGTTCGCATCTCTCGCCCTTTCCCCGGTCGGTTCCGGGAAGTTCTGCGTGTTTTTCTTTCATGGTCTGTTCTCCTGTGGAGGCCGCCGCATCGAAGAAGAAGGTCAGGGGGATGTACGGCCTCGCACTAAGAGAACAGTGGGCGGGAATTGGCATAAGCGGAAGCAACGGGAGGTGAAAAGAAAAAACGATGATATATATGCGCTTCTTTACGGCGGAGAGGTGCAAATGTCCGCACCTGCAGGGCGCCCCGCGGTCGTCATGGACGGTCAGGCGCGTTTCCCTGAGGGACTGATGGATCCGGGGTTTTATCGTGGCAGGTTCGGTCCGGTGCGATCGTCTGCGCGCCTCTTCGCCCGCTGGCCGTGAGGCGCCTCACTTGGGGGAGCGTTGCGCACGCGTTAGCCCCGCTCCTCTCTGAACATCTCCTGGATCACCAGTGCGAGGATCTCCTCCCTCAGGTAGCGCTCACAGACAGATGGGGAATTTGTTCCGTCACATGCGCGGGCGAGGAGGAGAAAGAAGAAACGGCTCCTGAACGCTTCATCGCCCAGGCGTTCGTGCACCGTTTTTGCGATTGTTTCGGCATCTATTCCGGTGGACTCCCACATATTCTTATAATCCACCACCCACTCTTTTGCGTTGGGGAGTTTCGCCCGGCATTTTCCGCAGTAGTTTGCGTCATCGCTCCATTGTCTATGGCAATCGAGACAGACCTGCATACCCCTTCCCTGTCGGTCATCAGGTGAATAGGTATCCCCCCGGTGTTGTGCTCTCCCCTACGTGCTGACGTTCCTGAAACAGTCTCAGGATGCGCCCAGAACGGGATCATAACTCATTTATAGCGACATCTCTGAAATGAGACTATCATGCCGATTGAAGTCTCCCTGTGGAATATTTCCTCCAATACCATCAAAAAAATCGAATACTCTTCCATCGACTCAGAAAAACAGCTGGAGGACATCCTCTGCGAGGATCTCTCCATCCTTGACGGCGACCTCCTCCTCATCGGCAGGCAGGTCCCGACCGGTTATGGGAAATATATCGATATGCTCGGGATAGACCCGACAGGAAAACTCACCGAGGACTTCGATTAATCCCCTCATTTTTAAAACATATGTCTGCACCCCACGATTCATAGGGCATTTCCGTGATTTTTACGTTACCCTTTTTCACATGTGCTCGGGTACGGGTTGTTACCCGGACATAACCTCGCATGGAACACCATTTTTATCACGGCGAATGGTCGTTCCACCAGGGATCGTGTCCTGCTGATTGTTTTGTATCTACGTTTCTCCTTGAGAGAAAGCTGATTATTTCAAACGGCGCGGTGCATGATCTTATCCATGGATGCCTTGGGTTTGACGCCGAAATATCCCTTATCCTGATAGAAGGTCTCCCCTTTTTCTCCAGGAGGGTGATCGATGCGGGTTTAGGTTGAACGTCCGGTCTTTTTTTGGGCTCGAAACCGTATTTTCCCTTATGTTTGTTATCCAGCGACATGTACATGGATGGGGTATGGTTTCGTTAACGAGAAAGTCCATGTATGTAATGATCTTTGTTCTGATATATTCGATAAAATGCTTATTTAGTTAAATCTACCATTTTAAGATATTTTTATGCCAAAATATTGCATAAACAAAAATATTATATATGACTGTCCTCATATCGAGTATCAGTCAATAGCATCGATGGATGTTATGCATGGAGCATGTGTTCCATGGTATCCTGGATGGTGATCCCATCGAAAGATACACCGCAAACGGTGACGTTTGCCGATCCATTTTGTTATTGGCTCTAAGCACGATTGGAGTCAATAAAATGAGCAATCAACAAGACGTTAATTTCAAGGTCGGTATTGTTGGCCTTGGATCGGTTGGTTCTGCTGTTGAACACGCACTGAGTTTCTACTACCCCTGCACCGGTTATGACATAAATGGTACCGGTTCATGGAGCGAGATTCTAAAAACAAAGGTTACTTTTATCACCGTTTCGACGCCGGAAGGCATTGATAGTCGCCTTGACTGTTCAGCAGTTGATAATGTTTTGTCCCGGCTCAACAAAAGCAGGTATTCCGGCATTTGTGTGATAAAAAGCACTGTTGGAGTTGGATATACAGATTCAGCGGTGAAACGCTTCCCTCGCCTGCGAATCGTTTACATGCCGGAATTTTTACGCGAAAAAAGCAACTTCACCTGGTTTGTCAACCCTGACAGAATGGTTGTAAGCGGAGATGATCAGGATATCGATGCCGTACTGGAATTATTTACCTGGGTAGACGGACTCAATGATACTGTGCCGGTTTTACGGATGTCTCATATCGAAGCAGAAATTGGAAAACTTGCTCATAATGCAAGAATTGCCCTCCTCGTCAGCTTCACAAATGAAATAGAACAGATTTCTCAGGAACATGGAGCCAATCCAAACCAAGTAATGAGCGTAATCCATGCCGACAGACGCGTAAAATCTCAGGAACACCTGCGACCGGGGCTGGGACCATATGGAGGCAAGTGCGTCCCGAAAGACACCCGGGAATTGATCAATGCCTCGCACAATACGATACTCCTCAAAGCTGCAGAGAGTGTAAATGACATTTTCCTGAACAATGGGCTTCTCCTTGATGTGAACACTACCACTTCACAATCAGCTGAAAAACGGATCTGCTAAGGGGACCGGAGAATATTATGACGCAACTTGCTGTACTTATTGCCACAAAGAACCGCCCCGAAACCCTGAAAAATGCGCTTCATTCAATCATTTATCAGACAAAAAAACCAGATATAATCCTGGTTGTCAGCGATTGTGATCCCGAACAAGAGAAAACAACGAGTCACATTATTCAGGAGATTGGCAGTACATTTTCACAAATCCGGCTGATCCGTAATCAAAGAACAAAAAATCTATCTGGAGCATTAAACACAGGGATTCAAACTCTTATTCAGGATAATTTCACTCCAGAATCGACATACTGTGCTATTCTTGATGACGACGACGAGTGGGAACCGGACTATCTTTATGACTGCCTTGAAAAAGCCGAATCAGAAAACTTAGATGTAGTTATATCGGGTCTTATCCGTCATGAAAAACAGGACGATGAGGGGATGCGGTTATCCGTTCCAAATTCATTTTGCATCAGTGATTTTTTTGTTGGAAATCCCCATGTTCAGGGCTCAAATCTTTTTGTCAGGTTCTCGACACTCCTTCAGGCAGGGGGATTTGACGAAAATCTGGAAAGTACGACAGACCGGGATGTATGTATCCGAATACTTGACCTTGATCCATGCAATGTTGGATTTCTCCAAAAACACCTTGTGCATCACTGGGCCCTTCCCAATACAAACCGGCTTTCTGAACCACAATCTCCCCGTAAAATCCAGGGCTTAAGAGAGTTTTACAACAAATATGCTCCCAGAATGAACTATCAGGAACAGGACGCATTCAGGCATCGCGCTCAGAATCTGTTTAGATGTGATATTAATTCCGTTGAAGATACTGATATGCCCATACCAAAGATTCAACCAAGACCGCTGGATTATCCAACAGGATTGATGTTTCCCCTTGTCATTGGGTTCATTGCAACAAGGATGGCATCCACTGAAAGTCTCCTTGACGATCTTCACGATTTTTTTGTAGGCTCTCCTGTTATCCGGAGGGTTGTTATCTGTGATAACACCCCATCAACCGGAGCTCTCAAACGGTTACTGGGTAAAGAACGGTATCAATCCCTGAACTGCACGCTGATCAGCAGAAAAACCATCGATGAAGAGTGTGATTTAGGAATATTTGGATCATACCTGCAGGATGAAGAACAACGGAAGGGTATTTCTTCAGGCAGGACCGTCCTTCATCACCATCTCTATAAAGAGGCAAAAAAATTACCCGGTTCCGTTGTATGGGTACTGGACGATGATATAAGGCTTGAATATCTCACTTTTGACCAGAATATCATCAAATTATCAATTCCTGAAGTGCAGGACACCATAGTGGGACTAAAAAGTCAGGGTATTAGCATTGCTGTCGGGAAAATCACTGGCGATGCACCGTTGCCGACGCATAGTACCCTGCGGGTTCAACTTCTCGACATTATATCTGAATTAAAACGACGGGAACATACAATAGTCTCAGAATCTACAGACCGGAATAATACTCAAATCCGACCCATTCATCATACTGATAAATTATCTGAGAAATTTCCTGATTATTACTATGACTATTCGGGTGAACATACCGCGCACCTTGAATTGCCTTTCCGAGAATCACTGATGGAAATACCGACAATTGATGATCTCGTCCAGAAGATCCCTGAAATCGGTTTTGGGAAAAATATCTCCCGTCCGGTTATAACTCAACATCATTCAACCTATAGCAAATTGCCTGTACCATCTTCGTCCATTATCCCTCGGGGAGGGAATACCATTGTTCTCAATCTGGAGTGTCTTCGTGAATTTCCCAACCTTTCCCCCCGGATTGGACGGTTGAATGCCCGCCGCGGTGATACATTCTGGTGCATCCTCAATAATCGCATCAAGGCAGCCAAGGTAGGTTTATTCCCCCATGCGGTTCGGCAGGAAAGAACATCTGAAACAACACGGGTACACAATTTTGACACACTTCTTGCAGATTTTTATGGCAGTGCCTTCGTCCGTGCAATGGATCAGTATTATGAGAGAAAAATTCAGGAAACCGGTTTCGTTCCCCGCCGGATCAGGCTCTCAATAGATGATACAGGCAGGGAAATGATCTGTTCACAGTTCCAGGATCATCTAAACCAAAGGCTCTCCCAGTTTGTACTGAATGCCTACCGTATTCAGGGCTTAATAAGTTCAATTGGAAAAACATTGCAGTCAAAAGCATTCTCGGATGTTCAGGGAATGAATGAAGTAAATATGTTCCTGAAATCACTGAAACAACTTTACTCTCCTGAAAATATCTGGAATACGTATCATGAGGGAACATCCTGGAACCATATTGATTTGCATACATTTCTGGATCATTTTAAAGGCCATGTGAAAACCTATCGGCACGGTCTCTCACAGGAGATTTATCCAGAAAATATCGAATATGTAAGAGAGGTCACAGAAAGAATCCTTCGGAAAAGATATCCTGACATACCGATGCCCCTGCGTAACATAGGGCATGGTCATGAAGGTGCAGTATTCACTGACGGCAAAAATGCGTACAAATATTTCTATGCAGGTCTGGCAAATTTTCAGGAAGCCCGGCTTGAAATCATCAGGAAGAAGGTACTAAACAACAGTTCTCTTTCCCATTTGAGTTCCCTCACCGATATTATTGAGGAAAATGGAGAACTGATCTTTGTCATGTCCTATGAAGGTAACAGAGAATATTCAGGTGGTCACCTGCAGGATATACTCGCGATTCTTAATGAATGCAAAGAATCCAGTATCGCATTCACAAATTTTCATCCCAAAAACCTCATTGTCAGTGGTGATACACTCAGGTTGGTGGATATCGGGGCTTCGATTGTTCCGTACAATGAAATGGAATTCCTTCAGATGTGCAGACGGGCATATCTCACGTACCGCTGGCATTTCCGGACAGATATATCTGATGTGATGTCAACGGCTCTCTTTGACCCTGATATACCGGAACTCTTTGGGTTTGATTATTTTTTTGAGGCTACGAAGAACAAAACAAAAAACGATCTTGTCAATGAAAAAATAGTTCAGTTGGTTTCAGAAACCCAGCCGAAAAGAATCTTCGACTATGGGTGTGGAAGGGGTTCAATTGCAGAACGATTAGCAGATATGGGATTTAGTGTCGTTGCTTATGATCCGGATACATCAGTCCTTATTAAAAATAGCACAACTATTGTGAACGCTCATTATATCGACATCGATGAATTGGCACGTCTGAAATTATCTGGTGAAAAGTTTGACACGGTGATCTGCAGTCTGGTTCTCTGTACAATCAGTGATAATACGGAAGCAAAGGAGGTTATGGAAAATATCCGAAAACTGGTTGCAGATGATGGCGAAGTAATTATTGCTCTTTGCAATCCTTTTTCATCATTTGTTCCGGAATCAGAAACCCACATCAAGCTGGATGTCCATGATGATACATCGTATCAAAGGCAATTCTGTTACCAGAAAAGAATGCGGGAAACCGGCAAGATCCGGTATGAATGCCACCGACCGTTCTCATGGTACAAACACCTTTTCCACCAGCAGGCCTTTGAAATCTCCGGAATTGAAGAAGTCAGGACACAGGACATTCAAAATATCTGCCCTTCCAGTGATTTTCTCATCCTGAAACTAAAACCACTCAGTATCCCAGAAAACAACAATGTATCGCTTCTTATCCGTGCAGGTGCAATGGAATGGGAGACAATCGATCTCCAAATCCGGCACATTGTTAGTCAATTGGAAGGACCTCAGACCTTTTTAGAGAAAATAGTGGTCACGGATAACTATACGGGCCCTTTTACACGCCAATATTCTCAGGCAAACCTGATGGATTTCAACAGGAAACTTGACCATCTCGTTGCTGATGGAATAATTGATAAGGTGGTGACTGCACCTGACGATCCCACAATCATTGAAGACACCAATAAAAAATGGTTTAACGTTTCTTCAGCGAACCCCCGCAGTCAGAATGGTCAGCCGACCTTTATGGCGCTTTTTGGGTTTGAACAGTGTCAGGGAGATTACATTCTTCATATGGATAGTGATTGCATCATCGCACGAATGGACAGGGACCATGATTATCTGAGAGATATGGTCAATATTTTCCAGTCCGATTCAAATGCCATGACAGTTTCATTCAATATCGCAAAATCTAATGATAAACCATACACCCGGGATAGTCTGGGGAAAAAATGGCGAACTGAAGTGCGATGTGGGCTGATATCGAGGGCTCGAATTCTATCGTCACTTCCTCTCCCGAATGATGTGGATGAATCAGGCACACTTCAACTTGCCTGGCATCGTGCTCTCGATACCGAACTTGCTCAATCAGAATGGCAGTCCTATCGTGGAGGGGACCGGCGAACATTTTTCATCCATGTTCCTAACACTACAAAATCCAATAGCAATTTTTGGTTCACTGTGCTCAGGTATGTCGAACAAAAAAAGATTCCGGAAATCCAGAATAATTCCGTTGATCTAATAGGAACAATGAATGACTGGGCCGGTTCTCTTAATGATGAATATATAATCATCATCCGCGGAAAAAATGTTCCCATTTCAAAATTGCGACGATGTATGGATTCAGTAGATCAGCAAACAGACTCCAGTTTTAGCCTGGTCTTCATCGATGCAGGGTCCTTGAATCCAGTTCCCGAATATATCAAAGAAGTTCTTTTACCCAAGTGGGGGGAGAAGGCCCGTGCATTCTTCAATTTTTCTCCCCTTACGTCTCTTGAAAACAATGTTATTGCCATTCAGGATATCTGCTCGAATCCGGAAAGTGTCATTATCACATTGGATATGGACGATGCCCTCATCGGGACTGATGTTATTGAGTGCCTCAGGGAAAAGTATCAACAGGGGGCAGATTTGACCGTAGGGTCCATGATACGAACAGATAAATCAAGTAATTATCCGGTAATATTTGAAGATGTCCGTAATGTACGGGGCGGCAATGTCTGGCAGCATCTGAGAACATTCAAGAAATATCTCTTTGATGCTATCCCTGAATCCTATTTCAAAATTGATACCGGTTGGATTCCATTTGCTGAAGACTGGGCTTTTATGATTCCCATGGTTGAGATGGCAAAAAATCCGGCCTATATCAGTAAGAATCTGTATTTCTACGAACCAACAGGGAATAAAGACCCGGCAACAAGGATCCGACGGGAAGATATTATTGCTAAAATTATCGGGAAAAAGGCCCTTAACAAAAATTCATGCACTGTTAGAGGTGATCAGGAATGAAACCAAGAGATCATGTACTACATCTCATCAGGGATGCACCGGAAGATCGTCGGACAATCGCACTGATTCGCCATTCTAAAAGAAAATCGTTTAATGGAGTACCGGATCAACTCCGTAATTCTGTTGGAATTACCGATGAGGGTATCGTAATGGCCAGGGAATTTGGTGAGTCAATAAATCAAATTGCCCCTCATAAAAGACTATTCCTTGGTCATACAGTAGCAAAACGAGCTGAGATGACGGCCCAGTCAATTTATGAAGGTTATTCCTCAGATAATCAAGCAACGATTATCGGGTGCCAACCAGAAATAGAAAGTCCGGTAATTAATCTTGAAAATCTGGTTAATGCGAGAAACGAATATGGATGGAAAAATCTTATCATTAAATGGCTGGATGAGGAAATACCCCGGAATACACTTCGGAATCCCCATGAATATACCAAAGATATACTGGGGAAATTATTGCGTTATACCAGAGTGGATGCCGGTGAATTATTGATCTTCGTTGCTCACGATATCACTCTCTTTCCTCTGGTTTTCAGTTTATTCGGAGAGAATGTGAAAGCAGTTGAATTTCTCAACGGTATCGTAATTTCAGCGGATAAGAATGTTGCTGAGATTAAGTTTGATGATGGGAAATACTCCTTTGAAACGGAGCGTAGGATTTCATGACAAAACGAAAGATAATTGCCGTTATAGGTGATGCAAATCTACCAGAGAACTCAGAAAAATATATTCTGGCAGAAAAGCTTGGTTGCAGTCTCATCGACAATGGATTTCAATTGATTACCGGAGGACTTGGCGGAGTTATGGAGGCTGCTTCAAAAGGAGCAAGATGTTCACCCCTTTACAGGTCAGGCGATATAATTGGGATTCTCCCAGGAAATGATTCTAGTGAAGCAAACCCATACGTAGATATTTGCATCCCGACCGGTCTTGACCTTGGCCGGAATATTATTATTTCAAATGCAGATGCGGTAATTGCTATCGGTGGTGGTGCAGGCACACTTTCTGAGATGGCGAATGCCTGGGCCTTAAAGCGTTTAATAATTGGATATCGTGTCGAAGGGTGGAGTGGAAAACTCGCAGATCAGAAAATTGATGTACGGGATAGGTATCCTGATATATCTGAAGACCGGGTCTATGGAGTTAACACAGAGAGTGACGTTTTAAATGTGCTAGAATTATTGCCTAAGTATGATAAGAGGCATAAAAAAATCAGGAAACGGATCGCCAAATAAATTTATTTTTAATGTAATATAAATCTGGACGAAAACCGTACTGATCAGTCTTGTCATTATCTGCCCTTCCCTCCGTTTCTGGGAGAAAAAAGGACGCTCCTTCTCGCTTGCACCCCATGCAGACAATCCCGATATCACAACTTATCTGCGGGACGGCTTCCCTTCTCCCTACACTCTTGATGACGCAGACCGGTTCATTGCAATAGCAACCAAAAAGTCATCCGCACGTCTGCTCGCAATAGAGGTGGAAAGTGAAATAACCAGTGGGATCGGTATCACCCCGAACCATTCCAGAGAAGAGGGATTTCTACAGGTGCAGCGCACTGGAAAAAATGAGGGCACGGCAATCCTTCACCCTATGACGCCAGGAAGGATGGGAGGCCGGCAATCCCATCACCCTTCCCCGTCGCCGGTCTCCAGCGTCCACATCCCCCGCTCGATGAGGACCTCGGCCACCGCACGGTAGAAGGGATCGAGAGCGTTGAGAAGTTCCGGGGTGACGCTCCGGCGCGGGACGGTGTAGGCTGCCCGGTCCTGTGAATAAGCGCTCATCCTCTTACCTCTGCCTGATGGGTGGTCTGCATCGTTCTGGCCTCTCTCCGGGGTTGCGGTCCCCCCGGTTCTGTGCGAACGGTTGGCGCCGCACATTCCATTTTTCTGCCCCGGGGCTATTCAGCGTATCTTATGGATCCGGGGAGTGCAAGGTCTGCCACCTAAAAGCCGGTGAAAAAAAGGGTTGTTATTTTCGGATCTGCGCGCGGATCCGGCTGGCCGCATCGATCACGATACCGGGTTCATGCGCCATGACGAGGCGGAGATCGGCCGATAAACTGTCCACCTCTTTCCGCGCCTCCTCCGTAAGCCCGCGCCCGCAACGGGCGCAATAACAGGCTCCGGGGACGTTGATGGTATGGCACTGATCGCACTGGACCGGCTCAAGGGCGCCACCGGGCCCGGCCTCGGCGATCTCCACACCGGCAAGTTTTGCGAACGCCTGATCGGCGTCGCCATCGACCAGGTGCGCATAGGTCTTGATCATGTCGGTGCCCTCGTTTCCCCAGAACGTTTTCTTTGCGATCGTCTCCTGAAGGCCTCCCCGGAGGGCGTGCGTAATCCGGCTGTGCCTGAAGATGTGGGGCGTGATATGCTTCTCAATCCCGGCCCTCTGTGCAAAGATCTCGATGGCCTTGGAAAATCCCCGGTACTGCATCGGCAGGCCGCGCATATTGACGAAAACCAGGTTTTCTCCTTCAGGGGTGCCCGGGTACGACGCCTTCCATGCTGCAAGGTACTGGGTATAGGAGATGATCGGGATCGAACGTTCCATGCCGGTCTTTTCGTCGGTCCGGATCCTGGCCCCCCACTGATAGAATGAAACGTCCTTCCACCGAAGGCTTGCCACGTCGATGGCCCTGAGACCGCCTTCGTACATGATGGCGATCATGGCCCGGTACCGCACGGATTTTGTAGCGGCGATGATCGCCTTCACCTCTTCTTCGCTGAGGATGTCCTCAGCCGTTTTGGTCTTGACATCAAAAGAAGAGGTCCGGATCTTCTGGATCTTCGCTGCGGGCGCGGAGATATGCCCGTTTTCTGCAAGGAAAACCAAAAAGCGCTTTGAGATCTTCGTCAGGTCTGCAATGGTGTTCGGCTTGTAGGGGGTGCCGTTGGGTTTCCTGGCCTGGCGGAGGGCGTCGAAGCCGTCATACACGTCGGTGATGGTGAGGGCGTCGGTGTGGGGGAAGAACCTGGCCGCCGAGCAGAGGGTGTAGGCCAGTTTGTACCGCCGCTGCGGGGAGAGGTTTCTGGTGGCGGCCTCCTCGGCTACGAACTCGGAGAGAAGGGCGGCGTCTGTCTGTGTCAGCCTGCCGTCCTCTATGGCATTCCGGATCGATCGTCGTTCGTACTCGCGGTAATTCTGCGGTAATTGGTGAAAACGATCGTTGGTCATGAGGAGAGATGGGCCTGATCGATTATATACTTGACCTTGAGATTAAGAACTTCGTTTCCTTAACCCCGGCTGGGGCTTGTTCCTTAAGAATTATCCTACTTCTTTTTGACTGGATTTTCAAAGAGCGCGGATCTTCGCACCACCATTTGTGGGACGCATTCTGCGTTTCATGCCCCACAAACCTGGTTGTGGATCGCAGATGTCTCACAAACCTCACGCCCTTCCGACGGTTCCGGGGGCGGTGGAACCGTCCGGGGGCGGTGGAACCGTCCGGGGTCGAACCGGTTCGCCCCCGGAGAGCCTCATCCGCAGGAGTGCGATCCCCTCAGCGGTTCTCCTCATTCTGCTTCATCCGCCGGTACTCCTTCTCCGCCATCCGCTCCACGTACGCTTTTCCATGGAACACACTGAAGAAATGCGCCACAATGCCAATCCCCCACCCAAAGAGGATGAAGATGAACCACGGGAACGTCCCTGGCCCCCCGGTAACCCACCAGATGGCGATGAGAAAGAGGTTCACCCCCACATAGACCCCCAGATGCGTGTAAACCTCTGCCTTTTCCTTCGCGGTCTCCCGTGCGATCTGTCTCAACTCTTCATCGGTCGTCATGCCGTTCACGTCATAGAGGGATCATAGTGTCCGGCAATAAACATCCCGCCACCATCTCCCTGCGGCCGACCGAGATGAGGGCGGCAAAGGGGAAGAATAACCTGACAAAACAACGGGTAAAACCAGGTTCAACCACTATCCCCCCCACAACGACGACGTGGGCATCGGGATCAGCGGATGGGAGGCTGGACCCCTGTACCACAGAGTGGGAGCAGGTGCGGTACGCGCTCGACGTACAGGATGGGGGGACCACAACGGCCCGAACTTTCCCGGATGGTGAGACGGATCATGACAGCGGCACGGTGCAACTCCATCGTACCGGAAGGGCAAAAAGATCGGGTTATTAATTAAAGGAGTCTTTTTCGATAATACGTGCCGCAAGAGTGCGGACCCCGGCATCAGGATCATCCCTGGCAGCGCGTCTGACCGCTTCACCGACGCCGGTGTCCCCGAACGATGAGAGGGCCTGAAGGGCGGCGCTCCTGACGGCGGGATCGGTGTCTTCTGTCGCCTTTATGAGGTGCGGGATTGCATCCTTTCCGCCGACAGACGAGAGGGCATGCACGAGGAGGACTCTGATCTTCGCAACCGGTTCTGAACCAAGGGCGGCGACCATCGATCCAAATGCCTGCGGCGGACGGCGGAGGCGGAGGGAACGCGCGGCCCTGTATCGCATCTCCTCATCAGGACTGGAGAGAGAACAAATGGATTTTTCAATTTCCGTGCTTCGTGCATCTAAAATAACAGGTTGAATACCGTGTTCTCCGTGGAGACAAATAATATGATGGAGAATATAGACCCCGGGATATCCCGAGGTGAGAGATAAATATTGAATACGCTTGTGGGGATTCTTCCAGACCTCATTGTTCAGTGTAATATTGGACCCACACGAAGAACACGTGAGAAAGACATCCTCCTCGCTTTTCCGTGGTCTGAAGGAAATTTTATCACAAAAAGGGCACACATAGAGGTCGTCGGCGGGGGTGAGGTCTGCAGCAATTGCATCCAGAGAGGAAAGAATTTTCTTATTGAATTTTTCAGCACCAAAGGCATCATACCTCCGCGCCGCTCGCCACCCCTCCTCAAGAGCAGAAAAGTCCTTATATCCAAGAATTTTATAGGCCTCTTCCATATGCACTGTAGGTTAAAAGGCACAATGTTATTTAAATATTTGCCACAGGGAGAGCACCAGAAATATCATTATGTTAATTATACCGGATTTATCTTCGAATCGGAGTATTTATAGCAATCGTCTTGAAATGCCCCCCACCTCCAGGAAGAGAAAAGATCAGAACCAGCACACACCCCCATCTCTTTCTTGAGGTACCCCGTATATCGTCTATCTCCAGCACCTGCTCTGGCCCTGTAGAACCTGCCGAAACGCTCAATTCGCCGGTTCGGTATCGGCGGGCTATGGACAGGAAAAGGATCGGGACCGTATGCAGGTGCCACCCCATCGGGAACAGAAAGAAAAAACTACAGATCTCTGAAAAACGATCCAAAAGCATCCCGAACAAAGGTTTTACATCTGGATGTCAATAATTAATCATGATAATTCACAGTCAGGAAAACAGAGACCGCAACGGCCCTGTCCGTCCTGACGATTATCATGGTGATACAGGTGTTTCTGTCTGAACTGCTGACGACATCATGGAGGACTGAGAGCCGGTGATGCGATTTTTACTGACGGCACTCTGCGCCTTCGCCGTCTGGCTGCTGCTGACGGCCGGAACAGGGACGATCTTCCTCTGGTCGACCCCTGAACTGCTCGCCGGCGGCTTCCTCGCCCTCCTGACCGGGGCGATGGCCCGATCCTTCTTCTGCAGGAAGGGGGATTATCGCATGGCAAACCCGCTCAGGTGGATCGTGCTTGCGGTCTACCTCATCGGACCGTTCTTCTTCGAACTCACGAAAGCCAACCTCGACGTGGCCTACCGCGTGATCACCGGCAGGATCAGGCCGGGGATTGTCCGGATCTCCCCGGGGCTCTCGAAAGACCTCTCGGTGATGATGCTCGCGAACTCCATCACCCTGACGCCGGGAACCCTGACCGTCGACGTCGATGAGGAGAACGGAGACCTCTTCGTGCACATGATCCACATCGACCAGGGCTTCGAGAAGCAGGCGATCGTCGGCCCGGAGGACGTCCCGTCGTTTTACCGGTTCGCACGCTGGATCAGGAGGATCGCAGAATGATAGAGCCCTGGATACCGGCGGTGCTGGCGCTCGTCGTGCTCATCGCCCTCGCCCTCGTCAGGCTTGCGATCGGACCGACGGCGCCCGACCGGGTCGTCGCCCTGGATGCGGTGAACACCCTGACCATCGCCGCGATGATCCTGCTGGCGATCGCCTACGGGGAGGTCGTCTTCGTGGACGTGGCGATCGTATATGCCCTCCTCTCCTTCGTGGGCACTCTCTATATCGCGAAGTACCTCGGAGGCGACCTGCCATGATCGAATGGATCATCTATGCATGCATCGGGATCGGCCTGCTCTTCAACGCCCTCGGGGTGATCGGCATCCTGCGGTTCCCCGACGTCTACACGAGGCTCCACGCCGAGACAAAGACCACCACCTTCGGGACGATCTTTCTCTGCCTCGCCGTGATCGTCGCCTCGGCTTCGGCATACGTCTCGAATGGAGACACAGCCGCCCTCACCCTCGCGGTCCACACGGCGATCGCGGCCGTCGCCCTGGCGTTCACCAACGCCACCGGCGCCCATGCGATCGCCCGCGCGGCGCACCGTTCAGGGATCCGCCCGACGCGGGCCCGGGTCGACCGCCTTGCAGAGGTGGAGGAATGATCGAGGATATCGTGCAGGCCGTCGTCCTGCTCGGCATGATCGCCTCGGCGGTCGCCATCTGGCGGTTTAAGGATCTTCTCGCCGCAGCCGTCGCCTTCGGCGTCTTCTCCTTCCTCCTCTCCCTGGAGTTCTACCTCCTGCAGGCGCCCGACGTGGCGATTGCAGAGGCCGGGATCGGCGCGGGGCTGACGACCGCGATCTACATCGTCGCCATCAGGGCGACTGAGCGGAACGAGGAGGGATCGGCATGAACGGCATCGCGCGTACGCTGACCATCCTCGTCCTTGCGGGGGCGCTCCTGTACACGGCGTTCTCCCTCAGCTTCGGCGCCCCGGCGGCCTCGGACATGGACGACTACTTCATCCAGCACGGCCAGGAGCAGACCGGCGCCAACAACATCGTCACGGCGGTCGTCTTCGACTTCAGAGGGTTCGACACTCTCGGCGAGGCGACGGTGCTCTTCACCGCCGTCCTCGGCGTCGGCCTCCTCTTCAGAAAATTCTCGGCGGAGGAAGACGAATGATGACGAGAATCGTCAGGACAGCGGCAGGCGTCCTCTTCCCCTTCGTCCTGATCTTCGGGTTCTACATCGTCGCCCACGGCCACCTCACGCCTGGCGGCGGGTTCCAGGGCGGAGCGGTCATCGCCACCGGGATCGTCCTCCTCGTCGCCGCCTTCGGGGCCGGCGAGATCGGCAGGCGCATCGGCCCCGGCGCCCTGAAAGGCAGCGAGGCGCTCGGCCTCCTCCTCTTCATCGGGACGGCTGCCCTCGCCTTCGGCTTCGGCGGGACGTTCTTTGCCAACTGGCTCGCAAACGGCGGCGCCATCTTCGGGAACGTCGTCCCCTTCGGGCCGAACCCCGGCGACCTCAACACCGGCGGGGTCATCCCGCTGATGAACCTCGCCGTCGGGATCGAGGTCCTCGGCGCCCTCTCGGTGATCGTGCTGCTGATGTTCAAAGGTGTCAGGGAGGAGACCGAATGATCGCAAACCTCCCCTTCATCGCCGTGACGGTCATCGCCCTCATCGGCATCGTCGTCATCCTCACCAGGAAAAACCTGGTGAAGATGGTGATGGGCCTCTCCCTCATCGAGGCGGCCGTCAACCTCTTCCTCGTCTCCCTCGGCTACAGAAACGGCGGCATCGCCCCGATCTTCACCAACGCCCCGGCGGGCGAGATGGTGATGCCGACGGTGCAGGCGATGACCCTCACCAACATCGTGATCGGCATCGCCACGACCGCCCTCCTCCTCTCGTTCGTCATGCTCGTCTACAGAAAATACGGTTCCGCCGACGCCGGCGTCATGCGGAGGCTGAAAGAATGATACCCGAGATCATCATCAGAAACGCCCCGGCCCTGCTCATCGCGGTGCCGATGCTTGCGGCGTTCGTAACGCCGGTTATCGCAAAGGCCGGCAACGGTGTCATGAAAGCGTGGGCCCTCCTCGCCACGGCAGTCACCGCTGCGATCGCCGGGATCATCGCCTGGCAGGTGCTCGATTTCGGGACGATCATCTACACCTTCGGCGCCGCGGCGCCGGGCCTCACCATTCCCCTCGACTCGGGCGGCATTCCCGTGCGGATCATCTTCACCATCGACGCCATGAGCGCCTTCATGGGGATCATCGCGGCGATCTCGGGCTTTGCCGTCTGCCTCTACGCCATCGCAAGCGAAAAGAGGCAGACCGGGCAGGAGATGTTCTTCGCCCTCCTGCTCCTCCTCGAGGTCGGCATCCTCGGGATGGTCTCCACCGGCGACCTCTTCAACTTCTTCGTCTTCCTGGAGATCAACTCCATCGCCGGGGCCGCCCTGGTCTCGTACCGGATCAGGGGCGGGCTTTCGGTGGAGGCGGCGATGAAGTACGGCTTTGTCTCGACCCTCGGCGGCCTGATCGTCCTCACGGCGATCGGCCTCCTTTACGGCCAGTACGGCGCCCTGAACATGGCGATGGTCGCAACGAGGATGCAGTTCACCGTGCTCGACGGCATCGCCCTCGCCATGCTCGTCACCGCCCTCGCCATGAAGTCAGGGGCGGTCCCCATGCACTTCTGGACGCCGGACGCCTACGGGCTCGCCCCCTCCTCGGTGACGGCCTTCCTGGTCGTGGCCTCGCAGGCGAGCCTGTACGGGGTCTTCAGGATCGTCTTCACCCTGTACGGCGGCATCGTGCAGACGCTCGACTGGACGACCGTCGGCTGGATCGTGATCGTCCTCGGCGTGCTCTCGATGTTCGTCGGGGTGACGATGGCGATCCCGCAGCATGACGTGAAGCGCCTGATGGCCTACCACGCCGTCTCCCAGACCGGCTACATGCTCCTCGGCGTCGGAGTCGGGATCGCCCTCCTCGGGACGGCCTCCTTCGACACCTACGGCATCGTGGCGATGGAGGGCGGCATCTTCCACATCTTCAACCACGCGATGTACAAGGGGCTGCTTTTCCTCACGGCCGGGGCGATCATCTACCGCACCGGCACCTCAGACCTCAACCGGATGGGCGGGCTCGGCCACTCGATGAAGTGGACGATGCTCTTCTTCGGGATCGGCGCCCTCGCCATCGCGGGCATACCGCCCTTCAACGGTTTCGCCTCGAAGCTGATGATCTACGAGTCGGTCTACCTCTTCAACCCCCTGCTGGCGGTGATCGCCATGGTCGTCTCCATCCTCACGCTGGCTTCCTTCGTGAAGGTCTTCCACGCCATGTTCATGGGCCCGAAACTGCCCGAGTTCGCGGAGGTGCAGGAGGTCCCGGCGCCGATGCTCCTTGGCATGGGGCTTTTGGCCGTGATCGTCGTGCTCTTCGGCGTCTTCCCGGACCAGGTGGTCGCCGGGCTCGTCGAGCCCGCCGCCCGGGCGCTCGCCGACCAGGGGGCATATATCGCCTCGGTCCTCGGAGGTGCCTGAAATGATTGAAATATTCTCTCTCTCGACCGGCACCGGATCCTGGAACCCGGTGGTCTGGCTCATCGCCCTCGCGGTCGCCTTCATCGTCGTCCTCGTCATCTGGGCGACCGGCGAGCGCTCGTACCGCCGGGAAGGCGGTGCGGCGGCGCCCTTCCTCTCGGGCAACGCCGAGCCGGAAAAAGGCGAGGTGCAGATCAGGGCCGGCAACCTCTACTGGGGGTTCACCGAAGCGCTGAGCGGCTACTACAAACGGCTCGTCCCGCTCCACACCGGCATCCTGAACGACTACGTGCTCTGGTTCCTCGGGACGATGGCGACGATCGTCCTCGTGCTGGCGGTGGTCAGATGAAACTGACGAAATCCTTCAACAGATCGCTCTGGGTCTACCACGTGAACACGGGTTCGTGCAACGGCTGCGAGATCGAGATCGTGGCGACGATCACCCCGCGCTACGACCCCGAACGCTTCGGCATCAAACTGGTGGGGACACCGCGACACGCCGACGTCCTGCTGGTCACCGGCCCGGTCACCCACAAGATGGCCGACCGGCTGCGGAGGGTCTACGAGCAGACGCCAGACCCGAAGGTGGTGATGTGCATCGGGAGCTGCGGCCAGTCAGGCGGGGTCTTCTACGACTCCTACAACCTCGACGGCCCGCAGGACCAGGTGATCCCGGTCGACGTCTACGTCCCAGGATGCCCGCCCCGCCCCGAGGCGATCATCCACGGCGTGGTGACGGCGATTGCAAAACTCGAACGGCTGGAGGCAGAAAAACAATGACAGCAGAAAAAATGACGGCTGACGAGGTCATGGACCTCTTCACCTCGGCCTTCGGCGACGGCGTGCACGAGGCCTATATCAGGACATGGGGAGAGGGCGTCGCCAAAAAGAAGACGCCGGCCCTATGGCTGCGGATCGACCGGGCCCTCCTCCACGACGCCGTGGAGCGGCTGATGGGGATCACCTACCCCCACCTTGCCGTGATCTCGGGCACCGACCTCGGCGAGGCCGTCGAACTCGTCTATCACTTCGGGATCTACTACGGGACCGAGGGCGGCGAATACATGATCTCGTTCGCGGTCTCCCTGCCGAAGGGCGACCCGACCATCGGGACGATCGCCGACCTCATCCCGGGCGCCGTCTTCTCCGAGCGGGAGAAGCAGGAGATGCTCGGGGTGCGAATCGTCGACATCCCTGACGGGCGGCGGCTCTTCCTCTCCGAAGACTTCCCCGACGGGGTGTATCCCTGGCGGAAGGACGAGTCCGGCATCCCGGATGCGATGGTGAAGAACCTCTGGGAGGTTGGGAGGCCGACAGACCGCCCCGAACCCCAGGTGGCGGAGAAGGAGGCTGGAGGTGAGAGCGATGGCGAATAACGGCGAAGAACGGCCGACCACCACGATCCCGATCGGCCCGATCCACCCGGCCCTGAAAGAGCCGATCCTCTTCACCCTGAAGATGGACGGCGAGGCGATCAGCGCCGCCGACTTCGCACCCGGCAAGGCGCACCGCGGGATCGAGTGGATGGGGATGCGGCGGAACCCCGTGCAGATCCTCTACCTCGCCGAGAGGATCTGCGGGATCTGCGGCGTATCGCATTCGATGGCGTTCGCGCGGGCGGTCGAGCAGATCGCCGATATCGAGGTTCCCGACCGGGCGCAATACATCAGGACCATCGTGGCCGAGTTCGAGCGCATCCAGTCCCACCTCCTCTGGGCGGGCGTGGCGGCCCACGAACTCGGCTTCGACACCCTTTTCTTCCTCGCATGGCGGGTGCGCGAGGCCTCGATGGACGTCATCGAGCACCTCACCGGCAACCGGGTGAACTACGGGATCATCCAGGTCGGCGGGGTGCGAAGGGACATCACCGAGGAGCAGTTCGCCCTGATCGAGCGGACGCTCGCCGAGTACGAGAAC
>Ga0209269_1000817_pt1 | contig 21973 bp, 22 predicted proteins | sample MTBAKMMethaMetaG_FD_187455 | JGI IMG/M metagenome (GOLD analysis project Ga0209269, IMG submission 187455) | Enrichment culture microbial communities from Arthur Kill intertidal strait, New Jersey, USA, that are MTBE-degrading - MTBE-AKM (Arthur... | ecosystem: Environmental > Aquatic > Marine >... | reverse complement strand
AACGCAAGCTGGAAGAGGTCTTTCTCGATCAAAGGTATTCAGATGGAGTAGGGGGACAAAAGTAGTCAAGGTTGCTGTTTCAACCCACACAAAGTAGCGAAGAGCCGAACTTCTTGATACCCGGACTCCCCGCACCAAGGGAGGAGGATCTCTCAAAGGGCATCCTCGAAACGATCGACATGGACAGTTACCGGGTTGAGAGAAAGGCTGCAATGGCGATCCAGCTCCCTGATGCAGACGCCACGATCGATCCGATCCCCACCACCGGTGGAGGGCGCAAACCTGAGCCTGAACTCGATCGGCTCTCTAACATCCTCAAGACCTTCAACGACCAGTTCGGCAACATTCCCTGGAGTGACGCCGACCGGGTTCACCGTCTGCTCACCGAGGAGATCCCGGCCAGAGTCGCTGCCGACAGCGCATACCAGAATGCCCGGAAGAACTCAGATAAACAAAATGCCCGTATAGAGCACGACAAAGCGCTGATTCGCGTGATGACCGCCGTGCTCAAGGACGATACAGAACTCTTCAAGCAGTTCAGCGACAATGAGGGGTTCCGGCGGTGGCTGTCAGACACCATATTCGCGATGACCTATGCCGGGGCAGAACACTGATGGTCTCATCCAGGATCCCTATGCCCCCTGGTTCTAGGTGCGCTGATAACTGTTTCACATGTCAAAATCTAGTCCCCCACCAAAATTAAATCTCTAAATTGGCCCATCCTGTAAAAACGGTTGTATCCCTCCACAACTTTTCTTGCGTCCCTGATCTCCACGCATCAATGGAAACTACCGGAAAACGATATGGGGGGAAGAAAAATACACTCCCTCTTTTTTCTTCAAAATTTTTAGCAATCGAACGTCCCGCTCACACCGCTTAGCGCCCCCGGCACCAGCTCGCACGCCATCACGTATTCGGGCGGGATCTCCTGGGCGTGCCTGATGCCGAAATCGACGGACGACCTGAATCCGAACCTGTGGTAATACGCCGGATCGCCGACGAGCACCACCGAGGTATATCCCATCTCCCTCGCCAGCATGAAGCTCTCGCGTATCAACCTGGAGCCGATCCCTCTCCTCCGGTGCTCCAGCAAGACGGAGATCGGCCCGAGAAACAAGGTCTCGTGCGTGCCCTCGCCATTGGCGATGGAGGTCTCTGTCAGCATGATGTGGCCGAGAAGCGCACCGTCCTCTTCAGCCACCAGCGCCAGGTCAGGAATATAGGTGGGGCCGCTGCGGAGTTGATCGACGAAGTCCTGCTCTTTCCCGTTGGAGACCTGTGCGGTCTGGAAGGCGACTTTCACCAGGTCTTATATCCGGCTAAAGTCTGCTTCTGTTTCCTTTCGAATAATCATGTAATCCTCTTTCATTGGTGCGTCAACAGGCACAAAACCATCCCTACCGCATCACGATCCGGTGCATCAGGGCCATTATCCCGGGCTTTGCGTCTTTTTTCCGCCTCGACCCGAAGGGGTTCATCTCCATCATGGAGGGGCCCTCGAACATCTCGGCGTTCAGCCGGTTGTTGATCTCGTCGAATATTCTCGTATAGGCGGGACAGTGGGGGTCGACGCCCCTGATCTCGCCACCGGTCGGGGCAATCGCATTGTACGGGCAGCCGCCCCGGCAGTACCTGATATGTGAACAGACCTTGCAGTTCTCGTCCACATACTCCTTGTATGCCTGCATCATCCGGCCGGCCGGAGAGGCGGCGAGGTCGTCGGCGGTCGGGCGGTCGCGCACATGCCCCATCACGTACTCAGGCATGCCGACGAAGCGGTAGCAGGGGTAGATGCTCCCGTCCGGCCCGACCGCGAAGGTGTTGCCCATGCAGTCGGCGAAGGTGCAGACGGTGCCGCGGCGGGTGAACACACACCGGCAGAGGTCGTTGATATTCATGATCTCCATCCGGCCCAGGTGCTCAAGGGAGCGGTCCAGGAGGTACACCAGCAGTTCGCCGTATTTCTCCGGGGAGAGCGCCCATTTCTCCGGCTCGGTGCCGCGCAAGGAGGGCAGGGCCGGGTGCAGCTTCAGGGTGAAGCCGTTTTCCAGGAAGAAATTGACGATCTCCTCCCGGTGCTCCACGGAGTGGCGCGTGAAAGTGCAGATGAAACTGACCGCAAGGCCGTGGGCCCGTGCGATCTCGTAGCCCCGCATTGTTTTGTCGAAGTAGCCGTCCCCCCGCTGGAGGTCGTTGAGGTCACGCGGGCCGTCGATGCTGGAGCCGATGGGGACGCGGTATTCGGCCAGCACCTCGGCGATCTCCGGGGTCATCTTCCAGAGGTTGGTCTGCAGCGCGAAATAACAGCCCTGTCGGCTCAGGCTGTCGGCGAGCATCGGCAGCGCCTCCCGGTAGAAATCCGCCCCGGCAAGGAGGGGCTCGCCGCCGTGGAAGGTGATGGTGACCGGATCGTCCCTGAAGTCTTTGAGCCATTCGGCCACCTCTCTGACGGTTTCGATGCTCATGACCGGGGAGCCTTCCTCAGAGCTCCAGCAGTATGCGCAGTGGGAGGGGCACCCGAGCGTGGGGATGAGCATGATGTGAAAGGGCGTTTTCATCAGGGCGTTGTTTCTCTTTCTTCAAAGAATAAGGTTGCTAAAGGGGCGGTGTGGCATGTGCCGGACGAAAAAACGCGGGAGAAGGATCAGGCCCGCTCTCCCTGGAGGTATTTCTTGTACCACCAGAACCAGGGCGTGTCCAGGAAGCCGATGATGTTCTTCGCCACGATCTGGCCGACGATCAGGGGGAGGAGCGGGGCCACCCCGGCAAAGGCGATCGTGACGAAGATCACGCTGTCGAGGGTGAGCCCAGTGATGTCGCTGGAGAGGCTCCGGAGCAGGATCCGGTCGGGGTAATGCGCCTTGAGCCAGGCGAAGATGCGGGCGTCGATGTTCTGGGTGATCAGGAAGGCGATCCAGGAGGCGACGACGATCCTGATCCCGAGGGAGAAGATCTCCTGCCAGGTCTCCTCGTAGGCAAAGAAGGGTGCCGCCGGGAGGGAGTTGGTCATCAGGATGAAGGCGACCAGGAGCACCTGCGAGACAAAGGCGATCCCGATGGCGATGTGCGTCTTCTTCTCGCCGTAGACCTCGTTGATCATGTCGAGGGCCTGCGAGAGGAAGGGATAGATGAAGACCGATGCCGGGGCGAAGAAGGCGGCGATGCCGATGTCGAACGCTACGATCCGCGTGGCGATGATCTGCGAGGCGGCCAGGTAGACGACATAGAAGCCGACCAGCGCCGCATAGCCGTACTCCCGGTGGCGCCTGATGATGTAGGCCGAGGCATAGGTGACGATGGTGAGGCTTGCGACCCAGTAGAGCCAGACGACGGGGAAGTCCATGTGTCACGCGACATTGGACGGCAGCGGTATTAGTGGCTGTGGTTATGGGACGCTTCCACCCGATCCCTATGTCCGGACGATATACCCGCCCTCCATCAGCGTCCCGATCACCCGCTTGTCCCAGAGGGCGATGTCATCCTCGCGGATCACGGCGATGTGCGTCTCCCAGAACTCTTGCAGCGCCGGGTCGTCTGTGGCAAGGTGCCGCCGCTCCATCACCCGCCCGGCCCGCACCCCGGCGGCGTTCAGGATGAGCAGGCGCCAGCAGCGGTACTCCCGGCAGATGTCGGGTCTCGTCAGGTGGATGATGCAGCAGATCCCCCCGTCATCCGGGTCTTCCCGCAGGAAGGGGCAGGCCCCGGGCCATCGTTCGAAGATACCGCGCTCGGGATAGAGATGGGCCTTTTTGGGACTGATCCTGACGGCATGCTTCTCCCCGGTGTACCGGTTCACCATCAGGAACCTGCCGTCGCCGCACTCCTCCTTCACGACATGGACATCGCCCATATGGCTGCAACACTCCCCGCACCTGATGCATTCGAACGGCATTGATCCCTCTCCTTGGTGAAGGGAACGCCCGGCCATTCTATAAATCTGACGCTGGAGAACGGACACAAAACCCTATCACGCCCGCCCGCCCATACACTCCCTGACCATGGCCCGCGAGAAGATAGAGCCTGCCGGACGCCTCAGAGAGATCCTGAGACGGATCGACGGCCGGGGATACGGGGCGTACAGGAACTGCGAGGGGGCGTATGCCTTCGACGGCTTCGTCCTCCTCATCGACCACGCCCAGGCCGACCCCTTCGCCGCCCCGAGCCGCGTGCGGGTTCGGGTGGAGGCAGCGGTCGCGGGCTTCCCTGCCCGGTGCCTCTCAACAAAGACCCGCGAGGTGGCGTTCAGGGACTTCCTGGCCAGAGGGTTTGCCGCGGCCATCGACGCAAAGGGGCCGGGCCGCCGGGGGAGCGGGAAGAGCGGGCAGATCGCCGTCGCCCGCCCGGGTCAGGAGGTAATGGAGCGCTCGTCTGTCGTCGTCACCCCCGACCGTTCAGTCGAGGTGCGGTTCACCGTCGGCCTCCCGGCACGCGGCCGGACGGTGCTCGGAAGGGAGGCAGAGGCGATCTTCTTCGACGAAGTCCCGTCCCTGGTGAGGGGGTCCCTCCTGTACCCGACCACCGACGCCCTGGCCCTCGACCGCCACCTCGAGGTGAGCGAGGACGCCGACCATCTCAGGGCCGCCCTGAGAGACCGCGGCCTCGTCGCCTTTGTCGCCGACGGCGCGATCCTGCCGCGGGCGAGCGGGGTGGACGACCGGCCCCTCCATGGTGCGGTTCCCTTCACCTCGCCGCCCTCCCTGCGTGTGACCGTCGACCTCCCGAACCGCGGCACGGTCGCCGGCATGGGCGTGCCCGCCGGGATCACTCTCATCGTCGGCGGCGGCTTTCATGGAAAGTCCACCCTCCTCAGGGCGATCGAGAGGGGCGTCTACACCCATATTCTGGGTGATGGCCGGGAGTTCGTCGCCACCGACCCCGCGGCGGTGAAGATCCGCGCCGAAGACGGCCGCCGGGTGGAAAAAGTCGACATCTCCCCCTTCATCGCCGGCCTCCCGGACGGCCGGGACACCCGCGCCTTCTCCACCGACAACGCCAGCGGGAGCACCTCGCAGGCGGCCAATATCATGGAGGCCCTGGAGACGGGCGCCGGCGTCCTCCTCATCGACGAGGACACCGCGGCCACAAACATGATGATCCGGGATCGGCGGATGCAGGAACTCGTCACCGACGACCTGGAGCCGATCACGCCCTTCATCGACCGGGCGCGATCGCTCTACCGCGACCTCGGGGTTTCGACCGTGCTCGTCATCGGCGGCTCGGGCGACTATTTCGATATCGCCGACACGGTCGTCTGCATGCAGGCCTATATCCCGGAGGACGCCACCGCACGGGCGAAGGCGATCGCCGAACGCCACGCCTCCGACCGTTTCACCTCTGCCGGGGACGGCTTTGGCACCTTCAGGCGGCGGGTGCCGGATGCCGGGAGCATCGACGCCAGCAGGGGCAGGCGGGAGGGAAAGGTGGCGGCCGACGGCGTCCGAGGCATCAGGTTCGGGGTCCACGATATCGACCTCTCGGCCGTTCCCCAGGTCGTGGAACCGGCCCAGACGACGGCCATCGCCCATGCCATCCTCCTCGCACGAGGGTATATGGACGGGAGACGGACCCTGCACGAAGTCGTCGCGAGGGTCGGGGACGATATCAGCACGGGCGGCCTCGATGCCCTAACCCCCCATCCTGTCGGGGGGCTGGCGGCGTTCAGACCTTTCGAACTTGCGGCGGCGATCAACAGGCTCAGGACATTCAGGGCCGGGCAGAAAGGAAAATAATATTAAAGGCGGCGACGGGAACCGTGACCTCATCACCGGCTGCGCCCACGGGGCTGTGCTCTCCATCGCCGGCACCGTGATCGAGGCGGTGAAGACGGGAGCGATCAAACGGTTCGTCGTCATGGCAGGCTGCGACGGGCGGCAGGCCGAGCGCTCCTACTACACCGAGTTTGCTCAGGCGCTGCCACGTGACACCGTGATCCTGACCGCCGGCTGCGCCAAGTACCGCTACAACAGCCTCGACCTCGGTGATATCGGCGGCATCCCGCGTGTCCTTGATGCCGGTCAGTGCAATGACTGCTACTCCCTCGTCGTAATCGCGCAGGCGCTCGCGGAGGCCTTCGGCGTCGGGATCAACGACCTGTCCATCTCGTACAACATCGCCTGGTACGAGCAGAAGGCTGTGCTCGTCCTCCTCGCCCTCCTGCACCTCGGCGTGAAGAACATCACCCTCGGCCCCCGGCCTTCGTCTCTCCGGGCGTCCTGGACGTGCTCGTCGAGAACTTCGGGATCAGGAAGAACGCCACCGTCGCGGAAGACCTGAAGGTGATGCTCCCCGGGAACTGAGGGAGTTCACGTCGGCAGATCGATCGGAGACGCACTGCCCTGGCGCTCCGATGCCGGGCGGTATCCTCCCCGGGGTACGGCAATCAAAAACCGCGCCCCCTCCCCCTCCTCTCCCGTTTCAGCGATGGAGATGCCGGTGATATCCAGGATCTCACTCACAAGGAAGAGGCCGTGGCCGGTATGCCTCCCATAACCACTCTCAAATATCCGCTCCTTCAAATCTTCGGGAACACCGATGCCGTTATCCTCCACGATGATGACCCCGTCCCTGTCATCCTGTTCATGGAACGAGACCCTGATCGCCGTCACCTCCTCGCCGTGCCGCACAGCGTTATCCAGGAGGTTCGCAAACACCCTCTCGAGCATCGGATCGGCAAAGACCTCCACCGCATCGGTCTGCACATCAAGGATGACGCCGTCGAGGGTGATGGATGCCGCCGCCGCCCTGACCACCTCATCCAGGCGCTGCCACGCCGGGGCCTTCATCCCCATGTCCTGATAGTCTTTTGCAAACTCAAGATTCTTCTGGATATTTCTCACAGCCATCTGCGCGCTCTCGATTCTGGTCCTGACATCCCCCTCAGGGATCTGTCGTGAGGCAAGGGAGAGAGACCCCAGGGCCACGGCGATCTGGTTGAGCATGTCATGCCTGTTGATCCCTGAAAGGAGGTTGAGTTTCTTGTTGGCTTTTTTCAGGGCATCACGCGTGTTCTTCAGATCGGTGACATCCATCCCGTAGACTGCAAGAGATTCGACGTCGTTGTTTTCATCGATGACCGGACAGATCTTTACGTTGATGGATCTGTCCTGAACAGAACACTCCAGACCGATGGATCTTTTTTCCTCTATCGCCCTCTCGAGAGATTTTTTCAGGACGGTGAACGCTTCCGGGAAGAGACCGCCGATATGCGAAACGATCGTCGCGCCGTCTCCGCAGCTGAAGGTCTCGATCGCGGCATCGTTCGCGGCGAGGACGCCGCCGTTCAGGCCCAGCAGGAAGGCTGGTTCGATCAGGGCATTCATGAATGAACGGAGGTTCTCCTCACTCTTTCGAATCGCCTCTTCCGCCTGTTTGAGTTCGGTGATATCGAGATATGAAGCGATCCTCAATGTCGTTCCCGGGATCATGTCGACCACGGCGCTGAGGGATCTGACTGCTCCATACCTGTCGACCGACCGGACTTCGTAGCGTCGGGGGAGGAGGCCTTTGCGGGTCCGTCTCATGTGGTGATATTCCAGCAGTCTTTTTCTGTCCTCCTCCGCTACGAACTCCGTCCAACTCTTCTTCCCCACCAGTTCCCCGACAGGATAGCCGGTAAGCCGCTCAAATTCTTTATTCGCCATCAGAATGGTGGTATCCTCATCGAAGACCGCCGTCGCCTCCTCTGATGTCTCGAAGATGGCCCATTTCATCACCTCGGAGAGATGCGCCTCCTCCTGTGCTTTCTTCTTCCCGCTGATGTCATGAGCAAAGGCGCACATAAACTCCTTCTCGCCCATTTTGTGATGAGCCAGGGAAATCTCCACGGGGTAGAGCGTCCCGTTTTTTTTCCGGTGGACCGATTCGATCCTGAGGTGTTGGCCCTCTTTCAGCCGCTGCCAGAGGGCGCGCCACTCGTCCTCCCCATAGAGGGGGTCGACATCCATCACCCGCAGGTGCTGGAACTCCTCCCTCGTGTAGCCGAGCATGGAGCAGGACTGTTCGTTAACGTCGAGGAGGGCTCCGTCGCAATCGATCCAGTAATATTCCTCCGGAGAGTGTTCGATCGAGAACCGCGTCCTGAAAAGCGCCTCTTCGGTCCTTTTCCGCTGCACCGCCTGCCTGATCTTGGACGCCAGTTCTATGAACAGTGCCTCCGGGTTCCCCCCTTTCTGGAGATAAAAGTCGGCGCCACTGTTCAGGGCCTCGATCACCACCGCCTCGCGCCCTTTACCGGTGAAGATGATGAAGGGTATATCCCTCCCGCTGCCGCGGATTTCCTTGAGCAACTCTATCCCGTCCATCCCGGGCATCTGGTAGTCGGAGACGATGGCATCATACGGGGAGGTGGAGACCATCTCCAGTGCTTCTGTTCCCGAGGTGATGGTGTCGCAAGAAAAACCGCCCATCTCTTCAAGGAAGACCTGACAGATCTCGCCGAGGGAGGGCTCATCGTCAACGATCAGAACACGGATGACGGTGTCTTCGAATGAATTCACCACAGGAAGATAGAACTATTCTCTGAAATAAATAATTTGAGGTCGAACTCGTGGCCAGACAGCCCTGTCTCCATCACTGCCGTCATTTATCCGTTAAATGGCGTCAGAGGGCAGAATGACCAAAGATGCGGCAGGGGCATGCCGTTGATCCGGGGTGCGAGACCGTCTGTCGCCGGCACCGCTGCCTGTGTACCCACTTTCTCACTCGCCCCACAGATCCCCCTCGGTTTCCCCGCAACATCCGGCCCCGCCCCATCAGCATCGGCAGAATGCGGCCTATATCACCTGAAAACGGTAAATCCTGCCTGTTTCGGCGTCAGGATGACACGCTCGTCCCGGCGGTTGTCGTCGTCCTCTCGGATCGCGGCGACGTGCCGTTCCCTGAACTGCTGCAGCGCCCGATCGTCCGCCGCCAGGTGTTGCCGCCCCATCACACGTCCGCAGCGGTCAGGATGAGCATGCGCCAGCACCTGTAATCCCGGCAGATGTCGGGCCGCGTCCGGTGGACGATGCAGCAGATCCCCCGTCATCCGGGTCTTCCCGCAGGAAGGGGCACGCCTCGGGCCATTGCTCGAAGACGCGACGGTCCGGACACCGCCCATATGGATGTAGCACTCCCCGCACCTGACGCAGAAAAACGGCATTGCAATCCTTCTGTGGAGAGGGGTTGGACGCCGGAGGGATATGCCCCGAGGAAGAAGACGGAGACGAAGGTTCAGATACTCACGCCGCCCACCCCAGAGTATACATGCTAAACAATTCCGGCAGCCCGGACAACGATGCCGCCGCCGATATCATGGACCTCTTCGTCAGGCTCCTCAACAAAGCGGCGGCGATCGAGAGGGATCCCGTCGACATCGGACACGGCGTGCTCCTCTACCCCTCGGAGGTGCACCTTATCGATATGGTCGGGCGGTTCCCTGACGAGAACGTTTCGGCGCTGGCGTCCCGCCTCGGCATCACCAAAGGCGCTGTCTCGCAGACGACGAAGAAGCTGGAGGCGAAGGGCTACCTTGAACGGGAAAATCTGGAGGGCGATCGAAAAACCGTCTATCTCCGCCTGACACGGCGGGGCGAGGAGGCCTTCGCCTGGCACCGAGACTATCACGAGGCGGTCAACCGCAGCATCGTCGGAGAGATCGCCGGCTTCGATCCTCGGGACGTTGAGAACTGCAAAAAAATCCTGCTCCAGGTAGAGGAGATCTTTGACGCCTGCCCGGTTGCGCGGGCTGAACACACCCTGAAGTTTCGGCAGGTGATCAGGGGAGAGCGGGAGTGAGGGCGTCACCGCCAGATTCATATTGTTTAGTTACTAAACTATTTTCATGGGTCCGGATGAGATATACGCGATAATCCCGGAGGAAACGAAGAGCAATAAGAGATCGCCTGCGAACGCGGATGAATATGTGCTCTGCCCCATCGAGCAGACCGACAGGTGCGCCGTGATCGACCTGTTCAATTACTATATCGAGAACACTTATGCCGCATACCCCGAGCGCCCGGTGCCGTACGAATTTTTCGATCTGCTCCTTGCAGTCTCAAAAGAGTATCCGACCGTCGCACTGAGGGGCAGCGATGGCGCTCTCGCCGGATTCGGCATGCTCCGTGCGCACAATCCCATGCCGGCCTTCGCCCGGACCGCGGAGATCACCTATTTTATCAGGCCTGAGCTGACCGGCAGGGGGTTCGGGTCGGCGATGCTCGAACACCTCGAAGCAGAAGGCAAAAAACGGGGCATCTCCTGCATCCTTGCAAGCATCTCCTCCAAAAACGAAGGGAGCCTCAGGTTCCATGCACGGCACGGCTTTATGGCGTGCGGCAGGTTCAGAAACGTCGGGGAGAAGTGGGGCACGCTCTTCGACACCGTCTGGATGGAAAAAGAGATCTGAGGCGGCCCTACAGGACCTCGACCTCTCCGTCCTGTGCCAGGCGCAGCCGCTCCTCATACGCGGCGGGGTCCCGGGCATACTCCCTGATCGCTCCGAGATCTTCGGCTGCCCTCGTCTCCCTCAGGGCGTCCTGAAGGGCGGCGAGTTCGGCATCGTGCCGTCTGATAATTTCCGCCATGACCGGATGGAGGTAGTCCTCTTTTTTCACCCTCTCGCCGTCGAAGGTTGGGGCGTCGTATGCGAGCTGCTCGATCGCCAGCGGATCATCCATGGCGGCGAGGAGGCAGACGGCGTGCCTGATCGCCGTCCGGTCGTCCGGGTCTTCCCGGGCGTGTTCGAGGACTGCCCTCAGCCGTCCGGCTGCGGCCCCGCGATCTCCCGGCAGCGTCCCCTGCCGCACGGCCGAGACGTACAGAACCTGAAGGGCCGTCAGCGCCGGCCGGCCCCCGAGGTCCAGCACCCTGATGACCATGTCCAGGTCGACGGGTGCAAGGGGGTGCACCGACTTGAAGATGAGCATATCGTGGAGGGAGGCACAAACTGCATCGCCGTCCCCGGATGCCAGGGCGGCGGTCAGATGAATTGCCGCATCTGGATTCGCCATCATGCATACCCGCGCTGCGGATCCAGAAATACCCTCGCATCCGGACGAAAAAGAGAGAGAAGTCGGCCCTACAGCGCCACTGATGCCACGGCGAGCACCGGGAGCATCATGACGAGGGCGAGGTGCGGGCCGTAGCCCGGCGAGGTCTGGAAGGAGTACTTCAGGGTCTCCCACATCTGGGTGAAGGCCGTGAGGGCGACGATCACCTGCAGGAGGGCCGCAACATAGACGATCGCCCCGGTGCCGGTGGCGATGGCGGCGAGGGTGACTGCGAGCGCGATGATCAGCGCCCCGAAGTGAGGCGCAAGCTTCATCCCGAGCATCCGAAACGTGATAAACCCGGTAACGGTGCTGCTGACGAGGATCGCTAACGCGATCACCTGATAGGTTATGTCCATCTCTGTTCACCTCAGAAGTTTACGACCGCGTATGCAGGATCGCTCAGGAGCTGCAGGTAGGTCGCCGCCCCGGCGAGTTTCACGCCGTCGGCGAGGTCGGCCTGCTCGATCCCCCTGAACTTCGCCGAGAGTTCGCAGGCATAGACCGTGGCGCCGGCCGCCACGACCTCGGCCATCAGGCGGTCGAGGCGGTCGAAGGCCGGGTGCTTCACGGCGGCGGCGTTTCCCTTCTTTGCGAGGCTCACGCCGTCCATCAGGAGGAAGATGGTCACCTTCCGGCCCATGCTCTGCGCCACCTTCGAGAAGATGAAGGTGGCATAGGCCCGCTCGGCGTTGCCGATGCCGTTGCCCTGCACGATGAGCACGCGGTCGCGGTCCACGGCGGCAGCGGCGCCGGCGGCCTGCCTCTCGGCCTTCTCGGCGATGAGATAGTGCCGGTCGCCCTCGACGCCCTCGCCGACGACCTTCGACCCCGACGAGGTGACGGCGGCGGCGACGTCCGCGATTGTGTCGGCGCTGGTGCTCTTCACCTTCAGCCGCTCACCGGTGGGGAGGCCGGCAAGGATGTTGCCCACCGTGATCACCGGGCCCGGGCAGAAATCGCCGCTGACGTCGACCTCTTCCATGTTCTTTCCCGAAGGCACCATCCTCGCCTCAATGGTGGCGCCCGTCTGCGTGATCTCCAGTGTATAGCCGTGCTTCCGTGCGACGGCGTCCAGCCCCTCCTCTGCGCCGGTGCTGAGGACGAAACGCACCTCCTCGCCGGGATTGTCCGGGTTCTTCAGGACATTCCCGGCCAGGATGCCAGCGTTCGGGGCCGGAATTCCGATCGCCCTGATCGTTTTCGCCATGATTACCCCCACTTCGCCGCAAACACCTTCAGCGCCTCGACGATGGCGGCGAGGTTCTTCGGCGGGATGCCCATGATGACCTCGTCCTCGGCGATCCCGGAATTCTTCCGCGACCCGTTGCAGCCCAGCGTCATGTTTGGGACGCCCCGCTCCTTCACGGCGACAACGGCGTCGGCGCAGAGGGACTGGATCCCCGAGTAGTCGCTGGAGACCCGGCCGCCCGAGGCGTGGAGGTACGCCTGCGTCAGCCTGAGGGCCTGTTTGGGCGTGGCGACGACGACCACGACGTCGGGTTCGAAATCGGCCGTCTCCAGGGGGGAGTAGACCGAGGCGTAGTGCGCCTCTGGACTCTTCGGGATGGCGTTGACCGTGTCGAGCGCACCCTCCGCGGTCTTGAAGTTGCCCAGTTTGTGGTAGGTGCTGCCGTCGGCCACGCTCGGCGGGAGAGGCTCGATGCCCATGACGCCGGCGCCGCCCTTGCACACGTGCTCCTCGTGGGTGGCGTAGCCCTTCATGCCCTTCAACCTGGCGTCCTGCACGAACTGGCAGTGCCGGCTCTTCTCCGGCACCTTCTGGTAGCCGGCAGGCACGTCGGCTTCTGTCTTCGCAAGCTTCACGGCAACCGGGCTGCCCTTGAGCCCCAGCAGATCGATCAGTTCCTTACCCGTTGTGTTGTATGACATGGTGCAACCTCTCGCCCGGACCTGCCGGGCAGTTTTGCCTTTGCAGTATAACTATATGGTATAGTATAATGGCATATCAATCTTTCCCTGCTCGTCATCCTCGGCGGCACCTGCATTCTGGCCGTCATCTGGCGGCAAATTATTATACTATATAGTATAGATATGCCTCCACGATGACCGATCTCTCCGACACCGAGCAGGTGATCCTCTCGTACCTCCGCTCGCACCCGCCCGAGGAGTGCATGCTCGACAAGATCTCCCTCGGGACGGGCAAGAGCCGGGCCACCGTCCTCAAGTACCTGGGGACGCTCCATGCGCGGGGGATCCTGGACTACCGGTACGTCGGCCGCAGCAAACTCTGGACGATAAAAAAGGCGCCCGAAGCGGAGACCGGGGCAGAAACGGAGGCAGACAAAAAAACCGCGTCCTCAGACACCGGCGCCCTGGTCTCGGTGGCCTCTGAACTGCACGGGATCATGGTGCGGGAGGCCGAAATGACCGAACGGCTCGACCTACCGGAGACGATTGTGCTGACTGTCTCGGCCGGACGGTATATCGTGGTCAGGAACCGGTTGTTCTCCTCCCTCTTCCCTGATGCTTCGGATTTCCGGGACCTGGTGCGCTCCGGTCAGATCCCGGCGGTCGAAGCCGCCGTGCGGGCGCGGAAGGGGGGTGCCCCCGTCACCGTGCAACTGGACCTCAGGGAGAAGGCGGGCGTTTACAGGCCCTATCGGATCACATTTTTCCCGCAGGTCGGTTGCACGGTCATCGTCGGCGAGGACCTCTCTGCCGGCAAGAGAACGCGGCGGCACCTGGAGGCCCTGCTCTATATCATCAGGGCGGCCGGCAGCGCCCCGGACGAGGCGCACCTGCTCGGCGAGACGATGCGAGGCGTCAGGGAGAAACTCCTGCCCTATCTCCACGGCGCCGTCTTCATGGGGGACGACCTCAGGACGGCCTACAGCACATGGGAGATCCCGGAGGATGTAAAGGCGTCTCTCTCGCTGCTTCTTGCAGAATGCATGAACGCCCTCCAGACCGTCTCGGCCGGCAGGGAGGATGAACGGCTGCGCCCGCTGGTCGGCGGGACGCCTGTAAAAACTGTCGTCGCCATTCCGATCATCGAGGAGGAGAGGGCGGGCGGGGCGCTGGCACTGCTGCTGGACACCGACGTCACCTCTGCCGATATCGAGAACATCGAGATCGTTGCCGACGAGATCGCAAGCGCTCTTAAGATGCAGCGGCTGGACCGGGAGCGTGCCGAGTACGTGAACACGCTCCTTGCCATGAACCGGATCTCCGCGATTCTAAACGAGGCGGCAGACGAAAAATCGATACTTGAACAGTCCATCGATGCGGCGATGAGCACGCTCGGCTTTGAGATGGGCTGCGTATACCTCAAGGACGAGGAGGACGCCATGATCCCGAGGGTGCACAGGAACATGCCGGAAAACCTCAGGAATATGTGCATCTCAGGGATGTTCGACGGGCTCTTCGAGCGTGCCTTCAGGGAGAGAAACATCGTCTACATCGCCGAGGGCATGCCCGGCTACGCAGACCTGAACGAAGTCGTGAAGGCGAACGGCGTCAGGACACTGCTCATCCTGCCGATCAAATACGGCGGGCGGATCGTCGGCCTCCTGAACATGGGCAGCAGAGAAGAGAAGCGGTATATGCAGACGAGCCTGGAGAACATCTCGTCCATCGGCCTCCAGCTTGGTGTCGCCCTCGAACGCTCCATGCTCGCCCGCGCCCTTGAGGGTCGGTCCGGGAAGGAAGCGGAGAAGTGAAGGCCTTTCGAGATCAGGGAGATTGAGGATTACCTGTTCGTCCGTGCGGCCGACTACCCCCACAGGGGCTGGCATTGAACGCTGATACTCTTTCAGCCCGGAGGGCGACCTTTCCCCTTTTCCAGCAACCTCTTTGCCCATCCCGTCCGATACTCCCCAACCCCCGGCAGGGGGGGGCGGCACTTCCATGGACACACACCGGCGGCTCTTCACCATCCTCTTCGTCTCGGTCTTTGCAGCGATGCTCGGCCTCGGGATCGTCGCCCCGCTCCTGCCCATCTACGCCGCCGACCTGGGAGCGACCGGGATCTGGATCGGCGTTATCTTCTCGGCCTTCGCCTTCTCCCGCGCCGTGTTCATGCCGTTCGTCGGGAGCCTCTCGGACCGCCACGGCAAAAAGCCCTTCATCACCGTCGGCCTCCTCGCCTACACCGTGCTCTCCCTGGGCTACATCTGGGCCCCCGACATACTCTCCCTGACGATCGTCCGCTTCCTCCACGGCGCCGCCTCCGCGATGGTCGTGCCCATCGCCATGGCCTACATCGGCGAGATGGCGAAGAGCGGGCACGAGGGTGGGCTGATGGGGCGGTTCCAGATCTCCCTCTTCCTCGGCATGGGGTCCGGCCCCTTCCTCGGCGGCGTGCTCAACGACACCTTCGGCTTCTCCTCGGCCTTCATCATGATGGCCGTGCTCACCGGGATCGCCTTTCTCATCATATTGATATTCCTCCCGAACAGGGGGGACGGCCCGGTGCCTTCGGTCGAGAGAAAGGGCGCACCGCTCCGCTCCCTCCTCAGGACGCCGGCCGTCGTCGGCGTCGTCGCATTCACCTTCTTCAACGCCGCCGGGCGGGGCGGACTGATGGTCTTCCTCCCGCTCTACGCTCCCACAGCCGGCATCTCCCCCTCTGAGACCGGCATCCTCCTCACCGTGAACATCTTTTTGATCGCCCTCCTCCAGGCGCCCTTCGGCGACCTCGCAGACCGGACCGACCGGACGGTGCTCGTCCTCCTCGGCGCCGCCGTCTCGTCGGCCGCACTCGTCGCCCTGCCGTATTCGGGATCGTTCGCGGTGCTGCTGGCGATCTCGGCCGTCATCGGCGTCGGCAGCGCCCTCCAGCAGCCCTCGATCATGGCGATGACCGTGATCGCCGGAAAAGACCACGGCATGGGGTCGGCGATGGGCATCTACAACACGGCGATGTCGGCCGGCATGGTCGTCGCCCCCCTCCTCGGCGGCGCGATCATGGACCTCGCCACCATCGATTGGGTCTTCTACGTCGGCGGCCTGATCGGCATTGCAGGCCCCATCCTCTTCGCCGGCATCCTGCGGTGCGCCCCGTCGGGCCGGTCCGCCTGATCCTCCCTGCCGTTCTGGGCGTATACGGGCGGCATACTTCCAGTTTTCGCCTGATACGCAGACTCACTTCGAAATCCTCAAAAAAACCGGGGCGAAATAATTGTGGTTACGAATGAGTCTTGAAGTAGTGATCATCCTGCTGTACCTCGTCTCCATGCTCGCTATCGGGTTCCTCGTCCAGAGACGGGGCGGCATCGAGACCTCGAAGGGCTACCTGGTGGCCAACAGAAACGTCGGCCCGGTCCTGATCGCGGGCACGCTGTTTGCAACATTCTGGGGGGGCGGCACCCTCCTCGGCGGAGCGGGCGCGGCCTACGGCGGCTACCTCCTCGCCACCATCGCCGACCCCTGGGCGTCCGGGGTCACGCTCCTTCTGATGGCGCTGTTTTTTGTGACCATTCTGCGGAGGATGAAGATCGCCTCCCTCGGCGAGATGTATTTCATCAGGTACGGCATGAAGGGCGCCCTCGTCGCCTCGTTTCTCTCCCTGCCCACCCTGATCTTCTGGACCTCGGTGCAGATCCTCGCCATCGGCAAGATCTTAAACGTGCTCATCGGCCTCCCGGAAGTGGAGAGCGCCGTCCTGGCCGGGGCGATCGTGATCATCTACACCTATCTCGGCGGGATGCTCGCGGTGATCATCACCGACAACATCCAGATGGTGCTCATTCTCCTCGGCCTCGCCGTTCTGATCCCGACCGGCATCTCCTATGTCGGCGGCCTCGACGTCATCGCCGCAAACACGCCCGACGGCTTCTGGTCCATCCTCCCTGAGAACGACTCGCCGAGCGGGATCGGCTGGACGGTCACCGGGATCTTCACCTGGTTCGCGGCGTGGTGCGGGATGGGGCTCGGCAGCCTCGCTTCCCTCGACATCTCCCAGCGGGTCTTCTGCGCCCGAGACGACCGGGCCGCCCGGCAGGGGCTGGCGCTCGGCGCCGGGCTGTACTGGGTGGCGGGCCTGGGCCCGATCTTCCTCGGCCTCCTCGGCATCGTGATGGCAAACACCGGCCTCATCGACGGCAACCTCCTCGCACAGGACCCCGAACTGATCGTCCCCTACCTGGCGCAGGCGCTCCTGGAGCCCTGGATGATGGCGATCTTCGTGGGTTCGCTGATGGCGGCGATCATGTCCACGGCGAGTTCGGCGATCTTCGCCTCCGCCGCCGTGATCTCGACCGATTTCATCCACGGATCGGTCTCGGACCACGCCAGGGACGAGAAGAAAGTGCTCAGGTTCACCCGCCTGCTGGTCGTGGCCATCGGGATCTTCTGCATCGGGATCAGCTTCGTCGCCCCGGGCGTCTACGACCTGATGATCTTCGGGTTCACGCTCCTCTTCGCCTGCCTCTTCTGGACGGTGGTCTGCGGCCTCTTCTGGAAACGGGCAAACGCACCGGGGGCGATATCCTCGATGCTCGCAGGATTTCTCACGACGATCGCCGGGATCGTCGTCCTCTCGCTCCAGGAGGGCGCCCTCACCGTCGTCCCGCCGGACAACGAGTGGACGGTCGTCTTCACCTTCGTCCCGACCGTCGCCGCCGGCATCGCCATGTTCGGTGTCTCCTTGCTGACGCAGGCATCGCACCCTCCTCTCCCGCTGAAGGACTCGGACGGGACCGTCCTGAAGTGGCCTGAGCTCGAACTGGACGTAGGCATGACGCTCCCGGGCAGGGGCTACCGGGCCCCGGTGGCGGCCGCCGCGGTCGTCGACGACGACGAATGAAAAGGACGGGATCCGCCCTCCCGAAAAACATTTTACCCCGCGGGCAGGAGAGGCCCGGCCGGAAGAATCGCAACGCGCAAAAAATAGAGTTGGACGATGTTCGGGCGGCGGCGTGCCGCATCACAACGTCACTCGGTCACGGTGAAGAGGATTGAGGGGAGCGCTCCGGCCCATCCGTTGATCACGCTCCAGTCCCGTGCGTCGCCTGGCACGGCCCCGGCCATCTTCATCATCTGAAGATCGGCCTCGCTCATCCCCTCGGTCGAGAACTTCCCGGCAAACAGCCCTTCGGCCTGCGGGTTCACATACATCAGGACCTCGGTCATCGAGGCGCGGGCCGACTTCCTGATCATGTCGCTCTCCTCTTTCATCGAGTAGCCGACGGCGAACACGGCAAGGGGCCGCTTGATCAGACTCATCCTGAACTTCTTTATGAAGTCCACCGCTTCAACAAGCCATTTGCCCAGGTAGATCGGGCTGCCGGCGACGACGGCCGCATAGGACGAGACCTCGGGGACGTCCATGACGTTCATGCAGTCGACCGCATACCCCTGCTCTTCCAGCGTCCGGGCGATCGACCCGGCAATCTCCTTCGTCGAGCCGTACCTGCTGGCATAGGCGACAAGGATCCGATTATTCGCTTTTTCCACCATTGTTGTGCCGTCCCTCATGTCTCTTCTCCAAGTCCTCTTTTTGCGCAATATATACCTTTGCCATGTGGTGGGGGTGGTAGCGGAGCTTCGCCTCCCTCAGCCCGGGCACGCCGACGTCGGACTCGCGGTTGATGTAGATGTAACTGGCCGCAAGCCGGTGCGCCGCCTCCTGATTTACCGCTTTGTACACGCCGTCGCATTCGGGAAGCCCCTTCTCGAAGTGGACAAGGGCGACATCGTTGTTGAGGGCGTCGTAGATGCTGATCCCCCGGATCGTTCCCCCGGCCCTGATCATCAGCCCGGAGAGGTCGAGCTCGGCGAAATGCTCCATCGCATAGAGGACGGCCTCCTTCTCGCGGGCGAGCACCGGCGACTCGTCGCAGTGCCGCCACTCGCACCACTTTTCGAGGAACTCGCTCACCTCGCCCAGGTCGTCGGGGCGGATCTCCTCGACGACCGGCTCGCACTCACGCCTGAACCGGTTGAGGTGCCGGCGGATGGTCAGGTACTGTTTACCGGACAGATCGTCGAGGTCGGACGAGAGATAGACGTAGTCGGCGAAGTCCCGGTCGGACTTGAAGGGCAGCCCCGGGTAGAGGGAGTGCACCCACGCGAGCGTCTCCTCGTCGAAGACATAATAGGGGGCGGAACACCCTTCCCTGACGGCAAGGTCGAGCGTCTCTTCGAGGGCGGCGGGATCGCGCGGCCCTATCGGCCCCCTGAAGGTCCGCTCCCCTTCGATGACGCTCATGATCACGACGCCCTCGCCGACGCGGGCCCAGGCGTAGTTCGCATAATGGTTCCAGCAGACCATTGTCGTAAAACTCATGTCGGAGTGCTGCTGCGGATATCTCTGTAAGAGGTCCAGAAAAAAATCCCGGTCTTCAAGAGTGACCGGGGAAAAATCATCGATCGTGAGCATGGTATTCCCCTGATAACATCGGGACGTGCCCCTCCATGACGGCAAACCCGCGGCGCTCGTAGAAGGGTGTGGTGCCGGGCTGTGCGATGAGCCCGATCCAGGTCAGCCCCCGCTCCCTGCAGAAGGCGACGAGCGTGTCCAGGATGACGGCACCGATTCCTTTCCCCCGGTATTCCGGGAGGACGACGATGTCCTGCAGATAAGCGTCAGAACAATCGTCCGAGATTGCACGTCCCATACCGACCGCCCGCTCACCCTCCGTTGCGACGACGAAGCAGAAGCTCCCGGCGATCAGGGGGGCAATCCCTTCGGGAGTCCATTGCTCCTCCCACCATCCGCCGGCCCGGTACAGGGCGACGATCTCGTCGGCGTCCCACGAGGAGACGATGCGGAGGGTGATCCCGGCGATCATACGGATCAGTCGCCCTCCATCCTATAAAGATGCGGCGGAAAATAGGGTTATTCGGGCCTTACGGCGTTTCTGCCGAGGTCGAAGGCCTTCAGGTTGAGTTCAAGTGTTTTCCCCGGTACCGAGCGTGCAACCGCCTCGCGCATGGACGTTTCCTTCAGGGGGAGGTATGAGGATGCGGCGCCGAGCATCACCACGTTCTGGACGATCGGGTTGCCGGCCTCTGCGGCGAGGGCGGCGGCGTCGACGAGGAAGAAGCCCTTCTCGCCGAGCGATCCGATAAGATCCTCCCTCGTCGGCATCGGGAGTTTCTGCGTGTAGACCGGGGTCGGGACGACGGTCTGGTCGTTTGCGATGATCGAGCCGCCCGCCTTCAGGTAGTGCCGGTAGCGCACCCCTTCGAGGAGGTCGAGGGCGATCATCAGGTCCGCACCGCCCGGCGGGATCAGGGGGCCGTGGACCCCGCCGATCCGCACGTGGCTCTCCACCGATCCGCCGCGCTGGGCCATGCCGTGGGTCTCAACGCCGCGGACCGGGATCCCTTCGACGAGGCACGCCTCGCCGATGATATTCGATGCGAGGATCGTACCCTGCCCGCCGATCCCGACGATCAGCACGTCAAAACTGCTCATTTCCTTCCCTCCTTTGAGATTGCACCGGACGGGCAGAGGTCGGCGCACACCCCGCACCCGCTGCAGAGATCGTTGATCGTCGCTTTGTCGTCGGCGTCGCGGCCGATGGCCGGGCACCCGAAGCGCAGGCAGGCCCCGCAGGCGGTGCAGACCTCGGGGTCGACGGCGTAGCGGCCGCGCCTGATCCCGCTCCTCCGGGCGGTGATGACGCAGGCCTGTTTTGCGATGATCACCTTCGCGCCGGGTGCGGCCTTCGCCGCCTTCAGCGTCTGAAGCGTGCCGGTGAGGTCGTACGGATCGACGGTCTCGACGAACGAGGCCCCGCAGGCCCGGCAGATCCCTTCGAGGGAGATCGGGACGCTCGGTTCGCCCCTGGCGGTCTCGCCGGTGCAGGGGTTGGGCTGGTGGCCGGTCATGGCCGTGATCCGGTTGTCCAGGATCACGAGGGTCATGTCGGCGCCGTTGTACACGGCGTTGAGCAGCCCCTGTATGCCGGTGTGGAGGAAGGTGGAGTCGCCGATGGTGGCGACGACCGGGTGCGTCTCGCCCGAGTGGGCGATCCCGCTGCCGACGGTCACCGAGGCGCCCATGCAGATGGTGGTATCGACGGTGCCGAGCTGGAGACCGAGGGTGTAGCAGCCGATGTCGGAGGGGAAGATGCCGTCCGGGAAGACCCGCTTTATGGCGTAGAACATGGCGCGGTGGGCGCAGCCTGCGCAGAGGATCGGCGGGCGCGGCGGGAGGCCTGCCACGGGTGCGGGGCTTTCGAAGGGGGAGGCGGAAAGGATGCCGGCCTTCACCATCGAGGCGGCGACGGTGGCCGGGGAGAACTCGCCCTCTTTGGGGACGGCGCCGTTCATCTGGCCGAAGACCTTGACGCCGCAGGCGAGCTGCCTGAGCCGCTCTTCGACGATCGGCGCCCCTTCTTCGACGACGAGCACGACGCTGTGCTGCTGCACGAACGCCTGCATCCAGTCGCCGTCGATCGGGAAGCAGCCGATCTTCATGAAGGAGACGTCGTCGGGGATCACCTCTTCCACGTACGAGGCGGCGATGCCGCTGGCGACGATGGCCATCGTGCCGCGCACCTCGGCGGTGTTGTAGCCGAGGTCCATGACGGCCTTCCTGACCATCGGCTGTTTTTCGTTCAGGATTTTATGGAGGACGCGGGTATGGGCCGGGATGACCACGTACTGGCGCGGGTCTTTGACGAAGGCGCCGGTGCGGTGCTCGTCGCTCACCTCGCCGAGGTCGATATCGCCTTTGGAGTGGCAGATCCGGGTCGTCGGCCTGAAGATCACCGGCAGCCCCACCTGCTCGGAGAGGGCGAAGGCGTCGCGCATCATGTTGTGGGCCTCCTGCACCGAGGAGGGGTTCATGCAGGGGATCTTCGCGAAGTGAGCGTACCGGCGGGTGTCCTGCTCGTTCTGGGAGGAGTGGGCGTAGGGGTCGTCGGCCGAGAGGACGACGAAGCCCCCTTCCACGCCCGTGTACGCGCTCGTCAGCAGGGGGTCGGCGGCGACGTTGAGACCGACGTGTTTCATGGTGACGATCGACCGCA
>Ga0209269_1000816_pt1 | contig 21988 bp, 19 predicted proteins | sample MTBAKMMethaMetaG_FD_187455 | JGI IMG/M metagenome (GOLD analysis project Ga0209269, IMG submission 187455) | Enrichment culture microbial communities from Arthur Kill intertidal strait, New Jersey, USA, that are MTBE-degrading - MTBE-AKM (Arthur... | ecosystem: Environmental > Aquatic > Marine >... | reverse complement strand
AAGAGGTGTACTCTCTCAAGTTGTACGAAAAGGAGGCCTGGCTGGGCTCCGATATGTCCGGACCCGGCACGTCGGTACGGGTCTACGCCCAATTCGAGGCGGTGTGCTTCCAGAACTCCGGCATGACCGCGACCGCCTATCTGATCAAGGACGGCATCACCTACTGTAGCTGTCATCTGGCGGCCGTGGAAGACGGAACGGCATCCGGCCTCATGGCCGTCCCGGAGGACCTTGCTCCGGGGGAGTACGAGGTTCGGATCACCGACTTGGACACCGGAGCGGGGATCTCCGGGACGATCCAGTTCGATGCGCTGACCCTTACGGTGACGGAAGCACCGACGCCTGCGGACCGCATCGCGGAGCTGCAGGACCAGCTGAACGAGACGCAGGGCGAGCTGACCGATCTGCAGGATTCCTTGGAGGGGAAGATGGACGCCATGACAGGCTACGTCATACTCGTGCTGGTCGTGGTCACCCTGGCGGTCTTAATGATCGGAACGGTGCGAAAGAAGTGAGGTAAACGTCTTCCCAAACACCTTCCTTTTATTTCATTTCGTAAAGACCTCCGCCCTCCCCCTGGCACGGTGGGCGACGACGTGGCTGGATCCGTCCCATCTGGTGACGTTAATTGCTATCCCATCGCTCAGCACTTCAAACAACCCTCACCCCTCCGTTCCCAACCCGGGCGTGGGATGAAGCATCTGACACGTTAATGACGGACGAGTCGTCCTTCGCTCACGCCATCTTGATATCATTAGCTTCGATCATTACGGTGGATATGTCCGTTGACAGATCCCTTGAAATTCCGTCAGAGAAGGGGCGATCACTGGCCGACGCGAGGATACAACCTACCGGCAACTAGGACCAGAGCTACGACCATGGCCATCAGCAGGAACGGGTCCACTAGGATGCCGAACTCGCTGAGCCCCATGTAATCCAGTGCCTTAGTGACACGCTTTCGCAGCTCATCCCGGGGAATGCAATGCAGCTTGCCGAATATCAGTAGGTTCTCGTAGCCGGTGACGCTTGCCTCCGCGGACAGAAACTGCGGGGCATAATCGATCACCTTGGCACATCGGACGGATCTTCGACCACGTTAAGTCCTTTAACGAAGGCCTTTCCCAATGAGGTCGTAAGCAGGGTGTTCAGCATCTTGATGATAGTGGTCTTCCCGGCTCCGTTCGGGCCCAGCAGTCCGAAGATCTCTCCTTCCTTCACTTCCAGGTCCAGTGAGTCCACGGCGGTGAGGTCGCCGAAACGGCGGGTCAGTCCTTCATTAAGGACCATGTACATGCTTAGATCCCCCTGCTCGGCAGTAAAGGATGAAGGACGTATCCAAAGGCAACGGCGGAACATAAAGGCTAGATTATTATACAGTTTGCCAAAGGATGTTCCGCGTTCTAACGAGGGAATGAGGCTCAGGTGCCCGATCCAGATGATAATACCATTTACACAGATGGACGACGTCATCGCAATGGAGCGCAGGAGGCTTTCTCAGATACATTCTTCATCTCCATGTTCATCCCATGCATATTCCGATTCCCAGCATCTCTCATCAAAAAACCTGCATGACATTGAGTCGGCGATGTCAAATAACCCGTTCGTACGATTAGTCATTCTCGATGCAAAAAGACATCTCTTATTCCAAAACGTCATTGTCTCAGTAATCGGTGTCATTTACCGAGGGTCCGTGCCGAATGACGATGAAGAATGGTTACAAGAATAAAAGAAAAAACTTATCTTTGCTCTTCGTTAACTAAATCAGGGTCTCGACCTCTTTTCAAACATCAGCGACCGCATAAGTAACAGCAAGTTATTGGGCCTTAAAGGTCGTTAATACTACCTTATATAAATAAAGATTATATAATCACATATAAAAATAATATTTATAGCATATTTATAAATCTTAAGAACGGTAAACCAAGGTTTAATTAAGCTAATGTCATGACAGAGGTGAATCACCATGAAGATAGTAGGCCTGATACCAGCTTACAATGAAGAGAAGATGATCAGTTCAGTTGTCACGAACACCAGGCAATTCGTGGACCAGGTCATCGTAATGGACGATGGAAGTAGCGATGGGACCCATCTTATCGCCGAACAAGCAGGTGCCTTGGTGATTAGAAACAGCAAGAACCTAGGGCTGGGGCGCACAATGAGGAAGGGCTATATCGAGGCTAGAAAACAAGGTGCCGATATAGTTGTACAATTGGATGCAGATAAACAGTATGACCCTGCTGAGATTCCTAAACTGTTGGAACCCATTGTCCAAGGACAGGCCGACATGGTGCTCGGAGCCCGCCTGGACAACCTTATGTATGATATGCCTGCCATGAAAAGGTTTGGAAACAGATCGTTCACCTGGATATTACGAAAATTGACCAAGGAGGACGTCAGGGACGGGCAAACAGGTTTCAGGGCCATAAGGGGAGAAATGTTGGACACGGTACTTCCAACAAACAAGTTTTCATACACTCAAGAAATGATACTAAGGGCGGCCTTCGAAGGATGGAAGGTCGTCAGCGTACCCGTCCATTTCTATCAAAGATATGATAATAAATCAAGGTTGTTCAACTCTTCAATCGGATTTGCGGTAAGAGGTTGGCGTATTATCTTGAATACGGTGAGAGACTACCATCCCCTGAAGTTCTTTGGGTATCCTGGTATTTTATTATATTTAGCGTCAACAATATTATTTATTAGCAATTATTTTAATATATTAAATAATGATATGATCAGTCGGGACGAATTCCTACTGTTGAACGCCGTCTTGATAATCATCGGATCCCAGTTGATAATATCTGCGTTTATTGCAGATATGATGCGAAAAAAGAACTAAAGCATCGTGAGATCATTATTTTTTAACGAAAATTAATCTAATTATTAAATAGGAAATAATCATTCCCATCATGTATTAAAATTCGCACTTCGGAATGATGCACAAATGAAAGTCCTTTATGTAGTAAGGAAGTTCCCTCCATTCACCGGAGGAATGGAGAGAGTTGCCCAGGACCTTTATCTGAGCTTATCGAATCAAGCATCGGTCGGACTCGTAAAACCCAAAAAGAACATTAGGAACCCTCTGGTGCTGCCATTGATCATGGGTAAGATGCTGGTAAGGATGATAAGGGATAAACCAGAGATCATCTATCTGCAAGATGGCTTACTCTCTCCTCTCGTGGTCCTCGGAAAGGTTTTTGGTATACCCGTTGTTGTTCAGACCCACGGTCTCGATATAACATATTCCAAGTTAGGTTATCAGCGGTTGATCATCCCCTTCCTTAGAAAAGCCGATCTAATTACCAGCGTCAGTCGAGCAACAAAGCAAGAGTGCATCTCTAGACGAGTGGATCCAAATCATGTCGTAGTAATACCCAACGGCGTTAATTTCGAGTTCTGGGAGGAGCGGCTCCACATCAACAAGGTTAACGGTGATGGATGCAAGATACCAGATGCGCCGTACATACTCTCCGTAGGTCGTCTGATCGAAAGAAAAGGCTACCATTGGTTTCTAAAAAACGTTATGCCAGAGATTTGGCGTACGAAGCCCTCGATTAAATATGTCATAGTCGGAGAAGGCCCAATGGGTCATGAGCTGACTCGCTTGATCGAGGAGATGGGTTGCGGCGAAAAGGTCATCATGCTTGGCCGGGTTAATAATGAAGATCTCGGGGAGATATTTAAAAATGCCACGGTCTTCGTCTCACCCAATATCGAGGTGAATGGAGACCTTGAAGGCTTCGGAGTGGCGAACATTGAAGCTACATTCTTCAGCGTACCGATAATCGCCAATGCAGTCGATGGTGTACCAGACGCGATCGTTGAAGGGGTGACAGGGGAACTCGTGGAAAAGGACCATCCCTTGGAGTTTGCAAAAAAAGTGGTTCAGGTTTTGGATTCGCCAGAGAAGTATTCCAAGACCCACATGAAGAAAGTGCTGTATTCTGAATACAGCTGGGAAAACGTTTCTGATAAATTCCTCATTGAATTCCATAAGGTCAAAGATGCGAAAAAGAAATCTGGACTGAGGCGGAACGAAGTCTTCATGAAAGAGATAAAAAATTAGGTCTCTCCCACTTTTATTAAAAGACCATCAATTATCCGGATCTCGCATATTAAAGAGGGCGTAGTTATTACGACATCTCTCACCTCATGAGATTTTATCTTACTGGATAACATGATGTAGTAATAATCACTAAATAGGGAATCTGGTGATTTTGGTCCTATGGTGATGAAGTCGGTTATCAGAATGTTAACATCATTTATTTTACGTAAAAATTATAAAATTCCTAAAAAGACCAAAGTGGGAAAAAACGTATACCTTGGAAGCGTGCGTATTGACCATTATTTGGATGGCGCATTGATATCAATAGACGACGAGGCGATGTTGACCGATGGGGTCGTAATTCTTAGTCATGATTCTTCAAGCGCGCGTAGGATCGGTCTTTCATACTGTGATCAAGTACGAATTGGAAAAAGAGCGTTCATCGGTCAAAGGTCGATAATCCTCCCCGGGGTATCAATAGGGGATGACGCTATTGTAGGGGCCGGATCGGTGGTCACAAAAGATGTTGAGCCCGGTGTAATCGTCGCCGGGGTTCCAGCACAAAGAATTGGATATACCAAGGAGCTCGATGAAAAACGATTAAAGCTCACGGATAATATGATAGACCCCGGAGATGAGCCGTTCAATCTTCCCGATCAATCATTCATAGAAATTGAGAGGATGATCAAAAAGGGACCTATAATGGTGGTTAGGGATAGAAATCGATTATTAAAACACAAGAAGGATGTTTAAAACGACCTTCCCAGCCCTCTCTTTTAAATTTGTAATCGACCGATGTTCAACAAACAATATCCCACGGGGCAATGAATGTTCAGATCACTTGGTCCTAAGATGCCACATCTTTATGGGGTTCACGAATCCTGAAGACCTCCACATTAGGACCAACACCGTCATCAGGTAGATCGAGCCGATGGTCCATAACAATAGTCCTTGGGAGCCAACATCTAGCAGGAAATTGATCATCAGGTAAACGGTCGAGATGATGATCAAGGAGACGAAGGCCCCTATCAACAGCCGCTCCATATGTCTGATCATCGATCCCTCGTCCAAAGCACCGACAGGATGGGTCCTTTCGACCAACAACATGAAAAGGTACCCTGGGGCGAGCAAGAACAAAAAGACCATGGCTAGTCCTTCCCACATGAGGAACTAAAAAGAATATTCCCCTAGATAACCCTGTCCCTGCACCAGTGAGGATATAAATATATATCTTCTCATCATTGGAACCGCAATGTCCCTATCTGGGTGGATTCGGCGCGAGTATCAGGGAATATTTTTGGTAATATTATTCTCCGTTGCTCTCTACCTCTTCATCCAACCCCTGGGGAGCGGAGTTGTCCAGACCATTTCTCCCGATGAGGTGGTCAACCAATACTTCACGAAGATGTATGCATCCGATGGCATGCTCGCCTACCCCCTGCCCTGGGAGGAAACCGCAGGGGAGATGTTAAGGCCGAGGGGCACAGTGGTCACCTATGATGGTTACGTGGCGCCATCGAAATTTCTGGGTTATCCGATCTTCATGGGGCCTCTCGCTAACATGCTGGGCGAAGACATACTGCCATATCTGATCCCGTTCTTCGGTGCCCTCGGTCTCTGCGTCATATACCTGCTCGTGAAACTAGAGTTTGGACCCAAGATGGCAATGATAAGCGCACCCCTGGTATTGTTCACGCCGTACTATTATTGGTCCACTCAATACTTCTATGAGGATGTCTTGGGGCTGTTCTTCGTCCTTTGTGGCGTGTACTGCTCCCTGCTCGGGTCCAGGTCATCAGATTGGGTCAGGACTGGCATAGGCGGGCTGTGCCTAGGTTGCGCTGTCATTTTCAAACCATTTTACCTAATCCTACTGCTCCCATACTTGTACATCGTACTGAGGAACTATCGGGGATACCATTTACTACTGGTCATCGTACCGGCCGTTCTTGGACCGTTGCTGTTCCTAACGGTGAACCAATATGTTTACGGAGATTTCCTGGCGACCGGTTTCCATCTTCAATATGGTGTGGAGGGCGAGATCATTCCGGTCAGCAGCAGGTCTCAATTGTCACTGTTCCTCGATAACATTCAGGAGTACATCTGGTTCCTATTCCCTCTTTCCCTGCTCGGGTCGATAGGCCTCTTCGCCCGCTCCATCACAAAGATGGAAGGACGAAAGGACCGTTGGTTCGACCTCTATTTCCTGATAACTGCCTTGGCATTGATCGTCTACGTCCTAGGCATCTCCGGTGCCAAGGACATCACCTCTGTACACAACTCCGCCATAAGGTATCTGTTGATAATCAACGTCCTGCTCATACCCTATTCCATTCATCTTGGTGTTCTATTGGTCAAATCTTTGAAGATCAAGAAAAAGAACGCATTCCATGCTGCCGTAGCCATAGTCTTGGTGGCCGTTCTAGTCATTCCCGGACTTTCTTTCCTACCGGCCATCGAGCGGAGCGAGGACGATCGTATCCGGTACGATTACTACAACGACTATGTGACCTCGAGGACCAACAACGGTTCGATCTTTATCTGCCAATATTCGGACAAGTACTATTTCCCGGACCGTCTGACCGGAAATCCAAATTATATCGTATCGGACAATAAGCCCCTCGATGCTGCCAATATAAGCATAGCTCTGACATTACTAGGTCTGGATGTCTATTTCGTCTATGACGTCAAGAGGGACCAATCCGTTTTCAATATGACGGCGTATGAGATGTACCTCAGTGACATGGGTTACAGCCTGAGGGCGGTCGTTCCGCAATATGGCGTCTGTCTGGTCGAAATCAACGAAACCAGCCTAGGTTAGATCCGAGGTCCGATATGATCCATCATTTCGGCGAAAGCATTTCGATGTAGTCGGGGACCAATCTCGTCCAATCGAGCTCTTCCATGGTCTTGGCCATCTCCACGACCATCGCTTCCCTGTAATCATCGTCTTTGAGCAGCTCTTCCAGTCTTTCCTTCAGCATGGAATGGTCGCCGGCCTTGAAAAGAAGTCCCACCTTTCTATTTTCGACAAACTCCTTAAGTCCTCCGACATCCGCCACCACCAATGGTTTCATGTACGCCACTCCCTGCCATAGAAGCACACCGCTCTGAGTGGACTCTGTATATGGAAGGACTACAATGTCAGAACTCCCCATCACCAACGCGATCCTATCGTCAGGGACGAACCCGGTGAATGTGACCCTGTCCGCGATCCCAAGCTCCTCGACCATTCCTCTCAATTCACCGCCATACTCAGCACACTCTTTCGGCACCGCCCCAGCGATCATAAGGTGGCTCTCCCCGTCGAACCGCGCGAGGGAAGCGAAGGCCCTTATCAGTGTATGGACCCCCTTATTGGGTCGGATGATGCCAAAGAAAGTGATGACTCGTCTATCCATCATCCCCTCCTCTCTGCGGAAACGTTCAATTTCTTCCACATCGGCTAGCGCAGTCCTGCTCACTCCGATCGGCATTACTCTTACGTTCACTTGCGGGACCCCATTCGCCACCAGCTCATTCCTATGCCCCGAGCTGTGCACGATGGTGAGATCTCCACAGGAATTGACCCATCGGTCATATCTTAGGAACAGCCACCTCAATGGCCTCGGACCTATGTGTTTCAAATAAGGCGTGGGGCGCTCGTGCGAGGTGATCACCAACCGCACGTCCATGACCTTGGCTGCCAAGTAAATGAAAGGGATGAAGGGACCAGTCGTCGGAGGGGTGTTCTGAACATGAATGGTCCTGGGGCGACGAGTTCTCATCATCGAAAGGAAACTCAGCAGGTTGCGCATCGAAGGCATCAGGCCATCCCTGGCGGTCAGATGTACATGCATAGTCGGGAGGTCCCCCTTGTTCAGGGCCTCGGCCAATTGGCGAGCGTACTCTCCGACGCCACAACCTCTGGTCGGATAGCTGCTGATCTCCCATACCGCCGCCCTTTCTCCGTCCGTCAATTTGAACTCTCCTCCAGTATCAGGAATAATCGCTGAGGGCAGTTAAGTCCCATCCGATTAATATAATATGGTCAACAATGCCTGCATCATAATCTTTGGACCAATATAATGGTTTGAGTTTGATGCGATGTTGACCGAGGTATTGATTTGGACATTGGTATGCCTTTTAATGTTCGTGCCCCCAGGATACATATGGAGCTATGTGTTCTTCCCCTATCGGGAGGGCGTTGACGAAGCTCCAATGGAGGCATTGAGCATATCCATGGTGGAAAGATTGATCCTTAGCGTGGGGATCTCCATGGGCTTGCTCGCACTAAGCTTCATGTTCCTCAACTCATTGGTCAGGGTGCCAGTTGAGATCCCGTCGATCATTGGACTGGTGGTTCTCCTCACCGTAGCCGGATCTTTCATGACGAGATGTTACTCCAAGCATGTCTTTACCAGATGGATGGACAGGCTAAGGCGGATTGGATCTTCTGGACCTTAAAGGATCGAGACCGAGCCCGAGTATCGGTAGACCATCAGTATCTCGCCATAACCAGAATACTGCAGTTCGAACCACGGCGAATCCTCATAGGCGTCGATAGGGACCACGATCAGGGTATTGGCCAAGGCCGCATACGTCTCCCTCGTTCCCCATATGACATAGATGTCCAGGTCCGCAGCCCAAGGATATGTGGCAAAGAACGAATCAAGATAGGTGATGTTCGAAGGGGCCTGGACCATGAACGTCTCGTCCACATAGACAGGATGGGACCAATTGATGGAAAAGTCATAGTCCAGCATGGCGACCCGGTATCCCATCTGAAGTAGGGCCACGGAGAGGTAGTCAGGAGCGAAAATAAGGGTCCCCTCGGTGGGTACGTTGTCCGCCAGCCAATCCGCCCCCTCAAGATTCTCGTTTATTATCGGCACCTTGTTCTCCTGCGCATTGACCACGAAATTGGCCGGAAAGACCAAAAGAAGTATCACGATGATGACCACCGTCACATTGGCCTTCTTTCTTCTTCGGAGCCGTTCGAGCCCTTGTATGTACATCAAGGCAAAGCAACAGAAGAATATCATCAGAAGGTCCATCACGAGAAGCAGCCTGTTCCCAAACGTGAACCAGAATCCGATGTAAACGAGTAGTATGATGAGTCCGAGTAGAAGGGGGCGCCGCTGCTGCTCCTTGATACTAACCATTGCTCCCAGCAGCCCGCAGGCGGTGAGGAATGGAAAATAATAGATATACGACTCAAGGACAGCACCCCGGGAAAAATACTCCGGCACACCTCCGCCCATATAGTTAATCCCATCGCTGAACTGCTGTGCGATACCCTTCTGCGAATTGCTAATGATGTCCAGGACGGTATTTAACTGATATTCCACGGTCGGTAACAGCATCGGGAGGGAAAACAGCGCAACAAGCAGGAGGACCTTCAAAGCGTTCTTGTTGCGGTCGGTGAGACCGCGATACTGGTTCAACAACATGGATGCCACTAGGATCATCATGAAGATGAACAATCCAGCCCGATGAAAGGCCAGTGTGGTCGCCAGGATGAAACCCATGAATATCAGCCCCCTCCGCCCGCCCGTACCGTATATCAAGTCGAATTTCCAAAGGGCGATTAGCAGCACGAAAGAGGACAATATCTGACGATAGTAAGAGGCGTTGATCGCATCCACCTGGACATAGGAAATGGCCACCAGGGCGGCGGCCAGACAGGCCAACCACGCGTTCCCCTGGGAATGCCGGTACATTAGCATGAAAGCTCCCAACGGAATAAGCACTCCGAACAGGCTCGGAAGGAAGTACCTGAAGAACAAGTTCATGTCCTGAGGTCCAAGCATGTAGACGAAAGAGAGAACGATGTAGAGGCCAGGTTCCATAGGGAACGCCTCTTTGTCCACCATCTGCGGATAGGCTGGTAGCTTGCTCCAATATGTCGATTCCGTATATCGTAGGAAAACGTTCTCATAATAACCGGTATCAAAACCGACCTCGAACATATGATTGTTGATCAGATATGGATAGGTCCTGAGGATTATGGATATAAGAAGAATAGTTAATAGGATGATAAAAGGAAAATATTTACTGGCTGCAACCTTGCAAGCACACTCCATATTGTATCGCTCCATGAGTCCGACGCTATTTAAACATTGACGGGTTTAAAGGACGTTTTCAAATCCCTCGTTCTTTGCCCCTGGATTCATCATTGACAAAAAGCGTATCGTGTATGCGTTCATAGCTCAACCCATCCTCGAACTTGTGGAACAGCGATCTGATGAAACGCCTGCGCTCCAAGTCCTTTGCCGGGTCCTCAAGATATCCATGGATGGCTTCCATCAATCCACGGAGGCTATCGACCTTGGGTCCCGGTGTTATAACTTCGTAATCGTGCATCAGTCCTGGTCCTTCGAGGAACGATTCCAGGTCGTAAGGTATGAATATCAAGGGGCGTCCGGTCAATAGAAAGTCCACCCACCCACCGGAATAATCGCTGATCAGCACATCAACGTAAGGCAGTAGCTCCTGAAAATCCTCGAACAAATCCCGGTTCGCTAAAAGGATCCTGTCGTCGAGGGCGTTGAAGTCGAACCTTTCTTGTACGCGAATAAGACCATCACGATAACGTTCATCAGGCTCCTCCTTCAGGTGTCCCCTGATCAGCATGTAGGCATCGTTCCTCTCCAAGAACGAATGCAGCGCTTTAAAATCATTGTCTGGAAAAGGGAAGAAGACGATCTTCTCTCCGGGGCGCCAGGTAGGTGCGTATAGGATCACCTTCTTGTTCAGGTATGGAAATTTTAAGTGCAACTCGGACGTGGGAGACCTCAATTGTTCGATGAGATAATCGTTCCTCGGATATCCGGAGAGAATTAACCCATCGTTCGGGATGCCGAAGCACAGGGCGATCAACTTGTCCTCAAGGACCGAGCTCGTGACCCAATAAGAGGTCCTGTGTCGCATCAAGAAATTGTAAAGGTTCTTGAACACTTCGTGGGCGGTGCTTTTTCTGACCCACTTTTCCTGGAATCCCCCGGTCTTTATCGGTATGCCATGCCACAACTGCACCGACCTGGTCCTCTTCGATAGTCCCATTCCAGGGAGGTCGATAGGACCCCATGAAAAGAACACCGTCCGAGCTTTCAAGATGGTGCGCACACCTTCTATCGAAAACTGTTGGACGCTCCTCCTCCCCTCACGGTTCATCCGGTCCACCAGATCCTGGCTCCGGCTAACCCAGACCACTTCAAGCTCCTCAGAGTAGTTATGGACGAACTTCTCATATAGGAACCGGCTGTTATCTACGAATGAAACCCCCTGGCCCCCGCAGAATACCACCAAGTTATCGTCCTTTGGGACGAAGAAATGGCAAAATCGAAAGGACATCTCGCCCACTAACCGAAGGAGGTCCACTCTGATCATTCTGGAAATTAGCCGATCTACCTCCCCGCTCATTCATCAACCGAACTTCTGAACGATTTTATAATATATTATGGATGGGGCGTGCGAGATGGGTGCGGTTCAACCGTCGCATGGACGCCATCGAGGCGCCCTGTCGACGCATCGTCCCGCCGCTCCTTTCAGCAAAAAACTAATACCAATTCCATAATGTGAAAAGAAGGTCGAATTGATGGAAGTAATCATCCTGGCCGCAGGCCATTCCAAACGATTAAAGAAATACACCGAGGATCGGCCCAAATGCCTGGTCGAAGTGGCCGGGAGAACGATCCTCGAGAGGCAATTGGAAGCCATCAATGGCACCCATGCGACCAAGTGCATAATCGTAACCGGGTTCATGTCCGACAAGGTCCAAGAGTTCGTCCGGGAGAACCATCATAAATATTCGTTCGAAATCGAACTGGCGAACAACGATCTTTACCTCTCCACGGACAACGCATACAGCCTATCCATTGCCATGGAGAGGGTAAAGGGGTCCGTCATCATACTCGATGGTGACATCATATTCGAGACGGACCTGCTCACAAAATTATTTTTCGACAATAACGAGAACGCGATGCTATGTGACAGCTCGCGAACCCCCGACGATGAGGACTGTAAGATACTGGATTCGAATGGTTTTGCGACCAGGATCGGGAAAAAGGTGGATGGTCAGTACATCTATACGAGCATGATTAAGCTGGGAGGCCGGTTCCTTTCCGAGTTCATCGAGGAGTTGAACAAGGACCGCAGGAACAAGGAATGGTATTCCGAACCACTAGACAGATCGCTTGCCATCAACGGAAGTAGCGTAAAAATATTATTTTCTAATAATTATTATAGAACGGAAATCGACACTGAGGACGACCTTTTAATGGCCGAACAGGAAATCATCGCAAGGGGACTGCAATGAGGTCTGAGGTCGTCGTTGTCGGTGGCGGGGCTACCGGCACTTGCATCGCACGTGACATTTCCAGAAGGGGCTTTAAAACGACCCTGATCGAAAGAGGAAAGATCTCCGGGGGAACCACCAACGCGTCCCATCACAATCTCGTGGGTGGGATGAGATACGTGGTAAAGGACCCCGAGGTCGCCGCGGAATGCGCGGCCGAGAATAAGATCATCGAGAAGATAGCTCCAACCCTCATAGGGAGTACAAGGAACTATTTCCTCGGGTTCCAATCCGACTACACCGACGAGGCCATAAGAAGGGCAGATGAGATGGGCGTGTATTATAGGTCGATCGATCCAAAGGAAGCAAAGAAGGAAATTCCCGAGCTAAATCCAGGTATCGACATCGTCTATGAAACCGATGACAGGAACCTCGATGTAAAAAGGTACTGCTGGGCCAATTGTAAGATGACGATGAACGATGGCGGAACCGTGCTGGAGGAGACCTTCATCCGCAAGATCTCCACACAGGACAGGGAGTTCATAATCGAGATCAACGGGGGCTCGGAGATCCGAACCCCCTGCGTGGTCAATGCGACCGGTCCTTGGGTCAATTCCGTTGCTAAGTTCGTCGATCTGACCATACCTTTGGTATATAACATGGGAACGATAATCGTTCAGAAGACACTTTCACCGAGGGGCCTGCAGCATTTTCACAGACCTTCAAACGCAGATGCTTACATCGTGCACGGTGAACACGCCTGGATAGGAACGACCTCCACCACGATCGAATCGCCCGAAGACTTCCAGCCTGAACCCGGGGCCGAGCAGTACATCAAGGAAAAATTCAGCGTCATAATTCCCAAGGTCCAACAAATGAAAACACTGAGCGCCTTCAGCGGGATAAGGCCTTTGTACCTGAGCAAAACAGCCGATGATGCAAGGGACATATCAAGGGATTTCAAGATCATTGAAAATCCCAAGGGTTTCTTCCATATAATCGGGGGTAAACTAACCACCTCAAGGTTGATGGCGGAAAAGATATGCGACCAAATCTCAGCAGAATACGGTTCAAACGCCACCTGCAGGACGAAGGAAGAAGTGCTGGACGTTTAGTCGATTTGCATATCGGGTTGAAATGTCCATCGATGGTATCAAATGGCACAATAGGCCAATCAAACGGCCATGACCGTTCGTACGATGATCATTCCCGATCAATGAAACACGCATCGGCGGCATGTTCATAGGATCAATCAACTCGCTCAGTCCTACAATCTCTCATTCTGGACCATTTCAGAACAATTCGTCTCTAATCCACTGTGATCTTCATTAACAACAGGGGCGGGAGGACGATTTCGCTCATCAACCTCGGGCAGATCAATTGAAAGGGGGGCAGACCTTCGAAGGCTTCACATCAACGCGGACAAAACGGTTCCAATCAATGGAGTTGATTATCGGTCCCTTGATAATGACCGATTGACCATTTTCGACGACCATCTGAGCGATGGCATTACGGGGAAAAATCAATATAATGTACAAATGGGAATCTCAGGATTCGATTATATCAGTCGGACCACAGGGCCCAATCGAACAGGTTGCAATGGTAAAAAGCCACAATTGTTTATCAATGAACCCAGGCGTTTCCTGTACAATAATAAAGGCTATTTCAATCAAATAGGTGCTCTATCATTGTTCATCAACTTTCCATTAAAGAACCATCCCTGGAAAGGTACGAGGATAAGATCGAGCGCATATGCCCATCAGCCTTTATCGATAACCCACTGGCCTCGGTCATCATCGTCACCTTCGGAACCCCTGTAGAGATCCTATCATCGAACATAGAGAGGATTAATGATGTCTCGACAGAGGTCATAATCATTGACAACGATCCATCGACCCCCGACAATCCATATGATTATCAGGACGTTCCCTATGTGGCCACGAAGGGGAACGCAGGTGTTTACATAGCATGAAATCCGTGGGCTCTTATGGCCATATCGGATATCATGATATTCATCAATGATGATGCCCTCCTCGAGAAGGGTTTCGTCGAAGTTCATCTGAAGGAGCGTTAGGAACAATATCTACCAGCGGTCAGGAAGAAATACCCGTAAAAGTCCTGCAATTTCTCTAATCGTCTGGCCTTTCATTACAAACACGGACCGGATCCAATTTCCTCGCCCACTGATCCGGAATACAACCAATCTTTAAAAAGGCAGAATTGATGGCCCACGTCGGTTTCAATGAGAATTCACCTTTGTAAGACGAATGTGAGGTGATATGAGAGGGAAAACGAGGTGTGGAAGAAGGCCCATCAAATTCAATATTCACCACCCGACGTTGTTATTGACTGCCATCTCACAATGATTTTGCATCAATGCCGCATACAAATATCCGTCATATTAATCAAATGCCATGCTCGGTCCATTGTGATAATTTTAAAAAATCAACCAGTTTCAGATAATTATTAATGCTGTTTCCACATCTTGAGCATTCGGTCATGCGCACCTATGAAGAGAATATAAATGGTGACAATCCCGTTGTGCCTATAGTTATTCCCGTCGCTGATATTGATGATGAAATCACCAAAGCATGCGTTGCCAATCTTAAACAGGTTACAAGTTTACCAGCAAAGATTGTCCTGGTAGAGGCGACCGGTGGTGAGTTCTCTTTCGGACGCTCTATTAATCAGGGTTTCAAATCCACAGAGGGCTTTGACATCGTCATCTGCATGGACAGTGATGCTTTTCCCGAGGCCCTTGCGGTCGAACGAATATTTGATTACATCAATTCCAATGAATCATTAGGTTATGTTGGAGCAAAAGTAAAAGTGAACGGTTCATTCACCCGGATAGCCTTTACCGATCTAAATCTACCGCAATTCATTTATAACACTGTCATTCGGGACAAGGCCCCATTTTATACCATTCGAAGGCTGTTAAGGGGTAATTGGTTTAGTTTCGCAAAGGATGTCGAAGATTTCGAAAATTACGGTTTATACGGAGTGACATCAACATTCATAGCCATCAGAAGGAAATGTTGGGAAGATGTCGGCGGTTTCGATGAAGAGTACAGGATACAATTGTCCGATGTCGACTTCTGCTATCGGGTACTGCTTTCAAAATGGTTTATTTCCACCTGCACCGATTCAGTTGTGTTCCACGATATCCATAAGACCCAAAAAGCCAGGGGGACTTTCCACGGGTTTCCCGGGCTCGATCATTTTTCTAAAGTCTGGACAAAAGAGAAGATGAAAGCGGTTCGCAAGGCCGCGAAAGAAGGAAAATTCATCATACCCGAAGATTGACCCCATCCCATCGTTCTTTTTAATTCAATAATGCTGCTATCGACGTTCAGCCGATCAGGTCCTGTCATCTTAAATCATTAGCGAACGAAGTCTTGTAATATCCACTTCAATAAACCGTTCAAACAAAATATATCACTTGAATCCTTTAATGTTGACCTGTTAATATACCGAGCGTTAGTTCGTGATCGGTCTGGCAGGAAATTTCACTATGAAGATAACAATATTGACGCCGAACCTATCATGGAATTGTGCTGGACGGGCCTACATCCTTGCCCAGGTCCTATCTAAAAAGTACGATGTCGAAATCGCCGGTATGGGCACCTCTAACGATATCTGGTTCCCCATATCCAATGCCCAGGATATCCCAATGAAACTCTGGAGCGCCGATTATAATCTCGCTAGGTTCAATATAATCGGCAATTTGAATAAAATCGATTGCGACCTCGTTTATGCATCCAAGCCATTGTTCAACTCCTTCGGCCTTGGACTTATGAAGAAATTTGCTACTAAGACGCCCCTTCTCTTGGACATAGACGATTGGGAACTGGGGGGAGTGAAGGATTCCTACGTCAATTCCTCACCGGTTCGAAAGGCCTTGATCACCGGGTACTATCTGCCGTTCTTCATGGACATGTGCTCACCATACGCAGCGCTCGTCCTCGAGAAGATGGTAAATAAGGCCGATCATGTGACAGTATCCAATTCGTTCCTTCAAAAGAGGTATGGTGGAGATATCGTTCCCCATGGTAAGGATTTTAAAAGGTATTTGGTGGACCACAAGGAAATTCCCGGAGTCAAGAGGTCCCTTGGCATCCCCGAGGATAAATTCGTCGTCATGTTCTTTGGGACCCCCCGCTCACATAAAGGATTGGAGCTATTGATCGAGGCCATACGGCTGGCCGAAGATCCGGATGTGGTCCTGGTTATTGTGGGTATGAACTACGATGATCCATACTGCAGGCAATTGAAATCCTATGGAACCCAACTTCTGGGAAACAGAGCGATTTTCATCGCCATGCAACCTTACGAGAGCCTTCCATCGATAATCTCGGCCGCAGACGTAATGGCGATACCGTCGTTAGAAACAGATTTCGCTAAAGGGCAGATCCCATCCAAGATATTCGACTCGATGGCAGCTGGAAAGCCTTACGTTGCCACGGCCGTCAACGACATGGAATCGATATCTAAAGGTGTCGGAACCATCGTGAGGCCCAATGATGCATCGGCGCTATCAAAGGCCATTGTGGAAATCAAGGAGGATTATCAGAACCAGTCCAGGAAGATCCTCGAAGGAAGGGCCGCCCTGGAATGGGAGTTCTCTTACGACGCGCTGTTCAGAAAATTAGAGCCGATCATAGAACGATTCTCTTGATGGCGAACCATTTACCAAATTGATTCACTTGTCCTTTGCCATTGAAGCGAATACCCTCTCGTAGCATTCCAGGTAGCGCGGAGCCACCTTGTCCCAGGAGTATTCAAGACCGGTCTCGAAGCATTTGGTCATGAGATCTTTCATTCCATCCACATCGTGGCACAGGTTCTCCAGGGCGGACGCCATATCCCCGAACGAGCTCCGCTCGTCGAAAAAGAGCGAGCAATCCCGTACCCCCTCCGGCTCCTCTATTATCGCCCGGACGACAGGAACAGTTCCGGTCTGCAGGTACTCGTAAATCTTGTTCGCCGAGTACGGTCGGCTGGAAGACCACATCGGCCTTTCCGGGTTCATCAGGAAGAAACCGACATGGGCCTTCTTTGAGCTCTCGATCACCTTCCGGTAGGGAAGTTCCCCAAGGTAGCTGAACCTCTCCCCGAACTCCACCTTCATCTCATCAAGGCGTCCCACCACCGCCGGCTCGAATATCCTTCCGGCAACGACCGAACTGGTCTTTGCATTCCCCCTCATAACCGATGCCATCAGCCGGAGCATCAGGTCGATGTCCCTGTCGAATCCGAGGCTGAGGGCGCCAAAGTAGGCGAGTACGATTCGTCCATCGGACCCCAGTTCAACGACCTTCTTCTCCACAGCCTCCCGATCGAAGTATTCAGAAAGAGGATAGTTCGATATCTGGGTGACCGTCTTGCCAGTGAACGCCTTGGGCAGGTGTTCCAGCCCAGGGTTGGCGATGATCAGCTCCGCAACCCTCCTGCCATACAATTTTTCAAAGATGCCCGGGACCGAGATCCCTAAACGGTTCTTCCAGGTCTCAAAATGGTCGTGGCGGTCGAAGACCACACGGGTACCGGGGAATTTTCTCTCGAGGCCCATGGCGATGGTCAAGAGATAGGGATCGTGCACGTGGATTATGAGCTCGTCCCCCTCCTTCACGAATTCCTCCCGCAGCACCTTGTTCAAGCGGCGGGTCGTCGCACCAACGAGAGTGCTCAACGTCAGGAGGAGACCGTTCACGTATTGGTTGCGCGTCGGTGAGAAATCCAAAATGTGCGATGGGTACCCCTGATCGTTCTTCACCTTTCGGCCGTGAAAGAAATTAATGTTCACACGATAGACGTCGTATCTCTGACGGACCGTGGCGATATGCTTGTTAATACGATTGTCATAGAAGATGTGCAGGTCCATGACCACGACCTTTCTCGCCACGAACAGGTCCATTCAAGAGCGCGATATATTAATTTATTCCAGAGGTATAATTTGAATCTACATCCACCAGAGCGAGAAGGTTAATTCGACGTTCGCCTACTGGCAGCAGGCCGATCTCATCAAACATATCTTCCATTAACAACGGTCTTTTTCAAATGTTTAAGATAACTTCCCGTTAAAAATGGGACGGCCCAGGTGTGCTGGGGAATCCCTATCCCTATGATCTCAGGTACTCCCCGCTCTCGATCCTCCTGAGCCATCTATCATTGGTGAGGTACCAATCGATGGTGTCCTTCATTCCCTTCTCGAACACAACATTGGGTGACCATCCCAGTTCCCTGGTGATCTTCCCATTGTCAATTGCATAACGGAGGTCGTGCCCTTTACGGTCCTCAACAAAGGATATGAGATCGTCCGAACTGCCCATCTGCTTCAGGATCAGCCTCACGATGTCTATGTTCCGCCTTTCGCAATTTCCGCCGATGTTGTAGACCTCGCCCACCCTTCCCTTCCGCAGTATCGCGTCGATGGCGCCGCAATGGTCCGAGACGTGTAACCAATCCCGGACGTTCTCTCCTCTTCCGTAGACAGGAAGCTTCTCCTTCCGCAAGGCCAATGTGATCATGCGGGGTATGAGCTTTTCCGGGAATTGGTAAGGTCCGTAGTTGTTGGAACATCGTGAAATGGTGATTGGAAGCCCGAAGGTTCTATGATATGCAAGGCACAGTAGGTCGGCGGAGGCCTTGCTGGCGGAATAGGGGCTCGACGGTCGGATCGGCGAATCCTCAGTGAACTTCAGGTCCGGACGGCCCAGGGGCAGGTCCCCGTACACCTCATCAGTCGATACTTGATGGAAACGCCCTATTCCGAACTCCTGACAGGCGTCCAGGATGTTCTGCGTACCCAGTACGTTTGTCCTCAGGAAGGATGAAGGATCCTCGATGGAACGGTCGACGTGCGATTCGGCGGCGAAATGAACCACCTGATCGAACCTCTCCTTCCTGAACAGTTCGAGCACAAGCTCGCGGTCATTGATGTCCCCCTTCACAAAGGAGAAGTTCTCCCTGCCCATAACTCCATCCAAATTGTCCAGGTTCCCGGCGTACGTGAGGAGGTCCAGGCACACGACCTCATCGTTCCCGTCGACCCGAGAGCGCACATAATTGGCCCCTATGAACCCCGCTCCTCCGGTGACCAGGCACTTCATCTTTCCCCCTCCCAAACGAAATCCTTTCCGCGGTCCACCAGTAAAGGCGCCTTCATATCCTTTTCCGAGAGTAACGGATCGGCGACATCCCATTCTATGCCGATATCCGGATCGTCATAACGAATGCTGCGGTCATGCTCTTGGCTATAGTAATTATCAACCTTGTATTGGATCTCGCATCCGTCCTCCAATGTAAGAAAGCCATGTGCGAACCCCCTAGGAATGAATAGCTGCTTCTTGTTATCCGCACTGAGCATGACACCGAACCATTTTATGAAGTTGGGCGAACCGTGACGGATATCGACAGCCACATCGAGAATACTGCCCCTCGTGCATCTTACGAGCTTTGATTGCGCGAAGGGCGGGGCCTGGTAATGCAATCCCCTGACGACGCCCTTCTTCAAAGAATAGGAATGATTGTCCTGAACGAACACCGCATCGATGCCGTAAAGGCTTAGGTTACGTGCAGAGTAGCTCTCATAGAACCAGCCTCGCGAGTCCTTGAACACTTTGGGTTCAATTATCTTTAGTTCTGGCAACAAGGAAGGGGAGGTCATCCGTTGCTCACCTTCTCACAGGGTCCATCAGCATCCGTTCCAGGTACTTGCCGTAGTCGTTCCTCTTATTCTTCTGTATTATCGCTTCAATCGCCTCCTTCCCGATCCACCCCCGGTGGTACGAAATCTCCTCCAGGCAGGCGATTTTGAGGTCCTGGAACTTCTCGATCGAACTGATGAAATAGGTGGCATCAGCCAAGGACTGTGGTGTCCCCGCATCCATCCAGACGAATCCTCTTCCCAATAAGGTCACATCCAGATCGCCCGCCTCAAGATACCTGTTGTTGAGGTCTGTGATCTCCAGCTCGTTCCGCCAGGACGGTTTGACATTTTTCGCAAACTCCACCACCCGGTTATCATAGAAGTAGAGGCCCGTTGCGGCATAGTTCGATTTGGGTTCCTTCGGTTTCTCGACAATTGACATAACCCTTCCATCCTCGGAGAACTCGATGATACCGAAGCGCTCAGGGTCCTTAACCTGATAACCGAACAGGGTCGCCCTGCCATTCTCCGCGTTCTTAACCGCCTTCTGCAAACGGTCAATAAAACCACTGCCGTAGAAGATGTTATCGCCCAGCACCATCGCCACGTCATCATCGCCGATGAACTCCTCACCGATGATGAAGGCTTGAGCTAAGCCGTCCGGCGAGGGCTGCTCGGCATAGCTCAGATTGATGCCAAGCTGCGAACCGTCCTTTAGGAGGGCTTTGAAGTTGGGGAGGTCTTCCGGTGTGGATATAATGAGGATGTCCCTGATGCCAGCCATCATAAGGATCGAAAGCGGATAGTAGACCATCGGCTTGTCGTAAATAGGCAGCAAGTGCTTGTTGATGGCCGAGGTCATAGGATACAACCGAGTACCGCTTCCTCCGGCCAACACGATGCCTTTCATGGTTGGGTATTCCATACCGAATAAATATTTTGTTCCAGAGGGCAAGGGTCAAGAAAACCTAGGTAAGTATATTTCAACAAAGATGGGGAACAGAGAACGAGCAATCCGTTCCTCCATGTCCAGCAATCCCCGACAAAACGTTCGCTACTCCGCTCTCAAGGAAGGTTTGTTTAAGGATAGGGCCAATCGCCATCCGTCCATCGTGATCGCACATCGTTATCATAATCGATTTTTTTCATATTCAATAAATAATAACAAAACCATTATGTACGGCTAGATAAAATCCATCCCATGACCCCGCCAATAAGGCGCTCTCTTACATTTTGCCTAGTTCTAGGAATGCTTTCCCTCGTTCTGCTGTCCATGGCCGGGGGCGTTCTCGCCGCATCGGATGCGGACGACGCACAAGAACCATCGGATATCATGGCCGCCGGTCCCGATCTGAGGATGACATTATATTACATCGAGGAGACGGATGGCACCTCGATCTACCGTGCCACGTCCGGTCGTCCCCTATATGCCTTCGGGGTGGTGACGAACCAAGGGGACACCGACGCCGGAGCGTTCAGGGTGTTCTGCTGGCTGGACAGCGTGCCGTACTGCTATTGGAACATCACCGGTCTTGCCGCCGGCGCCTCCATCACCGTGCAGACCCCCGAGTTTTCCCTCTCTGAGGTATCCATGCATGTGATCACCTTCCGGGCCGACTATGATTCGGAGGTGTTCGAGTCCGACGAGACCAACAACCAGATGTCCTGGGCGCTGTACGTGGATCCGGCCGAATGGACCGTGCTGCTCTATATGGACGGGGACAACAACCTGGAGTTCGACATGCTCTACGACTTCATGCGCATGACCGGGGTGGGCAGCAACCGCTTCGTGAGCGTGGTCGTGCAGATGGACCGTTCCCCCTCCTACGATACAACCTACGGCGACTGGGACCAGTGCCTGCGCTTCTATGTGGAGAGCCCGATGCTTGCCTACGAGTCCGATGCCCTCATGGACATTGGCGAGGTGAACATGGGCGACGGAGCTACATTGGAGGACTTCCTGGTCTGGGGCGCCCAGACCTATGTCGCCGACCGTTACATGGTGGTCCTCAAG
>Ga0209269_1000815_pt1 | contig 22040 bp, 17 predicted proteins | sample MTBAKMMethaMetaG_FD_187455 | JGI IMG/M metagenome (GOLD analysis project Ga0209269, IMG submission 187455) | Enrichment culture microbial communities from Arthur Kill intertidal strait, New Jersey, USA, that are MTBE-degrading - MTBE-AKM (Arthur... | ecosystem: Environmental > Aquatic > Marine >... | reverse complement strand
GATCCCGAACGGGATATGGTTGTGCGCCGGAAGAAACACAAACGCGGTGGTGGCAGCTGGGGTGACGACGAATGGTCATTCTAGCCTGACCCTTTGAGGAATGCTCAATGCCAAAACAACAGGGTAAGCGAATTCGCCATATTCCTCAACGAACCTGCGTGGGTTGCCGCCAGGTGAAAGACAAGCATGATTTAATTCGGATCGTCCGCACTCCGGAAGGGGTGCGGATCGACCGAACAGGAAAACTGGCGGGTCGAGGAGCTTACTTACACGCTCTTCGGTCCTGTTGGGAAAAAGGAATCAAAGGCACGCTTGCACATGCTCTAAAAACACAAATCACCGGCCAGGATCTAGAAGCATTAAATCTGTTCCTGGCCGAACTACCTGAGGAACTTGAACAGGATTAATCAACCGTTCTGCCTCTTAAGATAGCTCCCTTGGATTACTCAGAAAGGGTGGTGGCGAAAAATGGTGATTTGACACCGCTTCCTGGAATTTTCAGGAAGGTTTGAAAAATGGAATTATAGAAAATCTTTCGTTTTGCGTGATAACAGGGGACGCAATTCATCAGGAGGTTCAACAATATGACAAAAATGAAGACATTGGAACTGCCAGGAAGCCTTTCCGTTCGAGAACTGGCGCAAATGATGGACGCCAGCCCCATTCAGGTGATTAAGATCCTGATGGCCAATGGAGTAATGGCAAATATCAATCAGCTGGTTGACTATGATACAGCCGCGATTGTCGCCAGTGAGCTAGGCTTTGAAGCCAGCCTGGAAGTTTTTGAAGAAGCAGAAGAAACTAAAGAAACCGGCGAAATTCCGCTCTGGCGGAAAATGCTGGCCAATGAGAAAGACGCCGATTTAATCAACCGCGCGCCCGTGGTAACCATTCTTGGACATGTTGACCACGGTAAAACCACGCTGCTGGACGCGATTCGCCATACTCAGGTAGCAGAAGGCGAAGCGGGGGGCATTACCCAGCATATTGGCGCATATCAGGTGGAACACAATGGACGTGAAATCACCTTTTTAGACACTCCCGGCCATGCCGCCTTTACTGCCATGCGCGCCCGCGGTGCGCAAGGCGCCGATATTGTTGTCTTGGTAGTCGCGGTAAATGACGGTGTGATGCCGCAAACCAAAGAAGCTATCAACCATGCCCGCGCTGCCAAAGTGCCCATGATTGTCGCTTTGAATAAAATTGATCGCCCAGACGCGAACCCCGATTTTGTCAAAAAGCAGCTGGCCGAATTAGGCCTGGTGCCAGATGAATGGGACGGCGACACAATTATGGTGCCCGTTTCTGCCAAACAAAAAATCGGCATTGAAGATCTGCTTGAAGCGGTTTTATTAGTGGCTGATTCCGCGTCAATCCGCGCTAATCCCGAAGGCAAAGTAGTTGGTACCGTCATTGAAGCGGAAATTGATCGCTCAAAAGGTGTAATGACTACCCTACTGGTCCAAAATGGCACCCTGCAAGCCGGTGACGCCATCGTGGCTGGCATGGCTGGCGGTAAGATCCGCGCCATGTTCGATTTCCGCGGCAAGCGCATTCGCAAAGCCGGGCCTTCTACCCCCGTACAAATTATGGGCCTTTCAGACGTCCCCAACGCGGGAGATGTGTTTGAAGTCGTCGCCAACGAGAAAGAAGTTCGTGCCATTGTCGCCGATCGCAAACAACAAGAAAAGGACCGCAAAGGTTCCGTCAAACGCGCTACATTGGAAGAATTGTTCGCAAATTTCCAATCTGGCAATGTTCAGGAACTCAACCTGATCGTGAAAGCCGATGTGCAGGGTTCTCTGGAGCCGATCACCAACTCGCTCGACGAGCTAAACAAAACTCAATCTATCAAAGTCAACATCTTGCATGCCGAGACCGGCAACATCACCGAAAGCGATGTGATGTTGGCCACCGCTTCAGACGCGGTGGTAATTGGCTTCAATGTTGATGCTGACGCAGCCGCCCGCCGCCTGGCTGAAACTGAAGATGTCTCGCTGCGCGTGTACAACATTATTTACCGCCTGATCGAGGATGTAGAAAAAGCCCTCAAAGGCATGCTTGAACCTGAATATGTTGAGAAAACCATCGGTGAAGCCGATATTCTGGCCATCTTCCAGGTTTCAAAATTGGGCGCCATCGCAGGCTGCCGGGTACAAACAGGTGAAATTCGCCGAAATGCCAAGGTGCACATTGTACGTGGTGAAGAAACCATTTTCACCGGCGAATTACAATCCCTAAAACATGGCAAAGACGATGTTCGCGAAGTGCGTAAGGGCTTTGAATGCGGTATGGGCTTCAAGAACTTTAAAGACATGGAAGTCGGCGACCATATCATTTGCTTTGTAATGGAAAAATCAAACGTTTTGTAACCCATAAGGGTTTGATAAAGGTAAGGAAGTCGGTATGCCGTCTCAAATGAGAATTCAACGCATCGCTGGCCGCGTGCGAGAAGAAATGTCGGAGTTACTCGTCTATCAGATCCAAGACCCCCGCTTGCTGGGTGTCACTGTGACGGATGTGCAAATAGATCGCGAGCTGGCCTTTGCTGATATTTACGTCTCAGCCGTGGAGGGCAGCGAACGCGCCAAAGATGTGATTGACGCGTTGCAGCATGCAGGTAGTTTTATTCGCCATTACCTGGCTGAGAAAGTGCAATTGCGGTCATTCCCGAAAATACGCTTTTACTGGGACCCGACCCCAGAGCGGGCGGATCGCATGGAAAAATTGTTCGCGCAACTGCATCAAGAAGAAAACCTCCCGGTTGAAGAAGAAGGTGACGCTGAAGATGAAGAATGATGCCATTCACAGCACCATTCGTGAAATGCTGCATGATGCCAATGCAGTATTGATCACTTCTCATATCCGACCGGACGGAGACGCAGTAGGCTCTGTTGCAGGACTGGGTATGGCGCTTCGCCTTGCCGGGAAACAGGTGCAAATGGTCATGGCTGACCGGATTTCCGCCCAGCTGCGGTTCATCCCCGGCGCGGACCAGATCACTACCAAAGTGACCGATCCGTTTGACATCAGTATTGTTGCCGATTCGTCTGATCTGGAACGCACTGGTGGTATTTTAGGGGAACGTCAACCCGATTTATGCATCGACCACCACATCACCAACCTCAACTTTGCGCGGGTGAACCTGGTGGATATCACCTCGGTATCCACAACAGCATTAATCGCCCGTCACCTGACCGAAGATTGGCAGCTGCCCATTGACAATAGTATCGCATCTGCCTTATTGGCCGGGATCGTAACAGATACAATCGGCTTCAGAACCTCAAATATCACTTCTGAAGCCATGCGTCTGGCCGCAGATCTGATGGATCAGGGCGCTGAATTATCTGAAATATACCAGCGCGCAATCACAAATCGCTCTTACGAAGCGATCCAATTTTGGGGTAAAGGCATCGCTCGGATGGAGCGAAAAGGCCGCTTGGTGTGGACCGTTCTAACCAATGAAGACCGCCGCTCTGCAGCCTATATGGGCAAAGATGATGCAGACCTGATCAACATCATCTCTTCCATAGAAGATAATGATGTGGCCATTATCTTCACTGAAAAAGATGACCAAAAGGTGAAAGTCAGCTGGCGGGCACAACCTGGAATAGATGTGTCTCAAATTGCTTTAAACTTTGGCGGTGGAGGCCACCCAGCAGCCTCAGGCGCTGAAATTAATGGTACGCTGGAAGAAGTTCAAGACAAAGTCTTAACCGCCACAAAAGCGATCTTGAACGGTAAAATAAAAGAGGGATAGTCCAAGGGATTGGAAATCCGCATCTAAGGAGAGGAATCCTATGAGCGAAATGGATAACTACGAAATCAAAAACTCAGTATCAGGCGTGCTCGTAATAGACAAGCCTGTGGGTATGACTTCGCATGACGTAGTTCAAATCGTTCGCAAAGGCACCAACATTCGCCGCGCAGGTCATACTGGCACATTGGATCCGCGCGCTTCGGGAGTTTTAGTGGTTCTTATTGGGCCAGCGGTTCGCCTGAGCGAATATGTTTCCGCATCGGACAAGCGTTACCAGGGAATTATTCGCCTGGGTAGCCGGACTGATACGTACGATGCAGAAGGAACGATTACAGATACATCCCCGGTGGATATCAGCGAAGATCAGTTTGAATCTGCCCTAGAACAGTTTATCGGCGAAATCGAACAGGTCCCCCCGCCCTATTCTGCGGTCAAAATCAAAGGCAAAAAAGCCTACGAACTGGCGCGAAAAGGCGAAGAAGTAGACCTTGAACCCCGCACGATCACCGTGCATAGCTTGGAATTACTGGAATGGGCGCCGCCTGAAGCGGTTGTGGATATTTATTGTTCCTCCGGCACTTACGTGCGCTCATTGGCGCACGACCTGGGAAATGCGTTAGGCTGTGGCGCCCATTTAATCGGCCTGCGACGCACGAAAAGCGGTCGCTTTACCCTGCGGGATGCCGTGCCTCTGAGTAAGTTAAAAGAAGCTTTTGATCAAGGTACCTGGTACCAATACCTGATTCCTGCCGCCGAAGCCCTGTCAGAATGGCCAGCTTTGGAATTGGATGATGAGCAATTGGATATCGTCCGCCATGGTCACCGCATCCCGGCTGAAACCAAGTTAGGGAATATGGTGCGCGGGGTCAGCGCCCAGGGTGAATTGGTCGCGCTGCTCAGCTATGAGGCTGATACCAACGAATACCAACCCCGCAAGGTTTTTTTTAGCTGATCCTTTCAAACTGAACAAAAAACGAAAACCCCGCCAGTGAAAACTTCGCGGGGTTTTGATTGATCAATTGGCTTGCTTGCTGGTAGAATACTTGCAGTACAGACATTTACAATTTAACGGACATCGGATTCGAACATGCTTCACACCAACCACCTGGATGGGTTAAATTTTCAACAGACCTTTGTTACCATTGGGTCATTCGATGGTGTCCATCTTGGGCATCAAAGCATCATCAACCAAATGGTCAAAACCGCGCGGGAACACCATTCTCTATCCGCGGTAATCACTTTTCATCCTCACCCGGCGGTGGTACTCCGAAATCTCAACAAACCCTACTACCTGACCATGCCCGAAGAACGCGCGGCATTATTGGGCGAATTGGGCGTCGATTTGGTTGTAACCCTGCCATTTGACCGCCAGTTGGCTTCGCTCAGCGCGTCTGAATTCATGCAAATGATTTGTAACAGTATTTCACCGCAAGAATTATGGGTAGGCAAGGATTTTGCCCTGGGTCGCAATCGGGAAGGAAACATATCTCAATTACAGGAAATTGGAAAATCATTGGGGTTTCGCACTCACGTATTGGAACCCATCCTTAGAAACGGAAGTGAGAAAATTTCCTCCAGCCGCATTCGCCAGCTACTGGAGGAAGGTGATATCGAACATGCCAGCCGGATGTTAGGACGCTGGTATACCCTCCAATCTACAGTTGTGCGTGGGGATGCTCGCGGACACTCTTTAGGTTTCCCCACCGCCAACCTGGAACTACCTCTGGAGCGAATTCTACCCGCGCCGGGTGTTTATGCTACCTGGGCCTGGTTGGAAAATACACGCTACGCTTCTGTCACCAGCGTAGGGTTCCGGCCTACCTTTGCGGACACTCCCCCAATTCCCCGCGTAGAAGCCTTCATTTTTGACTTTCAAAAAGATATTTATGGAGAGAACTTATCCCTCCAATTCATTCAACGGCTGCGCTTTGAAGAAGCATTCAAAACCCCGCAGGACTTAATCCAACAAATGCATCAAGACTCAAAACAGGCCAAAGAGGTGCTAATCCATGCCAAACCTACGCCAGATCTACCTGCTTGACCCGCAAAAATTGCCCCCTGAGACCATCGCCGTCGCATTTGCCAAAACATCCCGATCACCTGAATCATTCAACCAAATCGCCGCAGAACTAAGTGAAGAAAAAAGCGCCCAATTTCATGAGAAATGGGTGGTCGGTTACGGGCACTCCTCGGTTGCCGAACACGCCGTTTTACACATTGCCGTGGAAAATGTGTCGCGTCTGGCCGTGGAAACCCTGGAAAGCTGCCGCCTGGCCTCCTACACGGAAAAATCCACCCGCTACCAAAAGTGGAATAATGATGAGTTTTACACCCCCGTGGAACTGGAAAATCACCCGCTGAAAGAAATCTATGATCAGACCGTGCGTGGGCTGTTCGACGCCTACCTGGCTGCCTTGCCTAAAGTACAACAAGTAGTATCCAGGCAAATCCCACCTAAAGCTGGTGAGAGTGACGATGCCTGGGAGCGCCGTGTGCGTTCAGAAATTGTGGATGCCTGCCGCTTCTACCTGCCCGCCGCCGCCCTGGCCAACGTGGGCGTTAGCATGAACGCCCGCGCCCTGGAGCACAGCATCCAGAAAATGCTTTCCCACCCCCTCGCGGAAGTGCGGCAAATGGGTGAACAGATCAAACAGGTCAGCCAGCAGAATGCCCCCACTCTGGTCAAATATGCCGAACCCGATCAGCATTTTGAACAGCTGCAAAAAGACCTCACCCAAATCGCCAGTCACGTACCCGTACTCAATGAATCGTGCGACTGGTGCCAGTTGGTTGATTGGGACCAAAACGCCGAAGACCGGGCTCTGGCAGCCGCACTGTACCGGTTCAACTTAATCGGCTACGCGCAAAACCTGGAATATGTCACTTCACTGTCACCCAACCAAAAACAAGAATTGGCTGCCCAAATCCTCTCTGGCCTTGGCCGCCATGATATCACCTTGCGCGAATTGGAATATGCTACCTACACCTTTGACCTGATTCTGGACCAGGGCGCGTATTTTGAATTCAAACGCCACCGCATGATGACCCAAACCGTCCAACCTCTCACTACCCGCCTGGGGTACGCCGTGCCGCGTCTGCTGGTGGAAGCCGGAGTGGAACCCGAATATCGCGCCGCCATGCAGACCGCCGCGGAGACATTTGAGCAATTGTATAGCTTCAATCCAAATGTTGCCGCATATGTGGTACCCAACGGCTACAACCGTCGGGTATTGTTCCACATGAACCTGCGCAGCGCGGATCATCTGATCAATTTACGGACTGCTCCCAACGCCCACTTCTCCATTCGCCGCGCCGCCCAGCGCATCGCCGAACAAATTCGTGGGGTGACCCCCATCTTGGGCCAGCACCTGCGTTGCTGTAGTGATGAAACCTGGCAGCAAATCGAGCAAGATTTCTTCACGCAAGTATGAAGGCATTCTTAAGAGTATTTTAACCTGCCCTTGACATACCCCCCTTCATCGAGTAGAATTACTCCTGTTGATGCGGGGTAGAGCAGTGGCAGCTCGTCGGGCTCATAACCCGGAGGTCAGTGGTTCGAATCCACTCCCCGCTACTAAAGTCAAACCAGAGTCCGTCGGGCTCTGGTTTTTCGTTAGCCTGGCGCACAGCGGTAGACATTTTTCCAAAAATGGAGGAATTTCTTATGAACCGCAGTTCGCCGGGTACGTCAAAATCCAAAGTTGCACTTTCCTTAGCCAAAGCCATCGATGGCTTCCTTAAATTCAAAACGGCAGAGGGATTAAGCCAACGCACAATTACCTCCTATGAGTTCACTCTTGGTCATTGGTTGAAATACATCGGAGATCGAGAGGTATCGAAAATTCAATCTTCCGACCTTACCGAATACATGGCCTGGTTGAGAACCGAGTATAAACCGAGACGTTGGAACGGAAGCTCCGAGCCGCTGTCCGCCAAATCCATCCGAAATGTGTGGGTAACATTCCGATCTTTTTTCGGATGGCTTCAGGTGGAGTTCAAGTTTCCCAATCCCGCTAAAGAAATCACTGCCCCGAAGTTTCAAAAACATCCTGTTGAAACATTTTCCAAAGAAGACGTTGAAAAAATCCTCAAGGCGTGTGTCTATTCCCGCGAATCGCAGACTGAGGAAAGGAAGAAGTTTGTAATGCGCCGGCCGAGTTCCAACCGCGACCAGGCGATTGTGTTGATGTTGCTGGACACTGGATTGCGAGCAACCGAGTTGTGTTCTCTGATCATCAACGATGTGGATCTCAAGACCGGCAAGGTCACCATTCGTCACGGAGTGGCAGGTGGTGCGAAAGGCGGTAAAGGACGCACAGTGTACCTGGGTAAGGTTGCGCGAAAAGCGGTTTGGCGTTATCTTGCCAGCCGAGAAGATGGGGACGATCCCGACGCCCCCCTCTTCATCAGCCATGCGGATCGAGCTTTCAACAAGGACAGTTTGCGTGTCTTGATCAACCGGTTGGGAGACCGGGCAGAAATCAAGAAGGCTTATCCGCATAAATTCAGGCATACCTTCGCCATCACCTATCTGCGCTCCGGAGGGGATGTTTTTACCCTCCAATCGCTTCTGGGTCATGGATCGCTTGATATGGTACGCCACTATGCCCAGATTGCTGAAGTGGATGTGGAGCAAGCGCATCGCAAAGCCAGTCCTGCCGATAACATGCGTCTGTAACCAAGAAGTCTTCATTGAGCCAGCTTTCCTGCGATAAACATCAATGCTTTTTTCTGGCTTTCTCGATCAAGTTTATTAAGGAAGACCTCAAGCTCATCACCCGGCGTGGACATCGCCTTTCCTGACAGACCGGCAATACGATCTTGAACATCAGAAGAAAGCATAGGAGCGTAAGTACTGTCAGTGATCTCGATACTCTCGTGCATCAGATTCATGGAAACCGCTTTGTAATCCGCCATGGTCTGGGCATGAAGTAACCCGTAGACGGCGTGTCCATGCCGGAATTTGTGAGGTGATTTGAAATCAAGGTTTGCAATGGAAAACAACAATTCCAGACGTTTTTGAAGCGCTTGAGAACGCGTCTTTCCAGGTTCATCCTGGGAAAGAAACTGATCTCCCCATGAATGTGCAATCGGTGCGTACCAGGGACTTGAGCCCGGGAGTGACTTGCGAACGAAAGTATCCCACTGACGGACCGGCGCAAGCACTTCGGGAATGTTCAACAGGAAAGTAGTTGCCTTCTTTCCATTCTTGGTATGAACACCCAGTTCTGGCCATTGGCGAAGTCTCAAGTTTTCAAGATCCACAGCCTCGATAGGTAATGTGGTAAATGCACTGGCACGCATACCGGATAGGAAGAGCATGGCAGCAGCTGCTTTATCACGGAGTAAGGCCAGGCTATCTTCGGAAACAGGGGTAGTGATTAATTTCTGGATTTCATCCAGAGAAACAAAAACATGCTCGGAAGAAATTTGTGGTAAGCGTGGTCTCCGTAGAGTATCAATCCATGAAACAGGAAGGTTGTTCATTTCGCGGGGATATGTAACCTTCGCCCAACGAAAAAAGCGTTTGCTTGAGTCAATGATCTTCTTTTGGGATGCACTGGCCAGGGTTCCTTTTCCTTCCTTACCAGGTAATGAAGCCAGATAGGACGGGAGGGTCGGGCGAATCGCCTGCACCATGCGGAAATTCTGATCATCCGCCCAAAGCAGTAGATGACGCAAATAAAAGCGATAGCGTTCAACAGAAGCCTGGTTCAACTGCAGAACTTCCTCGAGGTACTTGAGATGTTCTTTGACTTTAAGATAGTTCTGGTGTTCGATCACGATGGGCTCCACGATTAATAACGGCTCCACAATTTGTACAAGTTCCTTTGATTAAGACCAGGTTTCCCTTGATCGGTTGAATCTGGGGAGAAAGTAATTTGGATACCTGGTTACAACGCAAACAATAGGCTTCATCTTCATTTAGCTTATTGGTTACTTTAGGTTTACGTTGGTTGTTGACCCATCTGGCAAACTCTTCCCCATTGATCCAGATCCTATTACGGTTGTCTCTTTGGTGGGGAACATCTATCTGTAACCAATCCCGCAATGTGCTTTCAGCAATATCCAGTTCTTCACAAATTTCACGCGGGGTATACAACATCGGCAATAACCCTGGTGCTTTGATGATGACGTTATGCGGTAATTTTGTCCGGTGAATTCTTACTTCCATCCAACGATACTCCTAATAAATAGTGTTTTGTACTTTATCCATGCACCAACAGGTCATCCGCCACGAAATCGTTGGCAACATTTCCAAAAGCTTGTTTAATCTGAAGGATATCTTCTGGAATAACGCCGGCATCTTGATTTTCGCCTAAGCCCGTGCGAATTTTTCTGATTGAGTCAGTCATTTGGCTGACCAGTTTATTGGCGCGTTTGGCTTCGCGTCGCACGGTATTCCAATCACCAGTTGATTTTAGTAACGGTATCTCAGTCACATCGCTTGCCATCTGTGCAAACTCATCTTCATTTGTCATTACCCTGTTTGTCATGCAGCGAGCTTCAAATCGTCTCAAACTACTGTGGATCTCGTCTACTTGATCTTCAATATCAAGGGTTTCCAACTGTTCAAGTGATAAATCCGAAAGCTGACATACATACCCGAATAATCGGGTTAGGTCTTCTTGAATGGTTTCAAGCTGCGAGACAAGCCTGGTTTTCTGCGTTTTGACTGATTTTGTCAGTAAGCATGTGTTCATTGGCGATCCTTTCTAAAAGAGTTACGAGTAGGATAACACCCAGGCTGCGCTACCTCAATCTATTAATTTCGATAGGGTCAAGCGCCCTGATACCTATCGAAATTGATATATAGATTTTTCCTTCTTCTACTTGCACAATAAGATAATCTCGCCTATAATTTTACTGAACGGATGTTCTAAAATAAACCCTCAAATTTTCTACTGTTACCTCACTTGCGCATACGACTCTAGAATGACCAACTCCCACCTATACAATCAACCACAAGGTCCTCTCTGGATAGATGCATGCTTGTTCAGGGGGGATTTATGCGTTATGAGCCATTATTTCAGGTCAACTTAGGGGAGGATTTCTTCGATGCCATCCATTGTGGTTATCAATGACGAAGGGTCTGTTCTTTACCAAAATGTGGTCGATGATGTTCAGGATTTGGTAAAGATCATCCGGGATGGCAGAAATGTGCCTGGTTACGCTTTGGAGGATTGCCCAGAAGTGCAGGTTAATGGTTTGATTGTTCTTACAGGTCAGCCACCTAAACCAAAAAGAATAGCGCCGACATTATCCGAGCGGCAGATCAGCGTTTTACAACTACTTGCAAGGGCATATACCCCTGAACAAATTGCGCTAAAACTTGGGTTGACCGAAGCGACTATTCGATTACATATCAGTGCTTTGAAAAAGAAATTTGGCACAGACAGCCGTGACCAAATGATGGCGATGGCAGGTCAATTAGGGTTGTGCGATCCTTTTGATACTAGCGAAGTCCATGATCAACAGGAGGATCAGGCACGGTCAAGATGATCTGATGAAATGAAGGGGGATTCGTTGTCAGATTGAGGAAAATATTATATGATTAGAGGCGAACATATTTTTCATATTCCACATCGCAATCCTTGAAAAGTAAAGCCACATGTCCAACTTTCCGGCCTGGTTTAACAGAGCGTACAAACGATGGAGCCGATCCCAGGCGGGAGAGGAAGATTTCATAGCCTTTTGCGATCTGTTAGGCTATCCACCTTCCAAGGTATTAGGTTGGTTACATGGTGAGTTTTTACCTGAAGGTCCAGAAATTCTGAGTATTGCGGGGACACTCGGAACTGAGGCTTATTCAACCCTTGGTCTTCCTGCAGTGGATCCTGAATTAATAAAAATTTATCATGCCTTCTCTCATTTGCATGGTGAGTTTCGAAGTCGCCTGGCTCAGGCACTTTGGGAAGCAGAAAAAGAAATGAAAGAGAAGGGTATCTCAGCTAGTTCGCCGGATGCAGGGGGAATACTAAGTGCCACATTTACCAAATGGGGCATTGCGCCAAACTCAAAGCAATAATCCCGATTTTCTTAGCATATTTGATTAGCAACTATCAATAATGAGTATATAATTTCTTTATACTCATTCTTTTGAATTAAAAGAAGGTACTATGGACGACTTTCCACAAGTACTAACGATTGAAGAAGCATCAAAATACCTTCGCATACCTCTCTCCACACTTTATAAACTTGCGCAGGATGGAAAAATACCATGCCAAAAAGTTGGAAGGCATTGGCGATTTAGAAAAGAAACAATAGATAACTGGTTGGATGAAAGATTAGTTCTACCAAACAAGCCTGCTACAAATCAGTCATAGATAAAAGGTAATGATGTTATGAATAGATACTTTCAACACACATTGCATCTCGAGAATTAACCCAATAGGGGGACTACATGAATGTATTTGACCTTCGCAGCTCACTGATTCAAGATTATTCATCTTACATTTCCAGTTTTATTAGAATACGTGATCCAAAAATAAAGGACTATGTGGATCAGAGCATAGATCAGGGTTTGTTATGGCCGGATCCTTTGATTCAACTAAACCCCACCTTTGAACCTGGAAAATGGATTGATGACCTAAGTAATGAAGGTGTTCTGCACAAAGAGTGCAAACGGATATTTCGTCGCAAACAAGCACCTGATGATTTCGGTCAACCGTTACGATTGCACAAGCATCAGGAAGATGGCATCAGAACAGCCCGAGAAGGTCAAAATTATATTCTTACAACAGGAACTGGATCTGGAAAAAGCCTCGCATATATCATCCCAATAGTCGATTACGTACTGCGTAATGGGAGTGGTAAGGGAATTCAGGCAATCATCGTTTACCCGATGAACGCACTGGCGAACAGTCAGAAAGGCGAATTGGAGAAATTCCTTAAATTCGGTTATCCAGATGGAAAAGGCCCTGTCACCTTTGAGCGGTATACCGGCCAAGAAAATGACCAGGAAAAAAACCGCATCATGTCCAATCCACCGGATATCTTGCTGACTAACTATGTCATGTTGGAATTGATCTTGACTCGCCCTGAGGAGCGTAAGACTCTTGTTAATGCTGCGCAAGGATTAAGATTCCTGGTTCTTGATGAACTGCATACCTACCGAGGACGCCAAGGAGCTGATGTATCAATGCTCGTTCGGCGTGTACGAGAAGCTTTACATGCCAACCACTTACAATGTATAGGCACATCGGCTACTCTTGCAGGTGCAGGTAACCTGGAACAGCAGCGTGTTGAAGTTGCTAGTGTCGCATCCATATTATTTGGGGATACAGTTCATGCTGAAAGTGTGATTGGAGAAACTCTTCGTCGGGCAACAAAAGAGAATCTACTTACTGACGAGTTTTTCATTGATGAACTTAAGTCGAGTATTCAAAACCTCAATTTGCCTGACACGTATGACGATTTTATTCACCACCCCCTGGCAAGCTGGGTTGAAAGCAGACTAGGCTTAAGGACAGATAATGATAGCGGCCGCCTGGTGCGCGCTCTTCCAAAAAGCCTAACCGGTAACGATGGGGCTGGGCATGAATTAAGTATCCTAACCGGACTGCCTGAAGAGATTTGCGTTCGTGCGCTTCAGGCTATTTTGTTAAAAGGGTATTCGATTGCTAATCCGGAGACAAATTTTCCAGCTTTTGCTTTCCGATTACACCAGTTTATCAGCCGTGGAGATACGATCTATGCATCAGTGGAAGCAGAAGCAGATCGTCACATTACTGTGTATGGACAAAAATTTGTACCCGGTGAACGAGATAAAGTATTACTTCCCCTGGCTTTTTGCCGTGAGTGCGGCCAAGAGTATTACGTTGTTCGGCGGACGAGAGATCATGAAAGTGGATCTGACCTATTTCTGCCGCGCGAACTCAACGAAAACAGAGATTCCGATGGCGGTGAACCAGGATTTCTCTACCTAAACCAGGATAATCCCTGGCCGGAAGATAATTATGATGCTATTGACCGCCTTCCGGATGATTGGCTTGAAGAAAGTAATTGCGAATTGGCTATCAAGAAAAGCCAACGTAAAAACCTACCCGAAGTAGTCAGGATCAGTCCAGATGGGAAAAAAGGAGAAGCTGGTCAGCGAGTGGCTTATTTAAAAGCACCTTTCCGCTTCTGCCTCCATTGCGGAGTATCTTATGGAGCTCGTCAATCCTCTGATTTCGCAAAACTTACCGAGCTTAGTTCGGGTGGTCGCTCCACGGATACAACTATTCTCAGTATGTCATTAATACGACGGCTGAGAAATGATCAGGAATTATTACCAAAAGCTAGAAAACTCCTCAGTTTTACCGATAATCGTCAAGACGCATCGCTGCAAGCTGGTCATTTTAATGATTTTGTGGAAATTGCGTTATTACGCTCAGCCTTGTATCGAGCGGTGAAATCTAACGAACAAACAGGTATTTCTCATGATGTCTTGACGATGAGGGTTTTTCAATCCCTGGACCTTCCAGTCGAGTACTATGCCAGCGACCCTGAAGTTCGCTTTGCTCAGAAGGCTGAAACTGACCGCGCCTTACGTGAGGTTTTAGGATACAGAATCTACCGTGATCTCAAACGTGGATGGCGTATTACTTCTCCTAATCTTGAGCAATCGGGTTTGCTAAGAATTGAATATGCATCCTTAGAAGAATTATGCGCTGCGGAAGATGTTTGGCAGAATACACATGCGGTGCTTACTTCCGCAACCCCAGAAACCAGAATGCGGATTGCCCGGGTTTTGTTGGACTATATGCGTCGTGAACTGGCAATTAAGGTAACCTATCTCGATCAGGGATCACAAGAAAGTTTACGGCAGCTTAGCAGTCAACGATTGATTGCTCCCTGGGCGATGGATGAAAATGAGATCCTGGAGCATTCTTCTATCTTGTTCCCCAGACGAAAACTGGGCGACCAGGATGAATATGGCGGTAATCTTTACCTCTCACCCAGGGGTGGATACGGACAATTCTTACGTAGGAACACGACTTTCCCAGAATATCACGATCACATCTCTTTAGATGACACCGAAGAAATCATCGATCAAATCCTCAACAGCCTACGTATCGCAGGCTTAGTGGAGAAGGTTGTCGATGAAAAGAATGATGTCGGTCATAAACCAGGATACCAGTTACTCGCTTCAGGGATGATCTGGAAAGTTGGAGATGGAAAACTTGCTTTTCACGACCCGATCCGTGTTCCACGTATGCCTGAGGGCGGCGGTAAGACGAACGAGTTTTTTGTGAATTTCTATCAAACAGTAGAAAAACAAGTCCTTGGTATCGAAGCTCGAGAACATACAGCTCAAGTACCCTCGGCTCAACGTGAAGACCGTGAAGCAAGATTCCGTACTGGGGAGTTGCCAATTCTTTACTGTTCGCCCACTATGGAATTGGGGGTGGATATCTCCGAGCTTAACGCAGTCAATATGCGTAATGTACCACCCACTCCTGCTAATTATGCACAACGCAGTGGACGCGCTGGTAGAAGCGGACAACCAGCAATGGTATTTACTTATTGCACCATCGGCAGTCCCCACGACCAATTTTATTTCAAACGCCCTGGGTTGATGGTCTCTGGAGCAGTTACCCCACCCAGGATCGACATGACGAATGAAGATCTGGTACGCAGCCATGTCCAAGCAATTTGGCTGGCTGAATCCGGGTTAAGCCTGGGGGCTTCTTTGAAAGATTTGCTTGACCTGTCCGACTCCTCCAAGTTATCCTGCCTTGCTTTTGTTCAGGATTCGTTAAATTCACAAGGCAACCGTACCAAAGCGAAACAGAAAGCTCAAGCAGCCCTTAGTGACATCGAACCAGAATTAACTCAAACCGATTGGTGGAATGAGAGTTGGTTGGACAGCGTTCTTTCACAAATTGACCTTCAATTCAACCAGGCTTGCGAACGATGGCGAAATCTATATCGAGCTGCAATGAACCAACTGGAAGTGCAGCACAAGATTATCAAGGATGCCAGCCGATCTATTCAAGATAAACGTCAGGCTGAACGGTTATATCAAGAGGCGAAAAGTCAATTGGAATTATTGACTGAGGCGGAAAATATTGTTCAATCTGACTTTTATTCGTATCGCTATTTTGCCAGCGAAGGTTTCTTGCCGGGTTACAGTTTCCCCCGCCTGCCACTTTCAGCATATATTCCTGCCAGGCGTATCCGAAGTCAGGACGATGAATTCCTGTCGCGGCCACGTTTCCTGGCTATCTCGGAGTTCGGCCCACGTTCAATTATTTACCATGAGGGATCCCGCTACATAATCAACAAGGTGAACCTACCCGTTTCAGACACAGGTGAAGGGTTTGCTGTATTACGCGCCAAGCAATGTCCAATCTGCGGATACTTGCATCCAATTGCAAACGGTGACGGACTAGATCGCTGCGAGCGCTGTGGATCCTTGTTAGAAGCTCCAATGAATAATCTTTTCCGCCTGCAGAATGTATCCACCAAACGAAGAGATCGTATCTCCTCGGATGAAGAAGAACGCTTACGTCAAGGGTACGAACTACGAACAGCCATTCGCTTTGCCGATCATGGCGGTGTCATCTCAGCCCGTAATGCAGAAATTCATTTCCAAGGCAAATTAATTGGAAAATTGACTTATGGTAATTCAGCTACGCTGTGGCGTATCAATTTAGGTTGGCGAAGGCGTGCAAATCCGCAGCAATATGGATTTATTCTCGACACCGAGCGAGGTTACTGGGCGCGCAAAGAAGATGATCAGACAGCACTCGAAGCTGATGATCCCATGTCTCCCCGCACAATGCGGGTTGTTCCTTTCGTCGAGGATCACAAGAATTGCTTACTCTTCGAGCCGAATGCAGGATTGGAGCTTGCACAGATGGCATCCTTGCAAGCCGCGTTGAAGAATGCAATTCAAGTGGAATACCAGCTTGAAGACAGTGAGGTCGCTGCAGAACCATTACCAAGCGGTGATGAAAGACATTCGATTCTATTCTATGAATCTGCCGAAGGAGGCGCTGGGGTTTTGCGACGTCTGGTCGATGATCCAGTCGCATTTGCCAGAGTAGCAGCCCAGGCATTGCAAGTCTGCCATTTTGATCCGCAAACCGGCGAAGATTTGCGACATGCGCCAAATGCGAAAGAAGATTGTGAAGCAGCCTGTTATGACTGCCTGATGAGTTATTACAATCAAATGGATCACCGGCATTTAGACCGACAGACGATCAAAGAATATCTACTGCAGTGCAGTCAAAGTACATCAACATCCTCTCCGCAGACCATCTCCAGAGCCGAACATTATCAACACTTGCTGAATCTCTGCCAATCGGATCTTGAGAGAGAATGGTTAACTTTCATTGAAAAAAGCAATTTGCGATTGCCAAGCCATGCACAACTTCTGTTGGAGACCTGTCACACACGTCCTGATTTCTTTTATGAACAGGAACACGCCGCGATCTATGTTGATGGTCCCCATCACCAATATCCCGAGAGGCAACAGCGTGACCAGACTCAGAAGGATTGTATGGAAGATACCGGATACACATTCATTCGGTTTGATTTATTGGAATCCTGGGACAAGGTTATAGAGAAGTATCCCTCAGTTTTTGGATTATTGGGGAGTTAATATTTAGGAGAAGACAATGGGCGATTTATATAGCGAATTAAAAAAGAAGAATGGAAACACTTGTTATACCCTTTCTCAAAATAAGCCAGCCAAGATGAATGTCGATGATTGGAAAGTAACAATAACTTATCCGACTGGTCGATCTTTAGAATTACCTCGTTCAATGGTCTCCGATGCTATCCATAAACTTCAAATTAAGGGTGTTCTGACAGTAGAAGAAGTCCACGAAGACATAACTGATCGTCATGGACCTCAAACAGATCGGTTATTGGCTGTCCTCCGAGAATTGCCTGGAGTGACATTTACATCTTCACCAAGAGCTTTATACCTGAAAAAGTGACCCCAAATATGACATATACCGTAGGTTCCCTCGTCAAAGCACGCGGTCGTGAATGGGTGGTTCTGCCCGACTCCACTGATGATCTATTGGTTTTACGCCCATTAGGCGGTTCGGATGATGAAATCGCAGGCATTTATATCCCCCTGGAACCAGTAACCCCTGCGACCTTTGATCTTCCAGACCCCACACAGGTTGGTGACTATCGTTCAGCTCGCTTACTGCGCGATGCGGTCAGACTTGGTTTTCGTTCCAGTGCCGGTCCGTTCCGCTCATTTGCGCGCGTCGGTTTTGAGCCTCGTCCCTATCAGCTTGTTCCATTGCTGATGGCACTCAAATTAGACCCGATCCGATTGTTAGTCGCGGATGATGTCGGTATTGGCAAAACCATTGAAGCGGGCTTAATTGCACGCGAATTACTTGATCGTGGAGAAATAGAACGCCTGGCAGTTCTCTGTCCTCCACCTCTAGCTGAGCAATGGCAGTCTGAACTTCGAGAGAAGTTTCATATTGAAGCGGAATTGGTTCTCCCATCCACCGCAGCACGTTTAGAACGTAATCTCAGTCTGGGTGAATCACTTTTCGAACGTTATCCCTTCGTAATCGTCTCGATGGATTACATTAAATCCGATCGTCGGCGAGAAGAATTCAAGCGTGCCTGCCCCGAATTTATCATTGTTGATGAAGCCCATACTTGTGCTTACGGTGCCGAAAGAGGTGGACGTCATCAGCGATTTGAAATGGTGAGGGGATTGGCTCAAAATCCTGATCGGCACATCGTTTTGGTAACCGCCACACCTCACAGTGGAAAAGAAGAAGCTTTCCGTTCTTTACTCACCTTTCTGGATAAAGAATTTGATGATCTACCTGAAGACTTGACCGGTGAGGAGAATCTACGTCATCGCAAACGCCTCGCTCAGCACTTTATCCAGCGCCGGCGGGGTGACATTCAGAACTACCTAGACTCTAATACCCCCTTCCCCAAGCGTGAAGATCGCGAAGACTCCTACAAACTCAGTCCGGACTACAAGCGGTTATTCGAACGGGTATTGGATTATGCCCGCGAGTCCGTTTTAGATGCCACCGGTGGGCAATTCCATCAGCGAGTACGCTGGTGGTCAGCTTTGGCATTGTTACGCTCACTGGCCTCCAGCCCTGCAGCAGCAGCGGCAACCTTGCGCAACCGTGCCGCGCCAGCCGAAGCCGAAAATCCGGAAGAAGCCGACGAAATTGGTCGCCGAACGATTCTCGATATTATTGTGGATGAATCTGCGGATGGTTCTGATGTCACCCCCGGTTCTGACCCTGGTGGTGAAGAGGATGAAGGACAACGAAACCGCCGTCGTTTATTGGATATGGCCGGGGCTGCTGATGAACTATTAGGTGAGAAAGACGAAAAGCTGAAAAAAGCCGTTGACCTGATCAAAGGTCTGCTAAGCGAAGGTTATCTTCCGATTATATTCTGCCGCTTCATCCCTACCGCCGAATATGTTGCAGCTGAACTTCGCACGCGTTTACCAAAAGATGTAGAGGTAATGGCGGTCACCGGGTTATTGCCCCCTGAATCACGCGTGGAGACTATACGACAGCTGTGTGAATCCAAAAAACATGTTTTGGTTGCAACGGACTGCCTGAGCGAAGGTATCAACCTGCAGGAACATTTTGATTCCATCCTGCATTATGACCTATCCTGGAATCCCACTCGCCACGAACAACGCGATGGCCGGATAGACCGTTATGGTCAGCCCAGTCCAACTGTGCGTGTATTAACTTATTATGGTTTGGATAACCAAATTGATGGAGTTGTTCTGGACGTATTGCTTCGTAAGCATCGAACAATTCGCAGTTCATTAGGCATATCAGTGCCTGTACCAGTAAATACAGAACAAGTTGTCGAAGCGATCTTCGAGGGATTGCTTCTAAAATCCAATCCGAATGTATTGCAAGGCTATCTGCCTGGTTTCGATGAGTACATCAAACCGCAAAAAGACGACTTGTACGGAAAATGGGAAGCCGCCTCGGAACGTGAAAAACGTTCGCGAACTCTTTTTGCGCAAGAAACGATCAAAGTGGATGAAGTAGCCCGTGAATTGCATGCTGTGCAGGCTGCCATCGGGTCTGGAGTGGATGTTGCCGATTTCACTCGCAGAACACTGGCCGTATTTGGCGCTCAAACAACTGGAACTGATCCTCTGGATACAAACCTGACCGAGGCATCCTCGGCGCTAAAAGATGTTTTGGCACAGTCTTCAGGGTTTGAACTTAAGAATCCAAAATTCAGATTCCGATTCAATCAACCAATCCAGGAAGATGAACGCTACCTGCAACGTACCCATCCTTTTGTGGAAACGCTTGCAAATCATGTTCTTGAAACCGCACTCGATCCCTTATCGGGTGATGCGGTGCGTTACCCAGCCGCCCGACGCTGCGGGGCCATCCGTACCAAAGCGGTGGATAAACGCACCACATTGCTGTTGGTACGATTCCGATATCACATCATTCAAATACAGAATAACGTTGAAAGACCTCTGCTTGCTGAAGACTGCCGACTGCTCGCTTACGCCGGGAGTCCACAAAGCGCGGTTTGGTTAGAAGAAAACGAAGCCGAAAAACTTCTTTTGGCACAACCGGATGGAAATATCGCTGCTGATCAGGCTGCTGAGTTTGTTGGGAGAGTCATCGATGGATTTGAACTCCTTCGCTCTCGCCTGGATCAAGCTGCCTCACAGCGGGGAGAGGAATTGCTGGATGCACATCAGAGGGTACGACTGGCAACCAGAACCCGAAATGTACGCTATCGGGTGGAACCGCAGTTGCCCCCAGATATCCTGGGAATTTACATTTTCCTGCCAGCAATTTAATTATTAAGGGAAGCGATACTGACCTATGCAAACTCGTAACCGAAACACATTTACCACCATCCATACCGAGGGAGCCTTGCTCCCTGTTGATTTGCTTCAGCGTATCAGCGAGAACGATAAAAATCTGGAAGGATTAAACCCTGAGAGTTATCACCTTGCGCCAGGCGAGAAACTCAATGAAGCGATCAACCGTTCATGGAACCGGTTAAGCGGATTATGGGGCGCATTCCAGGCCGCGCGTGGTCGATTAGGCTCAACGGACCCCCTCGGCGGGGGCAGTGCAGGCACTACATTGACACGCGAACGCTGGCTATTGCCATTGTTTCAGGAATTGGGTTTCGGTCGTTTGAGCACATTAAAAGCAGTTGAAATTGAAGGGAAATCTTATCCAATCTCTCATCGCTGGCAAAATGTCCCCCTTCATTTAGTTGGATGTGGAATTGAATTGGACAAACGCACGCCAGGCGCGGTTGGCGCTGCTCGAACCAGTCCTCACAGCTTGATGCAGGAATACCTCAACCGGTCAGGTGATGTTCAGTGGGGTGTTATTTCGAATGGGTTAGAACTTCGTATCTTGCGTGATAACGCCACCCTTACCCGCCAGGCATATATCGAATTTGACCTTGAATCGATGTTTGATGGTGAGATCTACTCCGACTTTGTCTTATTATGGTTGATTTGTCATCAATCCCGCTTTGAAACAACTGAGAAACAGACGGAGTGCCTGCTGGAGAAATGGTCAAAGAGCGCCCAGGAGAGTGGCACGCGGGCGCTGGATGACCTGCGCCGCGGGGTGGAAGAAGCCATTGTCAGCTTTGGGCAGGGATTTTTGCAGCACCCGTTGAATGGAGAGCTGCGTAACCGGTTAAAAAATGGCGACCTTTCCGCCCAGGATTACTATCGCCAGCTCTTGCGCCTGGTTTATCGGTTGATTTTCCTCTTTGCCGCTGAAGACCGCGATTTGCTGCTTCTGCCGGGGGCGGCAGTAGAAGCCCAGCAGCGATTCCTTAATTACTACTCCACAACCCGTTTACGCGCTTTGGCCCAAAGACAACGCGGCAGCCGGCACCACGACCGCTTTGAAGCCCTGCGTCTTGTAATGACCTTGCTGGGTTCAGATTTGGGCTGCCCGGAGCTGGCCATCCCGGCATTGGGTGGATTCTTGTTTGATGCTCATTCTACGGCTGACCTCAATGACGCCAAACTGGATAACCAATCTCTATTGAGCGCTGTGCGCAGCCTGGCTTTCATCACGGAAGGAAACACCCGGCGGGCAGTGGATTATCGTAACCTTGGACCCGAAGAGCTGGGCAGTGTGTACGAATCTTTGCTGGAACTACACCCCCTGCTGAATACCGATGCAGGGACTTTCCAGTTAACCAGCGCTGCCGGGAACGAACGAAAAACGACCGGAAGTTATTACACCCCATCCAGTTTGATCCAGGCTTTGTTGGACTCGGCTTTGGATCCTGTGATTGAAGATCGTTT
>Ga0209269_1000809_pt1 | contig 22149 bp, 21 predicted proteins | sample MTBAKMMethaMetaG_FD_187455 | JGI IMG/M metagenome (GOLD analysis project Ga0209269, IMG submission 187455) | Enrichment culture microbial communities from Arthur Kill intertidal strait, New Jersey, USA, that are MTBE-degrading - MTBE-AKM (Arthur... | ecosystem: Environmental > Aquatic > Marine >... | reverse complement strand
CTGCTTGCCCTTCTTCTTCCAGGCGCGTGAACTTCTTTTCATCGGTACACACCAGACTAGCTGCCCTGATTCAATGGGGGTTTAATAACCTTTTCTACTTGTGAAGGCTCAAACCCACATTCATGACTGCCATCTTAAGCCCTATGACCAACACTCCTGGGGAGAGGCAAAGGAAGGTTGAACGCCTGTTCACGCGGCCCGTGGGTCTATGAAACGTTCTATTTAACCCCCTTTATCCCCTTGCTCAGCCACCATGTGGCCCCGATGACCGCGGGTATTCCGAATATGGCCACTATAACCATAAGGACCACTAAATAGGAATATACGAGATAGTCGAAAGACCAGGTAGCGAAAGGGGAGTCCCAGTTGCCATCGAGATATACTTTGAAGATGAACCCGATGTTGATCAGGAATGAGAACCCGTTGCCGAAATCCCTGCTTTTAGATTTCGACTTGAACAGCTTTCCACGCCTGTACTCCTCCCTTTCCTCAGCGGGCAGCTTCTTCCACACCATATATGCGACCAGAACGGCGACCACAAGTGGAATTCCGATCAGTAGAAGTTCCCAGAAGATCAAGTTGAGGACGAAAGTGATCAGATATCCCATCGTCCACAGGTCCAGGGTCTCAGGGACCAGCCCGCTGGATTGGGCCTCGCCCACGAACCAGAGGTAGACGAGGACCGCGCCGGCCACCGCCAAAATGATCCCAATGACCGCTATGACCGCCATTCGCCAATGCCTTCCCAGGAACTTCTTCCAAATCCCCGGATCAACGTCGAACTCTTCTCCTGCCATTATGATGCCCCCATTTGAAATGCGAGCCATCCATGGATGTTGGGCTTAGGTCTGTGCAGATGCATGGCTTGTCATTTCATTGATATGATATACTGGTCTACTCGACACTTCAACCTTTTCACGCCCTGAAGGACCCTGCGATCGCATCGAAAATCTGTGCGATGTGGCTATGTCAGGTAACAGATGATTTCATTTGAAAAATCAATATAATGGTTGTTCATGTGGCGGGCCCGCCGGAGATGAAAATGATAGCATGTCCAGTTTACCTTTTTTTCCGAGTTAATAACGGCATCTCGATAATCATATTAATTATATAATATTATTATTCAATTAATTTATAACATCACATTAATTTGATTTTTTATATGTCCGCAGTCCGGACTATGTACCACTGAATCATTATGATAAAATTATGATATCAATTTTCGGGAAGTTCGCATAAGCCTGCCTTTCAAACCCTTTTATGATATTTTTAATCCGGGTTGCTTATTGGAGTTGAATCATATTATCAAATCTTTCAATTCATAATTCAGATGACGGTGTAAAAATGATTTTATCAATATTTATACCAGAATGGATATTGGCGGGAAAATACTACCGTTTTTTTACAAAAAGGACACTGTTTTCTAATGGTGGTACTACTATTAGCAAAAGTAATTGACACCTCTTTCCCACATTTGGGACAGGTTACTTTAGTATTCGAGAACGCCGGTCCTCTGTACATTTATTATAATATTTGCGCGGTAAAATATAGTTTTTTCCAATGATAATTTTATTAATGATCGCTTAAATTATTAAAATTGGTAATGTTTGAACAATATACCAATCGGGCTAGCCCGATCACCGTAATTTTATACTATATTCATATATAATGTTTTCATTATTTATATTATCTAGTTAATTTGTATAAACGGTGAAATTGGCTCGAAAGAGATACATTATTAACCCGTTCGGACTGATATATTCGTCAATTAACCCGGTATTTTTGACGTCTCAGTGAATAGGCTTCGTCTCCACCTTCCAAATGGTCAATGACTGCAGCCCTTGCTTTAAAATCCTCTATACCACCTAATGCTTTTACATTTGCCTGGGTTGAGCTTGCCTTCACTTCGATGAATAAGTCCGAATCCGATGAGACAGACACGGTTGGATTGTGGGTTGTTAGGATAAATTGCCTTGAGCCTTTACATTCCCTAAGTCTCAGTGAAATGTTCTTCCAAACGGTTGTGATATCTAGCGCATCTTCTGGTTGATCGATAATAACTGGACGATTTCCCTCAGAGAGCGCAATAATCAACAAGGCCGTGCACTTCTGACCAACCGAAAGTTGGTTTAGTGGAGCATAATCACCCCTACTTCTTTGGAATTGAATGGATGGGGTGTCTTTTGGATAACAAGTATGTTCTAGCTCTAGCAAATCAACAACACCATCGTTAGACCATATTTTTTCCACAATTTTTTGGGCAGTTGATGGGGTTAGCTTTACCCTATTTACTAAACCGTCGATATCCCGTTTTAATATCAATCCGACAAAGTCAGAAGGCATTAGGTTTTCTACTACAGTTTGAATATTCGCGCCAGATACTCCGCTTCCACGTAAAATGGTGGTCAACCGATTTTTATATTCGGACCGATCGTTTGCGTGTGTAAGTTCCAATTTAAGTTCGCCCGCTGATTTCTCTTCGAGTCGAGAGAAGACCTTTTTACGCTCCATAAAAAATTCTTCGTATGTTTTAATGAGGTCGTCCATTAATGTTTTTCGTTTTACCAATAATGCCTCATAATTAGAAACAATTCCCGCCAACTGTCTAATTTTTTCATCTAAGTCACGGAGTGTTGCTACCTCAATTTCACGTTGGTCCTTCAACTTTCTTTTTGACTCCTGGGAGTCCATAATTGCCCCATATTTTTCACTAATGGTAGAGAAGTTCAAACTCCAAGTTCCAATCCTTTCCTCCACTTCTTTCTTTGTCGAGAATATTTTCTGTTCGAGATCTATAATATCCTTTGAAACCATATCTTTTATAGCATACAATTTCTGACACACCCACGTAAGATCGGGGTCGTTACACACATCTGAATCAGAAAAACTGGGAGAAAACCCTACAATTTTATTCTCAGTATTTTTTAATTCGTTAGATATTTTTATTAACGTTTTAGTAACTTCAGTTAACTTGGCTCGTTTCTGTTCTGCAGAGTTATAATCCCTGATAACCGCTTCGTCATTAGGATCCCCAGTTAATGACTTGTCGATTCCAGCTATTTTTTCTTTAACGGTATTGTAGTCCCTGGACAATTCATCCAAATTATATTTGGCTTGTATGGATGCGGAAAGTTCTTTATCATTGGTTGATAATGCATCGTCATACTCTTTTACCATCGTTAGATATCGGTCCTTTCCAATAAAACCATCAATTAAATCCAGTTGAGCTTGACTACTCTCAGCAATTTTAATAACTTCAGTCTGGCTATAGGCAAGTATTGGGAATAAAGACTCGACGCGACCATTATATATCTCACCAGTGTCAATATTAATACATTCATATGGCCCGCATAGAGATGTAGAAAAAGTTCTGCGTATTTTGTATTTCGTTCCGTTTTCTTTTTTAACTACTACTTCGACGTTGTTCCCCACCCCTAATCTGCCTTCTAATTTCCCAAGGTGATCTTTAGTTAATTCGGGATCGCCTGTTGGCTGAAATAGACCAAAACGAAGTAGTTCAATAATTAGGGATTTACCAACTCCCTTTCCACCAATAATGCTATTGAGCCCTTGATGAAAAACGATATTTTGGTATTTCATAAAACCTTCAGACACGGACAAGCTCAATATAGATGGATACTCTTGGTTTTCAAAGTCATCGGGCAGACATATTCGAACACCTGGGTCGCAGAAGCATTGCCTCAGTCCATCTAAACAAATTGGCCTATTGACCTTGAAATACGTAAAACTCTCACCGATTCCTTCATAGCCATGTTTCATTCGATCCGTGTGTGATGGATTATCAGAAGCCTTGTAACAAGCGGGTATTTTGAGGTAACCCTTTTCTCTACACAACTCTGATGGCAATCTGCCAGTCTCTGTCTCAACGGCTGCGAAGGTGCTTGTATTAAAGAGTTTTTTCTTTGGGACATCACTTAATACGCTCAATGCACCCTTGGGCTCGTTAACATGGGGGAGAATCGCCAGTCCATTACGTTCATTTATCTTTTCAATTACCTCCATTGCATTGTAACTGCTAACAGAATCTGTTTTCCCCTGCATCTCAGGGGTAATGTTAAGTGCGCCAAGTAGGCTGGTGATGTCGGCCGAACTTTTATCTACATCGAATAATCCGACGATATGAATGCCTTCTGAAGTTGTTATCTCAACCCCGGGGAAGATAACCAATCCTTTGTCACCTACCGCTTGTTTTACATCATCTATCCAGGCACCAGTATTGTGATCTGTGATCGCAATAGCTTCAAGCTTGGCATCCATTGCTGCCTGGACAATATTACTGCTTGAATCCTCTTTATTGAGAAAACAAGGTGACGCAGGAGTATGAACATGAAGGTCCATCGCGAGAAATGTTAATCCCTTCTCCATTGAATCCCCACAGATGGTATATCCTCTGTCTTAATAAAACTCTCAGAAGAAAACTGATCTGATTTTAATTTTAATCATACACCTGTTTGACAAAAATTGGTCGGTTTGTGGGGAAATTATTAGGTTTTATATGGGCGCCCTTGTACCAGGATTCGATCGAATATATAGTTCGTTTGAAAATGTTTTACCATACTGTCGAAATCGTATTTTGATAATTCTAATTGTTAATAAATAATTAATGCGAATATATAAATTAGTTTGATATCATTCATACATAGAGGTTAAAGATGGTGAGAATATCGTTGGTTAACCTTGATTTTGCTAGGATTGTTAGCAACGCTTTTGATGATATCGACGAGGTTAGAATTGTTATTGAAAAAGGTATTACACTCTTCGGCGTTAATAAAGCAGCATCAATTTGTTATAATTTACACATGGATGTGGATACACCAAATAATGAAAGACGGGCAATTACTGTTGATTATGGAGAGTTGAAAAAATTATTATCATTACCAGTGTCAAAATTTTTAACGGATTTTCATGAGATTAACCTAGGAATTGAAAATAATGAACTCTCGATAATAATTTCTGCAGTGAACACAGACATCGAAGGTATATTATATAATCAACCGTTGGGAATAAAAGAAAAGCCCCCGCAAATAAAAATAATCGATTTGGAGAGAATACCAAAATGTACTATTATTCCACCGAAGGACTACCGTTTGGTTTTTTCGCACTATGGTGGAGGTTCTGGGAGTTGTGTAAATACTGATCCCTATATCGTTGAAATAAATTCTAATGGATTATTGTTTAATGCATATAATCAGAAACGCCATTATCACTTAATAAGAGGGTTAACAAAGGGTTCATCAAAATCTACCTTAGTATTGTCAGATATTGATTTTACCTCCAGAATTGCAGAGTTGGCATGCTTAACAAAATTGGAAGTATATGTTATAAATGACTCGTCTATGATTTTTATTTATTTTATAGAGATTGATAATGCAGGGAAGAAGGTTACTGGAAAAATGGAATACATCGTAACAAAAACGATATTACCCGATGATTAAGGAAATGTTATGGTCGCATTATTATCATCAGTATATATTTCTCCATTGTTGTAATTATCAAGGTCCGTTACCTTATAACTTAATAATACGTCTTGTTCATCATTTGTAGACAATGCTTTATAACCCCTTTTTACAAGCCATTCATATTCATGTAACTCCCCATAAGCTTCGACTTTGTGTTGATTATCAATATCTCGACCCCATGGTAGTGCCAAAAGGAGATCGTCTTTAGAATTCTCGACTCTATAAAGACTATAGAAAGGGCCTTTCGGTTCTGATACAATAAATGAAGTTAAGACATCTGACAATTTGACGTTTTTAATACCGAAATATTTATTATAATAAAATTGTCGGTTTTTTATTTTATCTGGATTTGGGAAGCAATATCGATAATTACCCTGCGGACCACCTATCGTAATAATTTCTTTCTCCTTCTCCAATTCATTTATATATTTCCATACTCCCGCATATGATAATCCTGTTTCAACTCCGACCTGTTTATAAATATTTTTAATATAGTTACCTGGATATTTATATATTAATTTATATATAATATCTCGTTTATTACAATTTTTATCAATATTGATGTAATTGATTATTTGCGGGATAATATTTTCTTGAATGTGTCGCTGTTCCTCACAATTGAACAGATTGAACGAAGATTCTAAATAGAATTCCTTTAATGAACGCTTATAATAATTTATTATTTCATATATTTTATTCAAATCTTCTGATTTAATATCGGATGGGGATTCGTTTATTTCTCTACAAATAGTGAGAACGTAATCAATTTCCATTTCTCCGGCTTCGCAATAAATTAGTAACTCTTTTATTTCATTTATTGACAGAGCATGAAGTTGTCTTGACAAAATTATGTTGAATATTAATTCGCCTATTTTATCCAGATTATTATAATTTTTACGGGCAACCCGAGTATTTTGGTTATGGATTTTGCTCATTGATTAGCCCCCCGATCATATTATATAACTGGTTAAAACCGCTTTTTTCGAGATTGTCTTCTAATAAAAAATGTTCTTTAGTGCAAATATCTTTCCATTGCGTCGTCGAATATTTAATTTCCCGATTAATCTGCTGCACCAAATCCTCATTAATTGTATTACAAAATTTCCCATCGATTATTGGAGTGAGTAAATCCCAGTTTCTTTGGACAATAATTGATTCATCCCACAATAATGGGATTACATCCCTCATTATTATCAGACGAACTAGCCAAGCGGGATGGTCAAAGCAATCAATTTCTATATTAATTTTTTTCTGTGAGATATAATATATGCAAGAGTATGAATAGAGATATTCGATAATAGAATAAGCAATTACATCTACAAGCGACTCACCGATTTTTCGTTTACTTGATTGCATCGAAAACTGATATCTTTGAACAAACGGATGGGTATGTGCAATTTCATGTACTAGAAGTCCAATCATATGTACATCCAGATAATCGTAATCATCTGGAGCTACTAAAAAGAAAAATGTTTCATTGAAAAAACAACGTGGTGTATTAACCGGGCCTCTGACATAATAAAAATCGTTATCTTTACCATTCAATTTTTCATATATATCCATTAAAAAATCCTTATTGTTATAATTAATTATGATATTAGATAATAATAGTTCAATAATTCTGATTTCGCCGCCAATACTAATAATGATTGAATCGTCTACGACACTTTCACGCTTTATCTCATTGAGTTCATCCACAAGGTTATTAATAATTGATTCGAAATATAATTTGGTTTCATAGCTAATGATGCGTTTATTATAAACCTCCTCTAACGATATTGATAATGATGACAGGCGATTAGAAAAACTGTCCACACACAGATAATATTGTATAGAATATTAAAATATATTATATGAATGAACAATATTATAAAATTAAAACGACTTTTTTAATTGGATTGTAAATATAATACATATAGATTCTAAAGACTGAAGAAAAACTGACATATTATATTTAATTAGAATTATGATGTTTACGAATCGGGGGAAGGATTGATTGGTTATTAGTTTAAATGAGATAAGGGCACGGGCCCTGGCGTTCGCAAATGAATATAAGTATGACACAAATGAAGATGCTGAGGCCAAAACCTTCTGGAACGATTTCTTCAATATCTTCGGCATCAACCGCAGAAGGGTTGCTACTTTCGAAGAACGCGTAAAGAAAATCGATGGAAAGGACGGGTACATAGATCTTCTTTGGAAGGGAGTGATTCTAATAGAGCATAAATCGAAAGGAAAGGACCTGGATAAGGCGTACAAGCAGGCCACCGACTACTTCCCTGGGCTCAAGGACAGCGAACTTCCCAAGTACATACTGGTATCTGATTTCGTGAGGTTCCGTTTGTATGATCTTGAAGATAATTCCCAGCATGATTTCTGGCTTGTCGATCTGCCCAAGAACATTCACCTTTTCGGTTTCATGTCTGGGCATCAGAAGCAATTGTACCCCCCACAAGATCCTGTGAACATTAAAGCCGCGGAAATGATGGGTAAATTGCATGATCGGTTAAAATCTGTAGGTTATTCCAATCATGATCTGGAGGTATACCTGGTTCGGTTGCTCTTCTGCCTCTTTGCAGATGACACGGGAATATTCGAAAAGAATCAGTTTCGGGAGTATGTCGAGCGGCGAACCAACGAGGACGGGAGCGACCTCGCTTTTCATCTGGAGGCACTGTTCGAGGTGTTAAACACGCCGAACGAGGAACGGTTGAGCAATCTCAACGAGGAGCTTGCGGCGTTCCGATACGTGAATGGAAGCCTGTTCAACGAGCGCCTCCGCATAGCATCCTTCAACAGCTCGATGCGTCATCAGTTATTGGAATGCGCCTCATTGGATTGGAGTAGGATATCTCCAGCCATCTTCGGTTCGCTCTTCCAGAGTGTTATGGACCCAGAGGAACGAAGGAGCATAGGGGCGCACTACACCGAAGAGATGAACATACTCAAGGTCATCAACTCGCTCTTCCTGGACGAACTCAAGGAAGAGCTTGTAAAGGCTAAGAGAAACCAAAGGAAGCTGGAACAGTTGCATGAAAGGATAGCTGACCTTCGTTTCCTGGACCCTGCCTGCGGTTGTGGCAATTTCCTCGTTATCGCTTACCGGGAACTGCGTCTGCTGGAGATCGAGATCCTTAAACAGCAATATGAGGGGCGACAGATTCAGCAGGTGCTGGATATCACTCATCTCGCTCGTGTCAATGTCGATCAGTTCTATGGGATGGAGATACTGGAGTTCCCTGCACAGATCGCTCAGGTAGCATTGTGGCTGATGGACCATCAGATGAACAACGTGCTGAGCAGCACTTTCGGACAGTACTATGTCCGATTGCCACTGAAGACTAAGCCTAACATCTATTGCACGAACGCCCTGCGGAATGACTGGAAGGAGATAGTAAGGCCACAAGAGCTGTCGTACATCCTTGGGAACCCACCGTTCGCCGGTTCGAAATATCAGACGACGGAGCAGAGGAAGGAGCTTGTCGAGGCGTTCGGGAATGCTAAGAACGCAGGCATACTGGATTACGTTTCTGCGTGGTACATCAAGGCCGCGGAGTACATCCAGGGCACTGACATCAAGGTCGGCTATGTCTCCACCAACTCAATCACTCAGGGCGAGCAGGTAGGTCCACTATGGGACATACTCCTCAATACGAACAATGTAAAGATACACTTCGCCCATCGAACATTCAGGTGGAGCAGCCAGGCCAGGGGGAAGGCGGCCGTCCACTGCGTGATAATTGGTTTCGCTTTATCGGAGCCGAAGAACCCGGTAATATTCGATTACGATACCCCAGAGGCGGAGGCCCACAGGATCGATGTGAAGCACATCAATCCCTATCTCGTGGACGCTCCTGACATATTGCTGTTCAATAGGAGCAATCCCATCTGCGACGTGCCGAGAATCGGGATCGGCAACAAACCGATCGACGGTGGCAATTATCTGTTCACAAAGGAGGAGATGGAGGATTTCGTCGCCAAGGAACCTTCAGCAGCAAGATGGATGCGGCCTTGGATAGGTTCGGACGAGTTCATCAATGGATATCAGAGATATTGCTTATGGCTCGGGGATTGCCCTCCAGACGAACTCAGGAAGATGCCCTTGTCAATGGCTCGGGTAGATGCGGTTCGTCAATTTCGTCTGTCGAGCAAGAGCGAGCAGACCCGAAACTTGGCAAAGACGCCTACTAGATTCCACGTAGAGAACATGCCAACGACGAACTTCGTTGTAATCCCTGAAGTGTCTTCAGAAAGGCGTGCCTATATCCCAATGGGTTTTCTTACTCCAGATCATCTATGTAGTAATCTCGTGAAGATAGTACCAGATGCATCGTTATTCGTCTTCGGCATTCTTACATCTCGGATGCATATGGCATGGGTCCGTTACGTCTGCGGTCGTCTTGAAAGTCGGTATCGCTATTCGGTCGGAATCGTTTATAATAACTATCCATGGCCGACACCGTCCGAAAAGCAAAGAGAAGTTATCGAGAGGGCGGCTCAGAAGATGCTCGACATACGTGCTAAATATCCCAAGGCAAGCCTGGCCGATCTTTATGACCCACTATCCATGCCAAAGGACCTGGTTCAGGCACATAGCGGTCTAGATGCTGAGGTCGAGAAAGCGTATGGAGGACGGTTCACCTCAGACCTGGAACGTGTGGCCTTCCTCTTTGATCTGTATGGGAGATTACAAGCGTGAACTGTCGTTTAGTTCTGGGAATGGCCAATGCCGTAGATCTCATCCTTCTCATGAAGGAGCGTGGCGAGATCATGACATCGGACATACGATTGGTCCCTGGTGGCTATTATCGTCTGAAGGATGTTCTTGATAAGCTTATTACCAATGGGATAGTCGAGAGGAAACGTGTTGAAAAGCCCTATGCGACCGATTTCTTCTCCCTTTCGAGGAAAGGTCGGGAACTGGCGAACAAGCTCGTTGAGATCGATGAGATACTTGTCTCTCGGAAATGAACCCGAGGACGAATTATCGAGGGTCGTACATAGGACGAGATATGTTAGTCATGAATAGACGGTACGTTAATATTGCAACCCTTTCCAATAACCTCATACACGCGCGTATATGCAGTGAGTTGCACTATAGAGTTGTTCAATAGGGTATGCTCACAACGGTTCAAAAACCCCTTCATCCTCGAACGATCTGGCATAGTGGACAACCCTAGTTCGATATATAGCACGAGGGTGTCCATACTCGTTGTTGAGTCCAGATAGTGTTCCGGTCTATGACCAGATGTGGTTCGAGATTTTAACGTGGTAAGATGAATGAAGTTCGAACGTAATCTCAACCGTCCCATCTGGTCTTGATGCTGGGTAGATGATAGAGAGGTTGAGAAAGGTAGGCACGACGATAAATCATTTTTCAGAGCCAGATGTAAGAACGTACCTGTCGAGATGGAAGCGGATTGTCTTTCATGTCTTGAAGGAAGATGAGAACGAATGCGGGAACTTCCCCGAAAGGTAGATAGACATCGAGCGGGGTCTGAGATGGTGGGCACAAACAGATTAAGATTCGGGTATTTTCCTTCCGAGCAGCATGGATACCAATGAACGATATTTTCCATACATGTCCTCCCTGACCTCTCGACGTTGCCCTTCGAAGGCGGTCTGACATAGGTCGTCCAGTTCAGGTTCGTTTATGAAAAGCATCCTGCGGACGCTCCTGAGCATCATTTCCTTTTGTTCATCCGTCAGGTCGGCGTTCCATTTATCCAGAACATCGGCCACGGTGCTCTCCATCAGATCGAACCCCCTGTGAGCTTTGGAGAGCATTGTCCATTGGATGATAATCAATGCCAGGTATACGTCATTCGGTATTCGTCCGTGCCTGTCCCTCATCGAACCGATGGCCATTATGGATTCGATTCGGACATCCGGGTCAGCATCGTCGTCCAAGGCGAACTTAAGCAACGGCCTAACCAGACCATTGAAGGCTGTGGCATACTTGATGTCGGCCCTGCTGTCGTTGATCGCCAGGGCGATCATCTTCAGTAAAAGTATAAGGGATCGTTCATTCCAACGTTCGCTGTCCGAGTTCGAGAGCAGCCAAACTAAGTCATTGTTGGCATACCAACTCTCGACCTTCGAAGAGGATGAATATTGTACCATGTTGAAAAGCCGATCGAGATCGCACCCTTCAACATCACCGGAGGTCATCGCTCTCCTGATCCATTCGGCCTCTTCCCATAACATTACGCGCCAATCCTCTCCCGGAGAGGTCAGCTCCAGCGACCGCCTCAACTCGACGAACGCATGGTTGTTGTTTATGTTCTCGATCGCCCGGAGCACTGTGATACCTTTTCGGGTCAGTTCCATCCTGCAGAACCCGTGATCGTCGGGATCGTGCTTGATGATCAAACCGTGATGCGACATCCTTCCAGTGCGCTTGCTTACCCAGGCGATCGGTTTCCCACCGAGCTTATCAGCCACCTCGGTGGCGTTCTCGCATCCCCCATCTAGTGCTTTCATGATAAGGTATGGGGAATCCATTAGCCAAACCATCAGTGCTAGATCGGACGCCGGTCCCTTGGGTTCCTTGGTTCTTTTCCTGGGCATTGGTTTCCGACCCCGGTAAGCTATATTGATGTGCCATGGAAATCGGCGTTTAAATATGTTCATCGGCAAACGATGAACGATAAATATGCGCGACAGGAGGGGATCGCAAACGAACCGTTCCGAACGTCCAGCAGATGCCATCCCTTCCTCGCCGAATATCAGTGAGCCAGTACAGACTTGTGAGGAGATCCCGAAAGGGCGATCCACGCGGGATCATAAAGGATCGATACGGGAACCGAAGAATGAATGGGCGGTTCGCTGCGTACCCTTGCCAGATAGCTTTTCAGATACTGGCATTTTACTCATCAAGAAGGCGCAACCGGTAAAATTCAAAGGGTCGGAAATGAAACGTTTTAATGATGACCGGGAGATATCTTTCATCGGAGCGGCCTAAAATGTCTTACGAAGAGGCCGCCGCGATAGGGAGATATCGAAGGTGGAGGGCTTGCACCTAGGTGCCAAGCCCTTCATCGCCGCCGTGAACCTGTACCTGAAGGGAAGGGAGGGACTGATAATGCCTAGCACCCTGGCCGAGGAGAGGAAGAAGCTGCGCTATATTGGAAATCTTCTTCAAGACCTCAAGAGAGCTGGCAATGTCAATTCCACCGACCCCAGACGGATCAACAGGGGCGACATACAGGTCCTTCAGGGACTGTACAAGGCCAAGCGTCTGGACCCGAGCACCCAGAAGAAGTACAACCAGCTGCTGAACGGCCTTCTGAAGTTCTGCGGAAATTTCATCATCGAACAGATGAAGGCCGAGGGCGTACGCTTTCCCAAAGAGTCCCGAAAGCCCATACGGGCGTTGAGCGTGGAGAGCACGGAAGCGCTCATTGCCGCGCTTAACGAATACGAGGATTGGGAAGGGTCCCTGGGACTTGGGATCGTCGCTCTTGGACTGTCCACTGGGTGCAGGCCCAAGGAGATCAGGATGGCGCACCTGGAGGACCTCGACCTGAAGAGGGGAAGGTTCTACGTGCGCTATCCGAAGGGCGAGGGAAGCTGGGCCTCCCCGCAGTGGATATCTATCGTCAGGGAGGACCTTACGCCCTTCCTGGAGCGGTATCTGGTTGCGAGGAAGGCGCACCTGTCCTCCAAAGGCGTGAAGGAGCACCATGCCCTGTTCCCGGCCATCGGATACGGGAACAGAACGGGATTCTACACCCCCTCCAACCTCAACCGCATCAAACGGAACATTGAGAAGAGGACCGGTGTGGAGTTCCGCATCAAGGACCTGAGGCCGACGTTGGCAAGTCAGACTGTGGACATGGACTCATCGCTCTTGAACGATATAAGCTCCCAATTGCGGCACGAAAGCCCGAAGACCACCTCCCGGTATTATGCCGAGATCAAGGTGGACAAGGCGGGGGAAAGGCTCAAGCGGGCTTGGGCCAGCAAGAGGCCGAAAGGTTTATTACCCTCGGATACCCCGTTATTGGACCAAAATTCTTCCATGACTGGATATGCATGAATGGCGGGCCCGCCGGGATTCGAACCCGGGACCACTGACTTGCCTCTTCCCCGTTGCCGAGGATTAGAAGGCCAGTGCTATATCCAGCTAAGCCACGGGCCCGATGCCTCGGCAATAACCATAACCTGATTTAAAGGTTTACGGTCAGCGTCAGGCAAAGAAGTACCATATGGAATACCCTGCCAGCAATAAAGCCGCCTCCCCCAATGAAACCAGCCCCATCAGGAACTGCAGCGGGCGGAAGCCCAGTACCACCCCTCCCATGTCCATCAGGTCCTCGGCGAACTTGAAGATCACGTAAACGATGATGAGCACGATGAAGGCCACCACCAAAATAACCGTCGAGGTCAGGAACTCTAGCTCGTACGTCTTTCCGAGCCAGTATAGCCCATAGCCCACCACGCCACCAACGATCAAGGCGATTAGCGATGCCAGTTTGATCCCCTTGATAGCCCTTAGGAACAAGGACAGTCCCAGTAATACCAGTATTATCCTGGTGGATATGTCGTACTCCCCCAGGCTCCATGCCCAGGCCCCTATGCCGATCATTGCCGCTCCCACGATGAACCCGAGGAACAGCAAAACCTCGTCCCAGTACGACGACTCCTTTCTCCCATACCAGGCGCTGGCGATGGCCACCAGGCCACCGGACACCAGTCCGGCTTCTACGAAGCTAAGGTCCACCATGTTCTCTCCTGGAGTAATTGTTCTGAAAGTTATTAATGGCTCGGCCTGACAAAGGGATATCTACCCCTCATCCCCTCTATAATCGATAGATATGGATGTCGAGGAGGCGGTCTCAAGGAGAAGGGCCCTCAGGGCTTTGGACACCAGACCTGTTCCGAAGGAGGTCGTGGATGACATGGTCGAGTCGATGCGCCTTTCCCCGTCGTGCAACAACAACCAGCCTTGGCGAGTGATCGTCGCTAGGGACCACGCATCATTGGAGGCCATCAAGACCTCGCTGCCTCGAGGTAACTCATGGGGATTGAGGTCCCCTCTCATTCTAGTGGTCTGCGCGCGGTTAGAGGACGATTGCCGCCTGGCCGACCGCCGAGACTACTATCTTTTCAGCAGCGGGATCGCAGTGGGAGAGATGCTGCTGAGGGCCACCGAGCACGGTTTGATAGCTCACCCCATCGCCGGATATGATGCCCTGGCCATAAAACAGAAGCTGGGGGTCCCTGAAGATCACGTGCTCATAACCTTGATCATATGCGGATTCCCTGGAACAGACGTTTCCATGCTCTCAGAGAAGCAACTCCTGGCCCAGAAGGAGCGCCCTGCTCGAAAACCGGTGGGAGATAACTTCTTCGATGGCCGTTGGGGAAGGCCGTGGGAATGATCAGAGTTTCAGGAGCTTCTGCATCGTTCCGCCCAGTAACTTCTCCCGTCGCTCATCGGAGCAGAATGGCTGCTCCCTAGCGAAGTCGCACCAATGCTCGTAGGGGTAAGAGAGGTCGAACAACGGCCAGTCCGATCCAAAGATGACCCGGTCGCCCATGACCTCGAACGCCTCCCTCAGCCTGTCCTTGACCACCTCGGGTTCCCCTGGTAGCCACCCCTGCAACGCGGAACAGTCCGTGTAAAGGTTGTCGAACTCCTTGGCCAGCAGGTAGGTGTCCGCCCGGTATTTCCCACCTAGGTGGGCGATGATGAGCTTGAGGTCGGGATAGCGCTCCAACACGCTCCGGAAATGTATGGGACGGCTCTTCTCCTCCTCCAACGGCCCCCAGCTGGCCCCGGCGTGACTGACCACGATGAGGTCCATGTCCCGAACCTCCTCCCAGAAGGGGATCAACCTCTCCTCGTAGGGATAGAACCCGTTAGGGGGATAGATCTTGATGCCTCTGGGCTCGAACTTCGAATGATACTTTCGCATTAGGCGGATGGCCTGTTCTCCGCGTGATGGGTCTATGCCCATGAAAGGGATGAGCTTGTCCGGATATTGGTCCGCGGACTCGAATATCCAGTCGTTGAACGGCTCCACGCCGACCCTGGGCTCCTGAACGGTTCCGAAGTCCAGGGGCAGTATGACCGATCGGTCGACGTTGCCCTTGTCCATGTATTCTACCAGCAGCTCCGGACGTACCTCGGAGGTGGGGAAGTTCTCCTCCTTGTCACGGCTCATGTCCAAGAACTCCGACATGGCCAGCCACGGTTCCAGATATGCATTGATTATTACATCGGGGTACATCGGCCGGAGCCACATGTGCACGTGACCGTCGATAATCATCGTTCTATCAAATCGAGGACCTGGTAGAATATATTTGCTAGACTTGAAGATACGATCTCAAATGCCGAGCAACTTACGCATGTTCCCACCCAGCAACTTGGCCTTGGTATCCTCGTCCGCCCATGGCTGGGTCTTCACGAAGTGTGCCCAGGTGGACGTGGCATAGCTGAGCTCGAACAGTGGGAAGTCCGAACCGAAGGAGACCTTGTCCGGGATCGTGGCCGCCAGTTCCCTTAGGCGGGAGAGGGCGGTGTCTGGATCGGAAGGGAGCCATCCCTGAAGTGCCGAGCAGTCCGTGTAGCAGTTGCGGTACTCTTTGCACATATGGTATGTCTGTTGACGCCATCTGCCCCCCAGATGCGCCAGCACCAGATTGGTGTCCGGATAGCGCTCCAGCACATCGGTCCAGTAACTTGGCTCGCTGTACTTCTCCTCCAGGGAGCCCCATGCCGCACCGGCGTGCGTGACGATGGTCAGACCGAGGTCGTCGACCCGGTCCAGGAAGGCCTTTACCCTTTCTTCGTTCGGATACCATCCTGTCGATGGATACATCTTGACCCCTATAGCATTGTATTTGGAAACGAAGTGGTCCAGAAGTTTCAGCGCGGCCTCCCCTCTCTGCGGGTCCACGCCCACGAATGGGATGAGGCGGTCAGGAACCTGGTTGCACGTCTGGAACACCCAGTCGTTGTATTCGAAAACGTCTATGCGGGCCTTCTCCACGAGATTAAAATCGATAGGGAGGACGACCGCTTTGTCCACTCCCCCGGCATCGAGAGCCTCCAATACCTTCTCCGCGTCGACGATGTACTCGGGCCAAACCGTTTCCGTCTCCACTTCCCAGTTCATCACGTCGTTCAGCAGAGCAAGCGGTTCCAGGTACATGCGGAGCATGGCGTCGGGAAGATGGTCGCGCAACCATAGGTGCACATGGCTATCGATGATCATGATGAAAAGGGGAACGTAGGATGGAATTGAATAATTTTCTCAGCGAAACTGATAAACCGATATGCACGGATAGTATCTGTATGAACGGTCGTGGGATCAGGGTGGCCGCGATCAGCGAGATCGGTCCAGGGACCATGATGGGTTTCGAAGTACAGGGCAAGTATTACCTGGTGGCCAACGTGGAGGGTGACTTCCACGCCACGGACGGCCTGTGCTCGCATAGGGCCGGACAGCTGTGGAAGGGGAAGCTGGATGGGCACATCGTCCAATGCCCCCGCCATGGTTCTCGCTTCGACGTCAGGACCGGAGAGGTGGTATCCCAGGTCAGGATACCGCTAATCGGGAAAGCAAAGAAGCTGGCAACCTACCAAGTTTCGGTCGTTGGCGAGGATATCATCCTGAACCTGTGATCGTGTGGATCTCTCGGATCCCATCTTCATCAATCGCGTACATGTTTGATGTATATGTGATAAATTACTAATATTATGTTAGATATTTTTCATATATTGTGCGAAATAGCACATGAGGATGATGAAAATGGATGACAGATCGCGTTACAGATTGATCTTCGCCACATCGGTGATGGTCACCGTTGGCGTGCTGGCGTTCCTTTTGTTGATCACGTTGAGCGAGCCGTGGGAGGGGGACGCTCTATTGCCCATACTGATCATCGGGGCGATAGTAGTACTGCTACCGATAGTGTTGCTGTTGAAGACGAGAAGGGAGGTCAAGGAAGGTATCCCTCTAGTAGATGAGTGTGGGAGGGTGGTGAGAATGAGAGCGGGCTACTATGCTTTCATGGCCACCATCTACATCGTGCTGGCATTCATGTACTATGATTTCATCTTCGTTGATGTCCTTGAGGCCCCTGCTCTCAGTCCGACAGAATACTTCCTGGTGCTTGACTTCATGATCCTGGGAGTTTACCTGGTCTTCTGGTGGTGGTTCTCGAAGAAGGGCGATTGAAGGTGATAGACACGAGAACTAGGATCAAGGAGCTTAGGGCCAGGTTCGACATGACCCAGGAGGACCTGGCCCGGAGGGTGGGTGTGAGAAGGGAGACCATCCTCTTCCTGGAGAAGGGCAAGTACAATCCATCGTTGAAGTTGGCCTATGATATCGCCAAGGTGTTCGGTATGACCATCGAGGAGGTCTTCATCTTCGATGAGCCGATATAGTGGTCTCGACAAGTGGATGAAAGAGAAAGCGATGGTATCGGCTCAGAGTGACCCATACCCACATGGCCTCCGCCGATTTTCTCTATGATATTGGATAAGATCGCTGCCCGCAATTGAGCTTGGAATATGAATTCGGGAGGAAAATATGTGTCGTAAACGTTTCGACGGGATCCGACCGAACAATATTGATACAATGTGAAATGCTATGAAAGCATGTTTCCTTTGAAGGCTGTTCGCAAGCGGGAAGGACCGTGATAACGGAAAGGGATTCTTATGAACAGAAACTGTAAGGACCTCCTACCGATGACCTTGATAGGCGCTCTGTTCATCATGCAGCTGGCGGCTGGTTTCTATCTATTGCCGCGTGTGTCACAGATAGAGACCCTCGCATACATGGGTGTCGGCCTTTATTCCCTGTCCGGGCTGATATTTGGCCTGCTCCCAATTTTCGAGTTCCGCAGGAAGGGGGAGGTCCTACCAGGAAAAAGCTATGTCCGTACGACCAGGGTAGTGGACACTGGCCTCTATTCCATAGTACGCCACCCTCAATACCTTACCTGGATGTTCTGGGCGGTCGCCGGCATGCTCCTATTTCAACATTGGACGGTGGTCCTGTTGGGAATCCCCATCGTACCCTTGACCTACTTGGACATGATAAGAGAGGACAAGGAGAACGTTAGGAAGTTCGGGGAGGAGTATGAGAGGTATATGCAGAGGGTTCCTAGAGCCAATTTCCTTTGGGGCATAGTCCGCTCTTTAAGGGCCGGTGGGCCTTAGCTGGAGTTTTTCAATATGGTCATCACCGCTCGTTATAGATCCCTTTTAGCTGTGATATAATTATAATTAATGCTCCCTCCTTTCACCCTGAGAGATAATATGAAGCGGCCATCGACTGACATTAAAGAGAATATACTACAGTCAATAGGCAACACCCCCTTGGTCCGGATCAACAGGTTGAACCCGAACAAGAATGTGGAGATTTTCGCCAAGGTGGAGGGGTTCAATCCCACTGGAAGCATCAAGGACCGGATCGCCCTCAGCATGATCGAGCAAGCCGAGGAGGAAGGTCATCTTACAGAGGGTAAGACCATAATAGAGCCTACGTCCGGCAATACCGGTGTGGCTCTGGCGATGATCGGTGCCATCAAGGGGTACGACGTTGAGATCGTCATGAGCGATAGCGTCTCCGTGGAAAGACGACAGATGATCAAGGCTTTCGGAGGCTCGGTCACATTGAGCGACGGCCGGTACGGAACGGACGGGGCCATAAGGAAAGCCAGGGAACTGGTCAAGGCCAACCCGGAGAAGTACTTCATGCCTGACCAGTTCTCCAATCAATACAACAAGATGGCTCATTACAAGTGGACCGGTGACGAGATCTGGAAACAGACCGGAGGTAAAGTTGACTACCTGGTGTCCGCACTTGGTACATCAGGGACGATCATGGGGATCGGGAAGGCTTTGAAGGAGCACAATCCTGATCTAAAGGTCGTCAGTGCACACCCCGTGAAGGGGCATTATATCCAGGGCCTAAAGAACATGGAGGAGGCCATCGTTCCCGCCATCTACGACCCGAAACAGATCGACATCACCATAATGGTGGAGACCGAGGACGCTTACGAGATGACCCGCCAGATAGTCAAACGAGAGGGCATATTCGTGGGCATGAGCAGTGGCGCGGCCATGTACGCCGCCGCGGAGATCGCGAAGAAGATAGACTCCGGGGTCATAGTGACGATATTCGCGGACCGTGGTGAAAAATACCTGAGCACCGACCTGTTCTCCGTGTAGATGAAGTGCAGAATCCGAACGGGGCCATGACCTCGATGATGCAACGATAATTACTATTGCATCGTACGCAAGTATCGATATTTGGGGTCTGATGAATGGACATGGATCTTGTTGCGCCCTGTGGTACATACTGCGGAGTATGCAAGTTTCTTAATCGAGAGGAACAACCAAGTTGTTCGGGATGCGGCAACCAGAATGGTGAGCCTTTCTGGGGCAAGTGCAAATTACATGCTTGTGCGAAAGACCGAGCTGAGCATTGCGGTGCATGTGAGGACTTTCCATGCGACCTTTTCGTGAACCAATATGACCCTGCCCATGGACAGAAGAGCGCCTTCACCCGGGCTGGACTATTGGTATATCGAAGAAAGGCCGGCGTACAGAAATTCGTAGAAATGTCTGAAAAGATCAGGGAGGAAGAAAAGGATAGCTAATTCCTATAGTTATGAAAAGTGGACAGGGGGGGATTTGAACCCCCGGCCTCTACCATGCCAAGGTAGCGATCTTCCAGCTGATCTACCTGCCCGTAGGGAATGGCAAACAGATTTTCTCTATATAATCTTATCTTAAGATCTGGCTTTGCCACATCCAACCAGGACAGGGGAAGATGGATGGATAAAAGGGTTTCAGGCCCTCCTGAAGAAGGCCTTGACGTTTTGGCTGTTCATGTATATGACGATTATCACCGGTATGATCAATCCGATGAGCAATCCTCCCAGATCGTCCATTCCACCGATCGCCCAGGATGCAATGTCCCAAATTATTCCCAGGATGACTATCACCATGGTCAGCAGCCAGATCCATCCCCATCCCTTGAAAAAACCGAAGGCCGCGATCATGTATATCAGGCCGATGACCAAGGAGACCAGTCCGACCGCGAGCTCGAGGTCGTCGAGATCGTCCAACGAGCCTATCATGATGCCCCCCAATAACGATACCAATCCAGCTAAAAATAACAGTACACCGATTATCGTGACACCCAGGGGCCGATCTCTGCGCACTTGATTGTTCATGCTGATAAATCTGTTGTAGAGATAATAATGATTGCCACCCATTATCAATGAGGGACGTTTACTCAGACCTCAAGGGTCTTCTGGAACCGCATCTTCTCTCCGACGATCTTGGTGGGATACTCGCCGTTCACGCAGGCCAGACAGAGCTCCGATTCAGGTATCTCCAGCGCTCGGACCAATCCTTCCTGGCTGATGTAACCGACGGAGTCGGCGGTGATCAGTTCGGCGATCTGCTTCGGCGTGCGGTTCAATGCTGCGAACTGCTCCCTGGTCTTCATGTCCACACCGTAGAAGCAGGGTGCAATCACCGGCGGGCAGCCAATACGCACGTGGACCTCCTTGGCACCCGCCCTCCTGGTCATCTGTACGATCTTGAGCATGGTGGTCCCGCGTACGATGGAATCGTCGACGATGACCACCCTCTTACCGTCCACGGTGGAGCGGATGGGGTTCAGCTTAAGCAGCACCCCCTCGTCCCTCTGAGATTGGTCTGGGAGTATGAAGGTCCTCTCGATGTAGCGGTTCTTCATGAACCCCTCGGCATAGGGGATGCCGGAACCTTCCGCGAAGCCTAACGCGTGCGCACGCCCCGAGTCTGGGACCGGGACCACCACGTCAGCGTCGACGGGTTGCTCCTTGGCCAAGATATTGCCGATCTTAGTGCGCACCTGGTAGACCTCGCGACCGTCGATAGTCGCGTCAGGGCGGGCGAAGTACACCCATTCGAACATGCAATGGGCCTTGTGCGGAGCGGCAGGGGTGCGGGTGGAGGTCACGCCATCGGTGGTGATCTCCACGATCTCCCCGGGCAGCACGTCGCGTATGAACTCCCCCTTCAATATCTCGAAGATGGAACTTTCCGAGGCCAGGGCGTAACCGTCTGGCAATTTACCGATGCACAGTGGCCGGAAACCGAAGGGGTCCCGGAAACCGAAAACGCGGTTACCGAGCATCATGGTGATGGAATACGCTCCCTCCAACGTCTTCATGACCGTCTTGATGGCCTTTATCGGATCGGGACTTGAGGACAGTTCAGTGGCCACTATGCGCACGATCACCTCGGAATCGCTGGACGTAAGGAAGGCCCAGCCCTCTGATTGCCGGCGGTTGCGTATGGCCGCGGCGTTCACGATGTCGCCGTTGTGCGCCAGGGCCAGGTCCCCTTCCTTGGTCGTGACGGTGATCGGCTGGCTGTTCTCCGCGCAGGACGCTCCAGATGTAGAATAGCGCACGTGCCCGATGCCCACGTTCCCGACCAGGCTGTTGTACTGCCGGCCGACCAGGACCTCATGGACCAGTCCCATGCCCCGATGATAAGAAATGGTGTTGCCGTTGAACACGGCTATGCCCGCAGCCTCCTGGCCACGATGCTGGATGATCCGTAATGCCTTTTTTAGCCGAGGGACGGCATCGCCTTCCAGGGCCATGCCGACAACGCCGCAGAAATGCTTAGGACGGTCATCCT
>Ga0209269_1000808_pt1 | contig 22155 bp, 28 predicted proteins | sample MTBAKMMethaMetaG_FD_187455 | JGI IMG/M metagenome (GOLD analysis project Ga0209269, IMG submission 187455) | Enrichment culture microbial communities from Arthur Kill intertidal strait, New Jersey, USA, that are MTBE-degrading - MTBE-AKM (Arthur... | ecosystem: Environmental > Aquatic > Marine >... | reverse complement strand
CTGCTTGCCCTTCTTCTTCCAGGCGCGTGAACTTCTTTTCATCGGTACACACCAGACTAGCTGCCCTGATTCAATGGGGGTTTAATAACCTTTTCTACTTGTGAAGGCTCAAACCCACATTCATGACCGCGATCTTAAGCCCTATGACCAACACCCCTGGGGGGAGTCAAAGGAAGGTTGAACGCCTGTTCTTGCGGCCCGTGGGTCTATGAAACGTTCTATTTAACCCCCTTTAACCCCTTGCTCAGCCACCATGTGGCCCCGATTACCGCGGGTATTCCGAATATAGCCACTATAACCATGAGGACCACCAGATAGGAGTACACGAGATAGTCGAAAGACCAGGTCGCGAAAGGAGAGTCCCAGTTGCCATCGAGATATACTTTGACGATGAACCCGATGTTGATCAGGAATGAGAAACCGTTACCGAAGTCCCTGCTTTTCGATTTCGACTTGAACAGCTTTCTGCGCCTGTACTCCTCCCTTTCCTCGGCGGGCAGCTTTTTCCACACCACATATGCGGTCAGAACGGCAATGACCACTGGAATCCCAATCAGTAGAAGTTCCCAGAAGATCAAGTTCAGGATGAAAGTGATCAGATATCCCATCGTCCACAGGTCCAAGGTCTCAGGGACCAGCCCGCTGGATTGCGCCTCGCCCACGAACCAGAGGTAGACGAGGACCGCGCCGGCCATTGCCAAAATGATCCCGATGACCGCTATGACCGCCATCCGCCAATGCCTTCCCAGGAACTTCTTCCATATCCCCGGATCAACGTCGAACTCTTCTCCCGCCATTATGATACCCCCATTTGAAATGCGAGCCATCCATGTATGTTGGGCTTAGATCTGTGCAGATGCATGGCTTGTCATTTCATTGATATGATATACTGGTCTACTCGACACTTCAACCTTTTCACGCCCTGAAGGACCTTGCGATCGCATCGAAAATCTGTGCGATGTGGCTATGTCAGGTAATAGATGATTTCATTTGAAAAATCAACAGAATGGTTGTTCATGTGGCGGGCCCGCCGGGATTCGAACCCGGGACCACTGACTTGCCTCTTCCCCGTTGCCGAGGATTAGAAGGCCAGTGCTATATCCAGCTAAGCCACGGGCCCGATGCCTCGGCAATAACCATAACCTGATTTAAAGGTTTACGGTCCGCGTCAGGCAAAGAAGTACCAGATGGAATACCCTGCCAGCAATAAAGCCGCCTCCCCCAATGACACCAGTCCCATCAGGAACTGCAGCGGACGGAAGCCCAGTACCACCCCTCCCATGTCCATCAGGTCCTCGGCGAATTTGAAGATCACGTAAACGATGATGAGCACGATGAAGGCCACCACCAAAATGACCGTTGAGGTCAGGAACTCTAGCTCGTACGTCTTTCCGAGCCAGTATAGCCCATAGCCTACCACGCCACCAACGATCAAGGCGATGAGCGATGCCAGTTTGATCCCCTTAATAGCCCTTAGGAACAAGGACAGCCCCAGTAATACCAGTATTATCCTGGTGGATATGTCGTACTCCCCCAGGCTCCAGGCCCAGGCTCCTATGCCTATCATTGCCGCTCCTACGATGAATCCGAGGAACAGCAATACCTCGTCCCAGTACGACGACTCCCTTCTCCCATACCAGGCGCTGGCGACGGCCACCAGTCCACCGGACACCAGTCCGGCTTCTACAAAGCTAAGGTCCACCATGTTCTTTCCTGGAGTTATTGTTCTGTAAGTTATTAATGGCTCGGCCTGACAAAGGGATATCTATCTATCATCCCCTCTATAATCGATCGATATGGATGTCAGGGAGGCGGTATCGAGGAGACGGGCACTCAGAGCCCTGGACGCAAGACCTGTTCCGAAGGAGGTCGTGGATGACATGGTCGAGTCGATGCGCCTTTCCCCGTCATGCAACAACAACCAGCCTTGGCGAGTGATCGTCGCCCGGGACCATGCATCATTGGAGGCCATCAAGACCTCGTTGCCCCGGGGCAATTCCTGGGGATTGATATCGCCCCTCGTTCTGGTGGTGTGCGCGAGATTGGACGACGATTGCAAACTTAAAGATCGTCGCGATTATTACCTTTTCAGCACCGGTATCGCTGTAGGAGAGATGCTACTGGCAGCTACTGAGCACGGTCTGATAGCTCACCCCATAGCTGGGTATGATGCCCTGGCCATAAAACAGAAGCTGGATATACCGGAAGACCAGGTGCTAATCACCCTGGTCATTTGCGGGTTCCCGGGAGACGACGTATCGATGCTCTCGGAGAAGCAGTTGATGGCCCAGAAGGAGCGCCCTGCTCGAAAACCGGTGGGAGATAACTTCTTCGATGGCCGTTGGGGAAGGCCGTGGGAATGATCAGAGTTTCAGGAGCTTCTGCATAGTTCCGCCCAGCAATTTTTCTCGACGCTCATCGGAGCAGAACGGCTGCTCCCTGGCGAAGTCGCACCAATGCTCGTAAGGGTAAGAGAGGTCGAACAACGGCCAGTCCGATCCAAAGATGACCCGGTCGCCCATGACCTCGAATGCCTCCCTCAATCTGTCCTTGACCACCTCGGGTTCCCCTGGCAACCATCCCTGCAAAGCGGAACAGTCCGTGTAAAGGTTGTCGAACTCCTTGGCCAGCAGGTAGGTGTCCGCCCGGTATTTTCCACCCAGATGGGCGATGATGAGCTTTAGGTCGGGATAGCGCTCCAATACGCTCCGGAAATGTATGGGACGGCTCTTTTCTTCCTCCAACGGGCCCCAGCTGGCCCCGGCGTGACTGACCACGATGAGGTCCATGTCCCGAACCTCCTCCCAGAAGGGGATCAACCTCTCCTCGTAGGGATAGAACCCGTTAGGGGGATAGATCTTGATGCCTTGGGGCTCGAACTTCGAATGATATTTTCGCATTAGGCGGATGGCCTGTTCTCCGCGTGATGGGTCTATGCCCATGAAAGGGATGAGCTTGTCCGGATATTGGTCCGAGGACTCGAATATCCAGTCGTTGAACGGCTCCACGCCGACCCTGGGCTCTTGAACGGTTCCGAAGTCCAGGGGCAGTATGACCGATCGGTCGACCTTGCCCTTGTCCATGTATTCTACCAACAGCTCCGGACGTACTTCGGATGTGGGGAAGTTCTCCTCCTTGTCACGGCTCATGTCCAAGAACTCCGACATGGCCAGCCATGGTTCCAGATATGCATTGATTATTACATCGGGGTACATCGGCCGAAGCCACATGTGGACGTGACCGTCGATAATCATCGTTCTATCAAATCGAGGACCTGGTAGAATATATTTGCTAGATTCAACGATACGATCTCAAATGCCGAGCAACTTACGCATGTTCCCACCCAGCAACTTGGCCTTGGTATCCTCGTCCGCCCATGGCTGGGTCTTCACGAAATGTGCCCAGGTGGACGTGGCATAGCTGAGCTCGAACAGTGGGAAGTCCGAACCGAAGGAGACCTTGTCCGGGATCGTGGCCGCCAGTTCCCTTAGGCGGGAGAGGGCGGTGTCTGGATCGGAAGGGAGCCATCCCTGAAGTGCCGAGCAGTCCGTGTAGCAGTTACGGTACTCTTTGCACATATGGTATGTCTGTTGACGCCATCTGCCCCCCAGATGAGCCAGCACCAGGTTGGTGTCCGGATAGCGCTCCAGCACATCGGTCCAGTAACTTGGCTCGCTGTACTTCTCCTCCAAGGAGCCCCATGCTGCACCGGCGTGCGTGACGATGGTCAGACCGAGGTCGTCGACCCGGTCCAAGAAGGCCATTACCCTTTCTTCGTTCGGATACCATCCTGTCGATGGATACATCTTGACCCCGATAGCATTGTATTTGGAAACGAAGTGGTCTAAAAGTTTCAGCGCGGCCTCCCCCCTCTGCGGGTCCACGCCCACGAATGGGATGAGGCGGTCAGGAACCTGGTTGCACGTCTGGAAAACCCAGTCGTTGTATTCGAAAACGTCGATGCGGGCCTTCTCCACGAGATTGAAATCGATAGGGAGGACGACCGCTTTGTCCACTCCCCCGGCATCGAGAGCCTCCAATACCTTCTCTGCGTCGACGATGTATTCGGGCCAAACCGTTTCCGTCTCCACTTCCCAGTTCATCACGTCGTTCAGCAGAGCTAACGGTTCCAGGTACATGCGGAGCATGGCATCGGGAAGATGGTCCCGCAGCCATAGGTGGACATGGCTATCGATAATCATGATGAAAAGGGGAATGTGGGATGGAATTGAATAATTTTCTCAGCGAAACTGATAAACCGATATGCACGGATAGTATCTGCATGAACGGTCATGGGATCAGGGTGGCCGCGATCAGCGAGATCGGTCCAGGCACCATGATGGGTTTCGAAGTACAGGGTAAGTATTACCTGGTGGCCAACGTGGAGGGTGACTTCCACGCTACGGACGGCCTGTGCTCACATAGGGCCGGACAGCTGTGGAAGGGGAAGCTGGATGGGTACATCGTTCAATGTCCCCGTCATGGCTCTCGCTTCGATGTTAGGACCGGGGAGGTCGTCTCGCAGGTCAGGATTCCCCTCATTGGAAAGGCCAGGCCGTTGATGACCTATCCCGTTTCTTTGGAGGGAGGGTCGATATTCATTGATATCGAATAGGGTGAAGATAATCAATTTGTCTGTGGGTTGATGTGATAAATTATTAATATCATGTTAGAAATTTACCATATATAGTTAAAAATATATCATATAGGTGAGCTATATGGACGACAAAACGAGATTCAAGACGATAACGGTCATATCGGTGTTCTTGATCATTGGTGTTCTCGCCCTCCTCGTGCTCCTTTATCTGAGCGATCCTGAGTTCGAAGAGTTTCCCCTTGTGGTGCTGGTCATCGCCGCGGTTGTCATCCTACTGCCGATTCTTATGATGTTGAAGGTCAGGAAGGACCTCAAGCAAGGATTCCCGTTGGTCGATGAAAGGGGAAGGGCCGTGAAGCTGAAAGCGGGGTATTATGCGTTCATGGCCACCATCTACATCGTCCTGGGCTTCATGTACTACGATTTCATCATTGTAAAGATAATCGAAGCGCCCTCCCCGAGCCCGACGGAGTACTTCCTGATATTGGACTTCGTCATCATTGGAGTATATTTTGCGTTCTGGTGGTGGTTCTCGAGGAAAGGGGAATCCACTGATTCAGGGTGATGAAGACGAAGACCAGAATCAAGGAGATGAGAGCCAGGTTCGACCTGACCCAGGAAGAACTGGCCTTGAAGGTAGGTGTGCGCCGAGAGACCATACTCTTCCTGGAGAAGGGAAAATACAATCCCTCCCTCAAGCTGGCCTATGATATAGCCAAGGTGTTTGGGGTGACCATTGAAGAGGTTTTCATATTCGAGGATAGATTCTCGTATTGATGGATCAGTAACTAAACGCCGATGATGTAGGAGGGCGGAACGTGCATTCTGAGTTTCGGTTGAACGAAGCAAGAGGTGGTGCCGATGAGTTGTAAATGGATGGAGTTCCTGCCCATGGCGCTGATCGGTGTTTTGTTCATTATGCAGATAGCGATCGGCCTTTACCTATTGCCGGAAATCTCACAGAATCAGATGGTGGCATACCTAGGCGTCGGTATGTACTTCGTTTCCGGCCTGGTGTTCGGAATGCTTCCTGTTTTCGAGCTTCGGAAGAAGGGAGAGGTCAGCGATGGCGATAGTTACGTGCACACCACCAGAGTTGTAGATTCTGGCCTCTACTCCATTGTGCGTCATCCGCAATACCTCACTTGGATGCTATGGGCAATTGCTGGCGTGCTCCTATTTCAGCACTGGGCCGTACTGCTCATTGGAATCCCCATCGTACCCTTGACCTACTTGGACATGATAAGAGAGGAAAGGGAGAACGTTAGGAAGTTCGGGGAGGAGTATAAAAGGTACATGCAGAGAGTGCCTAGAGCCAATTTCCTGTGGGGCATCGTCCGCTCTTTAAGGGGCGGTAGGTCTTAGCTTGAGAGTTACAACGCGGTCATCACCAATCAGTTTTAGATCCCTTTTAGCTGTGATATAATTATAATTAATGCTCCCTCCTTTCACCCTGAGAGAATAATATGAAGCGGCCATCGACTGACATTAAAGAGAATATATTACAGTCAATAGGCAACACCCCCTTGGTCCGGATCAACAGGTTGAACCCGAACAAGAACGTGACGATATATGCCAAGGTGGAGGGGTTCAATCCCACTGGAAGCATCAAGGATAGGATTGCCCTCAGCATGATCGATCAAGCCGAGGAGGAAGGCAAGCTGACCTCGGGAAAGACCATAATCGAAGCTACATCGGGAAACACCGGGGTGGCCTTGGCGATGATCGGAGTGGTAAAGGGATACGATGTAGAGATCGTAATGAGTGATAACGTCTCTGTGGAAAGGCGGCAGATGATCAAGGCGTTCGGGGGGACCGTTACCTTGAGCGAGGGCAAATATGGCACGGACGGAGCCATCAGAAAGGCTAAGGAGCTGGTGAAAGAGAGCCCTGACAAGTACTTCATGCCAGACCAGTTTTCCAATCAATACAACAAGATCGCACATTATCAGACCACCGGGGATGAGATCTGGAAACAGACCGGGGGTAATGTGGACTATTTTGTATCGGCGTTGGGCACCTCCGGAACGATGATGGGCGTAGGCAAGGCTTTGAAGGAGCACGATCCGGAAATCAAGATAGTCAGCGCCCACCCTGTGAAAGGACATTATATCCAGGGTTTAAAGAACATGGAAGAGGCCATCGTTCCGGCGATATATGACCCTAGTCAAATAGACATGACCATCATGGTCGAGACGGATATGGCATATGAGATGACCCGTCAGATTGTAAAAAATGAGGGAATCTTCGTTGGTATGAGCAGCGGTGCCGCGATGTACGCTGCCATCGAGATATCCAAACAAATCGAATCGGGGACGATCGTGACCATATTTCCAGACCGAGGTGAGAAATACCTGAGCACTGACCTGTTCTCAGCTTAGACCATCCATAACGTTATCGCGGTATGACGTGAATAAGCTCCGATGCGATCGACGTTGAGCAGAGGCTAGCATCGTATCATCATACGGGTCAATATCGAACCATCCCAGTAAGGAATTGCCCCACCTCATCTTTTCATAAGAAATCGTCCTGAATGGTGATATAATTCTCTTAATCGGCAGAATGATTCCGACCTGCCCATGCGTCCAGTTCAACGAGAGAGGCCTAATGATCTTGGTATAAGTCATATGAAACGATTTGGAATCCTGATCCTTAAAATTGGAACACCAACCCTTAGAGGCAAATTTGAAAATAACAGGCATAAACATTTGTCATTCAAGTGTGATCATGTGAGATATTCGAAAAACCTCGGTTTCATAATTATTGTATTTGGATTATTAATAATGTTTTCATCATATTTTACGTATGATTATCAGATGGGCCTGGAAGGTAAGATCGAGTATCTCGGTGGTGGTGAGTTCGTTAGGTATTCCACAGATTATTTCGTTGTTTCCATCACCATCTTAGGAATGATGATCGGAGGGGGCATGCTCATCATTGGGTCGTTCATGGTCATTTATGCAAAGGTACGACCTATGGAACCGTGTAATGATTTTATAGAGAGTGACGATTATACAATTCGTTCAAAGGAAGATCTACGATTTAGATTTAGATTGAATGCCGAGAAACCGACCAATGGCATCGAATCTTCGACCCTTTCTGAGAAGCATGCGATCACTGGTGAAGTGAAGGTGAAACGCATCAGTGGCATACCTATTGGCAATTGCCCAAATTGTAAAAGGATCATCCTGAAAGGATGGGAAAGGTGTATGCACTGTGGTTGGAACGTAAAAATAAAAGAACTGATATAATATCAGTTATATAGTATTAATATAAAATTCAAACTAATCTTATCAATGCTAACAATTGTTTATTCATCATGTATACATTTTATATATTAATTCATTTCGTCGATAAAAGTGTTATTTGATAATTGTACCAAAAATGATTTTTATAATATATAAACTAGATAATTCGAAAATCAAAAAAACACTGATTTTCAAAAAAATATGGGGGGGGAAAAAATAAAAAACAGCATGAAAATGCTTAGTATTGCAGTATGTGCAATGCTAGCTTTGTGCGTTCTTCCAGCAATGGCAATGCCCATTGATTCTGTGAAGCCAGGGACGGATTTTAACGGAGCACATTATACTCTGAACATCCTTGGGAAGAAGAACGTTGGAGGAGACTTCGATAATCCCGCACGGCATACGATATTCGTACCCTTGGACGGTGATACCAACATCACGATGACCCAGGGGGATGAGTTCGCTGTCATAGATGGAAATGGATTGGATGGCGGAGCCATTTTCCAGATCCCGAGCGGGGAGTCGAAGAGCTTCAAGGTCTACGTCGTATCTCTCGGTAAGCCCGGAGATGGAGTCGATATTGATTATCCAGATGGTTGGATCTATGACAATGATACCAGTGCTTGGTATGTCGAGATCGCTACCGTCCATGTCAATGGACACTCCAAGAAGCCGGTCTGGACCGATGCCACCGATTGGTTCTACATGGAATATGAATATGCTGATGGTGGATCGATATGGGAAGGCTACATGTGGAATGTACCCGCTGACCTGTTTGACGATACAGGGTATTGGTGGGACATGCAAGGATGTGACCAGCACCTGCAGGTACGATTCTACCCGTGTTAAACCTCTTTAATTTTTTATTTTTTTTAGGTGAGCCAATCTGAGCTTGAAAATTAATAAAGCCCAAACGAACTGAGATAGAATTGGTGGACAGGGGGGGATTTTGTTGCACAGAAATGACTGGCAATCGCCCAATTTGCCCCAAATTCGGGGCAACCGTCGCGGAGAGAGATAAAAAGACAGAATCGATACCAAAACCTCTTTCATTCTTTTTTTGTTAACTAAGTTAACTAAGTTAACTCCATAAAGTTACTGGATGCAATTTATTTTCTTAGTTAATGCAGAGTTAACAAACGATTTAGTTACCTCCTGCACCTCATTTAATCGATTAGAATGATCGATCTACAATCGATGTCGTTAGAACTACAGATACATAGGGGCTCGATTAATGAGAATTTATAATAATCAACAATTTATTATTCATCCATGGAAGAAAGTATGGATCCTGAACATCAAAAATTATTGGATGAAATTGTTGAGTTGAAGAGAGACTTTAAGAATTTTTATGATGAATACCAGGATAGTGGCCTTAAAAATATTGGATGGGCTAGTTTTTCTATCGCGGTTTCAATGATACTCATCGGTACGGTATTTCTGGATCGAAACAATATTGCTTTACTCGTCCTTGAAGGGATACTATTGTTGATATTTTCATTCATACTGATGTTGTTTGGTGGGTATATTGACCGTTGGTTTCGCAAGAAATAAATGGCCTGCATAAAAAAAGAGAGATAAGTACCCTTAATGAGTTTATAGAACCGAACCCTGATACACACTTCGTAGGACTCGTTCAGTCTAGGAACTCTTGTTTAATTCTCAAAGTTTAATTCCATTTTTACATCAGATGATAAGAGTTGGCCATTTAGTGTCAATTTTCCGACTCTAGTACCTGGATATACTTGCGGATCAAACCTGAATCGACTATTTATTGAAACTTTTTTTTCGGTTCTTCCACCAGATTCTGAATCGAATGTTATGAAAAATTGCGGGGGGTACCCCATTTTTTCATAATCACTGGGGTCGAAATTTGATAGTGTTGTTTCCAACCTAAGCAATAGGGGTACTTTTTGAATTTCTTGGACTTTTTTTTCATCAATTGTTCCATCGATGCCCAATGCCAACAAAATTGCTTTCGAAATCACTATGTTCATTATCTTTAAATATTGACGAACTTCTATAATTAGATCGTCCAGGTTTCGGTTTCCGTGTAAAATATCATTCCTGAGACGATTTACAATTTTAAAATAATTACTGTCTGGATACATTTCTTCAAATAATTGCTTTATTGCATTGGTTTGGGCAATGTTTTCCACCTTATTTCCGCAGTGTATACATACCAAACCCTCAATGCTTCCACAATTGGGACAGCTTTTTTTAAATGTTGAGTGGTAATGTTTTTTCAACAACTCTTCAAGATTCTCTAATCCTGTCCAATAGCAAATAAACCTATCAATTGCATCATCTTCGGATATCCCTTGTCTGTACCAACGTATGGTTCTTAAAATTCGTTGAGCATCTTTATCTTTCCCAATTCTTTCCATCTGTGTGATAATTGATCTTACAAAATCTAAGTCGAGATCGCCTCTTGAGATCGTTGAATAATATTTTGAAATTTCTTCTTCTTTAATGTACTGAACAAACTGTTTTTCCTCTTCTTTTTCTGTTGTTTCAAAAATTATCCAGAGTTTTGCCTCAATTCCATACCTACTTACGAATGAGAAAATATTGACTAGAAGATTTACATAACCATTACTTCTTTCAATTGCTGCATCTAAATTCTTTGCAGAAATATCTGTGTCAAATTGCATTCCATTTTGGATTTTTTCTTGGCCAATTATTTCGAACATCGGAGTCATGGAAATTTTTACTGTTCCTTTTGGGTCCTTGATATTAAAATCAAATTTGGAGAAAGACAATGGTAACCTAATCCCCGGTACCGCATTGTGAATTGTATGATAAGTTCGCATTGATTCCCACCAATCTAATCGATTTCTTACGGACTAGAATAATTTATTCTACAGATTTTTATTCTGTGAATCACTAATAATTATCATTAACATAGGATAATAAGAGTGCCCCATTAAAGAAGATAGATAATGCTATCTATAAAATTGGGATGAGCGTGTCGGATTACGAGCGTCCACCGTCAGCGAGAGCTCCTGCCCGGAGTATTTAAACGGGGGCCTCTTTTTCAGGGGGAGGTATTCCGACAGGGGGCTGCTGTCGGGATCTCGACACCCGACCGGATCAAGTGATCGCGGAGGGTGGTCCGGGGAATCCCTAGGAGCTCGGCCGTCTCAGACAGGGACTTGATCCTGATGAGCTCGGCGGCGAGCTCCACGTTGACGTCCTTGCGTTTCCGCCTCCCCCACTCGCCGTTCTGCCTGATGTAGCGGGCGATCCCCTCCTTGGTCCTCTCCGCTATCAGACGCCGTTCCACCTGCCCCACGGCGAAGATCACGGTCAACATGAACTCACCCATTGGCGTCGACGTGTCGACCGTGCCGAGCATGGAGTCCTTCACCAGGACGAGGGAGCAGCCGCAGGCCTGCAGCTTCCGGCAGTAGTCCATGCCCTCCACCACGTCGCGCATGAATCGGTCGAGGCGGAGGGTAATGATCGTCGCGATCTCTCCGGACTGCGCCCTCCTGATCATCTCCTTGAAGGCCGGCCGGTTGGCGGAGGACCTGCCGGATGCCTCATCGACGTATTCGACCACGTCCTGGTGGCCGTGGGCGCCGGCGTACTCGCGCAGGATGATTAGCTGCGTTTCCGGGTCCTGCAGCTCCTTCTCCTCGGCTGTGCTGACACGGGCGTAGAGGGCGACCTTCATTTCAGCTTGCCCCCTCGTGAACGTCGGCGCAATCCTTCCCGCAGTTCATGATCTTGAACATGATGGGTCTCTGTGAATCTGTCCATTTATTCTTTAGATCTATCCACGAATGATATTATTAATAAACATGTGATATTTAAATATCTCACGTCCTGTGATCAGGTTGGATCATCTGGAAGAGGGGGCGATCATTGCCTGTAATAAAGTTGAAGAAGGAGAGGGGGGAGCAATTCGAGTTCTATCATTCATCCTAATGTTGATCGATCTTGGTGAACGATATAAAAATAATATTATTACTATATAATAATTATAATTGAATGCTGATAACACTTATCTATCAATAAATTACATAATTGTCATAAATGGGGGCGTGGTGTTGGGAAGGGACGATGGAATAAAAATTTTCAATATGGAAGATATTTCTTTATACGATATCTATCGTGGATTGGTAAAATCGAGGACGACGAAAAAGACGCTGAAGAGTGCTATAGAATCATATCAACAGGAATTAAGAAATCATGTGGAATATTTGCCTGCACTCGAATTGTGTAATAACCTATATTGCGCCAGTCGTTTTTTAGCATATATTAAAAAGTGTGTCCGTTTTAAAAACGAATTTACACACAAGGGATTTGTGATTCCAGATGGTTTTATTAAACAAAACGTTGTTGAAATCGAACAATCCTTTGAAAATACGATAGGGCCATTACTAAGTCCATTAACTCAATATGCTCATGTAACGGAACCGCCAATAAAGGCGATTTACCCAGGTTCATCGGTCAAATTCGTTATGATCCCGCAGGCATATCTGATGGCGTTCACATCCTTGGAGGTATATCTCGAAGATCGATTGAGGATAGAAGTTTTTTCTAGTCCTGAGAAACTAATTCGTTTTTGTCAAAACATTCCTTCAAACCGTTTTCCTAGACGGTGGAAAAAAGAGGATCGGCAGATTGAATATTGGGAATATTCAACAAACATCCGGGAAATTGTCTCTGAGTACCTTCAATTTCCATATCATTCATTCGAAGGTGAAGTTGATCGCGCATATTCTCACGCTTTTAGATTTCATTTAGCACAATTTTCGGGCATTTCAAAATTAGTTAGTGCAAGACAGACCCGCAATAAAATTGTTCATCGTGGATTGACTTCGCAATCGATTTATGTCTCATTGATAGAATATAAGGACGTTGAAAAACTCATTAATCTCTGTTTGTCCTTTGCAGAATATATTGAGCAAAATATTAAGCATGATAAATCTGCACCCATTACATCGCATTAGGAGGCTCTTAGAGCCTCCGAAATGCCCCCTCTCCCGGAAAATCCGGCGTAATTTCATATGGTCAATTATATACAGCAATGAACGAAAATGCGGTGTGCGGCCGCCTCGATCCGCGCTTCCGCGTGATCAGCAGTGGGGATCCCCTCCTAGTGACATTGATCAACAGGGAATGATCACCCCCTAAGTAGCGGACACCTTGGATTCCCGGGTTATTTCCCCCCAGACAACGGATTTCAATGGATAATTGTGGGAAATGTTGAACTCTATTATACAACAGAGTTCGCAATTGCGCAAAATCTTGCGCCAGAGGGGTAGCATTCGTGAAATTTGATAATTTCACGATGCGAGGTGCGGCCCTCTAGTGTAGCGGACCTTGCCGGATTCGGCAGGATTTCCGGCCAGAGGGAGAGCGATCGTGATATTCTGATGAATATCTCGATGCGAAGTACTGTATAATAAATGAATTCATTACTTACTATTCTCTTCATGAACAAAATCCAATGAAGGATCCAAGTCCATTGCTTTATTGAACAATTCTTGTGCTTTTTCAGTATTTCCAATTCTTTTATTGAGCTGACCCAGAGTACCTATTGCAGGAGCAAAAGTTGAATTAATTTCAAGAGCTTTTTTCAGATATTTATTGGCGTTATCTATTTTATTTTTTAACATATAAATAATTCCAATCTCAGTAAATAAATCAGGTGCGGATACACCTAATCGTTCTGTTTTTAAAAATTCTTTTAAAGCATAATCATATTTTTTCTGACGGTAATATATCATGCCAAGGACGTGGTGGCACTTTTCATTATTCGGATTCAATTTAATTGCGTTCTTCTCATAAATTTCGGCTTTATTATAGTCCCCAATCTCCATTGCAGCTATGGCAGCGTTATTAAATAATCCATCTTTTTGTTGCGGGGAGAGTCTGATGGCGATTTCATAATTCATTAAAGATTCCTGATACATACCAGTCTGCCTATAACAAGCTCCAATATTTTCCCATACAAGAACATCATCCGGTTTATTTTTTATAATTTCCTGATAACACTGGATCGCTTCAAAATACCTACCCATTTCTCTTAGTACATTTGCTAGGTTTCCCAATATTGGGATAGAAGAATGATTCATTTCCCTAGCTAGTTGAAGGTATTCGCAAGCTTCCGAGTACTGTTTCAATTCAAGGTATGAAGTGCCGAGTTGAAATAATACGCCCGAATCGATTTTAATATCAAGTGCGTTTTTTAAATATATTATTGCAGCCTCAAATTCCTTTTTACGAAAATGACAATGACCTAACCCATATGCTCCAAAAAATGATCGTCCGTTTTCTTTTTTATTAATTAATGTGTAAATATTTATTCCACATTGATAATCACACAGCTCTACGGCTGCTTCAGCAATAGGTAGTAGATATGAAACTGATTTCTTATCCACACAGATTTGTCTCTCTTTTACATATTCTAAGACCTTATTATATTGTTTTTTATAATTTAAGATTTTAAAATATATTGTTACAGCTTCATCATTATATGGATGAAGAGATAGACATTCATTTATTGTGTTTTCAGCCTCCACTATCTTATTCATTTTTTTATATGCAATGGCTTTATTGATGAAAGGTGATGGATACTTGGGATCCAATTTAATTGAATAATTATAATGTTTAATTGCTTCGTTGATAATATTATTCAATAAATATATATTTCCTATGGAATTATGAGTATATGCCGATTCTTCTATGGTTAATGATTTCTCAAAGCAAATAATCGCTTCTGGATAATCTTTACTGTTAATTTTTTCAATCCCCTGATCATAATATTGTTTAGCTGTAAGATTGGTAAATTGCATGTCATAATCAGTTTTTATTACTGGATTTAAGGGGGAATGATCATAAGGATCCAATGAGCAATTATTGCTTACATTCTTACCGACAATCCAAGATAACGCTCTTTCCCTAATGCGTTTCCATAGATCTTCATTTAAAACATTGAAAAAATTTTCAGGGGAAATTGTCCATACATAATCCGGGTCAGTTTGATTTATTTCGGCATCAACCGCGCGTATTTTTCTTGCATGTTTAATAGGGTCTGTGCAATGGATTATGACCACCGCATTACATCGATATTTTCTAGATCTTTGTATTTGAGCTAATGTCGAGGAATTGAATGATGGCTCATTGTGATCGGCAAAGGATTTTATTTGCCATCCAATTTTATAATTACATTCGGGGAATATTGTTATTAAATCGATTCCGCTCTCCGTACTTCCGTGAGTAATATTTACCTTAATAGATAATATTTTAAGTTCCGAGAGGGATTTAATCAATCCTTCTAATTTGTTTATTGCATATTCGTGAGAGAATTTACTCCAATCGATCATGTCAATATTTTTAGTTGAAGAGGTTGTTATTGATTCAATAAAAATCGAGGTAATGTCCCTTTCTTCAATCTGAACCGTCATCTTATTCGAAAAACAAATTGGTATTGATAATATATCATTACTCTATTGAAATGCACAAATCAAAACTGTATTCTGAAAAAATGACTCAAAATTCATACTGTTACGTTTTTAGAATATCTTCCATTTTAGAGATCAGCTCGGCCACTTTCTCACCCTTGCTGGTCAACTTGACAGTTTTTGAGAATGGAGGATAAGCTAGCTCCTCCTCTTCGATTATGCCCTCTTGAATAAGTCCATTTACTCTTTTCATTGGAGCATTAATTGAGTTAGAAACCTTTCTATACAATATTGATCTGAACATCGGCCCTTCTTCATACAATGTCGCCAATATTCGAAGGGTGTATGTTTCTTCTAGGATGGCCAGGCGTTCCTTTGAATGACTCACATATTGAATAACGAAATACGAAGATAAAAAAACAGTATTTTGATATTAGTTATACAAATACCGTAACCCTTAATACCCTGCTTTGCATTACGTTATTAGATATACCAAGGTGGTAAACCATGAAAAAGCTACTGGCAACCGTGAAGATCACCGACTATGGCAGGATCCCGCTGACAAAGCAGGTCCTGTCCCGCCTTGAGGCGAACGTCGGGGATCATGTCAAGATCGTTGAACGCGAGGATGGCAGCATAGGCCTGGCGAAGGTCGAGGCATGAAGGTGATGCAATGACCGGAAACGATTATGAAGACCAGGACGCCGGGCCCACGCGTTCCGGAGATTATCTGAACGGGATGCTCGACGCTGCCCTGCTCATGTCAATGAGCCTCGAGCGCAACAAGGACCACGAGATGAACGACGTGGTGCAGGGACTGATAGGGGCGGTGTTAGACATGAAGACGTGGCAGCTCATGGACACCATGGGAACGCTAGTGTCGCACAGGTCGGTGTGAGCTCAGGACCTGTGCGAAAGAAGGGAAGGGATGCAATGAAGAACAGGTATTCAGGTGAGCGGCGATGACCGGCCGGCCGGACGTGATCAGGACGGCCCGTTGCTGCTATTGCAAGGAGAAGAACATAACGTACAACAGGACCTGGAAGGAGGTCCCGAGGCCTTTCTGCAGCTCCCGCTGCGAGCGGCTGTTCCACGAGGAGAACGGGCTGCCGGCCTTCGTGATCATCGAGAGGTTCTCGAGGTTCAACGAACCGTGCCTCTGCGTGATCGCCCGGGGGCTGTTGGTCCGGGTCCGACTGAGGTTCGAGGGGAGCCCACAGTGATGACGGACCAGAGAACGGTGAGCTGCCTGGGCTGCGGCGCCCCGATCCCGTACGACAGATGGTCCGGAAGACTCCAGTTCCGGTTCTGCTCCGATTTCTGCCGGAGGTCCTGGGAAGAGAGGTACGGGCGGAGCGACCCTCTCGACGTCTTCACCGAAAGGGCGAAGGACCCGAACATCTGCATAATGTGCAGGTCGCCCCTGCAGAAGACCCGCGGGAGCAGGCTCTATTGCTCTGTTAGATGTCAGAAGCAGGGCAGAAGGCTAGGGATCAACGCGGACAGCCTTGGCAAGATACGGCTGGAGGCCATCGCTTCCCTGGACCGTGTTTCCGCAGGTCTGAGAGGGCATCGGGCATCTGGGCGGTGACCGGGTTGAAGGAACGTTTCGTCCACAGATGCTCGGATCGCGGCTGCGAGATCTCTCAAGGCCTTCGACCTCATGGAAAGGCCTGCGCCGGCAGTGGGAGACGAGCTCGCCGGTGGCGGCCGGGGCGGTTCATGCATCGGGTTAGTTCATTACCTAATAAATTCTATTTACCTATTATTATAATTAATAATATAGAAGGACAATGTGGGGTAGAACGGGGGGTGATTAACGCTGTTGATACGAATACTGGCTAGACCGATTAATAATAAAAATGGTACACACACCCGCACACGCGTACACACATTTTTATTCTTTTCAAAAGAATTATATTTGAGTTGCTTGATACATAATTTCGAGGATCGCCCTCATAAAAACAATCGGCGCACGAGGGTCAGGACCGGTGCGCCATAATAGGTGATATTAAAATGAAATCAAATGAAAGGTCGGAGTCGATGACCGGAGAATCTCCGAATTCGACGATACTCACTTTTGGCCTGGTGATCAGGATCGATGCGGAGCGGATATCGGATCTCCGGAGAGCTCTGTCGGACATCGAGGCCCGAATAATCTATCAGAAGATCTCTGGTGGGAGGTTGATCATTGTTGAAGAGGGGGTCTGAGAATGGGATCCGCCCCTCGATCCTTCGATGATCGTCCAGTATCGGAAAATATCTCGATGACGAGTGGACCAGCAATTGCATCGTCTGGGGGGTGATGACGATGAGCATTGTCGCCAACGGGCACGATGTTGAGGTCTATTTTGATGACCGGGGAAGGAAGTTGGTCATCATCCCATATTTACGGAACAAGGGAAACGGACAGCTTACCTACGATGCACCCCTGGATGAATGGAGGACGATCGATAAGGGGTTCTACGAGCATCTATTGAAATTCGTTGAGGCGGTCATTTGGCCGCTACCAGGAACCCCAGACATGCGGAATGATCCGACCCTGTTCAAGGACATTGAACGTTTCATTAAGGAGCATGTGTGGGTGAGCGACCCCCGCTTGTACAAAGTGCTTGCATCGTGGGTCATATGCACATGGATATATGACAAACTGGACATTGCTCCAAGGCTGATCTTTTTCGGAACGACCCGCAGCGGGAAGACCAGGGCGATCGAGACGCTCTGCAGCATCTGTTATCGAGGGCATACTGTCCTGTTGCCTACGCCGCCATCGCTTTACCGGACGATCGAGCGATGGTCGTGCTCGATGTTCATAGACGAATACCAGGCATTGAGCGAGGCATTCCTTCCGGACATCGATGCCATATTCAAGGGCGGGTTCCAGCCGAACGCCACTATCACCAGGTGCGGGAAGGACAACGACCTGGAGATCTTCAAGCCTTACTGCTTCATGGCGCTCGGCACGAAAGGCATCCTTCCCAAGGAGGACGTGATCAACAGATCCATCACGATCAACATGATCGAGAAACCGAGGAGCGCGAAGATCAAGCGCAGGATAGACCTGGAAGCCTCCAAAGAGCTCAGGGGGCGGCTCCTCGGTTTCAGGCTGAAGGTGCTGTTCAACCAGATCGACGTTCCATCGTTGAAGTCGGAAGCGGAGAGCGAGGCGCTGAAGCCGATCGTGGACGGCACCACTCAGATCGAGCTCGACAACCGGTCGATCGACCTCGCATCGAGCCTCCTGGTCCCGATCATACATTTCAAGGAGAAAGCCGGCGAGTCCATCAAACTGATCGCGGACTGCCAGCAGATGAACATCGATGAGCTCATCAACACCATGGAAGGGCGGGTGTTCTACGCCCTCCAGATGTGCTACAAAGGCTGTCCCAAGATAAAAACGGAAACGCTCACCGGATTCGAAAGGCGGGACATATCGAAGCTGTTCACCTTCGACGTTCAGGAGCAACTCAACAAGGACCTCATGGACCAGGAGGGCCGGGACACCTATACCAAGCGGGACCGCATTGAGACGTCGATCGTCACATCGTACCTGAAGACGCTTGGCTTCAGGGATTTCAAGAGGGGTGCCGGCAACAAATCCAGATTCGATGAGAAGACGTTCTATGACATATATCAGACCAACCTGAGCAAGTACGGCGTCCGCGACGGTTGCCCCAATCTGTTAACTGCAATCTCCAAGTTGGACCTTTGAGGTTAACTAATGAGCCAGCATCCCGATCAGTTAACTGCAGCCTCTTTTTCAGTCAATGAGGTTAACTAATGAGCCAGTACTTGAAAAAGTTAACAAAATTAAGAAAGTTAACTTTCTAGGGGTGTGCACGAGGTAATAAATGTCCCTCGGGCGCTCCTTGTCGCAGGAGGATCCCTAGATGCCGAGCAGGGAACGGATCCTCCGCGACGGTATCGAAAATTACATCGAAGAGATGGAAGCGAGGGGGAGATCCGATTTGACGATCCGGGACTACCGATACGCCTTGACCCGACTGCTCCTAGCGTTGAGCGATGCAAGGATGAAGTACAATCCCAAGAAGATCGGCAAAGCCGAAATACTCTATCTGAAGGACGATTTCCTGACGTGCAGCCCTCGAGGGAAGAAGAACCAGCTGGACATACTGATAGGATACTGCAAATGGGCTGGCAACAAGGAGATAGGCAATCTGTTCATTCCCTGGGGGGACACGTCACGGAAGAACGTTAGATGGCTGTCCCGGGAGCAGGCGTACCTCCTGGACCATCTCGCCGTTGGAATGGGGATAACCAGGGTGATACTTCACCTGGAGAAGGACCTCGGCCTGAGAAGGATCGAGGTGATCCGTCTCAAGGTATCGTCCTTTCATTTCGACGGTACTGGGTACGGGCAATTGACTGTGCACGGGAAAGGGAGGAACGGGGGGAAGTACAGGACGATCACCTGCCATCCCCTCACCAGGGACATCATCGGGGAGTACATCCACGGAGAGAGGGCTGAGGAGGTCGCCAGAGCGCGCGGGAGCGATCCCGGGTGCGAGCTTATCGATGACCTGCTGATCTACGCCGTGGGGTCCAGCGGGACGCTGCACGCATACAAGAAATCGGCCATCGACAAGTTCCTGATGAGGTTGGAGGAGAGGGCGGGATTCCATTTCTCGAACCACGACCTCCGGAGGACGTGCGGGAGGGAGATGCACTTCGCAGGGATCAGGACCGAGAGGATAGCCGCCATCCTGGGCCATTCGGACACCAGGACGACGATGAAGTATCTCGGTCTAGATCTCGTGGACATGGAAGAGGACATGTCCCGATATTTCGCCTTCCAGCACACTTTGCCCCAAAAACGGGGCAATTTCTCAAAAGCCAGGGATAAGAGTGGACAGGGGGGGATTTGAACCCCCGGCCTCTACCATGCCAAGGTAGCGATCTTCCAGCTGATCTACCTGCCCGTAGGGAATGGCAAACAGATTTTCTCTATATAATCTTATCTTAAGATCTGGCTTTGCCACATCCAACCAGGACAAGGGAAGATGGATGGATAAAAGGGTTTCAGGCCCTCCTGAAGAAGGCCTTGACGTTTTGACTGTTCATATATACGACGATTATCACCGGGATTATCAAACCGATGAGCAATCCTCCCAGATCGTCCATCCCACCGATCGCCCAGGAGGCTATGTCCCAGATGATTCCCAGCACGACGACCACCATGGTCAGTAGCCAGATCCATCCCCATCCCTTGAAGAAGCCGAAGGCCGCGATTATGTATACAAGGCCGATGACCAAGGAGACCAGTCCCACCGCGAGCTCGAGGTCGTCGAGATCGTCCAACGAGCCTATCATGATGCCCCCCAATAACGATACCAATCCAGCTAAAAATAACAGTACACCGATTATCGTGACACCCAGGGGTCGCTCCCTGCGCACTTGATTGTCCATGCTGATAAATCTGTTAATGAGATAATAATGATTCCTGCCCATTATCAAAGAGGAACGCTGACTCAGACCTCAAGGGTCTTCTGGAACCGCATCTTCTCTCCAGCGATCTTGGTGGGATATTCGCCGTTCACGCAGGCCAGGCAGAGCTCCGATTCAGGTATCTCCAGCGCACGGACCAATCCTTCCTGACTGATGTAACCGACTGAATCGGCGGTGATCAGTTCGGCGATCTGCTTCGGCGTCCGGTTCAGTGCTGCGAACTGCTCCCTGGTCTTCATGTCCACACCATAGAAGCAGGGTGCGATCACCGGCGGGCAGCCAATACGTACGTGGACCTCCTTGGCACCCGCCCTCCTGGTCATCTGCACGATCTTGAGCATGGTGGTCCCGCGTACGATGGAATCGTCGACGATGACCACCCTCTTACCGTCCACGGTGGAACGGATGGGGTTCAGCTTAAGCAGCACGCCCTCGTCCCTCTGAGACTGGTCTGGGAGTATGAAGGTCCTCTCGATGTAGCGGTTCTTCATGAACCCCTCGGCGTAGGGGATGCCGGAACCTTCCGCGAACCCTAACGCGTGCGCACGCCCCGAGTCGGGGACCGGGACCACCACGTCAGCGTCGACGGGTTGCTCCTTGGCCAAGATATTGCCGATCTTAGTGCGCACCTGGTAGACCTCGCGACCGTCGATAGTCGCGTCAGGGCGGGCGAAGTACACCCATTCGAACATGCAATGGGCCTTGTGAGGAGCGGCAGGGGTGCGGGTGGAGGTCACGCCATTGGTGGTGATCTCCACGATCTCCCCGGGCAGCACGTCGCGTATGAACTCCCCCTTCAATATCTCGAATATGGAACTTTCCGAGGCTAGGGCGTAACCGTCTGGCAATTTACCGATGCATAGTGGCCGGAAACCGAAGGGGTCCCGGAAACCGAACACACGGTTGCCCAGCATCATGGTGATGGAATAAGCTCCTTCCAACGTCTTCATGACCGTCTTGATGGCCTTTATCGGATCGGGACTTGAGGACAGTTCGGTGGCCACTATGCGCACGATCACCTCGGAATCGCTGGACGTCAGGAAGGCCCAGCCCTCCGATTGCCGGCGGTTACGTATGGCCGCGGCGTTCACGATGTCGCCGTTGTGCGCCAGGGCCAGGTCTCCTTCATTGGTCGTGACGGTGATCGGCTGGCTGTTCTCCGCGCAGGACGCTCCAGATGTAGAATAGCGCACGTGCCCGATGCCCGCGTTCCCGACCAGGCTGTTGTACTGCCGGCCGACCAGGACCTCATGGACCAATCCCATGCCCCTATGATAAGAAATGGTGTTGCCGTTGAAAACGGCTATGCCCGCAGCCTCCTGGCCACGATGCTGGATGATCCGTAATGCCTTTTTTAGCCGAGGGACGGCATCGCCTTCCAGGGCCATGCCGACAACGCCGCAGAAATGCTTAGGACGGTCATCCT
>Ga0209269_1000804_pt1 | contig 22368 bp, 13 predicted proteins | sample MTBAKMMethaMetaG_FD_187455 | JGI IMG/M metagenome (GOLD analysis project Ga0209269, IMG submission 187455) | Enrichment culture microbial communities from Arthur Kill intertidal strait, New Jersey, USA, that are MTBE-degrading - MTBE-AKM (Arthur... | ecosystem: Environmental > Aquatic > Marine >... | reverse complement strand
AACATCTCGGGGCGCCTCCTTGCGAGTAGGATTGGACTTGGACACACCCATTTTACTTAAATGGGAGGTGCCCCCCTTCGACATCCATCATACAAGTCTATTTTCGTCGTGACAGCGTGGATCGGGCCGGTCGATGATGGGATGGGCGATCAGGGGGGAGATACCGGTGAAAAATTTTGCCAAATGTTGACAGGATTTCGGGAGTAACTGAGTAATCGTAATTTGTAATCGAGGCTCGAGACTCGAGGCTAGAAGCTCGTTCCCGTAATGCGGACATCGGACATCGGATTTCGTGCTCGAAATTCGTAACCGTAATCCTGGGCCGGCGGAGCCGGAACCAAACGATCTCGGTCAGGATCCTGCCGGCGGCCGCGGCCCACGGACCGCCGCTGAATGCTCCATGGCCGGCTTCGCGCCCTGGCTCCTTGACGAGCCGGTTTCTCTGCGCCTCAGCGTCTCCGCGGTGAATGACCGCCCCCCCGGACGCGCGTTGCGCCGCAACCCGCGTGACGCTTCAGCGAGTGGCGGACAGGATGTCAGCTCCTCATTCCTCAATCATCCAGCGGCACTGCCGGAACGGCGCTCAGGAAGTTCAGGCTGTCGTCGCCGAAGAGCTGGAACACCACCAGTTGGGCGTCGTCGCCTCCCTCCACCAGCAGATACCCGCCAAACAGGGACCCGAGATCCGGCATCACGGCGGAAAGCAGCGTGATGCCCCGCTGACCGGGCGACAGGAGCATCTGGGCGGTAGCCCGGGGGAGGCCATCCTGGCCCACTGCCGTCAGCTCGACGGTCTGCTGGGTCGCTCCGATGTTCAGCACGGCCAGCCCGGTGAAGAAGCCGATGGTGTCCAGCGTGCCGTTGGCGATGTGCCCCAGCACATAGTGGCGGTGGCCCGTTCCCTGGAGCGGCAGACTGGACAGGAACCGCCCATCCGCCGCATCGCCGAAGGTGACGTTGCCGACCACGCCGGAGGGCTCAAGCGTGTCCACGATCAGGTAACCGGTGGCCGGTTCCGACAGTCCGAACAGCGTCGCGACATCGGTCTCGAACAAGCCGCCGGCCGGCAGCGGCATGTCGGGGGTCTGGGTGACGACGGCGCCGGAATCGTCGCAGCGCGAGATCCGGACCGTCACGGCTTGATCGGCGGGATTGACCAGTTTGAGTTTCGAGGAGTAGACGGCGGCGCCGAAAGCGCCCGAGGCGTAATGGGGCAGGTATTGCCGCGGCTGGCACTCGCCGGGGAGCAGTCCGGCCAGGCAGGCCAGGGCGTCCGCGTCGCCGAACAACTCCACCCCGTGCAGTCCCGCGTCGGCGCGCACCCGGATGTAATCACCTCCGCCCATCGACGGAAAGAGCGCGGTGGCCTCCTGGCTGAGACTCGACCGGCCCGCCAACCGCCGGTTGAGTGATCCTTTGGCGATGCCGTCGGCGCCGATCAGGGTCAGGGTGGCATTGACCGCGTATTTGTTCGGGTTGGTCAGCACCAGGCCGGTGGTCGATCCGTCGCCGGTCGCCAGCTCCGGCAGGATGAAGTCGGAGGCGGTGGTGCGCATGTCGGCCGCCCGCGTGCCATCCAGGAAGGTGACGGCCGGGTCGTTCACCAGCCACAGTCCGTAGGTGTCGCTTGCGGTGAGGAAAGCCCTCACCCAGCGGCCGGCCTGGGCCGCCTCCGGGCCCAGCAGGTCGGCGAAGTACCGGGCGAACTGGATGTTCGCCGGCAGGCTGACGGTGGTGGCGGTCCGGAAGCCGCCGGCGTCGTCGTAGAGTTCGAGGTTCATCAGCGCCTCGGTCTCTCCCAGGTTGACGACGGAGAAGGAGATTTCATGGCTGCGGGGGAAGTGGATGACGCCGACGCTCCGCTGGCTGATCCCGGCCACGCCCTGCCGCGAGCTGATCCCTCCCAGGCCGGTGCCGCCGGCCACCGACAGGATGCTGTCGCTGCTCAGGGTGACGGACTGGCCCGGCCCCACCACCACGTCGCCCAGGGCGTCGATGTTGTACGCGAAGCTCATGGTCCCGGAGGCGTCCGAAAGGCACAGCGACAGTTTGTTGAAATCAGAGAAGCCCAACAGGGCATCGGCTCCGTTGAGCCCGTCGAAGTTGTCCGCCAGCACCGCTGACGGCTGTTGGGTGAAATAGATCCGTTGCGCCTGATCGGACTGAAAGTGGCCGTCCGCGTCGGCCGTCATGACGGCCAGCGCCTTGTCCGTCACGAGCGCCACCGCCAGGTCGTCGCGACCGTCGCGGTTCACGTCGGCGGCGTCTACATCCAGCGGCCCGCCGCCCAGTCCGGTCACCTCGCTGCCGGCGAAGTTGCCGCTGCCGTCGTTGAGATAGACGGTGACGGAATTGCCCGTCCGGTTGGCCACCGCCACGTCGGGCGCCTGGTCCGCGTTGAAGTCGCCGCCGACCATGGCGACGGGTTCGGCGCCGGTCGGGTAGCTGCCGCCGGGATTGAACGTGTTGCCCAGCAGCACCTGGAGGTGATCCGCCGCCGCGACGGTGTACAGATAATCGCTGAGGCCGTCACCGGTGATGTCCTGCAGCAGGGTGTCGGACGGCGCGCCCTGCAACCGGCGCAGGGGCGGCTGGCGCAGGCAGTCGCGGCCGGCTGTCTTGTCGCTGAAGAGCGTCTCCCAGAGATAGATTGCCAGTTGCCCGTCCGCTGTGCCGATCAGGACATCGGGCCGGCCGTCGCCGGAGACGTCCCCGGCGTCCACCTTGAGGGGATCGATCCCCTCCAGGTGCCACCACTGCAGGTTGAGGAACGTGCCGTCGGGCTGGCCGTAGGCGACGTACAGGCGATCCGTCGTCCCGTCGATGGTGATGATGTCTTCGCGGCCGTCGCCGTCCATGTCGGCCACGGCGAGGTCGGTGACGGTGGCGCCCACCTGGGAGACGACGGGCGCCGGCTCCTCGATGACCGACTCGAGCCGGAACAGGTCCACGCGATCCGGCGTGACCGGCGTGTCGGTGGGATCGCCGTCGAACTGGTAAAAACTGCTGATGTCGACAGCCAGGAGGTTGTCGTTGGCCTCGAAATCATACGCGCGCATATCGAGGTAGAACAGGGTCGAGGCCTGGCTGAACATGCCGGTGGCGCCCCAATTGCTATCCGCCGTTGTCGGCCAGACGCCGCCGGCCAGGCCGATGGTGAAGCCGAGGAGGTTGCCCGGCTCCGCGGGCGTCCAGCGGAAGGTGCTCTGGTTCAGGCGGAGCCAGATGACGTGCTCGCCCGCCACGTAGCGCAGGATCTGCACGGCCCAGGGAGCCACGTCGCCCAGGCTCTTGGCGCCGGGCGCCGGCACGGCCCGGCCGGTGACCTTGTCGATCTGGTACTCGGTGACCGCGAGTCCGGGCACGATCTCGCCTGCCGCGGGGAAGGGCGCCGCCGTGTCCAGGGTGCCGTCGGCCAGCGTCTGACTGAGGGCCACCGAGTCGGGCAGGGTGAGGGCGATGACCACCGGGTCGCCGTAGGCGCTTCCGAGGAAGGCCAGGGGTTCCACGAGGAAGGTCAGCGAGGTGGCCGGGGCCACCTGGGAGGGCGAATCGGGATAGACCTGCCCGGTCTGGTCGACGTTGTAATCCATGCGGACGCCCTGCTCGGGGACCACGACTTCCAGACTGACCAGCCTGCCGGTATCCCCCCCCACCGCGAAGATGAACGTATCGTGGCCGACCAGCGCGGAAACGGGCTCGAGCTCAAAGGCGGCGGCGAGGATCGGATCCTGGTGGTTGGACACGTCGACGGCATGGAACCCCGCCGTGTCGGACAAAAAGATGAAGTCGCCGAAGGCGTCGAGGTTCCGCGTCGCCGCCGGGAGATCCACGGTTCCGAGCAGTTGCGGTGCCTGCGGGTCGGCGGTGTCGAGGACATAGACCCGGTTGCCGCCGGAGGCCAGGTAGGCGAACGGTCCGAACGCGTAGACCCCGTTCGGGGCGCTTTCCGGAATGTCATAGGCGCCGACGAATACCGGCGCCGTCGGATCCGCGACGTCCAGGATCTGGAGGCCGCCCAACGCGGCGGACCGGTCCGCCAGGTACGCATAGTGGCCATCGATATGCACCCGGATCGGATCACAGGCATAGTCGTATTGGCCGATGGGGAGCAGGTTGAAGGGGTCGGCACAGTCCAGGATCTGCAGCGTGTAGTAGTCGGCCACGTAGAGGATGGAATCGGCCACGTCGAGATGAATCGCAGTGCCCGGCGTGTTGAATCCCGGCCACATCACCGGCGCGGCGGGATTGACCAGGTCGATCACGCGGACACCGAGCCAACCGCAGGCGACGTAGGCCAGAAAGCCGTCCACGATCTTGATCGAACGGACGTTATCCATGTCGCTCAAAGTGTCCGTCAGGATGACCGAGCTGACAGGTGTCGGGGACGCGGGATCGGCCACATCGAAGACGGTCACTTCGTTGTAGCCGCCCACCAGGACATAGTGCTCCCAATAATCAACGGCTTGAAGGTTAGCGGAATGGTCGTACGTACCGGTCAGGACGGGGTTGGCCGAATCGGAGATGTCGATGACGGCGAGTCCGTCCACGAAGTTGCTTTGATACGCCCAGGGCGGGGCCAGCACATGGGACATCCCGCCGCCCAGGGGGCTGGGGTTGACCGCCCCGTTCAGCTGGGGATTGGCAGGATCGGTCACATCCACGATTTGGAATTGAAAGAAGTCGGTCAGGTAGGCCAGGTTGCCGATCACGGACACGAAGTCGAGATAACCGGAAGCGACCACATACGTGCCCAGGAGCGACGGATTGCTCGGAACGCTCACGTCGATGATGTCCATGCGTGTGGTCCCGCTGGCCTGGTTCAGCAGGAAGGCCCTGGCGCCATCCGCCCAGACGCCGTCGGCGTTGTCGACCCCGTCGCTGGGCCAGATGCCGACGGTCTGGGGATTGGCCGGATCCTCGAGATCGACGATGTGAAGCCCTTCCATAAAGGAACATACAAAGGCCATGGAGCCGACGACGTAGACATCATTCGCGCCGCTCAGCGGGTAGAATCCCACCGGTTCCGGCGCCTGCGGATCCGATACCTGGATGAGGTGCAGGCCGGTAAAATCGACCAGGCAGGCGATGGGGTCGGCCACGAAGAGGTCAAAACCGCCATAGTTCAAGATGCCTCCGTCATAGCGACCCAACTGGACTGGCGCGAGAGGGTTGCTGATGTCCCAGATGCCGAGTCCGGAACCGGTGACGTACAGCCGGTTGTCCAGGCTGAACACCCCCGTCGCCCGGGATTCGGCGATCCGGCCGACGAGCAGCGGCTGGGCGGGATTTTGCACGTCGATGACGTCGACACCGCCCGAGCAGGCGGCGCAAAACACGTAGTGCCCGGATTTGGCCACATCGAGATAGGGACCGCTGCCGTATGCGCCGACCCGGACGAACTCGACGGGCCCCTGGCCCGGCACCGTTCCCCACCCCGCCACTAAAAGGCAAAGAAAAACAACTGTTCGGACGACATGTTTCATGGTTCGCCCCCCGCTCGGACAATAGGGTTGTCGCACAGAAATGATTAAAATGATTGTATCCCGGATCGCCGTGAGACGCAACTGCCCACCGGCGGCCGTCCCGCCGCAGCCCGTCACTGCCGCTCGAACACCGCCGTGCTGGTGACGGTCCGGCCGTCGGGGAGGTGGCTGTGGTAGGTGACGGTGAGGGACCGGCCGTCCGGGGCGAGCACCGCCGTCTCATTGACCACCACCCGACCGTCTTTCTTCGCCACCCCTTCGATGGTGCGTGCGCCGGTGAGCCGGTATGCCACGGTGTCGGCATAGGGAGTGCCGGTCACGGGATAGTCCCGGCCGTCGAACCGGGCGTCGACGGCGATGAAGAGCCGTTCGCCCCGGTCGTTGACGATTCTCTGCTCCATCCGCACATCCTTCATCCGGACGGCGATCCGGACCACCTGGCTCCGCGGCGCCGGCACGTTGAGCCGGGATCGGGACACGTTTAACGCCCAGGTGCCGTGGAACGATTCCCCGCCGCTCCGACACGCGGTGACGGCCAGCGGCACGATCGTGAGCAGGATGGCTCCGGCGATGAGGGCGGCTCGGCACATGGGGACCTCCCGGGAGAGCGGGATGCGCGGGTCGCGCGTGTCTGCATGCAGGTCTTCTGTCCGCTAATTGTAATGAGGAAGCGAGCGGGGCGCAAGCCGTCGGCCTGGAGCGCCGGCGGCATCCTCTCTGAGTGATGCGGATTTGAGGGAACGGTGAATGGGTGAATCGGTGAGTTGGTGAGTCGGTGAATGGGTGAATCGTTACGAGGATCTGGGTTCTGTAATCCTGGACCCAGAACCCAGAACCCAGAACCCAGGTCCCAGGTCCCAGGTCCGATTTCCGATATCCGAAGTCCGATGTCCGATGTCCGAGGATCAGAAACGAGCCTCGAGTCTCAAGCCTCGATTACGATCACGATTACGATCACGAGTACGAGTACGATTACGAATTACGAGCTCCTCACTCCTCACTCCTCACTCCTCCGTGCTACAATCGGGTAGATTCAACCGCATCTTCGGCCGGACGTCCGGGCCGTGAAGCGAGACACCATGGCGGACACCACCCCCCTCATCCTGATCGCCGATGACCAGGCCGACGTGCGCGAGGCGATCCGGCTGCTCCTCAAGGGCGAAGGATTCCGGTCGGAAGCGTCCGCCTCGCCCGAGGCGGCGCTGCGCGCGGCGGCGGCGCACGAATTCGACGCCGTGCTCATGGACCTGAACTATACCCGCGACACCACCTCGGGGCAGGAGGGCCTCGACTTGCTGGCGCGCCTCCTGGACGCCGACGCCACCCTGCCGGTGGTGGTCATGACCGCCTGGGCCAGCGTCGACCTGGCCGTGGCGGCCATGCAACGGGGCGCCCGCGACTTCGTCACCAAACCGTGGGACAACGATCGGCTGCTGGCCATCCTGCGCAACCAGGTGGCGCTGCGGCGGGCGCTCCGGCACGGGGCGCGGCTGGAGGCGGCCAACCGGCTCCTGCGCGGCCCCTCGCCGGCGGAGATCATCGGCGACGCGCCGCCCATGCGGGCGGCGCTGGAGCTGGCGCGGCGCGTGGGGCCGGCGGACGCCCACGTCCTCATCACCGGCGAGAACGGCACGGGCAAGGGGTTGGTGGCCCGGCTGCTGCACGAGCTGTCGCCGCGCGCCGCCCGCCCGCTGGTCACCGTGAACATCGGCGGGCTGGCCGAGGGCGTGTTCGAGGCGGAGCTCTTCGGCCACGTCCGCGGCGCGTTCACCGACGCCCGCGCCGACCGCGAGGGGCGCTTCGAACTGGCCCACGGCGGCACCCTCTTCCTCGACGAGATCGCCAACATCCCGCCGGCGCTCCAGGCCAAGCTGCTCCGCGTGCTGGAGAGCGGCGAATTCGAGCGCGTCGGCTCCTCGCGCACCCTGCGGGCCGACGTGCGGGTACTGTCGGCCACCAACGCCGACCTGCCCGCCGAGGTGGCCGCCGGCCGGTTCCGCCAGGACCTGTTCTTCCGACTCAACACCGTGGAGATCCGCCTGCCGCCCCTGCGCGAGCGCCGCGAGGACATCCCCGTGCTGGCGGCGCATTTTCTCGGGCGGCACGCCCGGCGGTACCGCAAGGCGGTTGACGGCTTCGCCGACGACGCCGTCCAAACCATGCTCTGTTACGCCTGGCCGGGGAACGTCCGCGAGCTGGACCACGCCGTGGAGCGGGCGGTGCTGCTCTGCCCGGGACGGCGGATCACGGCGGGCGATCTGGCCTGCCAGAGCGCGCCCGCCGGACCCGCGGCCGATGAGCTGAGTCTCGAGGCGATGGAGCGGCTCCTGATCCGGAAGGCGCTGGATCGGTGCGGGGGCAACGCGGAGGCGGCGGCCGCGGCGCTGGGCCTGAGCCGGAGCGCCATGTACCGCCGCCTGCAGAAGCACCGGCTGCCCTGATCCGCACCCGCCCGTCCACCGGGGAGGCAAGCCTTGAGCGAAACAGACTCTCGTCCCACCGCGCGCGCCGCCTTCGAGCGCCGGCTCCTGGCCGGGATCCTGCTGGCCGGACTGCCGGGGACGGCGGCCGCGCTGGTGCTGCTGGGCCTGGCGGGCTGGGCGCCGCCGCTCCGCTGGGGCGCCGCGGCGCTGATGCTGGCGCTGTGGCTGGGCGCCGCCTGGCGCCTGCGGGGCCGGCTGGTCCGCCGTCTGGGCACGCTGGCCAACGCGCTGGGGGCGCTCCGGGAAGGGGACTTTTCCATCCGCGTCCGCGAGCAGGGTCGACGCGACGCCTTGGGCGAGCTGGTCCGCGAGGTGAACGCGCTGGGCGAGACGCTGCGACGCCAGCGCGGGAGCGCCGTCGAGGCCCACGCCCTGCTCCGGGTGGTGCTGGCCGAGGTGGACCTGGCCCTCTTCGCCTTCGACGACGCGGAACGCCTGCGCCTGACCAACCGGGCGGGCGAGCGGCTGCTGGACCGGTCGCCGGCGGCACTCGCGGGACGCACCGCCGCCGAACTGGGCCTGGCCGACCTCCTCGCCGGCGAGGGACAGCGACTGGTGGAGCTGCGGCTCCCGGGCGGCGCCGGCCGCTGGGCCCTGCGCCGCACCACCTTTCGCGAGGAGGGTCGGCCGTACCGGCTCCTGGTGCTGGCCGACCTGAACCGCGCCCTGCGCGAGGAGGAACGGGCGGCGTGGCAGCGGCTGGTCCGCGTGCTGGGTCACGAGCTGAACAATACGCTGGCGCCCGTGGGGTCGCTGGCCGCGAGCCTGCGGCGGATCGTCGGGCGCGAGCCGCTTCCCGACGACTGGCGGCAGGACGTGGACGACGGCCTCGGCATCATCGCCGCTCGCACCGAAAGCCTCCGGCGCTTCCTCGACGGCTACGCGAAGTTGGCCCGCCTCCCCCAGCCCCGGCCGGCGCCGCTGGACCTGGCCGCCGCCGTCCGGCGGGCGGCGGCGCTGGAGACGCGCCATCCCGTCGCCATCGAGCCGGGGCCGGACCTCACTGTCCGCGCCGACGGCGACCAACTGGAGCAGGTGCTCATCAACCTGCTCCGGAACGCCGTGGACGCCGCCCGGCCCGGCGGCGGACGGGTCGCCGTGGGTTGGCGGGCCGACGGCGGCCGGGTCGAGATCCGCGTGACCGACGAGGGGCCGGGCCTGGCCAGCGACGCCAACCTGTTCGTTCCCTTCTTCACCACCAAGCCGGACGGCTCGGGGATCGGCCTGGTGTTGTCGCGGCAGATCGCTGAAGCCCACGGCGGCACGCTGGACCTGGCCAACCGCGCCGACGGGCCCGGCTGCGTGGCCGTGCTGCGGCTACCCCTCTGAGCGGCACCCGTTCCGATTGTGAGATTGGCCGGTCCCGAAAACGGGACGTCGACTGCTCCGTCGCCATGCCGACGCGCTCGGGATTCAGCTCGGACCGAATCCGTCATCTTGCTTGTATTTCAATTGAATGCGCGCTGTCCGTTTCCAGCAGACACCGGGTGCATACCTTGTATGACCGTTCTGGCACGCCGCATGCAATAACAAGCGGCGGAGGAAACGCCATGGACATCCAACGCCCCAACCGAACATCCCGCCGCTGGCTCCGCTGGGGGCTGTACCTCGCGGGGGCGGCGCTCGTGCTGGCCGCCGTGAGCTTCGGCCTGTCGCGCCTGCGCGAAGCGGCGCCGACCGTGGACCGCGCCACCGCCTGGGTGGACACGGTGCAGCAGGGCCCCATGCTCCGGCAGGTCCGCGGCGTGGGCACCCTGGTGCCCGAGGAGATCGTCTGGATCCCCGCGGTGACCGCCGGCCGCGTGGACCGGATCCTGGTGCGGCCGGGCACGACGGTGGCCGCCGACACCGTCCTGCTGGAGCTGAGCAACGCCGAGTTGGAGCAGACCGCCGTGGAAGCCGAGATGCAGCTCAAGGCCGCCGAAGCCGAGCTGGCCAACCTGCGGGTCCAGCTCCAGAGCCAGCTCCTGAACCAGCGGGCCGCGGCGGCTTCCGTCCAGGCCGACTACAGCCAGGCCCGCCTCCAGGCGGACGTGAACCAGGAACTGGCCAAGGAGGGGCTCATTTCTGACCTGCAGCTCAAGCTGTCCCGGGTGCGGGCCGACGAGCTGACCACCCGGCACGACCTGGAGCAGCAGCGGCTGGCCATGAACGCCGACGCCATGCGCGCCCAGGTCGAGACGCAGCAGGCCCGCATCGGCCAGTACCAGGCCAGCTACCGGATCAAGCTCAGCCAGCTCGACGCCCTGCATGTGCGCGCCGGCACGCCCGGCGTACTCCAGGATGTGCCGGTCGAAGTGGGGCAGCAGGTGGCCCCCGGCGCCAACCTGGCCCGGGTGGCCAATCCCGGCCGGCTGAAGGCCGAGATCCGGATCCCCGAAACCCAGGCCCGCGACATCACGTTGGGCCAGGCGGCCGACGTCGACACCCGCAACGGCGTCATCCCGGGACGCGTGGCCCGAATCGACCCGGCGGTGCGGGGCGGCACGGTGACCGTGGACATCGCCCTGACGGGCGCGCTGCCCAAGGGGGCGCGGCCGGATTTGAGCGTGGACGGCACCATCGAGATCGTGCGGCTGGAAAACGCGGTCTTCGTGGGCCGGCCCGCCTTCGTCCAGGAAGGGAGCACCATCGGCCTGTTCCGGCTGGAGCCGGACGGCGCGGGCGCCGTGCGCGTGCCCATCCGGTTCGGCCGCGGCTCCGTGAACACCATCGAGGTGCTGGATGGCCTGCGCCCGGGCGACCGGGTGATCCTGTCCGACATGTCCGCCTGGTCCCACGTGGACCGGGTGCAATTGCGATAACCACGCGGCGCCGGCATCGCCCCGGCGCAGGAGGTACCCATCATGCAGACGAACGCGACGCCCGTGATCCGGCTGGAGGACATCACCAAGGTGTTTTTCACCGACGATGTGGAAACCCACGCCCTGAACGGCATCCAGTTGGACATCCGTCCGGGCGAGTACGTGTCCATCGCCGGGCCGTCGGGCTGCGGCAAGTCGACGCTGCTGGCCATCATGGGCCTGCTGGACGCCCCCACCGCCGGCGGGTACTGGCTCAGCGGCCAGCCCGTCGCTTCGCTCGGCGCCAACGAGCGGGCCGACATCCGGAACCGGGAGATTGGGTTCATCTTCCAGGCCTTCAACCTCATCGGCGACCTGACCATCTTCGAGAACGTGGAGCTGCCCCTGACCTATCGCGGGCTCAAAGCCGCGGAGCGCCGCGAGCGGGTGCTGGAGGCGTTGGAGCGGGTGGGACTGTCGCACCGCCTGAAGCACTATCCGTCGCAACTCTCGGGCGGGCAGCAGCAGCGCGCGGCGGTGGCTCGGGCCCTGGCCGGGCGGCCGGCCATCCTGCTCGCCGACGAGCCCACCGGCAACCTCGACTCCCAGAACGGCGGGATGGTCATGGAGCTGCTGCAGCAGCTCAACGCCGAGGGCGCCACCATCTGCATGGTGACCCATGACCCGCGCTACGCCGGCACCGCCGGCCGGATCATCCACCTGCTGGACGGCCGCATCGTCGAGGAGACGGCGGCGGCCCGCTGAGCGGGGCGCGCCCCTCACCCCAGGAGGCATTCCATGGACACGCTGCTTCAGGATATTCGCTACGGGCTGCGGGTGCTGCGCAAGGATCCGGTCTTCGCCGCCGCCGCCCTGCTCACCATCGCGCTCGGCATCGGCGCCAACACGGCCATCTTCAGCATCGTCAACGCCGTGCTGATCCGGCCGCTGCCGTACCCGGCCGCCGAACGCCTCGTCTACGCCCACGAGGCGTTCCCGGAAGCGGGCTTCCCCGTCATGCCCTTCTCGGCCCCCGATTTCAAGATCTTCTCCGACGGGCAGACCGGCTGCGACGCCGTGGCCGTCTTCCAGAACGGACGCTACGACCTGTCGGGCGGCGGGGCGCCCGAGCGGGTGACAGGGTCGCGGGTGTCCCCGGCGATTTTCGAGTTGCTGGGCGCGCGGGCCGCGCGCGGCCGCACCTTCCGCCATGAGGAAAACGTGCCCGGCAGCGGCGTGGTGGTCATCAGCCACGGGCTCTGGCAACGCCGCTTCGGCGGCGACCCCGCCATCGTGGGCCGGACGGTCCGCCTGGACCGCCAGGCGGTCGAGGTGATCGGCGTCATGCCTCCTGAATTCCGCTTCCCGCTCCCCGGCCTGCCGTCCAACAACGAGCCCGCCGAACTGTGGGTGCCCGTCGCGTTCACCCCGTTCGAGCTCGAGGCCCAGGGGAGCATGTACAACAACAGCGTGATCGCCCGCCTGAAGGAGGGCGTCACGCTCGCGCAGGGCCGGGCCGAAGCCGAGGCGCTGGCCCGGCGGATCGAGGACGGCTACTCGCCGGGGCTCAAGCAGGCGCTGGGCGGCGCGCGGCTGCAGATCGCCGTGACGCCACTCCAGGAGACGATGGTGGGCGACGTGCGCACGCCGCTCCTGGTCCTGCTCGGCGCCGTGGGGCTGGTGCTCCTCATCGGTTGCGCCAACGTCGCCAACCTGCTGCTGGCGCGGGCGGCGGCCCGGCGCAAGGAGATGGCCATCCGCGGCGCGCTGGGCGCCCGGCCGGCGCGGCTGCTGCGCCAGGTGCTCACCGAGGGGCTGGTGCTGGCGCTGCTCGGCGGCGCGCTCGGGACGCTGCTCGCCGCCTGGGCCATCGACGCGCTGCTGGCGCTTGTGCCGGTGAACCTGCCGCACGCCGGTGCCGTCGGCCTCGACGGGGCCGTGCTGGCGTACACCCTTGCCGCCTCGCTCGTCACCGCCGTGCTGTTCGGCCTCGCGCCGGGGCTGGCGGTGGCGCACACGCGGCTGCGCGAGTCGCTCCGGGAGAGCGGCCGCGGCGGCGGCATTTCCCGCGGCCGGCGCCGGCTCCAGGCCGCCTTCGTGGTGGTCCAGTTCGCCCTGGCCCTGGTGCTGCTGGTGGGCGCCGGGCTGCTGCTCCGCAGCTTCATCGGGCTCATGAACACGGATCCCGGCTTCCGCAACGGCGGCGCGCTCACCTTTTCGGTGACGCTGCCGCCGGGCGCCTACGCCCGCGCCGACCAGCTCCGCGTTTTCTACAGCCAGGCGGTGGAGCGGCTGGGGGCGCTCCCCGGCGTCCGCCGCGCCGCCGCGGGCACGGCGGTGCCTCTGGGGCAGCACGAGATCCGGGCGCTCCAGGTGGAGGGACTCACCGCCGGCTCCGGCGACGCGCCGCCGTCGGTGGCCCACGTCTGGGTGCAGGGGGATTACCTCGGCGCCCTGGGCATTCCGCTCAAGCGCGGCCGCGCCTTCACCGCGGCCGACCGCCGGGGCCAGCTGCCGGTGGCGCTCGTGAGCGAGACCATGGCCCGGCTGTTCTGGCCGGGGCAGGACGCAATCGGCCGGCGTTTCCGCTGGTATTCGGGCGCCCCCTGGATGACCGTTGTGGGCGTGGTGGGTGACGTCAAGGACACCGCCATGGACAAGCCCTCCCTGCCGCGGAGCTACTCGCCGTACGAGCAGGAATCGGACGAGGCGCTGGAGGTGCCGGTGGGCGACATGTACCGGGCGCTCCTCTTCGCCGTGGACACCGAGCGCGATCCGGCCGCGCTGATGGGCGAGATCCGTGCCGCCTTCGCGGGCGTGGACCGTGAGCTGGCCCTGGCCAACGTCGGGTTCATGAACGACCGGGTGGACGAGGCGGTGGCGCCACAGCGCTTCGCCATGTCGCTCCTGGCCCTGTTCGCCGCACTGGCCCTGGTGCTGGCCGGCGTCGGGATCTACGGTGTCATGGCCTACTCGGTCACCCAGCGCACCCAGGAGATCGGCGTGCGGATGGCCCTGGGCGCCCGCCAATCGAGGATCCTTCGCCAGATCCTCGGCGAGGCCGGCCTCCTGGTCGCGGTCGGCGCCGGATTGGGCCTCGTGGGTGCGCTCGCCGCCGGCCGCGTGCTGGCGAGCCTGCTGTACGGAGTCGGGACCACCGATCCGGTCACGTTCGCCGGGGTGCTGGCGCTGCTGGCCGCGGTGGCGCTGCTGGCCGGCTCCGTGCCCGCCTGGCGCGCCTCGCACGTGGCGCCGCTGGAGGCGCTGCGGTATGAGTAGTTAGGAGATAGGAGATAGGAGATAGGAGTTGAGATCTCGTGATTGTAATTCGTAATCGTACTCGTAATCGTGATCGTAATCGTAATTCGTAATCGTGTTCGAGGCTCGAGGCTCGTTCCCGATCCCTCATTCTCGTAATTCGTAATCGTGCTCGTAATCGTAATTCGTACTCGTACTCGTGATCGTAATCGTTCTCGTTATCGTCCTCGCATCCGGGCCCGAAGCTCAGTCGGGATTCGCGCATCCCGCTGACGTCGGTTTCCGGCGAGCGCCCGTCACCGCCAGCACCGCCAGTACCGCCAACGCGGCCAGGGCCGCCCAGGGGAACCAGTCGCCGGCCACCGAGTAGAAGGTCCACACGCCCCGCGTCGGCAGGTGGACGAGCATCAGCTTCGGCTGGCCGGCGGTGAAGGCGTCCATCCGCGCGAGGGTGCGGCCGTGGGCGTCGCAGGCGATGGAGAGGCCCTCGCCCGTGGCGCGGAGCATGTTGAAGCCGTTCTCCACGGCCCGGAAGACCGCCATGTGAGCGTGCAGCGGATCGATGGCGCGCCAGTCCCACGCCGGCACCAGCATCAGGTCGGTAGGGCCGGCCGAGCCGATGAGGTCGGGAAAGTCCATGTCGTAGCAGATCGCCGTGCCGGTGGCGCCGGCCGGCGTGACCACGCGGGGGATGACGCCGTCACCCACGATCTCCGGGGCGCCCGGGACCAGCCGCGCCTTGGCGTAGTCCCACAGCCGCTGTCCCGACGGGCCGATGAGCACCGACTTGTTGCGGCCGGGCGTGGCGGGAAAATCCGGCGGCAAGGTGAAATAGGCCAGGGCGAGGTAGATGCCCCGCTCTCGCGCCAGCGCGGCCGCGCGGGCCTGCAGGGCGGCCTCCCGCGCTTCGGGCACCGACACGACGGTCTCGGCCCACAGCACCAGCCGCGCCCCGTGGTCGGCCGCCTCCCCTGACAGCGCCAGTAGGTCGTCCACGAGCGTGTCGGAGACATGCACCGCCCGTTCGGGATCGATCTGCAGCAGCTCGAAAATGGAGGTGGCGCCGACGTCCTGCCGGCTCTCGGCGATGGCGGCCGCCGGCACCGTCGCGGCGGCGGATCCGCCCGCGGCCAGCCGCAGGCCGCCGTACAGGTGCGCCGCGCCCAGAACCGCGGCCAGCGCGAGAACTCCGGCGGCCACGCGCCGCGGCTCAAACTTGCGGTCCCACGCCCAGTTGGCCACCGCGGCCGTCCAGAAGATCAGGAAGGTGATTCCCCACATGCCGGTGACGGACGCCAGTTGCACGAGCGGCAGATTGCCATACTGGGTGTAAGCGGCGGAGTTCCAGGTGCCCAGCGACGCGCCCGCGAGGTAATCGACGGCTGTCGCGGCGCAAGGGAAGACCAGCGTGGCGGCGAAGCCGCGGAGGCGGGGCGCGATGAGTCGGTCCGCGAGGTAGGGCAGGTAGACGAGCAGGGCGTAGTAAGCGGTCAGGCCGAACGCCAGCGCGCCCAGGAAGGGCGGGATGATGCCGTAGAGCATGGGGTAGGTGGCGAGGAGAATGACGGCGAAGAGCAGCGCCTGGCCCGGCGCCGGCGCGCCGGCGCGGGAGAAGCGCAGCAGGCCGACGGGCGCCAGCCAGGCGGCAATGGGAACGGCGACGTTGCCGTTGGAGATAAGATAAAGCGCCGCGCCCGGAACGAGATACGCCAGAATGGTTCGTCGCATGGCCGCCCTCCCCGAATCGTCAGCCGCCAGCATACCACACCGGCGGCGGTTGAGGCGAAGCAGAGAGACCGGCGGTTGCCTGTCGGCGGAACGGCGCTGAACGCTTGTGCGCTGAGTGCGCCGATTCAAAACCCGTGGGCCATGGAGCGTGAAGCGGCGCGAATCGACTCGATGTAGAGAATGATTTTCAGCGACTCCTGTCCCCAATCGTTATAGGAGATAGGAGATAGGAGACAGGAGACAGGAGACAGAGGGGAGGTCCAGGATGTTTCGTGATCATGCGTCGTGGGCCGACCTGGGTCGGCCCATGCGATTTGGACACTCTAACTGCTAGGCTGGGGAAATGAGCTGAGTGGTGCCCGATAGAAGGATCCGGGTAGGGATCCCGGGCGGTGAATCGGAAGCGGGAGACGAGAGACGGGAAACGGAAGACGAGACGAGAAGCGAATCCCGCACCCCGAGACCCGATTTCCGGAGTCCGATGTCCGCGTTACGGGAACGAGCCTCTAGCCTCGAGTCTCGAGCCTCGAACACGATTACGATTACGATCACGATTACGAATTACGATTACGATCACGATTACGAATTACGATTACGAATTACGAGCACAACCCGCAACCCTCAACTTTCAACTCTCGATCGAGCGCGGGTGCTATAATTCAGTCGCATCAATGCGGGGATGTTGCCCATGGAACCTTGCTACGGAGACCTGTTCGAGAACTACGTCGAGTCCGATGACCGCGAGGTGTTTGCCCATGGCCCCGTGGACGAGCGCGACTTCATCGAGGCGGAGTTCGGACACGACCGCAGCCGGCCGGATGCAGATCGCCTCCGCAGCCGTGGACGGTCTGAGAATCGAGTCGGCGGGCGATTGAAAGTCGCGCGCATCACAAACCGTCTGAGAAAAACAACTGAGCAGTCGAGCACATCATGTTGAATTCAGCGGACAAGATTCACGAGCACATCCGGCGTGGGGCGGCCTGCGGAATCGGGCGGCACCCGCCGACGTGGGCTCTACGGGCCGGCGTGATCACCGGCATCACCCTGCTGGGCGCGGGCGTGGTGTTGGCCGCAAACCCGGGCGCCACGGTGAACCCGGCCGGCGAAGCCACCGGCCTGGCAGCGGTCCGGACCACGGACGTCGCCCAGTTGCTGCTCTACGTGTTTCTGGCGTTATTCGTTTCGTTCCTCTGCTCCGTGGCCGAAGCGGTGCTGCTCAGCATCACGCCGTCCCATATCGCCGGCCTGGGCGAACACCAGCCGAAACTGGCGGCCCTGTTGCGCCGGTTACGGCAGGAGAACGTGGACCAGTCGCTGGCGGCAATCCTGACCCTGAACACCATCGCCCACACCGCGGGTGCCATCGCCGCCGGGGCCAAGGCGACGGTGGTCTTCGGCAGCGCCTGGTTCGGCGTGTTCTCGGCGGTCATGACCCTGCTGATCCTGTTCCTGTCCGAGATCGTCCCGAAGACCCTGGGCGCTGTCTACTGGCCGCAGCTGGCCCGGCCCACCGCCCATTTTCTGCGGGTGCTGATAGTGGTCATGCGTCCACTGCTTCGGGTGATGGAGTATCTGACCCGGTGGATCGCCCGCCGGCACAAGGCGCCCGAATTCAGCCGGCAGGAGTTTCTCGCCATGACCCACCTGGGGGAGCAGGTGGGCCACCTCAAGGCGGACGAGTCGCGGATCATTCGGAATCTCTTCCAGTTCGAGTCGCTGCGGGCACGGGACATCATGACGCCGCGCACCGTGATCGTGGCTCTGCAGCAGGATGTGACGGTTGCCCGCGCCCTGCAGTCCATCGACCGGACTCCGTTTTCACGGCTGCCGGTGTACGGGACGAACCTGGACGATGTCACCGGCTTCGTCCTGAAGCAGGATCTGCTGCTGGCCCAGATCCAGGGCGGCGGCGCCAATCCGGTGAGCCGCCACCGGCGGGAGATCCACAGCGTCACCGAGGAGATGCCGCTGTCGGCGCTGCTCGAGTTCCTGCTGGACCGGCGCCAGCATATCGCCCTGGTGGTCGATGAATACGGCGGCACCGAGGGGCTTGTCACCCTGGAGGACGTGGTGGAGACCCTGTTGGGGCTGGAAATCGTCGACGAAGCCGACACCACCGAAGACATGCAGGCCCTGGCCCGGCGCCTGTGGACACGGCGGGCCAAGGCTCTCGGCCTCGATGTGGACTAGGGAAGGACCCTGGCCGCTCCGGCGGCTGTGAGTGGCCTGAATATCCTGCTGGTGGGTGATTGAGCGGTCCGAATCCGAAGCGACTGTACATCGTGATTCGGTCTGGACCGGGCGGATCATCCCGGAGAGGTGGGCATGGCGCTGGAGCCGGACGGGTTGACCCTGGAGCGAGTGCAATTGGTTCATGACCTCATCGGGGCCTGGAACGCCCATGATTTCGATCGATTCATGGAATTTCTGACCGATGACGTGGAGTGGGACGATCCGGCCATGAGCGCACCGGCTCGGGGAAAGGAAGCCGTCCGCACGTTCGCCCAGGCGGTCCTGACGGCGTTCCCCGATTTTTCGCTGACCCTGCGGGGCCCAGTCTGCGTCGCGCCGGACGGGGGGAGCTGCGCCGTGCCCTGGCGGATCACCGGCACGCACCTGCATCCGCTGGCGCCGGGCTACGCCCCTACTCAGCGGACGGCGGCGTTCGACGGCGTCGACCACATGGAATTCCAGAGTGACCGGATCGTCCGCATCGGGACGTATTTCGACGTGCGGACCGCCGCCGGCCAGCTGCTTGGCGTGTCCCTCCGGCCGCGGCCGGGAAGCTGGGTCGAGCGGGCGCTGGTCGCGGCCCAGCGCCTGATTGCCGCGTTCGTCCGCCTGGCCGGGCGGCGTTCAATCCACCGGCAGGTTGATGAGAGATTGTAGCCCTGGAACTTGCCGGCTGCGGGTGCGGGCCCTTCATCCCCGATCGCGCCGGTTTCGTGTTTCCGACCCCAGGGGGCTGAAACCTGTTGTCCGATTCCGGACAAACGCTGTGCCATTCATATACAATCCCGCAGGGAGATCCCTCCTGGTCATGCCGGCGAAATTCGCAAGAAATTGATTAATAAGAGATTTAGCAGACTTCTCTCATGAGTCTGGTTTGCCCGGAAACTTGGCAAGGACGTTGCATGGTTAACAGTGCTAGGTATTACGCGCCGTGAGGTACACATGGTCTCGAAAGCTCTCGTCGCCGCTTCGACCAAGCCCGTGATCCTGGCGATCCTGAGGCGAGGCGAGAACTACGGCTACCGGATCATCCAGCAGGTCCGCGAACTGTCCGGCGGACGACTGGAGTGGTCGGAACCGATGCTCTATCCAGTGCTCCAGCGCCTGGAGCGTGACGGCCTGATCCGGTCCCAGTGGGCACTGACGGACAGCGGGCGACCGCGGAAGTATTACCATCTGACCGAGGCGGGCCGGATCGAACTCGAGACCGAGAAATCGCAATGGTTCGCCGTCCACGATGTCATCTGCCGGGTGTTGGATCCGGCTGCGGACGGTTAAATGTAACGCGAAGGGAGAAGGGGAAGCCGTATGTTTGATCTGGATCATGCCATCGGGCAATGGCGGGCGGCCATGCGGCGGCGCGGGACGCTCACCGACGGCGATCTGGCCGAGTTGGAAGGCCATCTCCGCGATAAATTTGATGATCTGGCGGGTCGGGGAATGAAGCCGGCGGCGGCCTTCCAAGCCGCCGCCGCCGAGTTTGCCCGGGCGGACGAGCTGGAAGACGATTACTTCCGGGCCCGCGCCACCGTTCCGGGGAGACGCCCGCCGTGGCGGCCGCCCCGATTCATGCCGGCGATGGTCTGGAACTGGATCAAGGTGACCGCCCGCCTGTACCGGCGCCATAAGATGCACCACCTGATCAACATCGGCGGCTTGACGGTGGGTCTGGCATTTTTCATGCTGATCGGCCGCTACATCCAGTTCGAACTGGGATTCGACCGCTTTCACGAGCGGAGCGACCGCATCTGCCGGGTGGAACAGATTCTCACCCACGGATCCAACACCGAAAAAACCGCCGGCTGCCCCACGCCCCTGAGGGAGGCGTTGAAGGCGGATTTCCCCGAGTTCGCGGGGGTCACCCGGTTCATCGGCGCGTCCCTACTGCTCACCCGGCCCGACGGGACCAAGATTCTGGCCGACGACGTGTTCGCCGTCGACCCCGATTTCCTGGCCATGTTCTCGTTCCCGGTCCGCCAGGGCGACGCCCGGACGGCCCTGAACGAGCCGTACTCCATCGTGATCACCGAGTCGTTCGCCCGGCAGCTCTTCGGGGAGGTCCCGGCGCTCGGCCGGGTGCTGCGGGCGGACAACCGGTTCGACGTGACCGTGACCGGCATCGTGGCCGACGTACCCCCCGATTCGCATATCCAGTTTTCCGTCCTGCTGTCGGCGGCGACCTTTACGGCGCTGTTCGGCCCCGACACCTTCACCCGATGGAATGACAACTGGGTGCCCCTGTACGTCCTGCTGGCTCCCGGTGTGACGCGACCAGCCGCCGAGTCCCGGATCCGTCATTGCCTGACCCGGTACAAGAACCCGGAGAGCCGCAACGAGCTGTACCTGCGATGCCTCCGGGACATCCACCTCCACGCAGAAGTCTCGTTCGAACGCGGCCTCATCGGCAGCTTCAACAACATCCTCATTTTCGGGACCATCGCCGTGTTCGTCTTAATCATTGCCTGCATCAACTACGTCAATCTGGCCACCGCCCGGGCGACGGACCGTTGGCGGGAGATCGGGCTCCGCAAGGTGGTGGGTGCGTCGCGGCGGATGCTGGTGGCGCAATTTTTGGGTGAGTCGGTCGCCGCATTCCTGGCCGCCCTGGCGCTGGCGTTTCTGCTGGCCAATGCGTTACTTCCCGAATTCAACCGGATTGTGAACCGGCCGCTGGCGTTGGGCCTGGAGGGGGTGTGGAGCTTCGCGCTGGGACTGGCCGCCCTGACCGTCGTGGCCGGCGGGCTGGCGGGCATCTATCCGGCCCTGGTCCTGTCGTCGTTCCGGCCGGCCCAGGTGCTGCGGCACACCCGGGCGCCGGGTGGGCGGGGCGAGATGTTCCGGCGGCTGCTCGTGGTCTTCCAGTTTTTCATCTCCATCACCCTGATCATCGGCATGTTCATCGTGCGGGAGCAGCATGCCTATCTGCTGGAAAAGTACCTCGGGTACCGCAGCGATCATGTCGCGGTGATCTACGTCAATGCCGCGTCCGAAAAGATGAGGACGTTCCAGCAGGAACTGCGCCGCCATCCGGGCGTGCAGTCCGTCGGAGCCTCCGACTACCTGGTGCACTCCTCCACCAACTGGACCCACGTCAGCTGGGAGGGGGCGGCTCCCGATGAATTCATGAAGATGAACGTCAACTACGTCGATGAGGGCTTCATCCCCACCTATCAAATGAAGATAATCCGGGGTCGGCCGTTCTCGGGTTCGATGCGGAGCTGGGGGGAGAACGCGGTGATCATCAACGAGTCGGCCGCCCGGAAGATCGGCTGGAAGGACCCGCTGGGGAAGCGAATCGTGTACGATATCGATTACCGGTCCCGGTCGGTGGGCGGGGCGCGGGTGGTGGGCGTGGTTCAGGATTATCATTTCCAGAATTTGCACAATCCCATCGGACCCATCATGCTCCGGCTCGTGCCCCGGGACCAGTCCGCCGGGATCTTGTCGGTGAAGATCTCAGGCGAGAATGTCGCGCAAACGTTGGCGTTCATCGAGCACCGTTACAAAGAGATGTTTCCTGAACAGACGTTCAGCAGCCGGTTCCTGGACGAGGATTTCCAGCAGATGTACGTCGAGGAGCAGAAGGCGGGCCAGGTGGTCCTGTACCTGACGGCCATCGCCCTGTTCATCGCCTGCCTGGGTCTGTTCGGCCTGTCCAGTTACACCATCCGGCAGAAGACCCGGGAGATCGGCATCCGGCGGGCCATCGGCGCATCGGTGGGTGGTGTCACCCTGTTCCTGGTCCGGCGGTTCTTGGGACTGGTGGCGGTGGCGAACCTGTTGGCCTGGCCGCTGGCGTACTGGGCGACTCACCGCTGGCTCTTGAACTTCCCCTACCGGATTAGCGTGAACTGGCCCGTGTTCGCGCTGGCGGGGACGATCTCGCTGGGGGTGGCCGCAGCGGCGGTCAGCCTGAAGGCCGTGCGGGCCGCCTGCGCTCCGCCGGCGGACTCGCTGCGCTACGAGTGAGCTGGGAGCAATTATCCGCGGCTGGGAATCGCCGCTACGATTACTCAGTTACTCCCGTATTTCTGCCAATATTTGGCAGGATTTTTGCCGCGCCATCGGACGGGTTGCCCACCCCATCATTGACCGGCACCGTCTTTGCATTCACAACGAAAATAGCCAGGCGCAGCCCCGCGAACGCGGGGCAGCGCCTGGAAAGATAGACAAATTGTATGGGTCGCGCCCCGCGGCCGCGGGGCGCGGAGAACAGGTTGCCGCGAACGCCGCACTTCCCCGCGCCCCGTCCCCGGGGCGCGCATTCTGCAAACACCATCGCTGGTCCAGGCGCTACCCGGCTACGCCGGGTTGCGCCTGGCTATTGTCTTTGAAACTGGAAGGGCTTGCCGGAGACCCGGCATTGCGGCACAGAGCTGGAGTTCACCATCATGCCCC
>Ga0209269_1000803_pt1 | contig 22426 bp, 18 predicted proteins | sample MTBAKMMethaMetaG_FD_187455 | JGI IMG/M metagenome (GOLD analysis project Ga0209269, IMG submission 187455) | Enrichment culture microbial communities from Arthur Kill intertidal strait, New Jersey, USA, that are MTBE-degrading - MTBE-AKM (Arthur... | ecosystem: Environmental > Aquatic > Marine >... | reverse complement strand
ACGCACCTCGAAGAGGTGCGCTAGTGCCGAGAGACAGGATCGAACTGTCGACCACACAATTTTCAGTCGTGTGCTCTACCAACTGAGCTATCTCGGCAGAGAGTGTATTTGTTTCTTAGTAGTCAAATTCTACTATTGCCGGGCCGACCTGTCAAGCAATTCGGAGATTTGAAAGCGGGCTTTGATGCAGTTAATCGGTCTGGTTTGACATTCTAAGCCCTGCAGACTACAATTGTTTTGCAATGTTAAGAAATTCTCTCCTGTTTGTCCAACAACTGGATAATTGAGGTTGATTTGAGTAAGTGGCCGGATAAATATGTAATAGGGCTGACGGGCAACATCGGCACCGGAAAAAGCGTGGTTCGCCGCATGTTGGAACATCTTGGCGCGTATGGCATAGACGCGGATGCTTTAGCGCATCGTGCCATTGCCAAAGGCGCGCCCGGCTACCAACCGGTGATCAAACTGTTTGGTCGTTGGATATTGAATGAAGACGGAGAGATTGACCGGGTTCGCCTGGGAAAGATCGTTTTTTCTGACCCGGAAGCGTTAAAACAACTGGAAAATATCATCCACCCCTTGGTCCTTTCAGCGGTGGATCTCATTATCAGCCGCTCACGCCAAAAGGTGGTGGTGATTGAGGCGATAAAATTATTAGAAACCAATTTGCGCCTGGGTTGTGACAGCATTTGGGTGGCCGATGTGCCGCGAGAGATGCAAATTCAGCGCTTGGTGAAACAAAGAAAAATGAGCCAGGCGGATGCCCGCCAGCGGGTGGACGCGCAACCACCGGCCAAACTTAAGCTGGATCTGGCCAATGTGGTCATTGAAACTTCTGGTACATTTGAAGACACCTGGTTCCGCGTGGTGGCGGAGTGGAAAAATATTTTTCCCAAACCCGAAAAAGAACCAGCCGAGCTGGTTGCGGAAAAGCAAGAGGAAAAACATTCCTACCAGATTTTGCGAGGCAGGCCCAGTCATTCAGCCGAAATTGCCGAGCTGTATAACCGCTTAAGGCCCGCCACGGGCAGCCTGACGCGCAGTGATGTGATGGCGGCTTTTGGTGAAAAGGCGTTTTTACTATTGAAAGTGAATTCACACTTTTATGGTTTAATTGCCTGGCAGGTGGAGAATCTGGTCTCTCGTACTGTTGATATTCTAATTGATCATAAAGTGGAAGCTGACCAGTATCTGCCGGTCTTGATTGATGAAATGGAAAAAGCCTCACGCGATTTGCAAAGTGAAGCCAGCCTGGTGTTTGTGCCCAAACGATTGGCGGGTCTGGAACAAATGTGGAAAAAAATTGGTTACAAACCAGTGCAAATCACGGAGTTAAGTGTATCTGCCTGGCAGGAAGCCGCTGTTGAATCTGCGCAATTAGATTCGGTATTATATTTCAAACAACTGCGACAGGATCGTGTGCTGCGACCGATATAGATCGCTGATTAGATCAACTTTTTTGATTAATTAAATGGAGCAATAGTGCCCAACTTGCTGAGCGAACTGTCCTTTCTTTTCCAGCGTCTAAGCTGGCAAAGCGCTTTGGACATCTTCCTGGTTACCATTATCTTCTTCGCCATCTTATGGGTTGTGCGAGATACCCAGGCGCAAGTATTGCTGCGCGGGGTGGTATTCCTGGTGATTGTGCTCAGCCTGCTTACCAGTTTGGTAAGTCTACCGGCTTTTTCGTGGTTGGTGCGCACAACCTTGCCAACCCTGGTGCTGGCAATTCCGGTTATATTTGCTCCTGAAATCCGGCGGGCATTGGAAAAATTGGGTCGCGCGGGCAGTGGATCCTTCTTCTGGGTGCAGTCCAAGTCTCAAACGCAAATGATTCAGGAGTCGATTCGCAAAATTGTCACCGCCTGCGCGCGGCTATCCGCCCGCCAACATGGGGCGTTGATTGTGCTAAGCCGGCGAGACAGCCTGGAGGAGTATTTGCGCACCGGTGTGCGCCTCAACGCGGATGTTTCCACCGAGTTGTTACTGCAGATTTTCTATCCCAATACGCCTCTGCATGACGGCGCGGTGATCGTCACCGGTAATAAAATTGTGGCTGCTTCTTCCGTGATGCCGCTTTCTGCCAGTGGAACGCTAACCCGCTCCCCAGAACGGCAAATGGGTCTGCGGCACCGCGCGGCGCTGGGTATTTCCGAAGCCAGTGATGCGATCGCCGTGGTGGTTTCAGAAGAAACTGGTTCCATTTCGATCACCCACGGCGGCAGAATGATCCGCCGGTTGGATAGCGAACGATTGGAGAATATTTTATTGGCATTTTACCAGCCCAGTGAACCGGAAAATATTCCCCTTATTAAACAAATCTCAGCACTGACGAAGCGAATTAATCCCAGGAAGAAGTCAGGGGAATGAAAATGATCGAATTCATTCGTAGATTGGGAAAGAATATCCCCTCTTTACTGCTGGCGTTGGCGCTGGCAGTAGCTGCCTGGATCTCCGCGGTCACTACAGATGATCCAACCGAGCAACGGGTGTATCCGCGGGCGATCAATGTGGAAGTAATTGGCCAGGATCCCGGTCTGGTGCTGACCAGTGAAATTCCTAATTCGGTCAGCGTAACCTTGCGCGCCCCGAATTCGATCTGGAATCGCTTATTAAATGAGCAGATTCCGGTTCGCGCGGTTTTGGACCTATCGGGATTAGACGGGGGCACGTATAATTCAGAGATCCAAGTTCAGGTCGGTTTACGGCCGGTGGAAATTGTCTCCTGCGCGCCATGCGATCTATCAGTCACGCTGGAAAATTTGGCCAGTAAAGAACTCCCAATCAAACTGGTGGAGCGTGGAGAACTGGCGGTGGGTTACCAATCTGACGCGCCGGTGTACGAACCCACAACGGTCACCGTCAGCGGACCTGAATCGCTGATTCAACAAACGGAAGAGATCCGCGCCTTGTTGGATTATAATCAAGCGGATCGAGCGATTTCGCGATCACTGCCTTTGATCGCGTATTCTGCTGAAGGGGAGCAAATAACCGGGGTGAGCCTTTCACCAGAAGCGGTCAATGTCAATGTGAATGTCACCCAACGAGGCGGTTACCGCAATGTGGTAATCAAAGTGGTCCCCACCGGGCAGGTGGCTGGCGGGTATCGGGTAACCAATATTTCAGTGTTTCCCCCGACTGTCACCATTTTCTCCGAGGATCCCAAACTGGTGGACGACATTCCCGGATACGTTGAGACCAAGGCGCTAGACTTGAATGGGGTAAAGGATGATATTGATCTGCGGCTGCCGCTCAATCTACCGCCGGGTGTTTCGGTGGTTGGGGAGCAAACGGTTGCCGTCCAGGTTGGAATCGCTGCCATCGAGGGCAGCCTGACCCTTTCTGATAAAAAAGTGGAGGTGATTGGTGTGCCTGAAATCTATCAGGTGCGCACTTCACCTGAAACGGTAGACGTGATTTTATCCGGCCCGCTGCCGCTATTGGATCAACTGATTACTGCCGATGTGCGGGTGATTATTGACCTGACTGGTGAAGGGTTGGGTACTTATCAGCGGGTGCCGACCGTAGAAATTGAGCTGCCTGATATTCAGGTAGAGTCAATATTGCCTGGTTCGATTGAGATAGTAATTTCGAGAAGATCGCCCTGATCGGCGTTAGAGGTAAAAGAGTATTATGAGAAAACCCATTGTTGTATTGGTAGGCCGGCCGAATGTCGGCAAGAGCACCTTGTTTAATCGTCTGGCGGGCGAACGTTTGGCGATTGTGGATGACGTCCCGGGCACTACACGTGACCGGCTGCTTGCCGAAGGCGATTGGACCGGGCATGTGTTTGATATCATGGATACGGGTGGAATAGACCCCACAACAGGCGGTAGGAATCCGCTTTCCATTGGTTCAGCTGATTTTATTGAAGAAATTCGCGTTCAGGCGAAAGCCGCCCTGGAATTAGCCGACGCGGTTCTGTTTCTGGTGGATGCCGAAGCGGGTGTGACCCCGGCAGATCAGGAAGTGGCGGAAATATTACGCCGCAATCAGAAGAAAGATGAAAACGGCAATTTAACCCCGCCAATTTTATTGGTGGTGAATAAAGCAGATAATGCCGGGCTTCGGAATATGGCCTCGCAATTCTATGAATTGGGAATGGGTGATCCGTACCCCATTTCGGCGGTGCATGGGACCGGCACGGGTGATCTACTGGACGACCTGGTGGCTGTATTTCCCAAGGACCAAGATGAGGAAGAAGAGCCCGGAGTTAAAATCGCCATCGTGGGTAAGCCCAACGCGGGAAAATCCAGCCTGTTGAATAAAATCCTGGGTGAAGAACGCGCGATTGTCAGCCCGATTGCGGGCACAACCCGCGACGCGGTGGATACTTACATGGAATATAATGACATTCCAGTAACTTTGATTGACACGGCGGGGATTCGCCGCCGGGGCAAGGTTGAACCGGGTGTCGAAAAATACAGCGTGTTGCGCGCGATCCGCGCCATCGAACGCGCGGATGTAGCCCTGCTGGTGATTGACGCGACCACAGGCATCACCGCCCAGGATACCCATATTGCCGGGTTTATCCTAGAAGCCTGGAAGAGCACGGTTGTGGTGGTGAATAAGTGGGACGCGGTGGAAAAAGATAATGACACGATGAACCTTTACACCGAAAAGATCCGCCAGGAACTAAACTTCATGGATTATGTGCCGATCCTTTTCATTTCGGCCAAAACTGGCAAACGGGTGGATCAGGTGCTGCCGATGGCGCTGCGCGTGCAAGAAGAACGACTGGTGCGATTGAGCACCTCCCAGCTGAATAAGGTGCTTCAAGACGCTCAAGCGCGTCACCAGCCGACCACTAAATCGGGCCAAACGTTGAAGATTTATTATGGCACCCAGGTGCGCAGCGATCCGCCGACCTTTATGATGTATTGCAACGACCCCAAACTGGCGCATTTCTCGTACCGCCGGTTCCTGGAAAATCGGATCCGCGAAAATTACAATTATCTTGGCACCCCGATCCGGTTGGTGTTTAAGTCTCGCCGGGAAAAGTAACGCGAGAAGGTTTTCGTTTTGAGATTTCAGTAGCGGGCCGCGCACTGCGCGGCTTCTACTTTTTTTGATGGGGAAGTACACCATTTTAAAACTTACAAACTGGCAAGTTATTTTTCCTTCCCTTGCTCCGTATTTTATTGGGTCTTATAATTGATTCAAAGCAGGTGGTTTAAGGGTAGATGTGGAGGATTGAGATTGACTGAATTAACCCCGACTCCAGAAATGGGTCACCCGCAAGAAAATATAAACCAGACAAAATCAAAAACAGCCAGAGTGGTGCTTGAAGCACTGCAAACCATATTGTTGGCATTGGTTTTGTATTTCTTAATTGATAGTTTTATGGCCAGAGTGCGAGTCGATAAGATCAGTATGCGGCCAACCCTGGAGCCCGGTCAACTTCTTCTGGTCAACAAAACCGCTTACCGCTTCGGTGAGGTTCAACGCGGCGATATCGTTGTTTTCCACTACCCGCTCAACCCGTCTGAAGATTACATCAAAAGAGTAATCGGTGTGCCTGGTGATGCTGTTTTGGTGGAGAATGGCGAAGTATTTGTCAATGGGCAACAGCTGGTGGAGGATTACATCTCTGAACCGCCCGCATATTCCGGTGAATGGCTGGTGCCAGAGGATAACTATTTTGTTCTGGGCGATAACCGCAACCAGTCATCTGATTCCCACCGTTGGGGATTCGTGCCGGAAGAAAATATGTTAGGGAAGGCCATCTTTGTCTATTGGCCATTAAATGAGATTAAAACACTAAATCACCCTTTGGTGGTTAAGGCGGCAAATTAACCGGTTCTAATCCGATTTTTATGGGATTTTATTTAAATCTCAGGTAAGATATCAAAAACAAGGAAAACACAATGACGATGAATTTAGATCGAATTCTGGACCAGGCCAGGGCCTACCAGTCTCAACTTCCTGAATTACCCGCGATTCAACCCGTGGCAAATGCCCAGGTGGCATCGTTTGTCGATCACACATTGCTCAAACCAGAAGCGACCCCCGAACAGGCAGAGAAACTATGTATGGAAGCCCGCGAGTACAATTTTGCCGCGGTTTGCATGAATCCCATATTTGTTCCTTTGGCCGCACGCTTGTTGCAAGGCAGCAATGTTAAGAACTGCACGGTGATTGGATTCCCTCTGGGGGCTTCCCTGACCAGCATCAAAGTGGCCGAAACAGAAATTGTGATCGCTGAAGGCGCGCAAGAAGTTGATATGGTCATTCCGGTGGGTATGTTGAAATCCGGACGATACAAGGAGGTCTACGAGGATGTGCTCAAAGTGACCGAAGCCTGCCATAAGCAAGATGTGCTCTTAAAAGTGATCCTGGAAACCTGCCTGCTGGAACGCGAAGAGAAGATCATCGCTTGCTTGCTGTGCAAAGAAGCGGGCGCGGATTTTGTGAAGACTTCCACCGGTTTCAATAAAGCTGGCGCGACTCCGGAAGATGTCGAATTGATGCGGCGTGTTGTTGGACCCGAGATGGGTGTGAAGGCGGCAGGCGGTGTGCGCAGCCTGGCCGATGCGCAAATGATGCTGAAAGTTGGCGCCAATCGTCTGGGTACCAGCGCGGGATTAACCATAGTGAAAGAGGCTTCAGCCTGAAAAGCGAGCGTCTTATGAACCCTGAAGAAGCGTCTGCATTTGGTTGTCGGGAGTGTCAGGTAGGCAAAATGACCCTGTCTTACATGACCTATATGACCTGGTTGGGTGATGAAGTGATTATGGTTCCCGATTTCCCCGCCTGGGTATGTGATGTTTGCGGACGCCGAGAATATGATCAGCTGGCATTGACGCGCCTGACCATGTTGTTAAACTCCGAGGCTGGCAAGCCAGTAGCGAAGCCGCGCTCGATCCGGCCGGTGAAAGGCCACAAAACTACCCGTCCAAACGTCAGCGATTAACGGGTTGTGTCTTAAAATTTTATCCGCCGGGAGTTGACTCTCGGCGGATTTCTTTTTTGTCGGTGACATTGGGGCAAGTTTGTGAAATTGCTTACGGTTGCCAGGCGGGCTGCTTATCCGCGGCGGAGTTTTGGGTCAGGTTGGTTTGCAGTAGACCGGTGGCGGTCATAATGTAGATTTCTTCGTTCCCATCCCGCTGGGATGTGAAGGCGATCCATTGTGAATCGGCAGACCAGGCAGGTTCTTTATCATTGGTGCCGTTTTGCGAAAGCTGCGCGATCTTTTCCCCACGGGTGCGGTATTCCACCACAGAGACCACGGTCCGGCTGCCATCTTTTCGTGTCACTGCCAGATAGTTTCCATCGGGGGACCAATCATAATCAACCACCTGTCCCAGTCTGCCAAAAAATGAGGAACGGTCATAGGGTTTTGAAGTCGGGATGGGAGTGGGATAAGGTTGTTCTTCAAAATCGCGCAGGTGCAAGTAGTAATTGCTGGACGCGTAAATAATGTTGAGCATCGTTTTCATATCCGGAGACCAGGCCGGGTCGAATTCGAAATATTCACCGCTAATCCGGCGTTGCTCGCTTCCATCCGCGTTCATCAGCACAACCTGCAATACATCGGTGAACTGGTTTTGATTGGCAAAGGCGATAAAGCGTCCATCGGGCGACCAGATCGGGTTTGTATCGTTGCCTTTGCGCTGGCTTAAATTGACGGGCTGGGAACCGGGGTTGGACAGGTCCAGCATCCAGATATCCGCGCCGTATTCTTTGGCCAGGGCTTCGTCCTCAGATTCAGCTATGTAAAGCAATTTGCTGCCGTCAGGCGACCAGGCTGGTTGAGCCTTGTCTACCGGATCGGTGGTAATTTGCTCAGGATTGGCTGAGAGCAATTTGCCGGCGTTATCCATGTACACATCCATCATCCAGATCTGGAATAATCCATCCGCCGACCGGTTGCTGACAAATGCCAGTTTCCCGCCATTCCCAATCTGGCGCGGTTGTGGGGTGCTGCTGGCCTGGGAAGTAGCGGTGGGTTCGGCCGTGGGAGGTACGGCAACGACCTCGGTCACTGCCGGAACGGCTGTAGGTGGCGGCGAGGTTGGGGGCACCTGGGTTGTGGGGATGAAGGTAGCGGAGGGGCCGAGGGTCGCCGTTGGCGCAGAGGGCTGGGCGATCGCGGGCAGGTTTGGAAGTATCAGTTTTTGTAAGACGAAAATTGCACCCCCAATGAAGGCCAATGCCAGAACAGCCAACCCCACCCATAATCCGGTGCGGCTTTTCCTGGCGGAAGGCTGAGCCTGCGCCACCGTGGAACGAGGGGCGATTTGGGTGGCCTGGAAGGTGGGATCAATCAGCGTGTGGATAAATTCTTCGATGGTGGCGAAGCGATCTTGTGGGCGCACCGACATGGCTCGTTCAATGGCGGCCTGCACGTGGGCGGGCACGTCGCGGTTTAGCAAGTTCAACGGGGGCAACACAGCCTGGCCTAACGCGCGCTGCACGCTATCCGGAGGAATGCTTCCGCTGAGCAGGGCGTACAATGTGGCTGCCAGGGAATATTGGTCGGAATATGAGCCGGTCCGCGCGCTGCCGTATTGTTCTGGAGGCGCGTAACCGGGGGTGAAACCCGCCGCGCCCGCCTCAGTGGCCTGAGCGGCTTCCGCGGCTTTGGCAATCCCAAAATCAACCAGGATGGGTTCATCTTGTTCATTCAGTTTGATATTGGCTGGTTTAATATCGCGGTGGAAAACGGGTGGTTTTTGGCGGTGCATATAAGCCAGCGCGGATCCCAGCGCTTCAGCCCAACGCAAGACTCTTTCTACGGGTTGAATTCCCTCTTCGCGGAAAATCTGTCCCAGATCTTTCCCGGAGATATAGTCCATGACCAGGTATTGGTTGTTTTCGATGATGAAATAATCGATAACGCGCGGAAGATTAGGATGGCGCAAATTCGCCAACAGTTGAGCTTCGCGAAGAAATTGGGTGGTGCTTTCGTCGGCCGGGCTGTGATTGCTTTTCACCGCCACCTGGCTTTCGAGTGAGGTGTCGTGCGCCAGGTATACGGAACCCATACCACCCTGACCAAGTTTATGGAGGATGCGATACCGGTTATGGAGCAGTGTCTCGGGAAGCAGTTCCATGTGAAGCCTCCTGCAATTCAAGATTGAGGACAGAATATATCTATTATTATAGTGATTCTTTGATTAAGTGAAAAAGATTGGCAAAGATTCGCCAATCTTTTTTTCATCAAAACGAGATCCTTTTCAGTCCAAAGCCAGCGCGAACATTTGGTGAGCAATTTGTACCCATTCCTGGGTGCCAACCAGGGTCAGCGTGTCTCCTTGTTCCAGGCGGGTATTCCCATGCGGCACCAATAATTCGCCATTTCGCAGCAAGGCCAATACCAACACGTCGCCGGGGAGGTCCAACTGGCGAAGGGTTTTGCCGATCATGTGATCGTTTTCAACGCGCAGTTCGCTGATCTCTTTGCCTACATCGGTGCGGGTGAGCAGCTCGTAGGTGGCGGGGTTGCGCGCCAACATCACCAGCAGGGTAGAGCGGTCGATGGCAGTGTTCATGGTGTGCGCGCCGATCTGCTCATATTTGGGTAAATCGGCCGGGTTGGCCACATGTGAAACCACATGCGGGATGCCGTAATAGGTCCGCGCGAGACTGCAAACATTAAAGTTGATCATCGGATCGGTAATGGTGCAAATCAAAGTTTTGGTTTGTTCAAAATAGGTTCCGGCAATTTCGCTGGGCTGGTCGAGAGCCGCTTCAATGGCCATAAAACCTTGTTGGCGCGCGCGAACAACCCGATTAGGGTGTGGATCAAATAAAACCACCTGTTCATGATGGGCGCGTAAGAGCGCCGCCACCTGCATGCCAAATTCACCTGCACCAGCCACCAAATATAATTCTTTTTCTTTCTTGGATTTCGCCGGAATAATGCGCCCAAACAGGATGGGCGCGAGGGTGACACTGAGGATGGCCACCAGAATAATGGCTGAATTCACTTCTTCCCGAATGACGTGCAAACGCACGCCGATGGCGCAGGCGGCTATGATCAAGGACAGGCGCGCGGAGAGGAGCGCGCCCGCGCCCAGGGCTTCCCGCCAGGAAAACGCCAGCCGAAAAACCATTCCCGAGAGCAATTTGATCACAATCGCGATGGATAACAATATTGGTACCAACGCCAGGGCTTGCGGCGAATCGAATAGAATCTTCAGGTTGAAGCTCAAGCCCACGTGAATAAAGAAAATGGGGATGAGAAAGCCGTATCCGATGGTTTCCAACTGGTGGGGAACCTCCAAATCATCGGGGGTGAGCAACAAACCGATGATGACCCCGGCTAAAAATGCTCCCAGAATCACCTCCGTGCCCAGGTAGGTTGAAAGTGCGACAAACACCAACATGATGGCCAGCGCCATGCGCACTTTGATCTGCGCGGTGGCGTGGGAAAGCTCTTCCATCAGCTGGCGAACGCCGGGAATGCGATTGAAGAATAGGTTCCCAAAGCGGTAAAAGGCAAAGAAGGCTACAAACAATAATAGGATTAATAAAATCTCCGGGGTCATTCCATTGGAGATGATGGCCACATCCACCGTAATCAGCAGCATGGTGACAAAATCAGCGATTAACGCGGCGACCAAAATGGTCTGCCCGTAACGCCCGCCGATCAATCCGCGTTCTTTTAAGACCGGCACCACCACCCCCAGCGAGGTTGTGGAAAGTACCAGGGCCATGATATATGGATCGCTAACCAGATTCAACTTCACCAGGCCCAGACTGGAGAGGAAGGCGATGACCAGGGTGATAAGAAAGCTTAATCCACCCAGGGAAAGCGGAGACCAGCCATTGGATTTCCCGCGATTGGGTTGAATGGCTCCTAGAGAAGAGAAATCAATTTCCATGCCGGAAAGAAACATCAGAAAAACCAGGCCAAATTCGGCCAGAAATTCCAGAATGGGGTCATCGGCATGCACCAGGTTGAATCCGCTGCGTCCGAGCAGGATGCCGGCCAGGATTTCACCGACAACGATGGGAATACTCAATTTCTTAAATTTTGCCAGGAACATGGGGACAGTCGCGGCCAGCACCATGACAATGAGCAATGAGGAAAAGGCGTTGGTCGTTTCCATTGGGGATTAATCCTCTAACGATAAAGTGAGTTGGTATAAATGTTATTTACTTAATCATCTTCTTTACGAAAAGATATTCGTATAACCGAAAGGCGTTTATACCAGTTTACAGGAAATCTGACTGCTACCAAGTAAATATCGAGTAAAAATGCCGTCAGGTGCTGAGGGGGCGGGCCGGATGATTGCCTTTTCCGCGTGAATTGAGCAGAAATAGTCCGGCAAAGATAATCACCATCCCGGTTAAGAAAGTGATACTAATCTTTTCGTCGAGAAATATGACCCCCAGGCTGGTGGCTACCGGGGGGAGCATGTAACTCATTTGAGAAGCGGGACCGGCGCCAAACCATTGGATGATCCGAAATTCGAGGATGAAGGCAAAGAAGGTTCCGGCTGAAGCCAAATAAACCAGACTTAATAGAGTCTTGCCATTGAGAATGGGCTGCAGGTTTGCGTTGCCGGTGACCCATGCCAGAAAGATCAGGATCACCGAAGCCACCAATGTGCGGATGCCGGTGGCCTGGATGGTATCCATATTGCGTAAAAATAAACGGGAATATACCACGCCGCTGGCTCCGCTGAGCACCCCCACCACCACCCAGACGTATCCGCGCCAGTCCGGCGTTGCCAGACTGCCCAGACCGGTTTCTCCGCTCATCAAGATGATGGCAACGCCAATAAAGGCGATCAGACTGCCGGCAATTTTGGGTAGATTGAGGCGTTCATCTTCCAGTAAAAAGTGAGAGAGAATCGCCACGATCACCGGGCTGGTGGTGCCAAAAAGGGATGTAACTCCAGACGAAAAGTATTGTAAAACATGCATGAAGGCGGTTAGCGGTAAGGCGAAGCCGATAATGCCCCAGATACCGGCTTGCAGCCAAACGATTGGATCGCGCGGCCAGCGCCAGTTGGGCACGACAGCAAAGGCGATTAAATAGATGGCAGAAGTAATGAACACCCGGACTGCGTTGAGAGTAAAGGGTGAAGTGGATTCGAGCGCCGAGCGCGAGACAATTGTATTCAAACCTAATAATATGGCTAGCAAGAAAACGTAAGGAAAGGCGGTTTTGGGGTTTTGGGGCAATTTCAACGATCATTCCTTCTCATACAATGGATTTCTATTATTCCTGCATGATCCAACCCGATTGCCTAAGCATATCCTGAAATCCAGTTTTGTTCAAATCATTTGAAACTTGTTTTCCGTTCTTGCGTATATGAAGTGTACTAGAATTCAAAACAACAGGAGCAATTGATTCATGAAAGCGAGAATTAAGATTTTGGCTGCCCTGGCGGCAGTTTCACTGGCAATGATGGCTTGCGGCGTAAGCTTTGACGCAGTTGACCGCAGTGGAAAAATGGTCCGCGAAGAACGTGCGGTGAGTGGATTTAACCAGGTAACCCTGGCTGGCAGCGGCACGCTGGTGATCACGCAGGGACAAAATGAGGGATTGGTCATTGAGGCGGATGAAAACGTTTTGGAAAATATTGAAACCCGCGTGGTGGGAGATGAATTAAAGATCGGCTTTAAGCCGGGCGCGGCTATCTTTAATACCGGCCCCATTTATTATTATCTGGAAGTAGAAGACCTGGAACGGATTGATCTAAGCGGCTCCGGGGATGTGGAAATGCAAGCCCTGGACACCAACAGCCTGGAGGTGGTGATTAGCGGATCGGGTGATGTCCAGATCAGCAATCTGCAGGCTGAGACTCTCAATCTCAATATCAGCGGCTCCGGTAGTTTCGATCTGGACGGTGAAGTGACCCGCCAGCAAATTGATATTTCGGGCTCCGGAAAATATCGTGCGGCTGATTTGCGCAGCCAAAAAGCGGATGTCACCATCAGCGGTTCGGGTGATATGCAAGTTTGGGTAGAGGAAGGCCTGGTAATTACCGTCTCTGGTAGTGGTGACGTGGAATACTATGGCAACCCAACGGTGAATGAACGAATAACCGGGTCCGGCAATATCATTGCCCGAGGAGAAAAATAACCTTCTGAGAGGAGATGTGCTATGTCTGATGAAATGATGAATGAGATTCCGGAAGAATCGAATGAAGTTCACAGCGGTCAGGAAATTCCGGCCGAAGTGAATCAAGTAGCAGAGGTAGAAGTGGTTGAAGAAGTTGCGCCGGTAGTTGCTGAACCAGTCAAAAAGAGTGAAAAAGTGGAAATGCCGGTAAATCGGAAAGAACGACCAGATTTGCTTACGCTGATCGCGATTTACCACTTTCTGATCGCCTTGCCCGGATTATTCTTTGGCTGTTTACTGGTGGCGCTGCCTGTGCCGGCGATTTTAACCAGCGGTACGGAGGGGATTGGGTTGTTTGCCGCACTGGTGGGTATGGCGGTTGCGATCTTCTTTACTGGTGGGTTTGGCGTCTTCACCGCGATTGTGGGCTGGGGCCTGCTGAAAATGAAGAGCTGGGCGCGCTGGTCAGCGATCACCCTGGCGATTTTAGGCTTGCTGGCTGTGCCGGTAGGTACCTTGATCGGTGGTTTGCTGCTGATCTACTTCTTCCAGGACGAAACCAAAGCCTTATTCGAATAATTCAAAATTAACCAAAAGAGGCTGCCCGATACCGGGCAGCCTCTATGTGTTTAATCCCTCATTTTTCCCCCAATTTTGTCTTCGAAAAGAATAAGTAAACGAAGAGGATCACCTTCCTTATCCGACTGGTAGTAATAACGCCAGATTGACCAGCGTCAGGGCGAAAGTATTGTTGATGGCGTGAATGGCAATCGGGAACCAGATGGAGCGGTTTTTTTCAAAGCCAACCGCGTTAACCATGCCCATCACAAAACTGGAGACTGCCACGCCCACTGAGTCAAAATGCGCCAAGCCGAAAATCATTGCGCTCAAGATTACCGATGGCCAGAAGGATAAGCGCTCGCGAAACCAGGAATGGATCAGCCCGCGGAAGTAAAGCTCTTCCGCGATGGGGATCACCAACCCGCCAAAAATCAGAGTAAAAATGAAACTGCCCCAGGTGAAGCTGCCCCCCGCGGTGAAGGCGGTATTGCGGATGGCCAGGCTGTCTAAACCACCCTCCAAGAGCAGGCTGGCCACCAGTCCAAGGATCCCGCGCGCCGGCAAGAAAATCAGGGTGAGCGCGGCGGCGGCGAGAATCCAGGTGTGTTTCCAGCGCGGCGGGGCGAATCCAATGGTTTGCCAGCTAATTTTTTCGCGCCTGACACCCAGCAAGGCAACACAGCCGATTAGACTGATGGCGTTGAATAGAAAGCGCAAAGCGGTATCGAGGAAATTGTTTGAGATAGACACCCGGCTGAGCAGCAGAGAAGCCAGAATTAATACCCCCAGGCCCCCAACCAGATAGAGAGGTAAATCGTACCAGCGGGTGGTTCTGGTTGGTTCGGATTCGAGTTCAGTGGTTTGCATGAGTGAAATCCTTTCGTACGGATACTTTATTGTATCGAAATTTGGGCAGCTTAGGGAAGAGCGTGTAAATTGATCGGTGATCCAATGAAATGGATATAAAATCTTACGAGAATAAAAGCGATTTCTAACTGGAAAATCACGGCGGGCTGCCGTAAAATACTTATATTCTGCCAATTTGGAAGGAAAACCTGGAGTTATGAAGCAAAACCAAACCAAACATTCCGGTAAAACATTGTTTGCCTTGGGATTGGGATATCTAATTGACCAGGGTGAAGCCCAGGCGATGGGGGTGCTTTCCCCGATCATCCAAAGCCTGTGGGGAGTCAGTTTTGGTATGCTGGGGCTGATGACCACCCTGCGGAATATCGCCCAAACCGTCAGCGCGCCCTTCTGGGGCTATGCCGCGGATAAATATTCACGCAAGAAGGTGCTCATCTTCGGGACGGGCATTTGGGGCATCTGGACGATAATGGTGGGCTTGATGCCCAATTTCACCTGGGTGCTGATCATTCGCGCGGTTTCGGGTTTGGGATTGGGTTGCCTGATGCCGGCTACGTTTTCATTGATTGCGGATCATTATCCGCAGGCGAAGCGCGGTTTTGCCTTGGGGGTGATTGGTTTCGTCGGGTTGATGGGCACGGTCATTGGGGTGTTGGCGTTGGGTTTTGTGGCCACTCCCGAATTGTGGCGTTGGGGCTTTGTAGGGCTGGGTGTGTTCAGTATTCTTTCGGGGTTGGTGATCTGGCTGTTTGTGGAAGAACCCCCGCGCGGCGCGGCTGAGCCGGAGCTGGCCGGGTTAATCAACCATGAGAACGAGCAGCGTTACACCATCAACTGGAAAGATGTATTTTCCACTTTACGCATTCCCACCATCTGGGCGGCAATTCTGCAGGGCGTGACCGGCACAATGCCCTGGGTGGTGATGGGTTTTTATTTCATCAACTGGATGGTGCGCGAGTTGGGCTTCTCCAATCAGATCAGCTTCTCAGACCCGAAAGGCAGCGCGCCGCTGGTGTTCGCGGTGGTGGTGGTTGGCGCGGCGATCAGCAACTTTATGGGAGGGCTGATCGGTGATTACGCTGAGAAGATCAACCCCCAATACGGCCGCACCATTATTGGGCAATTCTCAGTTTTCTCGGGCGTGCCATTGATGTATATTTTATTGACCCGCGCGCATACCATGAGCTTTGGCCAGATTTTAGGGCTGACGATGGTCACCGCGCTGTTGATCGGCTGGCCTGGGCGTGGCGCGAAAGAACCGATGATGCAGGCGGTCGTCCCGCCGGAGATGCGCTCCAGCGCGTACTCGGTGGTGAACCTGATCGAAGGCGGTCTGTCTGCTTTCGCCGGATTGATCGCCGGTACGCTGGCCGACAGCGTCGGCTTGACCGACGCGTTGGTGTGGACGATTCCCTTCCCGTGGCTGATCTGCACCATTTTCTTCAGCCTGTTTTATTTCACTTATCCCAAAGACGCGGCCAAAGTGCGTGAATTGATGGAACAACGCCGCCAGGAATTGTTGGATTTCAAATCGAAACCGGAACTGGGAGGAGATTTCGAAATTGACGACGCACAGGTGGTGTGGGTGGAGTAACTGACCAACTTCTTCCGATTCCCCCAAAGTCTAATTCAGGGATTTTGGGGGAATGGAAGTTTCGCAAGACATTCAAAATGGGGGCAAGTTTCTTCATAGGTTAATTTTCATACATTATTTATCTTTTTATGGTATTTTAGAATAACACGTCTACTTACCTGATCAAATAACCGTCTGAAACCAGATTTTTGGGGATGCCAGTCAACCCACTCCTTCGTCACAGATCCCACTTTTTTTGTTCAACAATTCTTAATACAATATTTCAAATCAGCTGTTCTTGATGATTGTCTGAATGGAGGCTATTGGTATGATTCCTCAAAAGAAAAGAGTTTCCCGCAGAGATTTTCTACGTTTGCTCGGCGCGGCTGGGGCAGGGATGGCGCTGACCGCTTGCGGAGTAAAAAACCTGCCCGCGACTAACGCGCAGGTGACTGAAGAAGGCCAGGCGTTTCAACCGCAGGTGCAGCAGGGTGAGGGTGGGAATATGCAGCCAAGCGCCACCCCAGAGCCGAGCCCTATTCCTACCAGCACCCCGAAAGGCGCGGATGCCTACCTCTCGGTGGTGCGCGGGTTGGACATCGCCGCGATGACTGCCGCCGCGGTAGCTGCAGTGGGGGGCATGGAACACTTTGTCAAAGCGGGTGATGAGGTAGTGATAAAACCCAACATTTGTACCGATTATTATTCCTATGAATACGGGGCCACCACCAACCCCGAGGTAGTGGCGGCCTTGGTGCGCCTGGCCTTGGGGGCGGGGGCTAAACGGGTGCGGGTAATGGACCAGCCTTTTGGCGGCTCTCCAAAAAGCGCGTACGAACGCAGCGGAATCGCCGCGGCGGTCAGCGCGGCTGGGGGAGAGATGGAAGTAATGAATCCGAACAAATTTGAACGCGTGCAAATTCCAAATTATTTGGATATCCGCGAATGGGATTTCTACCGGTCTGTGTTAGACGCCAACGTGGTGATCAATGTGCCGATTGCCAAACATCACGGCACCACCGGTCTGAGCCTGGGGTGCAAGAACATGATGGGCGTGATTACCAATCCGGGGCGGATCCATTCCAATATTCACAAGCGGATTGCGGATCTGACCAGTCTGGTGCGCCCGGAGCTGACTGTGGTGGACGCGATCCGGACACTGATGGCGAATGGCCCGACAGGGGGGAATCTAAACGACGTGAAAATGACCAATACCATTCTGGCCAGCCACGATATTGTCGCCGCGGATACATTCGCGGCCAGTTTCTTCGGGCAGACGCCGGATAGTATTCAATATATTCGCAATGCTGAATCGCTGGGGCTGGGAACCACCGATTTGAATGCCATCAAAATTGAGGAGATTTCCCTTTGAACCGCAAGGCGCTGGTCTGGCGGCGGCTGCGTCAGGTTTCTCAGGCAATAATTTTTGTCGGGTTTGTGTACCTGTTTGTGCATGCCATTTCAGGCGGGCAGCAGGCTGCCTGGAGCGATCTGTACTACCGCTTCGATCCATTGGCGGCGCTGACCGCCTCGCTGGCTGGCCGGGTGGTAATTGGCGGCCTGCTGTTATCATTGGTGACGGTGGCGTTGACTTTGTTATTTGGGCGGGTATGGTGCGGCTGGATCTGCCCGATGGGGTCGTTGTTGGATTGGATTTCTCCATCTAAAAAGAAGCTGCGGCGCCAAAAGGTTGTGCCGGAACACTGGCGCACGGTGAAATATGTACTGCTGGTTGTGATCGTCTTCGCGGCGGCATTGGGCAACCAGAGCTTGCTGGTATTTGACCCGTTGACGATCGTGACGCGTACCTTTACCACCGCGCTATGGCCGGCGTTACGCCAGGCTGTCTACAGCCTGGAAGGTTTTTTATATCAATTTGAGTCCTTGTGGGACGGCCTGGATTGGTTTCACCAATCTGTTGTGATTCCATTATTTGAGGGAGTGAACTCCTATTTTGGCATGGCCGTACCCATCTTCTTGTTTTTTGCCGGAATCGTGGCGCTCAACTGGGTGGCGCGGCGTTTCTGGTGCCGCTATCTATGTCCCTTGGGCGGGCTGCTGGGCTGGCTGTCGCGCTTCGCTTTGCTACGCCGGGATGTAGGCGGGGCCTGCGCCAGCTGCGCGTTGTGCGGGCACGACTGCCCGACCGGCACGATTGACCCTGCCAAGGGCTACCGCAGTGACCCGGCGGAATGTGTGGTGTGTTGTGACTGCATTGTGGATTGCAGCCGCGAGGGAGTGGCTTTCCGCTGGCAGCTGCCGCGATGGAAAGTGGCGCAGGCGCAACCCTATGACCCCAAACGCAGACAGATGCTGGCCGCGCTGGGTGGCGCGGCTGCCGGGGTGGCCCTGGCCGGAGTTGAGCCGATTCTCAAACACCAGCCAGCGGATATGGTGCGTCCACCCGGCGCCAAGCTGGTCGATTTTGACAGTCTGTGCATTCGTTGCGGGGAATGCCTGCGGGTGTGTCCCACTCAGGGACTTCAGCCAACCTTGCTGGAAGGCGGCTGGCAGAATATGCTAACCCCGCGCCTGGTGCCGCGCCTGGGTTACTGTGATTATAACTGTATTGCATGTAGTGAAGTGTGCCCCAGCGGGGCGATTCCGCTGCTGGGATTAGCCGAGAAGCAGGTTACATCGATTGGGCTGGCGCGGGTGGACACCGATCGCTGCCTGCCCTGGGCGTATAACACCATTTGCAGCGTGTGTGAAGAAGCCTGCCCGCTGCCGGAGAAAGCCATCCGCCAGGTTGAGGTAGAAGTAGTCACCCTGGAGGGAGAAACCCTGCAGCTAAAGCGGCCCTATGTGCTGCGCGAGTTGTGCATAGGCTGCGGTATTTGCGAACACCAATGTCCGATGGGTGGAGAGGCGGCCATTCGCGTATACGCGCCCACTGAATCGGAATTACTGCCGGGGGGATTGGGATGAGAAGAATATTAATCATCAACGCCGCGGAGCATACCTGGCGTTTGCGAACCCTGCAACCCGCGGATTTACCCACCGGAACCCAATTTTCGCTGGATTTGCTTTATGGCGAGGCGCTGGCGCAGTTCTTCTTGAGGGAGGATGCCAGTCGCATGGTGCTGGCGCGCGGACCAATGGTATACCTGGCGGGTAATAAATTGACCGTGGGATACATCTCTCCGCTGACCGGGCTGCCCCATTACAGTTTTGTGGGCGGGCGCAGCTATGCCGAGTTAAACCAGCTGGGCCTGGACGCGATTGTGTTTGATGCGCCCGGTGATTTCATTGCGGAGGAATATTTAACCATCTCCGGGCGCGCGCCGGCTATTCAAGTGGAATGGAAACCGGCTGCCGATTTGCCCAATGGACAACGCAGCGCCTATCACTGGCTGGTGAGAGAAGAATTGGATGGCCGGAATGAAGCGGGCAGTGTGCTTTGCCTGGGTGAAGCCGGCAGGTTGGGATTCCCTGCGGCCAATTTGGGCTGCGATGGAATTTACCATGCCGGGCGCGGTGGGGCAGGGTTTGTTTTTTCGCGGTTCGCGGCTGGATTGGCGTTGAAAGGGGATTCGCTCCCCGCGCATGCGGGCCTGGGCGCGCGATACCAGCCGTTAGTTGAGATTCGGGATGAAGAAATTTTGCCGCGCACAGACCGGTATTGCCAGCGCCTGTCGCGGCGCGATGGCGGCACGATTAATAAAATGGCGGTTACGGGAGCCGGTGCCACGCCTAGTATGCCCGCCCATAACGCGCAGACAATGGGGTATCGTTTCGCGGAGTTGGGCGGAAAAAAAGTGCTGGAGAAAAGCCGGGCAGGCAAAACCGGCTGTCATTGGTGTCAGGTCAATTGCCGGCACTGGCATTGGGTGGAATTCGCAGACGCACCGGGCGGCCTCGATCGATTCCTGGATGATTTCGAACCGGCATATGCCGTGTATTCCATGCTGGATTTGACCCCCGAAAGCAATGATCTCAAAGCGCAATTGAGTTTTGTGGAAGAAGTCGACCGATTGATAATGCTGCCCGCCGAGCAATTGGGAATGGATGTGATCGATCTGGGGGTGGGCTTGGCGGCGTTGTTTGAAGGATTGCAGGAAGGGATTATTCAAATTAAGGATGTGCCGGAAGAATTGCGGGAAGGACCTTATTTTGGAAATGTTGCCGCGGTGAAATCGAGTATCGAAGCCTTGCGCCGGGGAGACGCCAGCCCCGCCCTGAAGGCGCTGCGCGCAGGACCGCAAGGGCTGGCGGAGGGTTACCCATTGCTCCAGGACCGGGTCTTTTCCAGCGGCAAGGCCTCCCTGGGAAACCCCGGTCATTGCAACGCGCTCTGGACGTTCTTGATGCCGCTTTCGCGCTTTTTCGGGCATTATTCCGGGCAAATCTATAAAATCGATGGGCAGCTTAAGCCTGAAATGAGCGCGGCAGAACTGGATGGTTTGTTTAAGCGCGTGATCGGCGAGATGCTGCAAAGGGAGTTCCTCAGTTGTTTGGGTAATACCCTATCCAATTGCGCCTTCACCTTTGTGGCTTACAGCCAGGATGGAAAAGGGATCCGTCTGGATGAGTCGCGCTTGTTGGCTCGCACCCTGGAGGTGTATGGGCTGGATGTGCGGCAGGAAGATCTGCAGTGGTTTGCGGAAGCGTTTTGGGCACAATCGATTGCCTTGAAACAAGAAATGGGATGGCGGCTTCCCGATTCTTCAGATTTGCCCGCGCGCGTGTATGAAGCCCTGTCACAAAGCCTGAAAATATCTCCCGTGATTCTATACGAGTGGATGGATAAATTAATCGCCGAATGGCGGCGACAGGCGGCCAGCGTAATGCGAAAGTACGGATTTGAAATTGTACGCTGAGTGGGTTAAAAAATTCGCGCCGAAGCATTTTTCTTCGGCGCGATTGAATTTTTTGGTGAAAATTACCCGGCTTGCATTTTATCAATGCGCCGCTGCAGGTAAGGGGAAAAATACCCCCGGTAGCGTGTTTGCAGGGCGGGGTCGCGCCAGTCTTTTCCGGTGACCAAACCGCGGCAGCTGGCTGACCCGCATTGGCATTCAAATTGGTCATAATCGCTGCTGTCGCTCATGGCATAATCAAAACAGACTTCTTCGCCGGATTCAATATCGCGTATGGAAACCAGAGAGATCGGGCTGGATAGTCCGGCATTGGGTTCGCAACAATGATTGAAGTAATCGGCGGGATCGAAATGCTCCCAGGGTTGAACCTGATACAGGAATTCTTCCACCTGAATGGAGTGCGAGACCACATCTTCGGAAAGGGTTTGCAATTCTGCATAGGTGACGATACTGCCACCCCACATGCAAACTAATTCACCAGCTTTAAGCGGCTCGCGGGCAAAGATCCCATATCCGCCTTTATCCGGAAAAGCGCGGACTTCCAATTTCGGGTTAAGATAAGAGTGGCAATCCGATTCCATGCTTAGCGCTCCTCAATCAGCAATATTGACTAAATTGTGCACGAAAAATAAGGAGAAATCGCCTTCACCGGGCGGTGAAAGTGATGCGAATTATACTCCCATGAAGGGAAGATAAAAAGAATATTGGGGAAGTAATTTATCGTTATTGAAGTTGTTTTATCTCGTTTTTGGGTATTTTTTGGAATTCCAAGTTTTTTTCACCAATTATTCACTATAATCATTAATGGAAAATTAATCTTAGTGTTGGATTGATTCTTTGACGAGGGGAGTTTCCTTGTCAAATAGGGAGGGTGATTTGGCTGAAAAACATCCTGTAAATAAGAAATCGGGGAATCAACGTGACAAAAAATCAAATCGTCCTTTGGCTTCTTCTATGAATATGCCGAATGACCCGGATTCCGATCACGACCTGCAAGATAGTTTCTTTTCTTCTAAAGAGGAGCAGGAGAAGAATATCACCCTGCTGGACGCGGTCAGTGATGGTACCTGGGAATGGAACACGACCAGTGGCTCAGTTCGTTTCAGCGACCATTGGTTGAAGTTTACCGGTTACTCTCGAGCGGAAAGCCCTGAGACTTTACTTTCCTGGAAGCAACTGATTCATCCTGATGATCTTTCTGCATTTGAAGAGGCGGTTGACGCCCATTTGTCCAGAGCAACCACATCCATTCAGGTGGAATACCGCTTGCGGGCAAAGGATGGACATTATATTTGGATTCTGGATCGTGGAAAAACAATTTACCAGGATGAGGATGATGCCACTCCATTGTGGGCGGTTGGCACCCATACGGATATTTCGAAACAAAGAAACGCATTAGCGCAAGTCGTCGAAAATGAGCAAACAATTCGCACGTTATTAAACGCTTCATCGGATAATGCCGCCCTGATCAGTCTGGATGGCGCTGTGTGTATGGTCAACCGGCAAATGGCGAGTTTCTTCGACACGGATGTGGAAAGCATGATCGGAAATCCCGTCGAAAGATATTTGCAGGATAAACCC
>Ga0209269_1000801_pt1 | contig 22459 bp, 36 predicted proteins | sample MTBAKMMethaMetaG_FD_187455 | JGI IMG/M metagenome (GOLD analysis project Ga0209269, IMG submission 187455) | Enrichment culture microbial communities from Arthur Kill intertidal strait, New Jersey, USA, that are MTBE-degrading - MTBE-AKM (Arthur... | ecosystem: Environmental > Aquatic > Marine >... | reverse complement strand
GATGCAGAGATCGCCCAGCGCGTCGGAAGAAAAATCGGTCGGGACATTGGTATCCTCTACGGACTGGTGGCGGGACTCACGGTATTTGTCCTGCTCCTGGTACTGCTCCCGAAACTTAACGTCTTAATGTAATGGAGGTGTGAAAGAATATGTTCAGATTCGAAAAAGAGCAGCAAGTCTGGGACTTCAACGGCACGAAACTTGGTGGACAACCTGGGGAGTACCCGTCCGTATTGGCTGCCTCAATCTTCTACAACAAGCACGAGATCGTGCTCGATGACAAGACCGGAAAGATCGACAAACCAGTAGCGGAAGCTCTCTGGAACAGGTGTCAGGAGCTCTCTGATCTAACCGGGGTTCCACATATCTTACAAATCATGGCTGAATACCCTGAGGCGTTCGATAGCTACATCTCATGGTTCGACAGCATTGACAACAAGACCGCATTCCTGATGGACTCATCAGTTCCAAAGGCGCTCGCCCATGCCTGCGAGTATACAACCGAGGTCGGGCTTGCGAACCGTGCGATCTACAACTCGATCAATGGTTCGATCCTGCCGGAGAACATCGAAGCGCTCAAGAACAGCGATATCGATTCAGCGATTGTGCTCGCCTTCAACCCCGCTGACCCCTCCGTAGCCGGCAGGGAGAAGGTGCTGGCGGAAGGTGGTGTTGCGGGTCAGACCAAAGGTATGATCCAGATTGCCGAGGAGTGCGGTATCACCCGTCCTATCCTGGACACTGCAGCAACCCCGCTCGGGCTCGGTTCAGGGAGTGCGTACCGTGAGATCCTTGCCTGCAAGGCGATCCACGGCTTCCCGACTGGTGGCGCCTACCACAATATGACCGTTGCATGGACCTGGCTCAAGCGGTGGAAGGGGTCGAAGAAAAACCCCTCAGAACTCGCAAAGTCCCTGGAGGGCAAGGATCTCTACCTCAAGCAGTTGCTGCACCACTACAAGGGCGGCCTTGAAGGTGTCATACAGGCTGCCTGGTCAGCTCCCGACATCGGCTGTAATCTGATTGCCAGCACGCTTGGTGCTGACCTGATCATGTACGGCCCGATTGAAAACGTCGAGCCGATGATCACGGCACAGTCCTATATGGACATCGTAACCCTCGAAGCAGTGCGTCCGCTTGGACTCGATGTCAAGGCAGATAATCATCCCATCTTTAAACTCATTTAAATCTTTTTTTTTCTTGCCCTGAGTGTATACGGCGCATTCCATCATCGAAGATGACCACCTTCTCCTCCCCTGGACAGCCGCGGTGCTGATCCGCACTTTCACTCCCCACGGACCGTACCTTTTCCCGCATCACACCCCGTTTTCCCTGAATTAATCATGACCGGAGGCCAGACCGCAGAACAGATTGCTGCCCGGTGGATGCGGGCACAGCGGGCCCTGAAAGCCGGGGAGCAGGTCTATGCCGGGCTGCTCTGCTCGATGATCCGTGCGCCTTCCCGTGACCGGGTTGCCGGCATCGGGGACCCCCTTGAAGCCACCCTCTTCGCTCTCCTGATTGAACTGGTAAAGGAACGGGACGGGGAGCGGGAGACCCGTTGGTAAGACCATTCTGACCAGCGGATGGGCCGCAGGGAGCGGGGAAAAAAGTGTACAGCCGGAGCTGTCAGGCCCGGTCAGCCGGCCGCATCATCGGCTGAACGTTTGAGCCCTCCAGCTCCCCCATGGCGAAATCAAACCGAGCTTGTATCCCGGGCGGGAGCTCGTCCTCTTCAATCTTCTCAAACCCGAGCTCCCGGTAGAATTCCACCAGCGGGACCGTGGAGTGCATGTACAGCGGCTCCCGGCCGCAGGCCGAGATCAGCTCCCCCATCACATCGCGGGCATAGCCCCGGTCCCGGAATTCCTCGAGAGTGAAGACGCCGTCGACTTCCAGCCCGTCCGGGTGCCGCCGGCAGCGGGCGAGCGCGACCAGGGTCCCTTCCACCAGCACCCCGAAGATTCGGTCGCGTTCCGGGTCTGCCGTCTGCCGGTGGTACTGGCGCCAGACCTCCTCTGCACCGGGGAATTCCTCCTTATCCAGTTCGCGGGCGATCACCTCAAGCTGGATCTCGGGATAGAAGAGAAACAGGGGTATCGGGGTCCGCTTTGCCACCTCCTGCGCAGTGCTCCCGATGGGAAGGCTCCTGATGAAATCAGAAGCGCCGAACCGGGGCATGAAGATGATGGTTGCCTTCTCTTTCTCTGCCAGCTCACCGATCATCTCCGCAGGTTTGCCGAACCGGATCATGATGGTAACCCGGGTCTGGCCATCATCAAAGGAATTCCAGAGTGACTGGAGCTCCCCGTATGATTCCCGGATCGCGTCTTCGAGGTCCTGCCGGGTGTCAGCCCGGGTAATGACATGGAGCAGGATAATCTCGTCAATTCCGCGGAGGGCCAGGAGAAACGCGAAGCCTTCATCACAGGGCTTCGAAAAATCGACCGGGAAGAGCACCCGTGAGAAGAGGCTGCGCTCTCCCTTCCCGGCCCGTAAGAGTTCGGGCTTTACCCGGCTCCATACAGACGGGTGCCGGACAAGGAGCACGTTGGTTGTAGCATGACGGAGGATCCCCGAAGATACCGAACCAAGCAGGAGGTCTTCGACCAGCCCTTTTCCCCGCGCTCCTATCATGATGAGATCCACGGCCTCCCGACGTGCCAGCCCGAGGATGACTGCCACCGGATCCCTCCCGTCACTGGTGATGAGTTCCACCCTCACCGGAATCCCCGCCAGTTTCAGCTGCTCCTCCTCTTCACGAAGGGATCGTTCCGCATACTCCCTCGGTGATGCCGTTTCCTGTCCTCCCAGCCAGGCACGTGATGATGCACTTTCGCCATCAAGCACATGCAGGAGAATGACTTCTCCGGCTCCGGGAATTCCGCTCACCAGACGGGCCGTCATCCGGGCATAATCAGAAAAATCGGTCGGGAGCAGTATCTTCCCAGACATGGCTGACTCCTGGTTCCCCATCTCCGTATGAAGAGAGATCGACCTTGCGGTATTAATAGGGAACCGTTCCCCCATCGGGCGGCCGGAAGCCGGAACAGGAGCTTTGATGGGAAACTGAATCCTGATACTCCTACGAGATTCTGATGCCTGAAAAAGAGCATGATCCGGTCAGGGAAGCCCACCAGCGAAGGGAACAGCGTCAGGAGCAGAATATCGCCATTCTCATCCGGCAGCTGTCGGACAGCAACCCGACCTTCCGTGTCCGTGCGGCAGAAGCCCTTGGTTCCATCGGAGATCCGCGGGGAGTCGAACCGCTCATCACCCTCCTCTCCGATCCGGTCCAGGAAGTGGTATGGGTCACCCTGCGGGCACTCGGAACCCTCCGCGATCCGCGGGCAATCGATCCCATCATTCCCTGTCTGTCCGATTCCGATCGGTGGATCCGTCAGGGTGCTGCATGGGCACTGGGGGAGCTGGGGGATCCCTGTACGGCCCCTGCAATCGCCAGGCTCCTCGCTGACAAGAAGAAAGGGGTCAGGATTGCTGCCGCTGAGGCGCTGGGAAAACTTGGTGACCCCCACTACCGGACCCTTCTCGAGGCATTGCTTGATGACGATGAATTTGAGGTCCGCCAGGCAGCACGGGATGCCGTGAAAAAACTGGCCTGATCGGATGCTGACGACCCGGACTGATGAGGTCATCTCCGGCAGTGTGATTCGAAAAAAAAATGTGGCTGGATGAGGGCTAGAAGTCGAGTGGCTCAAATCCCTGCTTGGTTACCTTGCCAAACTGGACGGAAATCTTGGGGTCAAGGGCACAGACCGGACAGGTGTAATCGTCAGGGAGGTCTTCAAACGCTGTGCCTGGCTTGATCCCGCGGTGAGGTTCTCCCCGCTTCTGGTCATAGACATACGAGCATACCGAGCAGAGCCACCGTGTCGGGGTCCACTCCTCAAAGCCCCACTTTCCGATCCTGCCTTTCCCCTGCATCCCGCAGAGGGGACAGACATACGTGTCAGGGAGATCTTCGAAGGCTGTTCCAGCCGGGATTTTATTGTGTGGTTCTCCCCGCAGGGGGGAGTAGATATACCCGCATACCTTGCATTTGTAGCGCTGGACTGATACCATAATCTTCTCCACTATACTTATGTGATTCCCGGTGATCACTTAAAAGCATTTTTCATGGAATCGGTCTGCAGCTTTCCGGGACCGCTGGGATTCATGCACACAATTAAGAATCGCTGATGCAAACCGGGTTCCAGGAGATCCTATGGCCCGTGTTCCGCCCGTACCTCTCATCATCACCCTGGTGCTGATCTTCATTATCGCCTGGTATGCCTTCTCGGTGTTCGGTATTCCGGGTATTCGTGAGGAAAATATCACTTCGCTGACCGCGGTGGAGATCCGTGACTATGAAGGGGAACGTCTCTCATCGATAGCGGATTTCAGGGAGAACTCTATCCAGGGACCGCAGTACATCAATCCCGGGGACTACCACCTGAATATAACCGGGCTCGTCGATCAACCGCTCTCTCTCACCTATGACCAGGTGCTCGACCGGTATCCCCACTATTCCAAGAAAGTAACCCTCTTCTGCGTCGAAGGATGGGATGTGACTATTCTCTGGGAGGGCGTGCTGGTCAGGGAGGTGCTGGCCGACGCGAAGGTCAGACCGGAAGCAAACACCATCATTTTCTCTGCAGCCGACGGCTACTCAACTTCACTTCCCCTCGATTATCTCCAGGATCGGGATATCATGATGGCCTATGCCATGAACGGCGTCACCCTCCCTCCCGAGAGGGGATTCCCGTTCCAGCTGGTGGCTGAAGATCGGTGGGGCTACAAGTGGATCAAGTGGGTGACTGCGATTGAAGTCTCGGCCGATACCTCGTATCGAGGCTACTGGGAGCGCAGGGGATACTCTCAGGATGCCAATATCACCAGGGGATTCTTCGACTGACCTGATGGCAGCGGGCGGATGTACAGAATCCTCATGGGTATCAGGCGGCATTTTAAACTCCGGGGATAACCATCACTATCCATGGCAACCGGCACATTTTTCAATGAAGCGGTGGAGCGGCTTTCCCGTGAAGAACTCGATGCTGTCATCGATGAGCGGGTGCGCTACACGGTCCGGTATGCGGCCGAAAAATCCCCCTTCTACCAGTCCTGGTTTCGTGACCATGGCATCGATACGGCTTCCATAACCACCCACGAGGATCTGCTCGGGCTTCCTGTCATATCAGGGAAGACCATCAGGGAACACCAGCCCCCCGTAACTCCCGAATTCATGTTCCGGAGCGTTGCCTGGGAGAAGATCTTCACCATCCACGAGACAAGCGGTACCACGGGAACCCCGAAGAGCTTCTTCCTCACCTGGGACGACTGGCTGCGGTATGCAGAGAAGTACGCCCGGAGTTTCGTCTCACAGGGATTCGGCAGGGGAGACCGGATCGTAATCTGTGCGTCGTACGGCATGAACGTCGGGGCAAATACCATGACACTCGCGGCGCGGGATATCGGAATGGCCATCATCCCGACCGGCAAGTGCAGCTTCCCCAACCGGATCATCACCAATTACCGCCCGACCGGCATTGTCGGAAGTGTGTTCAAGCTGATCCACCTCGCACGCCGGATGCGGGAAGAGGGCCTCGTGCCGGGAGAGTCATCAGTGAAACGCCTGGTCATCGGTGGAGAGAGCTTCGCCGAGGAATCACGGGCCTATGTTGCAGAACTCTGGCAGCGTGATGTATTCAATACCTACGGCTCAACAGAAGGGACCATGTGCGGGGAGTGCGTGGTCCGGAGCGGACTCCACGTTCCTGAGGACCTGGTGCACCTGGATGTCTATGATCCTGCTCTGGAAACGTTTGTACCGGACAGTGAATGCGGCCGGGCGGTGCTGACCACCCTCCTCCCGGTCGGCGGTCATGCCGGCACCCTCCTGATCAACTACGATACCGGGGACACCACGGTGGTGCTGACCAGGGAACCCTGCCCCTGCGGAAGGACCCATATGAGGATCATGAACCCCCAGCGGGAGGCAGAGACGGTCTGGATCCTGGGAACCCCGGTGAACCGGGTGGATATCGAGCGGGGTGTTTTCCAGCAGCCGAACATGGAGTACCTCACCGGGGAGTATGAGGCTTTTGTCTACGGAGGTGACGAGGTTGAAGAGACCATACTCCGCGTGAGCATGGAGTGTACCGATCCCGATTCCACACCACGGGATGAGATAGCTGAAACCTTCCGGAAATCCTTCTTCAGGTATAAACCGGCCCTTGCCCGTTCCATCGGGGATACCTTCTCCCTTATCTTTTCATTCACAGAACCTGGAGGGTTGGAACTCTACCGGCTCAAAGGCCGGCCAAAACGGATGGTGGACCGGAGAGCATGACCATCACCGCGGGTGTGATTTCCCCGCCTGATCTTCATCGTGAAGTTTTTATCTCCTGATGACATACCAGTCTATGCTCATGGGATATGCCCCCTGGTTTTTTCATTTTGCCGGACACCCCCAGAATCTGGCATCAACCCCCCTATCTATCAGGAGTGGCCATATCCTGAGCACCAGTTAAAAAAAATTCATTCTCCATCCTTGATTCCGACTTTGAAAACAGATCCTTCCACCAATTGCTTTATTCCGTCCCGGAACGAACTTCTGTGAATACATGGCGGACCCGATCTCTACCCTTGTCTATGCATTCGCTGCACTGTTCATCATTCTGGACCCCCTGCTGTCCGTCCCGATTTTCACTTCGATGACCAGGGGTCAGAGCCCGGCCGGGATCAACCGGCAGGCACTCATCGCTGTAGCTGTTGCCGGGTTCCTGCTGTACCTCTTTCTCTTCTTCAATTTTTTTATCTTCGGGACCCTCGGAATTACTATCGCCAGTTTCCAGATTGCCGGGGGAATCCTTCTCTTCCTCCTGGGTCTGCAGATGGCGCTTGGTATCGATATCGGCAGGACCAAAGAACATACCCACACCGCTGCAGGGGTGGTCATCGGTACCCCGCTCCTCTGCGGGCCAGGGGCCATCACCACCGTGCTCCTCCTCTCGAAGGATAACGGGATGTTCATCACTGCCGCCGCCATTGCCCTTACCCTTGCCGCGACATTCCTGGTTCTGCGGTTCTCCTTCCAGATCCAGCACATCCTGGGAGTAACGGTGACAGAGATCCTTGGTAAAATCCTGGGAATGCTGGTTGCTGCCATCGCGGTCAGCATCATTGCCGACGGCATTGTCGGACTCCTGCAGGAATACGGTTCGATCTACTCCTTCTCGCTCATGATGGGCGGAGGTTGAACGGTGTCATGACCGGGGTGAACGCAAGCCCGGTCCGACTCTGATTGAACGATTCTTTTTCCAGGGGCCATCCCCTCTTGGAGGATTCTCACACTCCCATTCACGGGACTCCGGAGTATATCCGCGAGAGGCCGAAACCGGGCATCCTCCTCAAATCAGGGCCTCGAGGTCATCCCGCGTGGCATAGAACACCTCAACCATATGGTGCGGGTGATACCGGAGCTTTGCCTCACGAAGACCCGGCACCCCCATATCGCTCTCCCGGTTGATGAAGGGATACCTGTCCTTCACCCGCTCCGCAGTCTCGGCATTGATCGCCTTATAGATCCCTTCACAGTCGGGCAGTCCTTTCTCGAAGTGAACAACCAGGGTTGTGTCATTGAGCGGTTCGAACAGGGAGATGGCTCCCACCCGCCCGAGCACCCTGATGAGGAGACCGGAGAGCCCGAGTTCCTGCAGGTGGGAGATGGCACAAAGTACCGCCTCCTTCTCATAGGAAAGGAACGGTTCCCCGTCACAGTTCTTCCATTCGCACCATTCACGGAGGAACTCCTCAACCTGGCCACGGTTGTCCTCACCAATCTCTTCCACGATCGGGGTGCAGTTCTTCCTGAACCGGTTGAGGTGCCTGCGGATGTTCTGGTACTGACTTCCCTGCAGCATGGCAAGATCTTCGGCACGGTACACATATTCGAAGTAGTTCCGGTCAGGATACAGGGGGAGATCAGGATACTGCTGCTCTATCCGTGCCCGCGCTTCCGCATCCACCAGGACAAGCGGTGCATCGTCCCCCTCCTGCAGGCAGAGCGCGATCACATCCTCCAGCAATTCAGGGTCATGCGGACCGATTGGCGGCCGGAACTTTGTCCTGCTGTCTATCGTGCTGGAGATGATGATGCTGTCACGCACACGGGCAAACCGGTAGTGGGCATACTGGTCCCAGCAGACCATGTTGGTGAAGGTATTATCACTGTGCACAGGGGGGAACCGCCGGTAATGGCTGACGAAGAGCGGGCGATCCTCCATGGTGATCGCTGAGAAATCAGCGCTGGAGAGCATGGTTCATACCGTCCCGCGGAATCGCAGCGGAACATGGTCCTTCATACGGACAAAGCCGATCCCGGTGTAAAAATCCTCGGTTCCGGGCTCGGCAATCAGGGCGATCCAGGTGACGTTGTGGGAGAAACAGAACCTGAGAAGGGCCTGGACGATCTTCCGTCCCACCCCTCTTCCACGACACCGGGGAACCACCACCAGGTCCTGGATATAGGCATCAGTGATCCCATCCGAGATAACCCGTCCCATCCCAACCGGTGGCCCGGAATCCCCTTCGGTCGCAACGGCAAAGGCGTAACTCCCGCGGACCAGTTCAGGGATGTGTGCAGGATCGTGCTCCTGCAGCCACCACCCGCCGGCCTTGTACAACCCGATCAGCTCACTCGTGTCCCATTCCTTCACAATATGCACACAGATTTCGGACTCCATCGTACTCCCGAAGAGAATTTGTGAGGAATATTCACGTGCCCGGGTATAAAGCAGCTGGAAATACCTCCCCTGGAGGCCCGGGAGCTGGATCACCTGCGCTGGTGGGGGAATTCCCCCGTCATACCTGTTTCAGGCCAGGGTTTGATACCAAAAAAAGCGGAATCCTGCAGAATTCATGCAGAAGGAGGACGGGCCGCAAGCGTGCGGAGAGTGCATCCGACAATCTCCCCGAGCTCCTCAACCCCCATCAGGTCCGAATTGAGGACCAGGTGGTAGGGAGTCATACACGATATATCGATTCCATAGTAGGTCTGATACCGGAGTGCTTCAGAGGCCTCCCGTTCCCGGGTCAGTTCTGTCGCCGTGGCGAGATCGGTGATGGTGTCGCGGGACTGGATTCGGGTGACCCGGCACTCGACTGGGGCGAACAACCAGACTTTCAGGTCTGCTTCAGGGACAAACCAGGCCGAGAGCCTGCCTTCGACGATTATGTCCTCGTGAGCGAGCGCAAGCTCCTTCTGGCGCTCGTCAATCATGCGATCAAAAGATGGGTCTTTCTCGGCAAGTTTTCCAAATTCCGCAACGTCCATGCCGTGCTCTGCGGCCATCCTGCGGAAGACCTCCCCTGCCGATATGAGATCAATCCCGTGTATATCTGAGAGATGCATTGCCAGTGAGGTGGTCCCGCTTCCGGGAAGCCCGCTCACTGTGATGCGCATCAGATTCCCCCGATATTCAGGGCCTTCCTGACCACCTGGGAGAGCGTGAGGGAGCAGATCATGTACCAGAGAATCCAGGCCGGGAAAAATCTCAGTACAACATCCGTGAGGGAGAGGTGCCCAAAGAAGGGCATGGTGATCCCGATCGACTCCGGGAAATTGTTCAGCCTGAACAGGAGCCAGAAGAAGATAGGGACCGAGATGATCAGGATGTAGGCCATGGGCTTGAACTGGTTCTGCGACATCTCCATCTGCTCCTTCATCACTTTATCCCGCTTTGATTCCAGCTTCTTGATTTTCTTCTCATCGCCGGAAAGCTGTGCCTCGCGGAATTCCTTCTGGAACACTTTCATCCGTTCCTGCACGTCCTGCATATGCTCATAGTCAATGGTATACTTCTGAATGACCGAGGAGTAGAGCGCCGTCATGACCGAGAGCATGGTGATGATGACATAGAACGGCAGCGCCTCGGCGAGCGGCCCAAGAATAACGTTCAACGCCTGCCCAACCGTATCCCTGATACCCGGGATGCTGTAGGAGAAGATCAGCACCATCGCTATGAGAAGGGCGATGATCCCACCGTAACTTCTTTTAGCCATGTATTTCACCTGAGCACGGCAGCCATATCTTCCACCGCTTTATCCAGGAGGAAGTCGGCATTGGTGATGTACTTGATGGAGCAGCCGGTGAACATGGAATAAGCTGCGGCAATGGACCGGTTGAACTGCTGGTGTTCAGCAATCCCATAGGATCCTTCAAGGTCCCGGGTCCGGGTCTCATCGGTAAGCCTGCGGAGGAGAATCTGGTCTTCGTTGGTTTCGACAAGGACGATGGTATCGGGCATCAGCTCGCGCAGGACCCATTCCGGGAGCCCGGCAAGATAACCAGCAGGTGTCTTGATCGATGCGTGAGTATCGATGATGACATTTCCCTCTTCTTTCGCCATGACCTGGGCCGCCAGTTTCTGGAGGCGTTTCTGGATATCCTTGTCAAGTTTGCGCATCTCGTCGCGATCCCTGACAATTCCCTCCTTCTGCGCCACATCAAACATATAGGTCCCGAAATTGAGGATCCGGTAGGATACCCCCTCGCTCTCGAGGCCTTTTAACGCGCCGGTTACCACCGTCGTCTTTCCAACACCGGGAACCCCGGTAATGATGACTCTCCTCCCCATTCTCTCTCACTCCTTTCCAAAGAAGGTCCGCATGAACGGATACATCTCCATGATCTGCTGGCTGGCGATCTCCTCGTACAGCCGGTAGGTAATGCTCACCGTCAGGAGCAGTCCGGTACCGCTCACTGAGCCGATGACCCCGAAGAGGTTGGCAAAGACGGAGAGCAGCCCGATGAAGACACCGCCGATCACCGTGACCCGGGGGATGTACCGGTCCAGGTACTTCTCGAGAACCTGGGGGTTTCTCCGGTAGCCGGGGATCGACATTCCCGACAGCTGGATCTGGCGGGCCACATCTTTTGAATCGAGGCCGGCGGTCTTGATCCAGAACAGGGCAAAGACCGCACCTCCCACAACCATGAACACGATATCGACCCCAAGCCTCACCAGGATCTCCCACGGAGCGTTGGTGATGCTGTATGCCGGCACCCACCACATCCACTGGCTCGGGCCGTTGATGGGCGCCAGGAAGTACATGAGCCCGCTGACAGCCTGGGAACCCGAATAGGTCCCGAAGATGGTGATGCCCACATTGTACAGGAACAGCCCGATCATCTGGATATTGGCCTGCAGCACCCGTACGAGGATCATGGGCAGCACACTGGCATAGATCAGTTTCACCGGGAACCTGGCCCGTGCACCCCGCACCTGGGCATGGGCAAGCGGGATCTCGATACGGGTGGACTCCACGTACACCACGATGAGGAAAATCGCGATGGTGGTAATGAATGCCAGGACCTCCGGGCCCATGTACTGGAGGAAATTGGCCCCGTCCATGATGACCGCCACGATCCGTGGGAAGAACCCGACCGGAAACTGGTCCTGGGCAGGTATCCATGATATGAGCCCGTTGATGAGGGCCTGGGAGATCCCGGCGATGATGAAGAGTCCCACACCGGATCCTATCCCCCACTTGGTCACCACTTCGTCCATGAACATGATCAGCACCCCGCCGATACAGATCTGGATGAAGATGATGAACGAGACCGCAAAGAGGCTTCCACCGAAGAACATGTCTGCTATCAGGGGATCCGGCCTGAGGAATCCACCCACCAGGTTCGGCAGCGCCTCGATGATAATCATGACAAAGATCAGGAGCTTCTGGAGCCCCATGTAGAGCACCTGGCCACGAACCTCCGCTGTGTCGATGTGGAGAATGTCTGCCCCCTTGAGCAGTTGCAGCACAATGGATGCCGTGACGATCGGACCGATACCCAACTGGATCAGTGAACCGCTCGCACCGGCAAGGAGCGCACGGTAGAACTCAAACAGGTCCTGGGAGGCTGGATCAAGTCCCCAGAGCGGGATATTTGTCATCACGAAGTAGAGAACAAGAATACCGGCAGTCCATAGCAGCTTGTTCTTGAAATGGACATGGCCTTCAGGGCTCCGGACTGCCGGCATGGCAGCGAGCAGCGGTTCCATTCGGTCCAACAGTGTTCCCATGCTCACACCTTAAAAAATTGGTCAGATGACCTGGGCCTGACCGCCCATTGCCTCGATCTTATTCTTTGCCTGCGCGGAAAATGATCTCGCAGTGACGTTCATCTTCAACGTGACTTTTCCGCTGCCAAGTATCTTATCGATACCGATTTGATCCGCATTGATGAGGATTGCATCCCCTTCCTGCGTCGCCTTCCCTTCGGCGAGGAGAGCCCGGGCCATCTGATCGAGATTTCCGATGGAAATGGCTGTCACGTCACTGCGGGTCTGGTTATAGAACCCGCATTTCCCATTGTGCACTTCCCCGTAGAGGAGGTAGTGGGAGAAGCGGTGGTCACGGTGACCTGCCCGTCCTCTCCCCCCCCGGTTCCCGGCTCCCCGCCGGTTCTTGTGGGTGCCTCCCCCGCATGTCCGCGATCCGCGGTACTTTGAACGCTTATTGACCGGCATCCTTCTTCACCTCATCCTGTGGAGGAGCGAATTGATCTCCTGGCCATAGTAGCCGAGCGCTCCACCCTGCTGGACGGTCCTTTTGATGGTCCGGTATCCCTTGCGGGGCGGATGCAGCCGGAGAACAGGTTTCACTCCCGGAACATCTATCAGCCGGGCTTCACCGGATGCTAGTGCCGCTGCAAACTCGGTAATACCGCTGTAGGGAGAATTGTTCATCACGTACTCATCGGTGAGAGGGTCGTTCCCCAGTATCCTGCCACGGGTGCGGAGGATGGTCTCGATGGTTACGGCGTCAACCTCTCCGTATGCCACAAAGTCCTTGACTTTCCGGATCATCCCGAGGTATTCAGGGGTGTCCGGAACCAGCACGCAGTGGTTGATATGGTGGAGCCGGAGCATCTTGAGGGTGTCCTTGATCTCCCTGCGGGTGTTCACCACGCCACGTACCTGGACAATGGCGTACATCACACCGACCCCCCGGTGCGGATCATGTTGGTTGCCTTGAGCGCATTGAAGGTCGCCTTGGCGAAGTTGATGGTGGTCCGTGTCTGGCCCCTGGAGAAGGTCCAGGCATCCTTGATTCCGGCGAGCTCGAGCACTTTCCTGCTGATCTCACCGGTAACCAGGCCGATCCCCTGGGGTGCCGGCTTGAGGGTCACCCGGACACTGCCGGCAGTGCCCTCCACTTTCATGGGAATGGAGTGCGCGATATCGCATCCGCATTCCCAGGAGCCGCACCCCCTCTTCACCTTGATCACGTTCATCTTGGCGTTAACAATTGCTTTCTTGATAGCGTCGCCGACCTGGGAATCCTTACCCTGGCCAAAGCCGATATAGCCGTTCCTGTTCCCGACCACGACCACAGCCCTGAACTTCACCCTGCGTCCCGAGTCGGTCATGCGCTGTACCATCTGTATGTCGAGGACCTCGTCCTCGAGATCGGGAAGGAACATTTCGACGATCTCAGGTTCCTTGATGGGACGTCCGCTCTCGAGCACCTGGTCAATGCTGGTGATCTGTCCCGATGCAACCTGCCTGCCAAGGCCGGTGAGCGGCACCCATTCTGTCTTCTCGTATGCCATTTCACCTCAACTCCTTCATGATGGCGTCGATCGTCTCTTCCACGTTCTGTACAAGGTTCCCCGCACGGTCGGGTGCATATACTGCGATATGTTCACCCTTCACCCGTGAATCATCGGGGAGGACCGTTTCTCCGTACGGTACATCGAGCCCGGCGGTCACCGCCCCTTTCAGTGCGGCAAACACCCGGGATCCGGGGGTTGCCCGGTGGAGACCGATATCGAGGACTGCACGCTCGTAATCAGCGTTCAGCGCCTTTACCGCAAAGAGCACCCCGGTCAGGTATGCAGCCGGGGTATTCGACGCAGATCCGGTATACCCGAACCGGCCGAGCTCCCCGGAATTGGCGGTAATCAGGGTGTAGTCGCCCTCGAGGCTTGCGGAAACCAGCTGGATGATAATCTGGCGGTTCGTCTTCCGGACCACCATCCGTGGCCGGTCGGATACCACGAGCTTCGCCCGCCGGTAATAATCGGTCCTTCCTTCCTTTCTCCGCCGGAAAGGCACAAAGTACCGTGCTCCCGTCGCCATATTACTTCATCCTCCCTGAAATGATTTCCATCTGGGCCCGGAGGTGAGCAACATTCCTGAACTGCCCTCCGGCAGCCTTGCGATAGAGCATCCGATACATGCGCCGGTCGATCTCGCCGCTCTCGCGGAGAGAGACCAGTGCTTTCCTGATCGCCCTTATCTTCTGGATCCACTGACGCTTCCGCGGGTTTCGTGCTCCGGCCGCACCACGGCGCCTTCCGGGCCCTTTGCAGTGGCCGTAGGCACGTTTCGCGATCTTTGCCCGTGCCCTTCCGCGGCTGTTGCCGCGGATCTGGTGTGCCCTGATGGCACCATCGGCGATGAGGCCTCTGATGTCCTCGCGCGAAATGGCGTTCTTGATATCTCCGAGACGCTCCGGATCGAACCAGACCCGGTTCACACCACAGTCGAGAACCGATGATGCAATTCTCCGCTGGTTTGCGACATCAGTCATCGCCGCTCACCTCCTCTCCGGGTACAACAATCTCCCGGGGATTCAGGACCTTGAGCCCTGCCGAAAGTGCCTGTTCCTGTATCACCTGGCGTTTTTTATTTCCTACCGATGCACCGATACGGATGGCGATCTCTTCAGGGTTCAGTCCCTCCAGCTCTGTAGGGGTGAAAACCCGGACTTCACGGTACCCGCTCGGGTGCATTCCGCGCACCGCCACCGGGCTCCCGTATCCGGGAGTTGGGAGCGGTCCCTTTGCTTTCTTCTGTTTTCGCTTCTTGGAATGGAGCCCCCGCGGCCTTCTCCAGGATTCGGAGAGCTGTTTCTTCTTTCCCGCGCCGTCACGCTTGAAGCGGGCTGCCTTTTCCGAGCGGACCTGGATCAATCTCTTTTTTTCGTCGGCCATTTCCATCATCCCCTCGTTACGATATATATCCCGTCCTGGAAGATACGCGGGTCGCGTTTCCTGATCTTGGTCGCATGCTCGATGTTTGCCGAGGAATTGCCCAGGAGTTCCTTGTTGATCCCGGTCAGAACGATCTCGTCATTGCTGACCTTTGCCGTCACACCGTTCTCGATAGTGGCAAAGCGCGGCTTTTTCTCGCCAAGGAAGTTGGTGATCTCCAACCGGTTGCCCTGGAGTTTGAGCTGGATCGGGAAATGGCTGTACACCACTTTCATCCGGTACTCGAATCCCTCGTTGACACCGGTGCACATGTTCTTGACATGGGCTTCGTAGGTCCCCACCATGGCCATGACCCTCTTGCGGTCTGACGCGGTGGAGATGACAACCTCACCGTCCTCGATCCCCACGGATACCTGGGGGAACCGGACATTCCGCTCGAGCTGTCCTTTCGGGCCTTTCGCCCTCAGCACCGGACCATCGAGTTCGATGGTAACGCCGTCGGGTATGGCTACACGTCGCTCTGTTGCCATGTTTTCCACCTCAGTAGACATACCCGAGCAGCTGTCCTCCGACACCCTCTTTCCTGGCCTGCTCGTGGGTCATAACACCTTTGGAGGTGGAAAGGATCAGGATGCCGAAGTTTTTCCCTGGAAGGAACTGCGTCTCCCAGTATTCAAGGTCACTCAGCGGGACATTGTAGCGCGGTGAAATGACACCACACCGGTTGATTCTCCCGTTCAGCTGGACGAGGAACTGTCCGCCGCGACCGTCATCGAGATACTCAAATCCACTGATATATCCCGATTCCTGCATGATCCGGAACATGGCCCCGAGGAGTTTTCCGGCCGGCTCGATGATCACGCTTGGTTTACCGCCATCGGCGGCATTCTTCAGCGCACTCATCCCGTCTGCTATGGTATTTAGTCTTGCCATCGGATTTTCCTCCTCAGTTCATCTTCTTGAAACCCATCTTCTGGGCCCACTCACGGAAGCACTGCCTGCAGAACATGATGTGGTACCTGCGGACGAGCCCCTGTTTCCTGCCACACATCGTGCACGCGAACGCGCCCCGGCCAAACTTCTTTGTCTTCTCTCCGCCCATTACCGCACCTCCACGTTGAACCGTGATTTCAGGAAGGCCAGGGAATCCTCCGGAGCGACCTTCTGTTTCACCGGAAGTCTCCGCTGCTCGATGTGGCGCCGGGTTATCCGGATGCCCCTGCGGGCGAGCACGACATTGACATCCATGCCGTAGATCCCGATTTGGGGATCATACGACATTCCGGGGAAATCGGTGTGCTCCTCAATCCCGAACGAGAAGTTGCCCTGCCGGTCGATCTGTCCGGAAGAAACTTTCTGCTCGATAATCTTCAGCGCCGTTTCCAGGAAATCCCCCGCCTTCTTGCCCCGGAGCGTCACCTTGCAGCTGATTGGGGAGCCTTTCCGGATCCCGAAGGTCGGATTGGTCTTCTTGGCATTGCTCCGCACGGGTGAGTTCCCGGTGATCTGGCGCATCAGGTCGACGGCCTTGGAGAGCTTATCGCCACCCTCACCGACGCCCATGTGGACCACGACCTTGTCCACGTAGAGCTCGCGCATCGGGTTCATTCCTCAATCCCCCATTCAGTGAGGGCCGGGGTCTCCCGTCCCACCATGTAGATGTAGTCATCGATGGTGTCAAAGGTCGTACTCGAGTTCTCATCAACCAGAAAGACGCGGTTGGGAACGCTGCCGGGGATCGTATCGATGCGGGTGATCCGGGCGATCTTTCCGGAGTGTTTTCCTCCGATGACCATGGCCATGTTACCAACCGCAAACGGGAAGTGATCCACGATGCTGAACCGGCCGTCCTCTGAGAGCGAGAGAACCACCGAGTCACCGGGTTTATAGCGGTTGTCGGCAAGGACATTTCCGCCGTAACGAAGGTTCAGCTGGACCTTCCCGCCGGGAACCGTGGTCTTCCCCCGTATCTTCGCGAGACGGGTTTTTGCAGACTCGTCATCGATCTCGATGGTCTTGTGCCTGCCCTTCTTGTCCCGGAGAATACGGTAATGCTTGCCAATCTTCGGCATTGAGATAATGTCGAAGATCCCGATTCCCATTCTCGGGTCGCGGCAGGGCCGGCCGTTGATGATAACATCCCGCTGACCGAGGATCTGCTTGACCTCTTTCATGCTCAGGGCAAATCCCATGTGGTCACGAAGCCAGACGGCGACCGGCATTGCGTTGGCGTTGTGCGGGCCGGCTGCGGTCTTGGTGATGAACTTGTTGGTTTTCTTCGGGATGTGCCATGAATCTGGTGCCCGGAGACGCTTGAGATGATCTGACATCAGCGTCCCTCCGCGAGCTTCTCAACCCTCTTCGCATCCTTGAGGTTGAGCTTGGTGATCTGGACATTCGACGGGTCGATAGGGCGGGGCATGTCGGTTCCGTCGGCCTTGGGAATGGTAACTCCCTCAACGACGATCCGGTATCTGCCCGTATCGACGGCGTCAACCAATCCTTCCGTCCCTGCTGAGTCTCCCCGGAGAACCTTCACGGTGTCTCCCTTGACCACACGGGCAGAGCGTCTCCTGTACTCGCTCCGGAGCTCTGCTGAGAGTGGGGCGGAGAGGAGCCCGCTGCGGAGGTGCAGTGGCGCGGTATAGCGTGCCTTGCGCTGCTTTCTCGGCTGTTTGCTTTCAATTCGTACCATATACCGACACCTCACACAATCATGGTGGCCATGGAGCCGATCTTCGGGAAGCGCTCGGCAACCTCCCTGGCTACCGGGCCCTTGATCTCGGTCCCGCGGGGCTCGTTCTTCTCATCAACGATCACCACAGCATTGTCGTCAAACGAGACGCGGAATCCGCTCGGTCTCCGTATCTCCTTCCGCTGCCTGATGACCACCGCACGCACCAGCTTGCGCCGCATGTCAGGGGTCCCCTTCTTGACACTCACCGTGGCGATATCCCCGAGTCCCATCTTCGGCTGCCGGCGCCGGACGCCATGGTAACCAAAGACCGAAACGATCTGCACTTCACGGGCGCCGGTATTGTCGGCGCAGAGAAGGCGCGTCCCGGTGGAGAGGGCCCGCGGGGTCGATGACTGCTTCGCCTTCATGACTGTTGCACCTCCACGACCACGAATGTCGTGGTCTTCGAGAGCGGCCTGCACTCGGCAATCTTCACGGTGTCACCGTTCTTTGCCTGGATGCAGGGCGGATTATGGGCATGGATCCGCGAGCTCCTCTTCTCGAACCGGTTATACTTACCCACATAATGGAGGTAGTCTCTCTCCACGACCACCGTTCCCATCATGCGGTCGCTCACGACTTTACCGGTAATCACCTGGCCGCGCACCGGTAAACTGCCATGAAACGGACAGTTTGCGTCGCTGCATGCCTCTTCAGGCTGCCGGACGCCCAATCCAATATCTCTTGCCATTATGGTCCTCTTTTTTTTGTATGCTGCGTGATTCTCTTTTCGGGAGCCATTACCAGCGCTGAACCGTCAACCTCGACCAGCACGCCCTCATCGAGGGAGAACCTGAACCGGGTAGAGGGTTTCGGTACTCTCCTGTCACCGCACTGGGTGCGGATGACGAGGGTGTTTCTGGTTTCATCGATGACACGGCCGCTGATGCCCCGGTGCAGGGGATTTGCTGCCTCCACGACCAGAACATCCAGTCCGATGAACTCGTGACGTAGGATGTTCCGGGGAGCGATCATGCAGTTCTCCTCTGATTCTGCTCGGTCATCATCCGGGCAATGGTCCTGCGGAGTTCCCGGATTCTCCCGGGATTCTCGGTAGACCCTCCCGCGCTGACTTTGCCGTTGTGCTGGATGAGCTCGATCTTCAGCTTGTCCATCTGCTCTTGCAGCTCGACATCAGAGAGCTGCCTGATGTCACTTGCGCGGAATATCGCCATTTACCGTTCCTCCAGAATGGTCTCTTCGGCAAATTCCTCAATGATCTGGTCATCCACATCCTCACCCACATCGGTAACTTCGATATCCGGTGCCGGCAGGGGTTTTACCTTCGGTTTGATCATCTCGAAGTGGTCGGGGAGCTTGGCATCGGGCGGGATGATCCTGACCTGGACACCGATGGTGCCGAGCTTCTTGACGGCGACGGCGTATCCTTTCTCGACTATGGTGTTGACCGGCTCGCCGCAGTGCTTGATGTAGCCCTGGGTGAATTTCTGGGTGCGGGCACGGGAACCGGTAAGCTTCCCGGCGACGATAACCTCGCATCCCAGGGCCCCGGATTCCATAACCCGCCTGATAATGCTCGATCCTGCCTTTCGGAAGTACCAGCCCCGCTCCAGTGCGTTTGCAAGGCGTTCGGCCATGATCTGGGCATTAAAGCTTGGATTCGCAACCTGCTGAACCTCAATCTGGGGTGATTCGACCCCGAAATCGGTGGCGAGGTCCTGGGTCAGCTGCCGGACCACTTTTCCGCCCTTGCCGATCACGATACCGGGTTTCTCAGCGTAGATCGTGACCTGGGTGCCGAGGGGGGTCCTCTGCAGGTCCATTCCGCCATATCCGGCGCGCTTGAGCTCCTTGACCAGGTGCTTCTCCACCCGGGCCCGTCGTGCGCCCTCTGCAATGAATTTTCTCTCCACCGCCATCACTGCACCTCCTGTACCACGATCTCGATGTTCACGGTCTCCCTGCGCTTCGGGGTTGCCCGGCCCATGGCCCTCGGGAACATTCCCTCAAACCCTCTTCCCCGGTTGGCGGCCACGTGGATGATCCGGAGGTTCTCGGTATCAAGACCGAGGTACTCGGCATTCTTGGTGACCGAGTGGATGAGCCGGATGTAGGCCAGGGATGCCTTCCGGGGATACCGGCCGGCATCCCAGCCTGATAGTCCGCGCTTGTGGGCGACCTTGCGGTTGAACTTCCGGAAGGGGATGGCCTTCTTTGCGGCGACGACCTCCTCAAGATAGGAGACCACCTCTCCGGTCTTCTTGTTTTTGATGAACCTGGCAATCTCCATGGCATGCTTGGGAGATATGGGCAGTTCATTTGCCTTTCCCCGTGCCATGGTGTCACCCGAAACTGGTGTTGAATATCCTGTGCGTGCCATGTCCATCACTTCAGCGGTACGTACTTGCTCGACCGGGTTGCACCGATACCGGCACTCCCGTGCGACACTTTCCTTCTGGTCAGCGCGAACTCCCCCAGGTAGTGGAAGACCGCTTCGGGCTGGATCTCAACCTTCATGAACTCCTTCCCGTTGTAGATCTCCACTTCCTTCCCGATCATCTCGGGCATGATGATCATGTCCCGGAGATGGGTGCGGATCTTCGCCTCGCCGCTCCTGAACCGGGAGAGAAGATCCTCCTCACCTCTGGTCAGGCCCCTCGTTACCTTCCGGCGGACCCGTGCGGGCATGACCGGCAGGAGCTCGCTCATTCCCAGTTTGCGGAGCTCCTCTATCCGGAAGCCGCGATAGGTAAATTCCTCGCGCCGCCTCGGTAGTCTCTTCTGTGTCTTCTTTGCCATGTCACTACCCTCACTTCTTGCCGCGGCCGGTCTTCCGGGCCGCTACGTGGCCGACAGTCCTTCCCGGGGAAGTTCCCCGTGCGACGGTCTTGGGCCGTCCGGCATGCTGGTGGCCTCCGCCCCCGAAGGGGTGGTCGATTACGTTCATGGCCACACCCCGCACGCGGGGCCAGTTCGAGGCCGTGTTCCTCATCTTGTGGAACTTGTTGCCGGCCTTGACGAACGGTTTCTCACCGCGACCGCCACCGGCCACGATGCCGACTGTTGCCCTGCACCGTGCGTTGAACCACTTGGTTACGCCGCTCGGCATCTGGACGCCCACCCGGCCCTCGCTCTTGTCGATGACAATGGCCTGGACGCCGCTTGCCCTGACGAACTTGCCGCCGTCATTGGGCCGTGCTTCAATGTTGCAGACGTAGGCCCCGGTCGGGATCGACCCGAGGGGAAGGGTGTTGCCGTTCCGGACCTCGGCTTCCGGGCCCCAGACGACCTCGTCTTCCACACCGACACCCTCGGTGACCAGCATGTACATCTTGGATCCATCCTCGAGTTTCACGAGTGCGATGGGGGTGTGGCGTGCCGGGTCATGCTCGATATCGATTACTGTACCCCTGACCGTGGTCTCGCTGGTTCCGACGTGACGGAGTGCCGCTTTGTACCTGTGCGATGGCACCCTGTAGGTCGGACCTCCCTTTCCTCTGTTCTGTGTTGTAATCCGGTGTCCCATTTTTCTCACCTACATTATGCCAAGCCGGCTGAGTATCTCTTCGGCAGCTTTCTCGTTGGAAAAGCTGATGGTCGCTTTCTTTTCGCCGTGCATGGTCATGGACGTGGAGATCCGGGTGACTTCCTGCTCGAAGGCCCGCTCGATCTCCCGCTTGATCTGGTTCTTTGTAGCGTTCCTGTCCACGAGAAACTGGAGCTTGTTCTCCTTCTCAAGGACCATCATGGCCTTTTCTGTCACATAGGGATGCTTCAGCACCATCTCACTGACCTCCCAGTTTCATCAGGGCACTCTCGGTGAAGACCGTGAGACGGCCGGGAAGGGTGCCCGGAGCAAGGAGCTCGGTATTCAGCTGGTCAAAGGTTACCACGTCCACACCGGCAAGGTTCTGTGCTGCCTTCAGGGGTTTTTCTGCGGTGACGATGAGCAGGCTCTTGCGCTGCTTGTAGCGCCGGCCCCGCATCTTTCCGCGCCCGGCACGAACCTTCCTGCTCTGCTTGGAGCGATCCACATCCGGGAAGACACCGGCCGCTGTCAGGGCCGAGATAACCTCCGCAGTCTTCCCGAGGTCCTCAAAACCATCCTCGAATACGACCGGGACCGGTCCCGAGAAGAGGTGGCCCCGTGCCCGGACGAGATCTTCCGATGCGCTTGCGGCCAGTGCAGACCTGAACGCCTTCTGCTTCTCTTTCTTGTTGATCCTCAGCAGGAGAACTTTCTGGACGACAGGAGGGTGGGCCTCACGTCCGCCCTTGGCCTGCGGCACCTTCGCTGCCCGTGACCCGGACCTGATACGGGGGACGTGCGAGGCCCCGCGACCGCTGCCCCAGCCCACTGCGGAGGATTCGATGCCCGCGTAGGGGTAGGTTCCGTGCGGCTGCCTCCGGGTGCTCTGCAGAGCGAGAACAGCCTTTTTGATGAGGTCAGGGCGGTATTCTTCTGAAAACACTTCGGGAAGATCGATGTCCCGAGCCACCGTGCCATCAAGTGATATAATCTGTGCTTTCATCGTTTCTCACCCCTGCTTGCTCTGGACACTCACGAACTCGATCGCGGGCTGCCTGACCATATGCTCTCCCTGCCTGGTCGCGGGACGAATCCTGACCAGTCTCTTTGCCGGTCCGGGAATGGAGCCTTTCACCAGCACGTACGGGTTGCGGAGCACCCCATAGTGGAGGAACCCTCCTGACGGGGTAATCTCTGCCCCGTTGTCACCGATCCTGAGAATCCTTTT
>Ga0209269_1000799_pt1 | contig 22488 bp, 29 predicted proteins | sample MTBAKMMethaMetaG_FD_187455 | JGI IMG/M metagenome (GOLD analysis project Ga0209269, IMG submission 187455) | Enrichment culture microbial communities from Arthur Kill intertidal strait, New Jersey, USA, that are MTBE-degrading - MTBE-AKM (Arthur... | ecosystem: Environmental > Aquatic > Marine >... | reverse complement strand
GGGCGGGGATGGGCAAGCACGCCAGCCCTGACCATCAGGATTTTTTCATCGCCAGATGCACCGCTCCTCCCGTTTCCTCATGTCAGGGGCAATCGCATGCGGGAGTCCGGGGGTGCAACCCCCGGCGAGGGGATGGTGATGTGTGCGTGTACGGGTAATCGAGCTGCCTCTGCCGGGGGGCCTGCTACCCCCCGGTCCCCCTGCCGATTGCGATTGGGGCGGGGACGGGCACACCACGCCGGCACACTCATCCATCATTGTTCATCGACAGATGCTCCGCCCAGCCCGTCCCCGCAGATCCAGGGACAATCCTCGCGCGGGGGTCCGGGGGTGCAACCCCCGGGCAGAGGCGAACTTCGACATTCGTTCTATCGTCTCTTCGCACATGAAGCGTGCGAGTTCCAGAAAATCGAGCAGCCTCCTCCCGGGGGGGCTGGCCGCCCCCCGACCGCCCCGCACATGCGATTGGGGCAGGGACGGGCACACCACGCCGGCACACTCATCCATCATTGTTCATCGACAGATGCTCCGCCCAGCCCGTCCCCGCAGATCCAGGGACAATCCTCGCGCGGGGGTCCGGGGGTGCAACCCCCGGGCAGAGGCGACCTTCGCTATTCGTTCTATCATCTTTTCGCGTTGAAAACGTGAGAGGTTCGGAAACGCGAGCGGCCGGCCCCCCGACCCCCCCGCACATACGATAGGGACAGGGACGGGAAAGCAACGCCAATCGGACCATCAGGATTTTCTCATCGACAACTGCTCCGCCCTCCCTGTTCCCGCATATCAACGGCAATCATGCACGGGGGTCAGGGGATGCAGGGAAGGCGGTTGATCGAAAACCACTGCGGGGGAACCTCTCGCTGCCATGAAAGTGAGGTGACACGCCACCCACGATCTTGCGTCAGCCTTCGGAGATATCTATACAAAAAAGAAGGATATAATAGTCCGATCAAGTATGGACTCGGCGACAGTGCAGTGCGATGGGGAATGCGCACGGATCGTCGGCATCCTCCGGGCGAACAGGAACATCTCGAAAAAACCTACCATATCAGATCCATCGGCCTCTTCGGATCGTGCCGGCGGGGCGAGGAGCACGAAGGGAGCGATGCGGATATCCTGGTCGAGTTCTCCGAGGTGCCGGGATTCTTCGATTTTCTCAGGCTCGAAGGCCACCTGACCGAAATCCTGGGACGAAAGGTAGATCTGGTCGAAAAAAGTGCACTCAAGCCCCGCATTGCTCGCCGTATCGGCAAAGAGATCGTCTCTATATAAAAGCCTCACGCCAGGGAGAACGCATCCTTACCGGCGGCCCAAAGGCCCCGGAGAACACAAACGACCATTCAGGAAAAAAAGATTTACGAGGCCTGCGGGCCGCCGCCGACCGCCTGCTTGATCTGGGCCTGCAACTGCTCGAACTTCGCCTGCAGGGCCTTCGCCTGCTTGTCGAGGGACTTGATGCGCAGGTCCAGGGTCTCGGCCTTCTCGCCGAGGTCGGCGAGCACCTTCTCCTTATCCTTCTGCATCATCACGGTGCCGACATTCACGTAGACGGGTGCGTCGTCGGCGACCTCCTTCAGTTCCTCGACGGCGCGGTTCGTCTCCTTCACTGCCATCTCGTACTGGGCCTTCTGCCCCATCACGGTCTGGAGCTGCTGCTGGATCTGCTGCAGCATCGCAAGCTGCTGCTGCACTCTGGGTGAAACACTACTCATGCCTGATCATCTCCTGGAGTTCATCTGCCACATTGACCAGCCGGAGCCACATGTTCAGCGCCGCCCGCAGGGCATGGACGTCGGCCGCCTGCACCCTGAGCACCAGTGTCTCAGGGCCCAGGAGGGCGACCTCCTCGCGTGAACGGGAGCCCTCGACCTCACCGGCCTCAGGGGCGAGGGCGCGGTAGAGGACGGCGGCGTGCGGCGTCGCAAAGCGAAAGACCGCCTCATGCATCACTGCGCCAGCTCCAGCACGATCTGTTTCTTCTGCTGCCCGTCAAAGACGATGGACGGAGCCCCGGCTTCTGCCGGTTCTGCATCACAATATCTTTTCAGGACCTCATAAACCGATTGGTCGGCGATCCGCAGGGTGCGGTCGATGGGACCCTCCCGAACGGCGATCTGCACCAACCGGACCGGACGATCGAGGGCAACCTCTCCGCCCTCGTCCACCACCACAAACCGGATCGTCCCGTGCTCACGCGTAAAAAGTATGACGGCCTCGTCGGAAAGAGCCGCAAATCCGGTCTTTCCGCGGGCCAGATAGCGGGCGCCGGTGGCAAAGGCGAGGTGCCGCGCAAGCGCCCGCAAATCGTCCGCTGCTTTTCTGGAGGTGGTGACGACGGTCATCGAGCCTTCAGCTCTTTGATCGCAGCGCCCCTTTCCTTAAAGAGGATGCGGTGTCCGCAGTAGGGGCACCTGACATTCTTGTCGATCTCCACCTTCTGCTTGCACCGTGCACACTTGTACGTAGAACTTGCCACGCCGCTTACTCCTGAGACTCAATCGCACGCTCAATGGTCCTGAGTGCGACACGGAGGGAGGGAGTCTGGGGCGCATAGGCGCCGCCTGCAAACTTGAAGTCGCACTTCCGGCACTGCCAGATGCCGGTGCCGACGCGGCGAACGGCCACGTGGTCACAGCGGGGGCAGGTGTGGGCGGCCTTCTCGATCTTCTCCACCTCGAGCACTCTCTTGCGGATGAACCTGCCGTACCTCGGCCCGAACCTTCCCGCACTCCCGGTGACTTTGCCTTTTGCCTTCTGCTGTTTACGCCTCGCCATAATATAATACCCCTAATTATGCTTATCTAGGTTGAACGTCCCGCTTAATATACTTGATCAAGGATCTTTACCTGCCCGTCGCCCTTCGAGAGACGGTTGACCAGGGCGTAGAAATCGCTCTGAATACCTGCAGGAATCCGGCAGACGCAGACCCACGAACCGTCGCCCAGCCACTCCTCACGCTCGATCGTCGCCGCACCCTGCATCTCGCCATAGGCGCGGGGGGCGTGATCGGCCGGGATCTTCACGGCAAGCCGAAGCTCCTCGAACCTGATCGGCAGGATCGGCCTGAGCGCCTTCACCGTCTCCTTCACCAGTTCGTCGACGTGCTTGAAGGGGTCGATGTTCACCCGCGCCTCCTCCATCGCCAGCTCGATCCGCTGCGGCGGGTGCGGGAGTTTGGTCTGCGGGTTGATCGCGTGCCTGGAGATGAAGGTGATCACCTTCCGGCGCTTATCCTCGATCATCCGTCGCCGCTGGTCGGCCGTCAGGTGGATCTCGCCTTTCGCGAGGATCCGGCGTGCGGCCGGCTCGAAATCGGTCGTCCCGAAGACCTTCATGAGGGCCTCCTCAGACGCCCGCTCCCCGTGGGCGAAGTTCTCGAAGACCGAGTCAGCCGCAACGACGTCCTCGATCGCGATCTCCTCGCCCTGCCGCACTTTCATCGCAAGCTCGGGGTCGACCGCGATCTCAAAGCGCTCGCCGTGGCTCTCAAGACGGGCCATCACCGCCCGGTCCAGCGGGATCAAACCCATCACTCCTTTTCGCCTTCAGGCGTCTCGAACTCGACCTTGTCGACGAAAGACTTCACTTCGTCGGCCTCCATCTTGCGGAAGATCGGGTTTTTCATCTCGATGACGCCGATCTCGACGGTCTGGACATCGAATTTCCCTTCGGTCGCCGCGTGCAGGGCACGCAGGCCGAGGTGGATCGCCTCGGGGATCGTCATCTCGTAGCGGTACTCCTCCTCGAAGATCTTCATCACGGCCGGCCGGCCGATGCCGATCCCGGTCGCCTTGTACTCGAGGAGCGTGCCCGACGGATCGGTCTCGAAGAGGCGGGCCTCGCCCTCATAGATGCCTGCGATCAGGAGGGCGGTGCCGTACGGCCGGGCCCCGCCAAACTGCGTGTAGACCTGCATATGGTCGCAGATCTTCTTGGCAAGGCTCTCCACCTCGATCGGCTCGTCGTACGAGACCCGGTTGATCTGGGCCTCGACCCGTGCACGGTCCACAAGGAGGCGGGCGTCACCGACGAGCCCCGATGAGGCGACGCCGATATGCTCGTCGATCTGGTAGATCTTCTCGATCGAAGCGGGTTCAAGAAGGCGCGACGATACGCGCTTGTCGACGAGGAGGATCACCCCTTCGCTGCACTTGATCCCGACGGCGGTCGTCCCCCTCTTCACCGCTTCCCGTGCGTACTCGACCTGGTACAGGCGCCCGTCCGGGCTGAAGACCGTAATCGCCCGGTCATATCCCATCTGATATTGTGGTTGCATTAGATCTCCTCACGTTCACAATCTGTCAAAAAGACTATGCTCTGTTTTTTAATACCTTCTTGTAGTACATCAACCTTATGCCGCCCGTACCGAAAGGAGCGAACCTCCTTTTCACCGTACAGCGCCTCCTGGGGCGGCAGGGCATGGATCCACCCGTCCATTCGCCCTTTGAGCGCGGCGATCGTCCCTGAAACAGCGACGGTCCGCAATGCGACCCGGAGATCGCCCGCGGCGGTGACGGTGGCGCAGGCCACGGAAAGGTCGCCCTCTAACCCCCGCCGGCACCGGAGGATCGCGCACCCCCGGTCCGAGAAGACGACGGCGGGCTGGATTTCGGCCGCGTGGGCATCGCCGAAGAGGGAGGTCACCGCCCCGGAGACCGCGAGGTACAGGGCCTTCTGCTCGATCTCCTGCCAGGGGGGCAGCACCCTGACGAGAAGGTAACGCCTCTTCTGCCGCAGGGCCTTGGGTCTGGGCCTCACTCGACCACCCTGACCGTCTCGGGCCTGTTGAGCAGCCCCTCCACCGAGGAGAGGGCGGCCCCGGCCTCGTCCCCATCCATACCAAAGAGCGAACAGAGCCCGATGGCCTCGCGGACGCTCCGCTGGTCGAGGACCGAGCGGGCATTGCTCGCGATGCAGAGGGGAAAGTCGTAGCGGCGGTGGAGAAAGAGGATGTCGGCATAACAGGCGAGCACCCGCTGCCGATCGCGGCCCCGCAGGGCGACGATCGGGGCGAGATCGATCTCCACCGCAACGCCGCGCTCGCCGGCCGTCCTGGCCGCCACATGGTCGAAGGCGTTCTTCGGCCCCTGATGGACCCCCTTCAAGACGTGCACCCCTCCCAGGGAGACGGCCGAACGGGTGAAACTCTCGTCGCCCGCGCACACCGCCACCAGGGCGGCCTCAGGCGCCCGCCGCACCGCCTTCACCACGTCCTTGAACGTCCGGGCGCCGATCACGACACCCTGCACGGCACGGACGCCAAAAAACTCTCCAGCCCCTCCGGTCGAGACGATCGTCGCAAACCCGAGTTCCCGCGCCTCCAGGGCCATGCGTGGAAGCGAGGTATCGCCGGCAGGATAGGGATGCACACAGGCATCAGCATACGCCATCGGTGCACTCCGGAAAAAATGGGGAGATGGTTACTTTCCGCGGTTCGCGTTCGAGCGGATGCTCGGGCGGGTCTTCTCGGTGCCGATGCCCTTGTGCCGCTGACCGCGACCCTTGCGACCGGCCATCGTCTTGCCGCGCTCGGCCCGGCCGCGCTGGTTGGCGTTGCCGATCCAGGAGAGCTGGGGGTCGCTCATCACCGAAGGGTGGCTGCCGTCGACCAGGATGACCTCGTACCACTTGTGACGGCCGTCCTGACCGACCCAGTAGGAGTTGAGCACTTCCATGTTCGGGTACTTCTTCGAGGCGCGCTCCTCGGCGATCCGCTGGATGCTCTTGCCGGCGGTGATCCGGCGCATGCCCATCCGTGCGGTCCTGCGACCGCGCACGTATCTGGACTTCCTGCGACCGCCGCGGCGGACGCTGGCCCGCACGACGATGACGCCCTGCTTCGCCTTGTAGCCGAGGGTGTGCGCACGGTCGATACGGGTCGGGCGGTCGAGGCGGACAACCGAGCCTTCGCGCCGCCATACCTGCATCCGCTCCCAGAGGAGGGACTTGACCCCGGTTTCAGCCGGGTTTCTCCATGCCTCGCGAACGTAGGCATACATTGACTTTGCCATTGATAATCACCTTCAGGTTCAGCGCTGGTTTCGCGCCACATTCCTTCACGGGACTGATCCCGCAGGTCTGTATTGGTATGTTCCAGAGAGATATTAATCGCTCGGTCAGAGCGCGCCCTTCCGTTTCTCGATCACGCGGATGCCCTCGATGCGGGTGTGCGGGTACTGACCGTCCGCATCCTTCTCAGCCGACTTCACCATGTCCCAGACGGTGAGGAGCGCCGCAGAGACGCCGGTCAGGGCCTCCATCTCGACCCCGGTCTTGCCGTACGAGCGGACGCGGACCACGGCCTCGATGGCGCCCTCGGCCTCGTCGAACTCCACCTCCACCCCGCCCAGGGCGAGGGGATGGCACATCGGGATGATCCTGGGAGTGTCCTTCACCGCGAGGGTGGCGGCGACGCGGGCGGTGGCCAGGACGTTCCCCTTGATCGTCGTCCCGGACCGGATCGCCTCCAGGGTCTCGGGCCGCAGATAAATCCTGCCGGCGGCGACCGCTTCCCTGACGACATCGGGCTTTGCCGAGACATCGACCATGCGGGCGCGGTCGTCGGCGATATGGGTGAACTCAACCATAGAGTACTTCTGGGATATGGGGGAGCATCTCTGTTGCGGTCATCCCGGCGTCCCTTCCTGCCGCCGCCGCCTCGCCGGCGCGGCCGTTCGCGTACGCCGCGGCACACGCCGCATCGAAGGCGGAAAGCCTGCAGAAGAGGGCGGCGGCCACCCCGGCGAGGACGTCGCCGGTGCCGCCGACGGTCATCGCGGGGCAGCCGGTGCGGTTGAACCTGACCCGCTCCCCGTCCGAGACGATGTCGATCGCGCCCTTGAGGAGGACGGCCGCCCCCGCGGGGACAGCGGCGCGCACGGTGCGGGCGCGTTCAGCAAGACCGCCGGCGAGGGAGCGGCCGGTCATCCGGACGAACTCGGCGGCATGAGGGGTGTAGATCGTCGCCGCCCCGGCAGGGAGGGGGATGCGGAGGGCGTCGGCATCGAGGACGAGGCGGGGCGCCACCCGGGCGAGCGCCTCCACCACCGCATGGCTCCGGGTCCCGAGACCGTTGCCGCAGAGGACGACATCGGCCCGTTCGGCCAGGGGAATGAGGACCTCCAGGTGCTCCTCGCCCACGACGGCCCCGGCGAGCGGGACGTGGATCAGGTCGGGGCAGGGGACGTATGCCGGCGAGGCGACCCTGACGAGGTCGGCCCCGGCCCGCAGCGCCGCCATGCCGGCAAGGAACGGCGCACCCTGGTACGGCCCGCCGCCGACGACGAGCACCTCGCCGCCCGCCCCCTTGTGCGCTCCGGGCGATTTCGGCCGCAGGCAGAGGAGGTCGCCCGGCCCGGCAAAGACCTCGGCGGCGAGGGGGATCCCGATCCCGGCCGCCCGCACCCCGGGCGCCTTGGGACGGTGGAAGGCAAGGACGAGGTCGGATCTGGTCCCGGGCGTCGGGACGTCGGCGGCGACGATCCGGGCGGCGCTCGTGTTCGCGAGCCCGATCATCGCGGCGAGGGGTTCCCTGGGCGCGCCATGGACACCGGTGCCGAGCATGGCGTCGACGATGGCGTCGGCCCGCTCGAAGAGGGGGGCGAGCGCCTCCACCCCGGCCGGCACCGCCACCTCGTGGACGGCGACGGCGCAGTGGTGCAGGGCCGCCATCTGGGCGAGGAACTCAGGGGTGGCAGAGCCGCACGCCGGGACGACGACGTCGACCGTCAGGTCCTGGAGGTGGCGGGCGGCGACCAGGCCGTCCCCGCCGTTGTTCCCGCGGCCGCAGAGGACGAGCACCCGTTCGGGGGCGGACTCCCGCACCGCACAGGCGAGGGCGAGACCGGCCGCCTCCATCAGCCGGAGGCCGGAGACGCCGAGGGCGGCGGCGTTCCGGTCCACGGCGCGCATCCGCTCAGGGGAGATGACGCCGGCCTCGCAGAAGGCGGCGAGTTCCACCAGGTCCGGGGAGAGAAGATCCTGCATATCCGCACCTATGCATCAGAGCGATAGATAGTTTTTGACCGATGGGTCGGTTATATCAGATCAGGTGCCGACCTGAAAGGGAATGAGTCTTGAGGGCGACGTCAGGGCGGCGGCCGGGCGCATCTGCGAGGCCGAACGGGTGACGGTCATCTCCCATATCGACGCCGACGGGATCACCAGCCTCTCCATCCTGATGCAGGCGATCACGCGCGCCGGGATCGAGGCGGTGCCGGTCTTCGTGCGGCAGCTCGAGCCCCTGATGATGCACCGCGTCCCGCAGGACGACACCCTCAAGGTCTTCGCCGATCTCGGCGCCGGGCAGCAGAACCTCCTGGAGGCGCACGGGCTGGAGGACGACCGTGTGGTGATCGTCGACCACCATGTCACGCAGGACGTGGAGACCCCGTACCTGCAGGTCAACGCACTGCCGTACGGCCACGCGAAGTTCTCCGCCGCCGGCGCCGCATACCTGGTGGCGCAGGCGATCGACGCCGACAACCGGGACCTTGCAAAGCTCGCCGTGATCGGGAACGTCGGCGACATGATGGCGCGGGAGGACTGCGGGCTCGTCGGGCCGGCGCGGCAGATCGTCGACGACGGGATCGAGTACGGGAACGTCGAGGCGAGAAAGGATCTCAACTGCTACGGCATCTCGACGCGGCCGCTTGCAAACTGCCTCGCCTACAGCGACGACCCCTTTATCGAGGGGATCACGAACAGCCTGCCCGGCACCCGCCGGCTGCTCGCCCGCCTCGGCATCCCCGAACGGACGCGCAAAGGGCAGTGGCGGGTCTGGGAAGACCTTTCAGGGGAGGAGCGGCAGGCGATCGCCTCGGCCCTTGCCGAGCAGGTGGTCGCCCACGGCGGCCGGGCCGACCGGCTCTGCGCCGAGGTCTATCTCTTCCCGGACGAGACCGAGAAGACGGCGCTGCGCAACGCCGCCGAGTATTCGACCCTGCTCAACGCCTGCGGGCGGTGGGCGCGCCCCGAGGTCGGGAGCGCCATCTGCGCCGGCGACCGCGGCGAGGCTGTGCGCGAGGCCGGGCACATGCTCACCCACCACCGGGCGGTGATCAGGGAACTCCTGAACCATATCCTGGAGACCGGGGTGACCGAGCTCGACGCCGTCCAGTACATCCATGTCGGCGATAGGTTCCCCGACACGATCGTCGGCATCGGGGCCGGGATGGCCCTGTCAAGGCTCAACCGGGAAAAACCGATCCTGGTGATGTGCACGCTCCCCGACGATCCCGACCTTACCAAGGTCTCGATGCGGGCGACCGAACGGATGGTCGGCAGCGGCATCGATCTCCAGGAGGCGCTCATCGAGGCCTCAGGCTCCTTCGGCGGCGCGGCAGGCGGCCATGCCGTCGCAGCCGGAGCATATATTCCAAAAACAGCAGAAGAGGAGTTTGTTCAGCGTGTTGACAGGAGCATCAAAAGACAGCGCGGAGCGGCAGGTCAGGGCAATCGCTGACTTCCAGTTCGGCAGGGGAGCGGGCGCAGCCCTCTTCCCGCCGGGCTGCAGGTACGTGCGCTCCAAAACCCGCCGCGTCCGTCAGGTGATGATCGGCGAGGAGCGGATCGTCACCCTGCGGGCCCAGGACGGGCGCTTCACCCTCGGGATCGAGGGCGCCCGCCGCCTTGCGGCTGCGATGCCGGCCCCGGCCTACCGGGTCAGGATCGCAGAGGAAGTCGCAGAGTATATCGCCCAGGGCAAGAACGCCTTTGCAAAGCATATCGCCGCCGCCGACCCCGAGATCAGGCCGGGCGACGAGGTGATCCTGGTCAGGGACGGCGACGAGGTGATCGCCACCGGCGAGGCCGTGCTCTCGGGTGCGGAAATGCTGGCATTTAATTACGGAGTAGCGGTAAATGTTAGAAAAGGAGGAAAGTAAGCGTGTTTCCAGGCGGTAAAATCAACCCGAAAAAGATGAAGCAGATGATGAAGCAGCTCGGCATGGAGATGGAGACGATCGAGGACGTCCGCCGGATCGTCATCGAGACCGGCTCAGGCAATTACGTCTTCGACGGGGCCGAGGTCGTCGCCACCATCATGCAGGGGGTCACCACCTACCAGATCACCGGCGAGGCGCGGTTCGAGCCCGCCGCCATCGAGATCCCTGAAGACGACGTCAGGCTCGTGATGGAGCAGACCGGCGCATCGGCAGACGCCGCACGGGGGGCGCTGAAGGCCACCGGCGGCGACATTGCCGAGGCGATCCTGCGTCTGACCGCTGCATGATCGAGGAGGGAGAGCGTCTGGTCCTCGTCCTCGGGACGAGAGAATATTATGTCCGCGCCGGGGAGGGCACCCTCTCCACCGACCTCGGCATGCTCGACCTCGCCAGCCTCGTCGGCATGGACTACGGCGGTATCATCGCCACCCACCTGGGCAAGGAGTTCGTGGTCCGCCGCCCCCGTGCGACCGACTTTTTTGCGCATGCCTCCAGGACCGGCGCCCCCATGCTCCCGAAGGACATCGGCATGGTCATCGCCTACACCGGCATGAACCGGAACGACGATGTCCTCGACGCCGGCACCGGCAGCGGGATTGCGGCGATCTACTTCGGCGGCATCGCCCGCCGGGTGGTCACCTGCGAGGTCCGCCCGGAGTTTGCGAAGAAGGCCGAGAAGAATATCAGGGACGCCGGGCTCGAGAACGTCGAGGTGCGGGCCTGCGACGTCCTCGAGGCCGACGGGGAGTACGATGTCGTCCACCTCGACCTCGGGGTGCGGGAGGAGCATATCGCCCACGCCTACCGGCTTGTCAGGCCGGGCGGCTACCTCGCCTGCTACACGCCCTTCATCGAGCAGATGTCGGCCGCCTACGACGCGGCCGCAAACCTCTTTTCCGAGGTGCACACCTACGAATGCATGGAGCGGGAGATGACGCGGGGGAGCCGCGGCACCCGCCCTTCGACCCGGGTCGGGCATTCGGGCTATATCACCATCGCAAGGCGGTAAGATGCGTCATATCATCTCAATCAAGGATTTCGAGAAGAGGGATATCGAGGCCCTCCTCGACCGTGCCGAAGCGATCGACGCCGGCACCTACGACCGGCACGCCCTGGACGACCGGATCCTGGGCGTGCTCTTCTTCGAACCGTCCACGCGGACCAGGATGTCCTTTGAGGCGGCGATGGCCCGTCTCGGCGGGACCTCCATCGACATGGGCGGGGTCGAGGCGAGTTCGGTCGTGAAAGGCGAGACCCTTGCAGACACGATCAGGGTGGTGAGCGGCTACGCCGACGCCATCGTGCTCCGTCACCCCAAAGAAGGGGCGGCCAGGCTTGCTGCCGAGTTCTCCTCGGTCCCGGTGCTCAACGCCGGCGACGGCGCCGGGCAGCACCCGTCCCAGACCCTCATCGACCTCTACACGATCAGGCAGGCGATGCCCCTCGACGGGATCGACGTCGGGCTGCTCGGCGACCTCCGCTACGGACGGACCGCCCACTCCCTCGCCTACGCCCTCACCGAGTTCAACGTCACCCTCCACACCCTGGCCCCGCAGAGCCTGGAGATGCCCCCGAACGTGATGGAGGGGCTCAAAGACCGCGGCGTCGAGGTGGTCAGGCACGACGACATCGAGGAGTTCACCGCCAGCCTGGACGTGATGTACGTCACCCGGATCCAGCGCGAGCGCTTCCCTGACACCGCCTCGTACTATGCGGTCGCCTCCAGCTACCGCGTGACCCCCGAACTGCTGGAGCGGGCGCGGGAACAGATGATCGTCCTCCACCCCCTCCCGAGGGTGGACGAGATCGATCCGGGCGTCGACGCCCTCCCGCACGCCCGCTACTTCGAGCAGGCGAGAAACGGGATCCCGATCAGGATGGCCCTCCTGCTGGGGGTGATGGGATGAGCAGCGAGCCGAAATGCCTGCAGATCAGCCCGATCAAGAACGGGACGGTGATCGACCATATCACGGCCGGCGAGGCCTTCAACGTCCTGCGGATCCTCGGGATCACCGGGACGACCGAGGAGCGCCTCTCCGTCGCCACGAATGTGGTGAGCCGCAAGTCTGAGAGAAAAGACATCGTCAAGATCGAGAACCGGGAACTGCGGAAGGAGGAGGTGGACCGGATCGCCCTGATCGCCCCGAACGCCACGATCAACATCATCAGGAACTACCAGGTCTTTGAGAAGAAGGGCGTCGATATCCCGGAGATCCTCCACGGCGTCGTCAGGTGCCCGAACCCGGGCTGCATCACCAATACGAGAGAGCCCATCCAGAGCCGGTTCGAGGTGACGGCAAAGGGGCTCCACTGCCTCTACTGCGACTGGTACCTCACCGAGGACATCGCCGGGCATATTATCTGAATTTTTCCGGTGCGGAATAGGGGACGTGTGGCGTCCCCTCGCATGCCGCTCTCCCGAAAAAAACAACCTGTTCTCAGTGCCTCGCCTTCCCGTATAAAACGTGTAAAGAAAAGTGACAGAAAATTTATGGGTGGTTCTTCCGAAGATCTGCCGGTGAAGTTCGATGAAGTTCAATCGTCTTATCACGCTTCTGGTTGTGTTCTCTCTCATCGTGCCGATGGTTTCAGCCGGAAATATCGAACAGTGTGGAGTTGCCAGCAATCCTCTGGATTCTGCAACCCGCACGGCGTACATAATCACTCAGGGGGAGACTGATTACCACACTTATTCTGTGTCTCCCGGCACCTCAACGCTCTCCGTCGACCTGAACTGGTTTACCGACGATTACTCCCTGACCCTGAGCATATATAGGCCGGACGGAAGCAGATATGGATATTATCACGACCTCGACGACGGCGGATATGCGGACGGGAGAATCACCCTCAGGATCAATAACCCTGCGTCAGGATCCTGGACATGTGCCGTGTACGGCGAAGACGTGACCGGAACCCAGCCGTACGTGATCGACATGGGCTAAAACAAATCAACATTTTTTTCTGTCATCGGAGGCATCAAAACACATGGTCTCAGGGTCATCGAGGGCAGGGATCATTCTGGCCCTACTCTGTCTCATACCGGCGGTGTCTGCCGTGTCAGCCACACCTCTGGTCTATGGAGACGCTCCCGGGCAGATGCTCTCAGATCCGACTCCGCTGAACGTCTGGAACGTTCCCCTGAAGATCGTTGCGCTGGAGATTCTGTCCATAGCCGCACCGGCGGCGCTTTTCATCCCGATACAACTCCTCTTCTCGCTCTCCGCATGGCTGTACCTCGGCCACAGGAGAGTATCAGACCGGAATGTACTGGACAACCAGGTCAGAAACGTGATATATGTGTGCATACGAGAGAATCCCGGAATCCAGAGGGCCGTTCTCGCCCGGCTCTTGCAGACGAATATCGGCACCGTCAGGTATCACGTAGATGTGCTGTGCAGAACCCGAAAGGTAGTCGCCGGGCAGAACGGGAAGAAGTTGAGATACTATGCCAACGGGGAAACATGCTCAGACCTGGAAAAGAAAGTGGCCGGATATCTCGCCGAAGGTCCGAAGAGTGCGATACTGGATGTCGTTGTGCAGTGCCCGGGGAGCACGAGAAAGGACATCGCATCCAGCCTTGCCATGTCCGGGCCTGATATCACCTGGCACATGAGAACTTTGATCGAGGACGGCATCGTCAGGAGCGAGAGAAGCGGACGAAACGTGCGCTACGATCTCTGCCCTGACGCAAAAGAGTATTTTATCCTGCATGCATCAGGGAAGAGCGGGCTCGGCGCAGGCACATGACAGATCGCACCTTCCGGGTGCGAACAGAGAAGGAGAAAGAGATCGATCCTCTCCGGTCGATGCATAGACGACGTCGTCAGCCATAGCGAGATCGCGCTCGACAAAGGCGATGAGATGGCCGGACCCTTCCCTTTCCGGTAGATCGCCGCCCGGTTCCTTCTGGAGAGTGATCTCGATCGTATTCCAGCAGACGCCTTCAGGGAACGCCACTTCTTTCAGGGGACGGAAAGATCCGCCTGATAACACGCAGATATTTCCGCTGCTCTCATCATATCGTCGTGCACCGTCATGCCTTAGGGTTTGAAGCGTTGCAGTACGTGATCCTAGAGCGGCAAAGTCGATCCTGTCGACTTCGCGGAAGAGAGAGAGGGGGTGCGATCCTCGCAGGAGGTGATCGAAGGGTTGCCGTTTGAAAGACACATTGCCACCCTGAGTGGCGGCCACCTCATAAAAACAGGGTTTTCCATCCTCCTCCCCGGTAAAGTAGAGACGAGCATACTGAACTGTTCCATTTTCGGCGATGCGCTGGTTCAGTTGAACGAGTACTGCCGATTCGTTTGAAACGCCCGTCTCCTGTATAAGTGCGTTCCAGAGATCCACCAGGCCGAACTGGCCCCCAGAAGAGCCAGGAGTGGTGCTGATCTCCCCTCTGGTGATCTCTGGCGCTTCAGGGAGGTAAAAATAATGTGCAAAAAGGAGGCACGCAAGGACGCCGAGGACAACAATCGAGATCTTTTTCATCGTACCTCCGGTGCATGACAGGATGAGATATTCCATCGCTCCGGGCAGGCATCCGGCGCCTCACACTCCTTCCGCAATTCTCCACCACACGACCTGACACTTTCCTGCTCTCTTCTCTTCAAAAGAGGGACCAAACCAGCCATATCCAAAAACACCCCGCCGAAGTGTAAAGAAATATGACAGAAAATATAAAAAATATCACGTTCAGGTCATGGTGTGGATGCAAAAGGAGCGTCTGCACCAATGCGCGGGACCGTCTATCCCTGGTTGACGACCGGAGGACGGAATACCCGCACTGCCCGGAGGCAAAGAGAATGTGTGCTCTTCCTCGTACTTGAAAGTATGCCTCTCCTGCCTCCGGAAAAAAACTGGAGGGAGAACAGATGAAAAGAAGAAATGAAATGCGGGCATTCTCCACACTCTTGGCAATGCTGCTGGTGAGTGTGATGGTGGTGCCGGCGGTGAGTGCAGCTGAGGAAAAGTGTTGGCTCTTTGAAGAAGGAAAACCCTGGTTTGAAAACGCTGATAAAAACAAAGATGTTGCGTTTGATGGAAAAGAACTTGTGAAATGGGTCTCTTCATCCTCGACTCGATCAATGGTCGGATGGCGTGTAAGGACACATATGTGGGATGTTCCATTATTTGGAGAAGAATCAGAGCATTATTCTCAGGCTCGCGACAGCCAGGGATATCCTGTAGATATCGACTACATTAAAGTAAGGGGGAGAGTATGGTATGATGATGACTATCAGGGTTATTACCTCTATTTCGACGACTCTGACACCCATTATAACTCCGCAGATGCCCTTGTGCATTATGAAGATGAACACCAGGGCACAACGGGAACATTTTATGCCCGAGGAGATCACTGGCTTGAAGATGGGGAAGATGATAAGTGGTATCCAGTCACCACCGATACACTTCATTAAATTATCCATTTTTTGGTGGAATAAATGAATGGAAAATTGCTGCCGACGGTTTGTTTTTTTTTTTGCAGTAATCATCTCGATATTCGTTCTCGTTACATACACAAACCAGTATGGCATCAATAATCAGGATACGGGTCAGAAAGATATCGGCACTTTTGACCCGCACAGTCTGGGCGACAGGGTAGGTATTGGCTTATATGCGACCCCGATTCATGATCCAGAATATGGCATGCCGTCGTCGGTATATTTGAATCATAGTGCGCCCCTCGAGTGTCATCTCTTCTTCAGTAATCAGAGGCCCGATCCAGGCAAATTCCTCGTGTTTGTTCTGATGGATTTCCAGCAGGTTCCTTTCAGATTCGAAGAGCAGGATGCCGATATAGTGTTCGATGCATCCGTAGATCCCTATGAAGAAAAATTTTTCAGCATTTGCATTCCGAATCTCACGGCGGGGAGGCATGACGTTGCAATCGTTCTGGCGATGGAGCCATATAACCATTCAATGGATCCATCTTTCCGGCTCAGTACTGATCTCTCATCGGTACGGGGTATGCGATTGAACCTGATCGTGGATAACGATACCCGACAGAAAATACCGTGTGACGATTGCATGAATCAGCCCTTCGAACGATGCGATCCCAACTATCCCCTGAATGACGGATTACTGTTAACGAAAGATGCCTGTTCCAATAAATTATGGTATGCTGAAAACGCAACCCCCGGGGAAACTCTCTCATACTGGATCAATTGTGCGGCCGGAGAAGAGTATCCAAGCAAGTTCGCCATCATCACCTTGATGGATTACCGACAGATCCCCATCAATATCGATACATCGGACTATGCGATCTTTGGAGAACTGGCGGCCGGAGAAAAAATATCCATTCCTGCGGCTGTTCCGGTTCCAAAAGAAAAAGGCGTACACGAATTCGTTGCGGTATGGATTCCCTTACCGTTTGAATATCAGGAAAAACCCTCCAGCAATTACAAGTATTACAACCAGGATAAGGTGCTGGTGTCGAGTGTGCGAGTAGGGCTGAACGTAACCTGATCGTTCGAATCGAATTAAATGCACTACATGCAAAAAACGAATTTACATACCTGAAACACTCCAATCGCGAACACAACCAGAGAAAAACCATGTTTTGGCCCTGTTGAAACCCGCCTGCTGAGTTTGATGTCTCTCTTGTAATCACTGGGAGGGAGCGCGGATCCCCCGCCTTCCCCATACTGCCTGCCGGGGGTTTCACCCCCGGACCCCCCATTGCGATGGGCCCCGGGAAGAGCGAACAGGACATCCGAGGAGGGAGCGTGCCATATCCCCACTTATCCTGAGCGGGGTCCGGGGGCAGCAGTTCCCCGGCTCAAAAGCACGCCAGAATAGGATTTACCATGAAAAACATTTCATGGGGTATGCGTGCGTCCCCTTCCCGGATTCATGTGCGATTCAACAGTGTTCTGGGGGTCATGATGGGAATACACCATCTAAAAAGATGTACAGAAGGATGTGATCAGGTTCGATGAAACTGGATATTACCATAAAAAAAGCGGCACTGGTGTGCATTCTGATATGCGTTGCGATCGTCGGCGTGTACCTCCTCTATGGACTGATTGTCCGCGACGCAACGCCACCCGTGGTAAATGAGACTCCTGAAACACTGTTTCGATGCTTTATCATCGAATATGACCAGAGCCTCGCAAAAGACGCACTGGTATTTCATCTCACAGACGCGGATCTGGAGAACCATCCCGAGTATCGACGGGGCATGGAGGCGGCAAATACCAGTACAACGGAATGGCGCGACGGCAAACGGTACATTTACGAGGTGCAGGATTATTCTGGCGACCTCTGGGCGTACAATCTCTGTCTTGAGAACTATTCCCAGTCTGAGTGTCGGTCCCATTTGAAATTATACGAATACCATGGGAGGTACTTCGAGATTAGGTGTATCCCATGGTATGTGGGGCCTAAATAGGGACAGGACAGATGGAACGAAGATTCATCTCATTCCTCTCTTTTCGAAAGAATATGTGTCCTTTTGCACTGTCTCGTCGAAGGATGGGTGGTGCCCCGCACCAGGTATGATAAGGCACCCTCCGATTCTCTTCTCTTCAAAGGAGGGACCAAACCAGCCATATCCCGAAACCCCCTGACGAAGTGTAAAGAAATATGACAGAGAATATAAAAAAATATCACGTCAAGGTCATGGTGTGGATGCAAAAGAGGCGTCCGCACCAATGCGCGGGACCGTCCATCCCTGGTTGACGACCGGAGGACGGAATACCCGCACTGCCCGGAGGCAAAGAGAATGTGTGCTCTTCCTCGTACTTGAAAGTATGCCTCTCCTGCCTCCGAGGAGAAAGATCGGAGGAAAGCAAATGAAAAACAAATTAAAAAAATGGGGTTATCTCCTGACATGCCTTGTCGCAATAGCAATGATTGCCCAAGGTGTGAGTGCTCAAGGCACGGTAGTAAGCGTGAAAGAAAGTTTTAATGGATCAGACATTGTAATTGGGGAACATATGAATGTTCTCGTTCAGAACGCTACCTCAATATCTGACCTGAAGTCTTCTGGGATCATTGAAGCCGAAGACCTCAAGATCCCCGAAGGCATTGTTCGGTATGATCTTGTGACATTCGATCACGTCGGGTTGAACAAAGAGATACAAAGTATACTTCCTATTCAAATCAATGGAAAGGAGTATACAATCGTTCTAAATCGAATGACGTTCGAAAACCTTGATGATGGAATCGACTCATATGAAGGATCAATACAAGGAATAAAAGGAAGCAACGCTCTTCTTACGACAGGAAAAAATGTTCTCATCGGGAGCATATTGGTTGATAACGAGACATTCTGGATCACGCCTATTGAACCGCGAGAGCGTGCGGAAAAATCGCAGTCTCCTCTGCATATCATCTATAGTTCTAAAGATGTCAAAAAACAAGAAAAACCCGCTATAATAGACTATGGACCTGTTACACCGGAGAACAGAAATTCGACAGACAGGATAGAGCAACACGCCGGGCTGTATATTGAAAGAACTAAAGAGACTAAACAAGTTTATACCGTCAACATAATTGTAGCAACTGATAACCAGTTTTATCAAGACGAAACAAACTGGAAGGCAACGGCACAGGATATCATCGCTACAGCAAATCAGCAATTTGGAAGGGATGATATTCAGGTCTCTCTTTGCGTCATGGCATATGATGATTCGAGACGAAACCAACTATCCAACCATTCAGACATCATATCTGATCCTCTCGGTGCGTTCTTAGACGTATACCCAAATTCAGATCTTGACCTCTGGTCAGCAGATCTTGGGTTATACCTTGGAGGTTATGATCATACCGGTACCGTCCAAGGGGCTGCAATTGGATTTAATAACAACGGAAGACACGCTTGGGCGCAGATGGTTACAGATTGGGATGATGGAGCCTACTGGGGTACAACTCAGGGTCGCAGGTGTGTAAGCATTCACGAAATCGGCCATAACTTTAATGCCGATCATGAAGACACAACTGGGTATAATCAGGCGTATGCTTTCAATTTTGGCCTCTCTCACACAGTGATGTGGAGTTATTACGTTGAATATGTCAATTCCTATGAGTTTTCATCTGATAACTATAATGGAGATGCTACTCACGATAACGCAAGAGCTATTCGTGAAGCAAAGGCATGGGTTGCAGGTTATGTGTAACATCACCCGCACATTTTTTTAGGGAGGACAAAAATGACAGCGCCGTTCTCGTCAATGATGCGCCGGCACAAAAAAGTCATCGTTTTTCTCGCCGTACTGGTGATCCTCCTCTCGATCGCTATCGTCTGCTTTCCCTATTTCATCTCCCTGACGGTCCCGCCGGATCGGCTCCAGGTGTTCGAGGTCACCGAACAGACGGCAGGTGAAGGCATGATCGTCCATCTCGACGATCAGAGCATGCAGGACTACCCGGTGCTCGAAGACGTACTCCTGGGAAGCGAGGAGTACACGCCGGGATCGCCCTATCAAGAAGGGGACCTGCGCCGTGTTGGCGAGGTGGCATACCCGGAAAAGATCACGCAGGCGACCATCGACACATATATCATCGACAATACGACCGGCACGAGGAAATATTTCGAATACGCGGGACGGTATTACCGGATCGGGACCGTCTACCAGGATTGAGTGCCGATTCATCCGGGAACAGAGGGGATAAAATCATGGTTTCATGGCTCTTCGCCGTCGCTGCATTCTATTTCATTCTCCTGCCGGCCGTCTGCGTCGGAGCGCTCGCTCTCCTGACCTACCATGCCGCAACAAAGATCCGCCCGGCGGCGGGAAGGCTTCTTCCGATCGCAACCGGGCTGCTCCTCTCCGTCCTGGCACCGGTCGCCGGCCCGTTCTCTCTCCTGGTTGACGGCGGCGTCATGGCGATGGGCGTGCTGACACCGTTCATATTCGTCGAGAGATATGTCCCTGCCAGGCACCGATATGAGATCCTCTTCCTCGGCTCGGTTCTCGCGGTGCCCGGACGCATGATCTATGGCATTGCGACGATCGCAAACGGCGGTGCCGGGTCGCCTCTCTTCCAGATGCTCACATCCCTGTCTTCATCGGATGCAGGTTTCCTGATCCTGAACTCGGTCGCCCTGTACCTGGAGACGGCGCTCATCTCGGCACTGGTCTTCGGTGTTCTTCTCGCGGCGACAGCCGCGTTCAGGAAACTCAGGAAGAAAGAATAGAGACGGAGATCCAGAAACGCCCTGCCGACATGGAAACGAATAGCACAGTAAATAGAATTGTCGCCACGTTCAGGTCATGGTGTGGGCACAACACTCATGATACCATTCGTGAAGCAAAGGCCATGGGTGAGACCCTGATCTCCCCTTTTGCCGGAGTATTCGATGAAACTTCCAGAAAACAAAAGAACGAGAACTGCCCTCTTCCTCATCCTGATCGCCATCGGTGTCGCCGGCATAGTTCTGGTCATGGACTTTCTTACCATCGGGCCGGGCTATCCTCCCCCCGAGGCCCTGCAAAAATGGTTTATCCCACAACCAGGGTATGAATATGGGGAAAACGGATCGGTCATCGAAAATAAAACGATATATGATGATATCGTCCTTATCGGCGAGATCGAAGAAGGATGTCCGCCGCCGTTTCCGGATCTCTCCCGGTACTGTAGTTCTGCTGCGTATGCCGACACCCGGGCAGGCGACCAGTACCTGGTCGTCAACTGGTACTTCAACACTACCGCCGCCCTCCCACAGGCGGAAAAGGAACTCTGCCAGTATCTTCAGGCGTCGGGGAACCTCTCCTCGGCCGAACTGACCCTCCCCGCAGAGTCGGAACCGTCGCAGGACGATCCGGGATCTCGTCCCCTCTCCGTTCCTGCAACGAAATTCGAGAGCGACCGGTCATCCGGGTACTGTGTCGTCGTGGAAAAACCGCTCACTTCAGAGCACGACGACTACTTCATCGTCTACTTTGGAGTGGTCGGGCCGGCCGCCCTCCCGGCTCACACGGCCGTCCTGGAGGGTCTGATGCTCAGGAGTTACCCGTTTCACGGCGCAAGGCCGCTCACACCCTGCTCATGAAGAAAAAATATCAGCCGATCCTTTTTAGCCGCCATTTTTCAGAAACACCCTGCCAAAGCGTAAAGGAATATGCCAGAAAATATAATTGTCGCCACGTTCAGGTCATGATACAGATGTAGCGCTCATGATGGACATTCGGTTCTACATAGATAAAATCCCCGAAGAGAAATAAGATCGGGCAAAAGAGATTCTGAAAAGGAGTTTTGAAGAAATAAAGACTCTTTAGACCAGGAGACAAAAACATGGAACAAACGGAAACGACACCACCAGAGACCATCACGCTCACACCCATCGGGATCGTCAGGAACGACCTCGCAACACCGCTGCTCGTCGCCGACGGCGACGGCCTGAAACAGAACACCGGACCCGGCGCCGCACTGAAAAAATTTCAGGACGCAGAGGACGCGCGCTCCCTGATCGTCATCAGGGAAGACCTCTCCGATCTCCTCGACGGCATCGAAGACTACTCCCACATCGTGGTGCTCTACTGGGGGCACGGGATCACCGAAGAGGCCCGGTCCTTAAGACGCGTTCACCCGGTCGGCCGCACCGATTATCCATTGAAAGGCATCTTCTCCACCTGCAGCCCGGCCCGCCCGAACCCGATCCTGATGACCGTGGTCAGGCTGTGGGAGAGGGACGGCACCACATTGACCGTCTCCGGCCTGGACGCGATCGACAGAAGCCCGGTCCTGGACCTCAAGCCGTACTTCGGGGAGTTCTACCCGCGGGACGGTGTTTCTGTCCCGGAGTGGATGGAGCGGATCATGGGAGAGTTCAGGGGGGTGTGAGGCCGGGGGCTCTTACCCCTTGGGCCGCCGCGTGTGATTGGCCCTGGAAGTGAGATGACGGGCCGAGCGGTGTAGTCCTCAATGAAAAATTCTGGATGGTCGTGCCGGGGCGCTTTTATGGGTTCCTGCCCTCAATCGCACCGGCGGGGGGTGTGTCGGGGGGCAGCCAGCCCCCCGGCTGGTGTCTGCTCCAGCATTCAGGAACCCTCACACTCTCAGCGCCTGGATGTAGAAATAGATCTGGTGGGTGGAGCGGACACCGCCCGGGGGTTGCACCTCCAGACCCCCGCGTGCGATTGCCCTGGAAATGCGGGGGACGGGCCGGGCAGCCTGGTTCTCAATGAAAAATTCCGGGTGGTCGTGCCGGTGTGATTTTGCCGGTTCCTGCTCCTCACACACTCCGCGCATGAAGGCGCAGGCGAGCACCTCTCTCACCCGATCAGGTGCCCGGCCTCGTCGATCTCGCCCCTGATGATCCGCGTCGAGGAGATCCACCGTCCGTCCTCGGCGAGCACGCAGGCGATCTGGTAGATCTCCACCATCTTTTTTCCCTTCGCCCGGCGGAGCCTGTTGATCTCCAGGGCGACCGGCAGGGTCTCCTCCGAGACGACCAGGATATCGAAGTCCGCTTCGAGCGCCGAGCCGTAACGGTCGTTCAGCTCCTCGATCTCCCAGGCGGCGCCGGGGGGAAGGCTCCTCACATACCGCTCCAGCGCCGCCCGCCTCTGCTCGTACGACATCACCGGGTGGCTCTTCC
>Ga0209269_1000797_pt1 | contig 22518 bp, 19 predicted proteins | sample MTBAKMMethaMetaG_FD_187455 | JGI IMG/M metagenome (GOLD analysis project Ga0209269, IMG submission 187455) | Enrichment culture microbial communities from Arthur Kill intertidal strait, New Jersey, USA, that are MTBE-degrading - MTBE-AKM (Arthur... | ecosystem: Environmental > Aquatic > Marine >... | reverse complement strand
CAAAGGTTGATGGTTTTTGTATTATAAAAACAGGTTCACAGTTACTGGTATTCTGGTTGTTCGCGGGAAACATTCCAAACGGAAAGGATGATCGCTTGTCATTGGATACGGAACTGGGATTTCGTCTAAACCAGAAGCGCACAGAACTGGGACTCTCGATCCGTGAGCTGGCCCGCCGGGCTGATCTTTCGGCATCTTTCATCAGCCAGGTGGAGCATGGAAAAGCAAACGTCTCTGTGGAAACGTTACGGAAAGTGTCCGAATGTCTGGGTGTATCGATCCTTTATTTCTTGCCCGGCGAATCAAATTCCAAACCGGCGATAAGCACCTATTCCCCTTACGAACAAGTTAATCCTGATGAAGCAACTAATTATTCCCCGGTGGTCCGCGCTGATTGTCGCGCCCGGCTGACATTGCCTGCCTCCGGTGTTTCGTATGAATTACTGAATCGAGATTTAGGGCGAAAAATGGAAGCCGTGCTGGGCAGGCTGTCGCCAGGTATGGGAAATATCGCCCGCCGTTTGCGCCAACCCACCGAGGAATTCATCTTTGTGTTGGACGGTGCATTACTGGTAGGGTTGGAGAGCGGCGATTATGTATTAAACAGTGGTGACGCCATCAGTTTCGGAGGAGAACAACTGATAAAACTGGCTTGCGCGTCTGAAACCCAAGAAGTTTGCTGGATTTCAGTAATCACCCCTCCGGTATTTTAACTTTTTTTGAGGTGTATTTTGTTTAACAAACCCATCGATTGGCAGTCATTTGTTGGCGCGTTGAATTACAAGGAAATGTTAGGGGTCGATGAGGATTTCATCCGCCAATGGCAAGGATTCGCCCGCGAGCAGGATGGAGTTCGATTCCAGGTGGTCACCAAAACTGGTCGCAGCCTGGAAGTCCTTTTAACCATGGTTACGGCGGAAATTTTTCGGGTGCGCATGAACCCGGATGGCATCCGTGACTGCACCAGTGACATGCTGGTAAAGTTTCCAATGAAAGCTGAGCCTTTCGAGGTGATCGAAGAAGACGACCGACTGACTATTCGCACCAGCGCATTGCGGATTGTCGTGCGCCGGCAGCCCTGGCAAATCAGCGCGTATGCCCTGGAGCAGGGTGATGGCGCATTACCCTTCTTTAGTCAACGGGTGAATGACCGCAAATATGGCCCCGGATACGAAGTAGCGCCGATTGGGTATTACCAGCAAGAAGGACAGCCCACCAATGTGCATGAGGCGGTGGCGGTGCAGCCCGGCGAATCTTTTTATGGGCTGGGTGAAAAATTTACTCCTATGAATAAATGGGGGCAAGAGCACTACTCGTGGGCGATCGACTGTGGAAATGTGAGCAGTTATCGCTCTTATAAAAACATCCCCTTTATGATGAGCACCGCTGGCTATGGCATCTTTGTCCATAGTTCTTTCCCAATGGTGTTCCGCATGGGATCGGTATCTTCCATTACCTATTCATTTCATATTCTGGATAATCAACTGGATTATTTCATCATTTACGGACCGACCTTCAAGCAAATCATGTCCCGTTATACTGATCTGACCGGGAAAACGCCGGTGCCGCCCAAATGGTCTTTTGGCTTTTGGATTTCGCGGGCAGGTTACCGGTCACGGGTGGAAGTGGAAGAGATCATTCGGGTAATGCGTGAGCGTGGGTTCCCCTGTGATGTGATCAGCCTGGACCCGTGGTGGATGGGTGAAGAGCCCTGGTCGCATTACCAATGGGATGAAACCCATTTTCCCAACCCACGCGAGATGCTGGCAAATCTGCGCGTACAGGGCGTGCGTACCTGTTTGTGGATCACTCCCTATATCCCTAAAGGGCTGCCGATTTACGAAGAAGCCAGGGCGCAGGGTTTCTTGATGATGGATGAACAAGGTGAAGTCAGCCGCGTACTGGAGGCGTTCACCGGCGCGGATCTGGGCGCGATCGATGTGACCCATCCGGAAGCGGTGGCCTGGTTCCAGGAGCAATTGCAGAAATTGATCGATGATGGTGTGGCGGTTTTCAAAACGGACTTTGGCGAGCAGGCCCCGATAGATGCAGTATGCGCCGATGGGCGAACCGGGATGGAACTGCACAATATTTACCCGTTGCTGTATCAAGGCGCGGTGTTTGAATTGACCAAACGCAATTTTGGGCGCGGTCTGGTTTGGGGGCGGGCGGCGTACGCGGGCTCGCAGCGCTACCCGGTACAATGGGGCGGCGATTGTTATTCCAGCCTGGATCAGATTTCAGCGCAGATGCGCGGATTGTTGAGTTACGGCATGTCGGGTGTGCCGTTCTGCAGCCACGATGTGGGCGGCTTTGACTACACCCCGGAAGCCTTTGATGCCGATGATTTTGTGGATAACGTCGATTTATCTGCTGAAGAGATTGAAAGCCGAAAATCCGAGCGGTTTGCGATGGATCCGGAAGTGTACACACGCTGGATGCAATTTGGTTGCTTCTCTTCGCATGTGCGCGCGCATGGAAAGACTCACCGTGAGCCATGGACTTATGGTGAACGGGCTGAAGAAATTTGTAAGTTTTATCTCAACCTGCGCTACCGTTTAATGCCCTATATCTATTCACAGGCAGTCCGCTGCACCCAAACCAGCTTGCCGATGGTACGGCCATTGGTACTGGAATACCAGGATGACCCGGCAACGGAACAGATCGATTTACAGTATCTGTTTGGAGAGAGTTTTTTGGTGGCGCCGGTAGTATCGCGAGCCAAACAGCGCAAGGTGTACCTTCCTGCGGGCCAATGGGTGGATTTTTGGACCAAAGAAGTGGTTGCCGGTGGCCGCTGGATTTTGGCGGACGCGCCGTTAGAGAAATTGCCCCTGTGGGTGAAAGCTGGCGCGATCATTCCCATGGGCCCGGAGATGGATTACATCAATCAAAAGCCGATGGATCCGTTGATGGTGTGCCTGTATGCGCCGCAAGACAGCGGCGAGCTGGTGATCTATGATGAAGACCAGCCAGAAATTCGGGTGGCTTATACCCGCCAGGCGGGCAAGTTGACGCTGACCATGAGCGCAGCGCCTGGTCAGGTGGAAGTTCAGCTATTGGGAGTTGGAGCGCAATCGGCGATTTGTAACGGCAGGCAGCTGACCTTACAGCCTATCGACGGTGGGAATTCACTGAATGTGGATGGCAGCGCCGGATTCTCTTTAGAAATTGAGTTGAAGGACTAATGGTTATGGATTTTGACCTGGTCATTCGCGGGGGTACCCTGATCAGCGCCTGGGATAAACAGGCGGCGGATTTAGGTATCCTTGGAGATAAAATCGCCGCGATTGGGCAGGGCTTGCATGGAAAGCAGGAACTGGATGCCACGGGAATGTATGTGCTGCCCGGAGGGGTAGATCCGCATGTGCATCTGGAGATGCCTTCCGGGGTAACCACTTCCAGCGATGACTTTGAAAGCGGGACGCGGGCGGCGGTGATGGGTGGAACCACCACCATTATGGATTTTGTCGAGCCGGAAGCCAATGAAAGCTTGATGGAAGCGTTTGAAAAGCGCAAAGCCGCCGCGCAAGGGAAAGCGGTAATCGATTACGGGTTTCACATGACGTTGACCTCCACGCGAGAAGATATCCTGGCGCAAATTCCTCAAATCATCGCGGCCGGTATGCCTTCCTTCAAAATGTACACCACTTATGCAGGGATGCGCCTCAATGATGAAGACATGCTGATTGCGATGCAGCAGGTAGCCAGCCAGGGTGGATTGGTGTTGGTGCATTGTGAAAATGACGCGATTGTGCGAAACGCAACCGAATTCCAGAAAGAGGCTGGGCATCTTTCTCCCAGCGCGCACCCGCTTGCACGTCCCGCGGCGGCAGAAATTGAAGCCGTTACGCGCGTTTTAGCCCTGGCAGAATGCGGGGGTGTGCCTGTGTATATTGTGCACATCTCCACCGAGGGTGCAGTAGACGCGCTGCGCAATGCCTTTGGACGCGGTCTAAAAGCCTGGGGAGAAACCTGCCCGCAGTACCTGCTACTGACTGAAGAAAATTATCGAGGGGATGGGTTTGAGGGTGCCAAATTTGTTTGCTCTCCCCCTTTAAGAACCCAAAAAGACTTGCGCAAACTTTGGTGGGCAATCGATGACAACGTTGTCCATTCGATTGGCACCGATCATTGCCCGTTTAATTTTGTTGGGCAAAAAGATCTGGGACGAGAAGATTTCACCCGCATCCCCGGCGGGTTGCCCGGAATAGAAGCCCGCCTGGGGTTAATGTATACCTTTGGCGTGCGAGCGGGGAAGATGGGGTTGAGTCAATGGGTGAACACCTGTTGCACAAATCCGGCAAAGATCATGGGGCTCTACCCGCGGAAAGGTACTTTAATGCCGGGTGCTGATGCGGATGTAGTGGTGTTTGATCCGAAAAAGAAAGTGAAATTATCGGTCGATTTCTTACATGAACGGGTTGACTATACCCCTTATGAGGGCCGGCAATTAACCGGCTGGCCTAAATGGGTGTTTTCTCGGGGCGAGCGCGTTGTGAATGAGGGTGAATTCTCCGGAGAAACCGGGCGAGGGATATATCTCTCACGCAGCATAAGCCCTTGAGGCTTCTATTGTTATCCAATGTTCTTATTGGTTGCTTTTTTTGATTCATTTATCCTTATCGGAAACCACCCGAAAAACAGGTTTGGAAGGAGGTGCGACGGATCAAGCGAATAACCAGTGTCACCAGATGAGTTGAAATTGCTTTTTTGTAACCTGACTAGAAACAAATAAGGGAGAGTGGTATGAAGAGGAATACTCTAGTGATCTTTAGCCTGATTCTGGCTGTTAGTATGTTGATGGCAGCTTGCCAACCCACCGTGGAAACCGTGGTCGTTGAGCAAACCAAGGAAGTTGTCGTCACCCAGGTAGTTGAAAAAGAAGTCGAAGTGGAAAAAGAAGTTGGCCCGATCGTGATGTGGGCGTCTTACGACCTGACTGACACGACCAATCCGCCTTCAGTTACTTTGGCACAGGCCATCGAGACCTTCACCGCGACCACAGGAATCGAAGTGCAATACGAACAGGTCCCGTGGGATCAGTTGGCCAAAAAATTAGCCTTGCAGGCGCAGGCTGGCGGCGAAATGCCCGATATTGTGGAAGCCAGCAGCCAGCACATTCCATCGTTGGTATCGGCCGGCGCGCTGATGGATATCGCTGATTTGGTGAAAGACACTCCGTGGGTAAATCAATTGAACCAGAGTGAGACCCAGTCTTGCGTGGTAGACGGCGCGCGCTATTGCGTGGCGGCGGATGTTCGCGGTGGCGCGTGGTACTTCAATACCGCCAGCTTCCCCGAAGGTGTCCCCGCGACCGCGGATGAGTGGCTGACCGAGGGTGAACGCTTGAAAGGCGAAGGCACCTACCTTTCCACCTTCTATGCTGGCAAGGAATACGGTTCGGTGGAATTGACCTGGGCTCCGTGGATTTATTCCAATGGCGGCAGCATCTTCGATGAAGAGGGTAAACCCGACTGGGCATCCGACGCGACCGTGGAAGTGGTAGAATGGGCGCGCCAATTGCTGAGCAATGGCTACATCCCCGAGACCTGCTTCACGGGCGACTTCACTGCCGGTGAAACCCCCTGGGTAGACGGTTCGGCTGCCTCCGTTCGCGGTGGTTCCTGGTCGTTCCTGTTCATTCCAGGATTGCAGGATAAAATTAACGCAGGTGAAACCGTATTGGGTGTTTCTCCGGCATTCAGCACCGGCAAGAGCTATGTCTTCCTGGTGGGTGAAGGTTGGGGCATTCCTGAGGGCGCTGCCAATCCTGAAGGCGCTGTTTCATTCTTGAACTTCTTCATGAACCCGCAAATGTTGGCGCAGTGGGCCAGCCAGCACTATGGTATCCCCACCATCGAAAGCGCTTTCGCGGCGTCGGCGTTTGATAATGATTTCTATCGCGCCACCTTCAAGAATCTGTCCGAGAATGGTATCTTCATTGAAGCCAGCCCCTACTATGTAGAAAGCCTGACCACCCTGGCAATCACCATGCAGGAACTGATGCTCGATCCGGCTTTGGACCCAATGCAGAAACTGCAAGAAGCACAGGACGAGATTATTAACAAATACTGGTAAAAAACCAGTAGATATTCGTAAGGGTTGGGGAGGGGGCTTCGCCTCCCCAACCCATCCTATCGGCACCCTTTCCGATCTGGAGGTCGTTGATGAAGCGAAAAAACAATGGGTACGCTTATTTGCTGGTGGCTCCGGCCTTGTTCCTGGTTGTGATGGTGATGGCCTATCCAACCTTATACTCGCTGTACCTGGGCTTTACCCGAACCCGGCGCGGTGAGACCACATTCATTGGCCTTAAGAATTACCAGGCTATTTTCTCAAGCAATGATTTTTTTGAGAGTTTGCAATTAACTTTAATTTTTGTTCTTCTCTATGTTGCATTGACCGTGGCTTTTGCTTTCATTCTGGCTTTGATTTTTAACCGCGGAATGAAAGGCTCAGCAATATACATGACCATCATCTTTTTACCCTGGGTGCTTTCTGAAATCACCTCGGGCGTGGTCTGGCGCTGGATGTTCTACCGCGATTATGGAATTCTGCAGAATCTGATCGCGCCGCTATTCAATGACGCCACAGTGATCACCACGCCCGCGGGGGCAATGGGAGTGGTAATTGCCGCCTCGGTGTGGCGATCGACGGCTTTTGCAATGCTGCTCATTCTGGCAGGCTTGCAAACTGTACCCAAAGAAATTTATGAGGCCGCTTCAATCGATGGCGCAACGGGCTGGCAATCTTTCTGGCAACTAACCTGGCCTTTGGTCCTGCCCACCACGATGGTGACGATCGTCTTTCTGACCATTCAGGCGGTCAACAACGTAGGCATGTTTATGTCAATCACCAACGGCGGACCCGGACGAGCGACAGAAGTGTTGAGCCTGCATATGTATCGTGAAGCGATCGAGTTTTTCAACTTTGGATACGGCGCGGCACTGTCGGTCATTCTTTTCCTGATCAACTTAATCCTGGCATTTATTTATATCCGCTCGCTGCAACGCGAAAGCGCGCTGGCGGCTGCCTAAGGAGGTGAAGAAATGAAATCATCCAGTACGGCCAAGCTCAGTCAGATTTTGACCCAAATTTTGATGGTGACGATTTCCATTGTCTTCATCTTCCCGGTTTTCTATTCCATCATGACCTCTTTTCGCGTGCCGGGGTATGGGCTGACAGCAGAGATCATCCCCAGCGAGTTTTATTTTGGTAACTACGAGCGTCTGTTTAACTTTGGGCGTTTTCCACGCTATATCCTGAATTCGGTGATTAACGCGTTGGGCGGCACAATCGTCACCACCCTTCTGGCAGCATTCGCGGCTTACGCCTTCGCCCGGCTCAAGTTTGCAGGCAGCAAGATTCTGGAAGGCTTTGTTATTTTCATGATGATGCTGCCCGGTTTAACCAACATCATCCCTTTGTTTAAAATCGCCAGCGATTTGAAGTTGTTGAACACCTATACTTTGATGATCCTGGTATTTGGTGCGTATGGCATTCCGCTGGGCATCTGGATTATGAAAGGTTTCTTCCTATCGATCCCTGAAGTGCTGGAAGAAGCCGCGGCGATTGATGGCGCGTCTCCTTTGCAAATTTTTACTCGCATTGTGATCCCAATCTCCGCGCCGGGTTTGATCGCGACATTCTTGATTAATTTCGTTTACAACTGGAACAATTTCTTCACCCCGCTGATTTTAACCACCAAAACGGAAATGAAGATGGCTACCGTGGGCCTGTTCGATTTTCAGCACGCTTTGGAAGGCAACCAGGACGAACTGCTGGCAGCAGCCTGTGTGGTGATTATGGTTCCAGCCATTCTTTTGTTCATTCTGACGCGGAATTATTTTATGCGTGGCATGGTGGAAGGCGCGGTGAAGGGATAGTTTCGAATTCCTACACCGGATTTCCAGATGAACCTCGCGGCCTCGATTACCTCGCTATCCAACCGCCCATCTTTGGCGTAGAACTCAGAGAGGAAAAAATGCAATCCACGTATTCCAAAGAATTTCTCCAATTCCTTTACCGGCAAATGAAGCTGGTGCGCGAATTTGAACTTCGCGCGATCGAAGAACGGCGCAATGGGTTGATCCCCGGCTTTATTCATTCTTGTGTGGGCCAGGAAGCCACTGCGGTGGGCGCCTGTGCGGCCCTCAAGGTGGAAGATGTGATCACCAGCACGCACCGTGGACATGGACATTTACTGGCCAAGGGGGGCGATCCGCGCTACATGATGGCGGAATTAGCCGCCCGTTCCAGTGGATACTGCCTGGGTCGGGGTGGATCGCTGCATATTTCTGATTTTGATTTGGGTATTCTGGGCGCGAATGGCATTGTCGGGGGTGGTTTCCCCGCCGCGACCGGTGCGGCGCTGGCTTTTTCCATGCGCAAGGAAGAGCGGGTATCGCTGAGTTTCTTCGGGGATGGGGCAACCAATCAAGGCACTTTCCATGAATCCCTGAATCTGGCCGGTCTATGGAAGCTGCCGGTGATTTTCTTCTGCGAGAACAATCTTTATGGCGAGGGCACACACCTCAACCGGCATGTCCCGATTCAAGATCTGGCCAAACGAGCCGAAAGCTATGGCTTCCCTGGGGTTGTGGTGGATGGCATGGATGTGGTAGCCGTCTATGAAGTTGTCAAAGAAGCCCGCCAACGCGCCATTGCGGGTGGTGGACCTACTTTAATCGAAGGCAAAACTTATCGCTATCGCGGGCATTATGAAGGGGATCCGCAGGTCTACCGCCTGCCAGGTGAAATGGAAAATTGGTTAAAGCGCGATCCGATTCCCGCCTTCCATAAAGACTTACTGGAATCGAAACTGTTTACCCCTGAAGAACTGGACGCGGTTGATCAAAGCGTTCAGGCGCAGCTGGACGAAGCGGTTGAATTTGCCGCCAGCGCACCCATCCCGCAGCCGGGAGAAGCATTGCAGGGTGTTTATGCTGAGACGCACAACGGATTGGTCTTTTAGCTCAACCTCAATGGATTGAGAATTTACACAGGTGGATGAAATGACACGTGAGATATCTTTTTCAGAAGCAATTCGTGAGGCGATGAGCCAGGAAATGCGTAAAGACCCCTCGGTCTTCCTGATGGGAGAAGATGTTGGCCCGTTTGGTGGTGTTTGGGGTGTTTCGTATGGCATGTTCGAAGAATTCGGCGAGGAGCGCGTCCGCGATACCCCCATTTCCGAGTCGGTGATTGTTGGCGCCGGGTTGGGTGCCGCGATGATGGGCATGCGCCCGATTGTGGAAATTATGTTTGGCGATTTTTTGATGTGCGCCGGTGATCAGATTGTTAATCAGGCTGCCAAAGCGCGCTTTATGAGCGGTGGAAAAGCCAAAGTGCCGCTCATCATCCGGGTGACCAGCGGCGCGCCTGGTTCTGCCGCGGCGCAGCATTCACAAAGCCCGGAAGCCTGGTTCATGAACGTGCCAGGGATCAAAATTGTGGTGCCAGCTACCGCGGCAGACGCAAAAGGCTTGCTCAGAACCGCAATTCGCGGGGAAGATCCGGTATTGTTTTTTGAACATAAGATGCTTTATGGCGAAAGCGGCGCGGTACCCGAATCGGAAGATTTTATGGTTCCCTTCGGCCAGGCTAATGTGATTCGCGAGGGCAGTGACGTAACCGTTGTGGCGGTAGGAATTATGGTCAAGAAAGCCCTGGAAGCGGCCGCGCGCCTGGAAAAAGAAGGCATCCAGGTCGAGGTGATTGATCCGCGCACCCTGGTGCCCCTGGATAAAGATACCATCATCCGCTCGGTACAGAAAACCAGCCGGGTGGTTGTGGCGCATGAAGCCCACACCCGCTCTGGTCCGGGCGCTGAGATCGCGGCGATGATTGCCGAAGAAGCGGTGGAATACCTGGACGGCCCGGTGATGCGAGTGGGCGCCAAGAATGTTCCTTTGCCCTACAGCCCGGTGCTGGAAGATTTTGTGCTGCCCGGGGTGGAGGATGTTGAAAAAGCGGTCCGTGCCAGTTTAGGCCGGTAAACGATTAATCGAATAATTCAAACTGGTTCACGAGAGGAAAAAATGGTTGAATTTACTGGCTATATGGATTTCTGGTTTACCGACCGGCCGATGCTTGAACGGGTGGAAGCTTTTTCGAAAATGGGCATTAAACGCCTGGATATCTGGTGCTGGCGCAGTGTGGATTGGGACGCGTTGACTGCGGAGTGTAAGCGTCACGGCTCAATCATTAACTCTACTTTTGACGAGGCAATGGGTTCGCTGGCAGACCCCGGTGACAATGAACTGACTTACCGCTCCTGGGCAGAATCGCTGGAGATGGCTGAACGCTACGGTTGGGAGCATCTGTTTATCTTTTCCAATCAAATTGACATTATTAATGGCAAAGAGTGGACGCGCCGCCTGTCGCGGAATGTGACAGAAGCAGAGCAATACGCTAATTTGTTAAACCAAACCGAAAAGATTATGAAGTTGGTAGAACAGACCAAAGTCGAGGTGTGGGTGGAAGGTCTGAACGAATTTCATATTCAGGGTGGGGTATTGGTGCATGATCATGACCTGGCAGCCGATTGGATCCGGCGCGTTGATCACCCCCAATTCCGGCTGGCATTTGATTGTTATCACCAGCAGCGGACTGCGGGGAATCTCATGGATGGGCTGGAAAAATATTGGGGATTGTATCCCACTTTCCATATTGGAGATTGCCCCACCCGCCAGGAACCGGGCACCGGTGAGATCAATTTCCCCAACCTGGTGAAACGCCTGTATGAATTTGGGTTTGATGGATTGGTAGGAATGGAATTTCGTCCATCCCAAAGCGAAGCAGACGCCTTTGGAAAAGTCAAACGCCTTTTTGGTATTGAATAAGGGTAGAGGAGGTAACCGCAATGCCCCGATTGACCTCGAAAAATGGCGAAATTGAATTTGGCCCAGGCAAGCCGACCTTGCTGGTCAATGATCAGTTGCGGGTGATGGACCAATCCCCAGAAGTGCTCTCGGAACTGCGCGAAGGAAAAATCGATAAATTATTGGAACTGGCGCGCATGGGCGCGGACATCGGTACCGATGTAGTGGATGTGCTGGTTACCCACGCCGACTTGGATGAAGTTGAATTGCTGCCGCGGGTGGCGTTGGCAGTGCATGAAGAGATTGGCTGCCCAATTTCACTGGATACGCGTGATCCACTGGCTTTGGAAGCAGCTTTGAAGGCCATGCAGCCATATAAAGTGATGGTCAATTCGGTGACTGCCGAACCGGAAGAATATGAAAAATTATTGCCAGTGTGCGCCAAATACGGCGCGGTAGTGGTAGGTATGCCGATTGGAAAAATTCACGGCCTACCCAAAACAGTGGCAGGCCGCATCGCCGAAACCGAAGTGATTCTTCAAGCTGCCAGGCGCTACGGGATTCCACGCGAGGATTTGGTGATTGATGCGATTTGTCTGGCGACCTCGGCGGAAGCTGACTCTATGCAAGTGACGCTGGAAACCCTGCGCGCTCTGGAACAGGATTTAGGCCTGACGACCATTTTGGGGATTGGAAACGCCGGACATGGCATGCCCACCCAATTGTATATTGATCTGGCTTATCTGGTCGCAGCAGTGCCGTGGGGATTGCATGCCGCGCTGGTCAATCCTTTGACGCCGGGTTTGGTAGAGACGGTGCGCGCGGTGGATTTCTTGACCAATCGAGACCCTTACGGCAAACGGTATATTCGCCGCTATCGGGAACAGCGCAAACGCGCTGAGCAACAAACCAACTGTTAATCCGGGATATGAGGTGAATGGAATGGCGGACAGAAATGTGTACACGGTGGTGATGCCAAAATTGGGTTTGATTATGACTGAGGCGGTGCTAACCCGTTGGTTTGTGGAAGATGGGCAGTGGATTGAAAAAGGTCAACCGCTATTCTCTTTTGAAAGTGAAAAGTCAGAAATAGAAATTGAATCCCCGGCAAGCGGGTACGCGCGCTTATTGGTTGCGGCTGGGACAAACGTAAAAGTCAACATCCCGGTCGCGGAGATTGGAAAGGAAGCTGGATCAACCGCACAAGCAGCCGAAAATACAGTGGAGCAAAACGAGCAACCTGTTGCTGACACCCATCAGGCTCTGCAGGAGATTCAAACCCCATCTTCGATTGCCGGGTTGCGCGCCACACCCAAAGCGCGCAAATTGGCTCGGATACAAAACCTGGATTTGCGAGGTCTGGCTGGCAGCGGTCCGCGTGGAATGCTGGTAGCAGCAGATGTGCTGCATGCGCTGAAACAAGCGGGACCGGTCAAAGCCACCCCGCTGGCGCGCAATATTGCCCGCGCGGAAGGGATTGATTTACGAGAAATCAACGGCAGCGGGCCGGCGGGCCGGATTACCCGTCAGGACGTCCGGCAAGCGTTGGACAGTGTGGAAAGTGCTGTGGAAGCCGATGGAGTTGCCAGCCCGCTGAGCGGTCTGCGGGCGGTGATCGCTCAGCGGCTGACCGCCGGCTGGAATGAACGCCCGCAGGTCACCCTGGTAACGGAAGTGGACGCGACAAATCTGGTCGCGGCCCGCGAACAGCTCAACGCGGAATTGGGCAGAAAAGTGTCTTATAACGCCTTTTTTGTGCTTGCGGCTGCCAAAGCGCTGGGAGAATATCCCGCGCTGAACGCGCAGCTCACCGATCAGGGCCTGGTGCAGCCGGAGTATATTCATATTGGCATTGCCGTGGATACCGAGCGCGGGTTGCTGGTACCTGTGTTGAAACAGGCTGACTGCCTTAACCTGGTGCAGGCCAGTGATCAACTTAATGATCTGGCCAGGCGCGCGCTGGCAGGAAAATGCGGGCTGGAGGAACTGACTGGCGGTACCTTCTCCATCACCAATTTGGGCGCGTTTGGCATTGATGCCTTCACCCCCATCATCAACCCGCCAGAGGCTGCCATTCTAGGCATCGGGCGGATCGCCCCCCGCCCATTTGTAATTGACCGGCAGCTCACGGTGCGCGATACCGTCACGCTCAGTTTGAGCTTTGATCATCGTTTGGTGGACGGCGCGCCAGCCGCGCGCTTCTTACAGCGCATCGCGCAGTTAATTGAGCGCCCCCTGATTCTGGCAGCCAGGGAATTGCAATAAGCGCGTTTCAAAAAATGAAAACCATTTAGCAGAAATGTTTTGACCGGCAGCCGTGAAGTTTCATCCAGTACGGCTGCCGTCTTAACCACACAGGAATGGAAGGACAAAAGATATGGAAATCAAAGATTCTGTGGTTATGATTACCGGAGCGGCGTTACGGGTTGGCCATACAATTGCCTTGCATCTGGCGCAGCGCGGCGCGCATATTGCGTTTTCTTATTATCAGGACAACGAGCCCTGGCAAGAGGCCAAAGCCGAAATCGAAGCCTGCGGGGTAAATGTCATTGCGCGCCAGCTGGAAGTGCGTTCCGCACAGCAGATAGACGCGTTTGTAAAGGATGTCATCGCGGAATTCGGGCACATCGATGTATTGATCAATAACGCGGCGGTCTGGTTGAAGAATGATTTCTTGAATATCAGCGAGCAGGAATGGGATTTGGCGCTGGACATCAACCTGAAGGGCCCGTTTTTAACTTCGAGTAAAGTGGCCCCGTATATGTTGGTGCAGGGCAACGGCGTAATTATCAATATCACTGATCTTTCCGCCTTCCAGGTCTGGCCTGGATACGCCCATCACGCGGCCAGCAAGGCTGGTCTGGTGGCGTTGACCAAAGCCATGGCCGTGGAGCTGGCTCCCTGCGTACGCGTGAATGCCATCGCGCCCGGTACGGTATTGCTGCCGGAAGACGCGCCGCCCGCCAAGAAACAATGGGCGGTGGACCGTTCATGCCTGAAGCGGGTAGGTTCGCCGGAAGATGTGGCCCGGATGGTTTCTTTCCTGGTGGAGAGTGATTTCACCACCGGCGCGGTGTATTTTGTGGATGGCGGGCGCTCACTGGTGTGATCACGCGGAAATTGAAAGGGATGACATGGCGGGCAGATCGATTCTATTGTGCGATGGCGCGGTTTTGACTGAGCAAGGCTGGTTAAACCCTGGCTATGTGGTATTGAACGAAGGCAAGATTGCTGAAGTTGGCAAGGGGGACGCGCCGCAGGCCTGGTTGGACGATTGTGAGGTACAGCGAATCCCCGGTCAGGCTGTGCTGCCCGGATTTATTAATGGTCATACACACTTCAGCCAGACGTTCATGCGCGGATTAGCCGGCGGCCGGCCCTTGTTGCCCTGGCTAAAGCAGTTAATTTGGCCGTTGCAAGGGGTGATTTCGGCGGAGGAAATGAAACTGGCTTCGCTACTGGGGCTGGTGGAAAATCTGCGCGGGGGGGTAACCGAAGTGGTGGATCATCATAAAGTGGCAAGCACCCCGGCGCATACCACTGCGGTGATTGACGCGGCGCAGTCGCTAGGCATGCGGTTAAAACTGGCGCGCTCATGGAGTGACCTGGGCACCAACGCCGAGACGCGCGAATCGATCCTCTCCGATTTAGAGCGCCTTTTCGCGGAGCATAATGGGGATCAGCGCGTGCAGATCGCCAGCGGACCGCTGGCGCTGTGGCGCTGCAGTGAGGGGTTACTGCAAGAAACGCATGAACTGGCCAAAGCGCAGGCTTCCTTCACCCATTTCCATGTTGCTGAAACGCAGGATGAAGTCCGCATGTCGCTGGAAGCCAACGGACTGCGCCCGGTGGAATGGCTGGCAAAAATCGGCGTTTTGGATGAGCAGACGCAGGTGGTCCATGCTGTATGGGTGGAGGCTGGGGAAATCGATTTGTTGGCCAATCGCGGAGCGCTGGTGGTGAGCTGCCCGGTTTCTAACGCGGTGATGGGTTCTGGAGCGGCCCCCCTTAAGTCGATGCTGGAGAAAGGCGTGCGCCTGTGTCTGGGTACAGATGGGCCGGCTTCCAATGACACTCAGGACATGCTGGAAACGGTCAAGGCGGCGCTGAATATCGCCCGCACCGTCAATTTAGATCCGACGCTATTGCCTCCCGCTCAGGCTCTCTCGCTGGCAACTGGAGGGCGCTGTTTGAAAGCGGGCGCGGAAGCAGATGTGATCACCATCAACCTGAATCACGTGCGGGCTATGCCGGTGCAGGACTTTGATTCGGCGGTGGTGATGTGCAGTCATGGCAGCGATGTGCGCAATGTGTTTGTCGCTGGTGAGCCGTTATTAATCGACGGGGTGGTTCAGGGATTGGATGAAGCGGCCTTGCTGTCGGAATGTGCCAAGGCCATACAATCCATGCGCCGGAGGGCGGGATTGGCATGAATTTGGATCTGGCGTTTAACTCCAGGAAGTGGGAAAGCATTGAACAAAATTGGTCGGCCTGGTGGCAGGGTGAGTTGAACCGGCCGATGGTCTTGATTGAAGGCTGCGCCAACCCGCGCAAGCCGTTTCTCAACTTTCCGGATCTAGCCACCCGATTTAGCCTTGATACGCCCATCGAAGTTGTTTTAGCAGATTATGCCAGCTGGCTGAAGAACACGCGCTGGTATGGGGACGCATATCCTAAATTTTTTCCTTATTTTGGTCCGGGTTTGATGGCGGCGTTTTTAGGCGCGGACCTGACCGTGGAGGGAAAAACGGTGTGGATAGAGCAACAACACAAAACACCCGTTGCGCAAAGCCATTTCGAATTCGGGCAAGACAATGCCTGGTGGCGAAGGGTGGAGCAGTTTACCTCAGCGCTGGCGGAGCATTGGGGTGACCAGATTTGTGTGGGCTACACCGATCTGGGCGGAAACCTGGATATTCTGGCTTCTCTGCTGGGTTCACAAGAGCTGATTTTCGCGTTGAGCGATGAGCCAGCCGAAGTCCTGCGGCTGGTGCGTGAAATTAGCGAAATCTGGCAGCTATATTTTCAGCGGCTGGAGGAATTAATCTCGCGGGGATCACGCGGGCGCGCGCCCTGGGCAGCCATCTGGGCGCCGGGTCCATGCTACATGCTGCAAAGTGACTTTTCTTATATGATATCCCCGCGCATGTTTAAGAAATTTGTACTGCCCGATTTGGAATATCAGGCGGACCGGGTGCAGTACGCGTTTTATCATCTGGATGGCAAAGGACAGTTACCCCATTTGCCCATGTTATTGGGCATGGAAAAACTGCGCGGCATTCAGTGGATTCCGGGCGATGGGCAGCCTGCCGTGGAAGAGTGGCTGGCTGTGCTCAAGCAAATCCGTGACGCGGGTAAGCTGTGCCAGGTGTATGTTTCCGCGAAGGGCGCGTTGCAGATCGCGCGTGAGCTGGGCGGGAAGGGTTTCGCTTTTTATATTGAAGAGCCAATGCAAGCGGAAGACGCGGAAGGCTTCCTCAATGAAATTGGCTGTGATTCTTAATTTTTGAAGCAAGGAGAGGATTGTATGAATTCACGTGAGCGCGTCAGGCGCGCAATTGCTCGCGAACCGGTTGACCGGATTCCCATTTTTGATTCATTTTGGACCGAAACAGAAAAGGACTTTCGGCAACACGGTATTCCAGAAGATGTGTCGCTAGGACAATTTTTTGATTTTGATATCGAATTATTCTGGTTTGAGCAGTCTTTTTTACTGGAACGCAAAGTATTTGAAGAGACGGATGAATACCGCATCGAATCGGATGATTGGGGTACGGTAAATCGTGTTTTTAAGGAGCAACAAACCACCCCGGGGTTAATCGAATTTGGCGTGAAGGACCGAGCCAGTTGGGAAACAGAGTTTAAACCCTTACAGGTGATGACCCCCGAACGGCTGGAACTGGATCGTTTGCGCAAACACTACACCGGGATTCGAAAGCGGGAAAAATATGCGGTTCTGTCCATGTTGGGGCCTTTTGAATGCACCTGGCACCGTATTGGCCCAGAAAAGCAGTTGGTCATGCTGGTTGAAGACCCGGATTGGCTGATGGATATGTATGCCACGGATGTGCAATTGATCAAAGACGGTTGGAAAGCGCTGTGGGAAGCGGGTGTGCAACCAGACGCGCTCTGGTTGTTTGAAGATATCGCTTATCGCTCCGGGATGCTGTTTTCTCCCCGCCACTACAAGAAAGTGCTGCAGCCATTTCATGCGCAATTGACCGAGTTCATCCACAGTTATGGCTGCCAGGTGATCTATCATAGTGATGGCGACCTGGCAAAAGCGCTTCCGCTATTGGTGGAAGCGGGCATTGACTGCCTGCAGCCAATGGAAGTCAAAGCGGGCATGGACGTGCGTAAATTAAAAGAAGAATATGGTGACAAGCTGGCTTTTATGGGCAATATTGACGCGCGCCTGTTCCAGGAAAATGACCTGGCTGGATTGGAAGCGGAATTACGCGCAAAACTGCCCGTGGCGATGAATAGTTCCGGGTATATCTATCATTCCGATCATTCCATCCCACCCGGAGCACGATTGGAGACTTACCAGTTCTGTATGGATCTGGTAAAAGAGTTGGGCAATTATGATTAATCAATTCATTAATGGAATCCCGTGCCAATGCCGGGAATTGATTCAAGTATATCAATAATCCTCTTTGCTTCGTTCACACCTTCCGCAAAGGTTGTGGCCGGTTAATCTCTTCAGGAGGTTGACCGGTCTTTTAATCTACCTGAAACAAGGGATATTTGCTACCCGACTTGACAAAGAAAAACGTCGATTGAATAATAGAGCTAGCAATATAAATTAACTTGGGAGGGAATGACATGGCAAAATGGGAATGTACCAATTGCGGATATATCTATGATCCTGCGCTAGGCGATCCAGATAGTGGTATTGCACCGGGGACGCCTTTTGAGGATATCCCCGAAGATTGGATATGCCCTGATTGTGGGGTGGGAAAAGATATGTTTGTAAAGTTGGATGAGTAGGATTTCTATGCGTTACGTGATCGTAGGCGGAGGAGTGGCGGGAGCAACGGCTGCGCAGGCTATCCGGCGATTAGATGCGGATGGAGAAGTGCATTGTTTCGCAGCTGAAGCATATCCTTACTATTTTCGTCCACGCCTTTGGGAACTGATTGCCGGAAAAGCGAAAGAGGAGGATGTCTTCTTTCGTCCGGTAGAATGGTACGCCCGTCAGGGTATTCAATTACACCTGGCTCACAAAGTAACTCAATTATGGCCGGACCTGCATGAGTTTGAAATTGAGGGGGAAACTCGGGAACGTTACGATCGGCTGCTTTTGGCGACGGGCGGGAGGCCTTTCGTTCCGCCATTTTCGGGAAGTGATTTGCCGCGAGTGACCACTTTGCGTACCCTGGATGATGCGCACAATCTGATCGAAATATCCAAAAAAGCGGAACGGTTTGTGGTGATCGGTGGTGGGCTGCTGGGGTTGGAAACGGCTTTTTCATTATTGCAGCGCGGCGTACAGGTTACGGTAGCGGAAGTGTTCCCACGCTTGCTGCCGCGCCAATTGGATCAGCCGGGCGCGCAACTGCTTCAAGCAACCCTGGAGAAAATGGGTTTCAATTTTATGCTGGGCGCGGAAACGCAGGAGATCACGCTCTCGGGAGATATTTTAAACATTCAAATGCGGGATGGGCGAATATTGGAGGGTGAGGCGGTGTTGGTCTCGGCGGGTATTCGTTCTAATGTAGACCTGGCCAGGCAAGCCGGCTTAACCGTGAACCGGGGTGTGGTGGTAGACAACCATTTGCAGACCAGCGCAAAGGACATCTACGCGGCTGGAGACGCGGCGGAGTATGAGAGCACGGTTTACGGGATCATCCCGGCCGCCTCTGAACAGGCCAACGCGGCGGCAGCGAATATGGTCAACCCGGGAAGTGTGGAGTATAGCGGCACCCTTGCAAATACCCGGCTGAAAGTGGTTGGGGTTCAATTGGCTTCTTTGGGAGAGGCAGTGGTGGAGGATCCCCAATGTGATATCTTGCGATTAATAAACGAAGAAACCGGAAAATACACGCGCCTGACGCTGCGAGATGGCCGGGTAATCGGCGCGATTCTGCTGGGGGATACTTCGCCCTTTTTACCGATCAAACGGCTGATCGATCGCGGCGTCGATGTGACTAAGGTCCGCGGGGAACTGCTCAAGGAAGATTTTGACCTGAAAGAATTTTCCCAATCATAATCATTTTGGAGGAAGACATGGAAATGCAGGTAAGAATGCCGGCTTTTGGCCCAAAAACTGAAAAAGCTACCCTCACAGCCTGGTTGGTTAAAGAAGGGCAAGCAGTGCGGGCTGGCGAATCGATCGCGGAGGTGGAGGCGGATAAAAACGCGCATACGATCTCCGCGCCATTGGATGGCGTCGTCGCGGAAATTCGCGAGGAGGATGTTCCAGTTGAATTGGCGGTCGGAACGGTCCTTTGCGTAATCCGGATGGGTGCGTGATTAGAAAAGGTGAAGTAGCCCCATACCACCGAAAGCAAAAATGATGCTTCCAAAGGCGGTAGTCACCAGCGTGGTCCACAGGTAGCGCCAGGGAGAGACCTTGTACATGCCAGCCATCAGGCTGACTGCTTTGGAACCAAAACCGGGGATAAACCGACCGAATATCAGTAATAATGGCGATTGAACAGGGAGCTTTCCCAAACCCCAGGGGAGGCTCTCTTTTTTGTGTTTAAAACTGGCCAGGTCGCTGACCTTGGTGCCCATGTAGTATTCCACATACGCGGCAATGGTATTCCCCGCTGTCGCAGCAATGGTGGCAGCCAGGGGGCCGAAGAGCGCGCTATTCAAGATGGTAACCGGTTCCGATGGGATGAAGGTGACGCCGAGAATACCATAAATTGGAATGGAGATCATCCAACCGGCTGGCCCGAAATGTTTGATAAATGCTTTCACCTGCGCCCAATCATCCTTGATATACACAGCGATGGCGGTAAACAAGGCGATGGTGAGGATAATTGTAATGATTGTGCGGACGCGGCTGCTATCCGATAGTTTTTTGGGGTAATTCATTGTGTTTTTCTCAATCATCATACACACCTAGACAAGAAATCATAACACAAAATATGACCAGCATGAATGAAATTTTGTTTCAGGCGAGAGGATATGGTTTTTAATTTTGAGCAGATTCCGCGGAATAAGGTGGATTGTGAGAGGTTAATGGCAAAGGAAAGGACATCAGCGGGTTGAAAAAATGTTTCCACTTTCAACCCGCTCGATGATTATTGATCGAAGTTATTTCTTTTTATACGGCTTCGCGGATGAAGGGCGAGGCTCGCGGCGCGGGGTTTTTGCAATCCGGCGGCCAGGTTTTTCGGGTTGTTCATTACCGACCACGATGCTTTTTTGTTTTAATTTCCCCGCCAATGTTTTTTCGACGTAAAGCTTCTCGCCGGTGAAAGGATCCATCTCGGTGTAGTACATTAATGCCGAATAAGTAGAAGGAGTGGGGGTGAAGATTTGCACCTGTTCGGGTTGCAGGCGCAGCTCCTGGGTGGCAAATTCGTGGACGGCATGCATATCTCGTTCGCTGCAACCAGGGTGGGCGGCAATGAAATAGTACGTAAGGTATTGTTCCTTGCCGGCTTTTTTTGAGGCGCGGTCAAAACGCTGCTTAAACTCGCGCAGGCTGGAAATCCCCGGCTTGCCCATTCTTTTTAATACCTTATGGCTGACGTGCTCTGGAGCGACTTTTAATTGGCCGGAGACATGGTGACCGGTTAACTCGGTGATGTAGGCGTCCCGATGTTCGGTGTCACTGAGCAGCACATCATACCGCAACCCGGAAGCGACAAACACTTTTTTGATGCCAGGGAGGGATCTCAGCCGTTTAAGTAGTTCGACTTGCGGTTGGTGATTGGGCTTCAGCGCGGAACAAACCTCAGGGTATAGGCAGCGCTTATCTGGGCAGGCGCCCAAGGTTTGTTTTCGCTGACATTCAAACCCGTACATATTGGCGGTGGGGCCGCCCGCATCGAGGATGTAGCCTTTAAAATCCGGGTGCTGGGTCAGCGCTTTGGCTTCACTCACGATCGAATCCATACTGCGCCAGCGCACCGTGCGGCCTTCGTGGACGGCAATCGCGCAGAAATTGCATTCACCGTAACAACCGCGGTGCGTGGAAAGAGAAAAGCGGATGGTATCTAACGCGCGAACCTGGCCTTGGGCTTCATAGTATGGATGTTGGGCGCGCTCGTAATCCAGGGAGTAGATATTATCGAGCTCTTTTTGGGTCAGGAAAGGAGAAGGTGGGTTTTGAATGAGCCAACGCGTGCCATGCAGCTGACACAGCCCGCGCGCGCTGATCGGATCATTGTTGCGGTAGAAAGCATGGAACATCTCGGTGAAGGCGGTTTTATCTGCGCTTACCTCTTCCAGTGAGGGTAATTGGAGGTAGTCTGCCGGCGGCTGACTGCTGGGATAACAAATACCGCGGATATCGTGGGGGCTATTCCCTGAGCGCAATGCTTGCGCCAGTGCGATCACAGCCGCTTCTCCCATTCCATAGACCAGAAAATCGGCTTTGGCATCCAACAAGACTGAGCCACGAATGCGGTCGGTCCAGTAATCGTAGTGGGCGATGCGCCGCAAGCTGGCCTCAATGCCCCCCAGGACGATGGGCACGGTTTGCTTGAAATAGCGGCGAATCAGGTTGGAGTAGACAATCGTGGCGCGATCTGGGCGGCGGTCATTCTTTCCGCCCGGTGTGTAATCATCGCTTCTGCGTTTCTTTAATGTAGCGGTATGGTTGGCCAGCATGGAATCGATGCTGCCAGCGGTGACTCCCCAAAACAGGGTTGGTTCACCCAGGCGGATGATATCGTCCGGCTGGTCAAGCCGCGGCTGGGCAATCAATCCGACCCGAAAACCGGCTTGAATCAGCACTTTTCCAATTACAGCCGCGCCAATAAAAGGACTGTCAATATAACTGTCGCCGGTGATCAGGATTACATCCAGCTTCTTCCAGCCCAGTTGTTTCATTTCTTGCAAGGTAGTGGGAATAAACAATTTAACTCCAGGAATCTTTCCAATATTGACTGATTATATCAAATAAGCCAGGATGGACCGGAAATTGCTTGTGCACCAGATTAACAGTTCACTAAATTGAACAGTAACCCGGAATAATGTGCATTTATAATTAATACGTAAAGTAATGCTTGACATTTATGAAAAATCCCTCTAGAATTTAACTGTATTTGATGGCAAAATAAAACAAGACTTTACATTTGATTTCATCCAATTCCGCAATCCCTTTTTGGAGGATTTGTATGAGCATTACCGGCAACCGTTTTGAAAGTGAATATGATCCTGAAAAAAGAAAACACATGCGCGCGATGAACGGGAAAGTGTTGCGTGTGGATCTCTCCTGCGGAAAAATCTGGATGGATGAACCTGGTGAAGAATTTTACCGGCGGTATTTCGGCGGTAGGGGCGTGGTATTGCATTATTTATTAAATGAGATGCCCGCCAACGCGGACCCGCTTGGGGCGGAGAATTTGCTGGTGTTTGCTCCGGGAATCTTAACTGGTACTACATTGCCCGGCGCTGGCCGGCACGGCACTGGCGCGAAATCTCCTTTGACTGGCGCGCTGGCCTCATGTGAATCGGGCGGCTGGTGGGGCGCGGAGCTTAAAAAGGCAGGCTTTGATGCCCTGGTGAT
>Ga0209269_1000794_pt1 | contig 22618 bp, 28 predicted proteins | sample MTBAKMMethaMetaG_FD_187455 | JGI IMG/M metagenome (GOLD analysis project Ga0209269, IMG submission 187455) | Enrichment culture microbial communities from Arthur Kill intertidal strait, New Jersey, USA, that are MTBE-degrading - MTBE-AKM (Arthur... | ecosystem: Environmental > Aquatic > Marine >... | reverse complement strand
TCGCCCTCTACTGCCGGGCGCCGGATTTCGATATCTCGAAAACCCAGTACCAGGTCGAGCATATCTCGGGAAGGGGAGGGACGGAATACACGGCGCCCTCCTGTGCCGCGATGAGGACCTATGGGATATGCGTTCACAGCGACAGCCTGTGCGAAAAAATCAACCACCCCCTGAACTACTATCGCATCAGGAAAAAGAAGGGAAAGAAAACGGAAGCCGCCGAATCTACCGGAACTTCTCAATCGTGAAGTATCCTGCCACGCTCACCACGATGACGAAGCCGACAATTGCGGAAAGATAGCCAATCCCCGGGCTCAGCACCAGGGGGAGCGCCAGGAGAAGGACGAGAAAAGCCACAAAAGATACTGCGGCGGCGGCCACATCCTTGATCCGCGGATCTGTACCCTGGGTTCTGGTCTTCATGGCTATAGCTGTACCCTGTCCTCCCTTATTGGTTTCGAGAGCAAACCCACGGTGTGGCCCTCGTCTGATGGAAGCAGAAGGGGATTTATGCGCCCGGGGCGAATAAGGGGATGACATGACCACAGAAGAACGGGACGACGTGCTGCGTACACTCCAGTCAGCCGTCGAACAGATCACCCGGACCATGCATCCGTCCCTCATTCCCGAAGTCGGGACAAATATCGTCTATGCGGTCCGGGATGCACGGGCCTCCGGAGACGTTGCAGCGGTTGAGGGGAGGATTGTCAGGGCGGGAGGACGGCCCACTCCGGTCGGCACGGTGTCCTTCGGGGCAAGCGACCACGTGGCCCGGATTGTACTCACGGTGATGAAATTCGATCCCGACATCCGGAGTGCCGCAAATATCAGGTATTCTCCGGAAATCATCGCCCTCATCGAGGATCTCTTTCTGGAGATCTGTTCATTTGACCGGGGGCAGGAACCCCCGGGCACGAAAACCATGGACTGGGGCGTGGCCTTCTGCTGTAAATCGGGGGTTCCTGATGTGATATTTGACAAAGGTGCGGTGGGAAAAGAGCCCATGGTGCGGATACTCGGTGAAGATCCCCTGCAGGTTGCAATCACCATCGGATTGATCAGCAGCAGAATAGCGCAGGGAGAGTCGGACTGATACCAGGGGCGATGCACACGGCAACGACATAAATTTATTAAGCCTGTGGAATGCACTATTTAAGAACAAACCGGAGAAGAATACATGGGTATCAAACCGTCATACATCAAATCCCTCGGGTTGGAGCTGATCTCGGGATACGGGAACAGGTTCTCCCATAATTTCGATGAGAATAAGCAGATTGTTGCTGAAGTGACCACCATTGAGAGCAAGCGCGTGCGGAACCGCGTGGCCGGATACATCACAAGAAAAATAAATACAGGAAGACACTAGATTACCCTCTTGTATGTTCGAGGGAGTTCTTCCTGCAATTGTCACTCCTTTTAAGAGAAATCTTGCAATGGACCTTGACCTTGAAGGTCTTGCGTCCAATATCGAGTTTCTTATTGAGAACGGAGTGCACGGTATCGTCCCGTGCGGGTCCACCGGCGAGTCGGCAACGCTCAGCTTTGAAGAGCATGAGCAGGTGATTGCGGCAGCAATTGAGGCGGTGAACGGCCGGGTGCCGGTCATTGCCGGGACCGGTTCCAACAATACTGCCGAAGCAGTCCAGTTCACCAAGGCGGCCCGGGATCTCGGCGCTGACGGGGTGCTGGTCATCAGCCCGTACTACAACAAGCCCAACCGGTCAGGCCTGATCAAACACTACACGATCCTTGCCGACCTGGACATCCCGGTCATTATGTATAATGTTCCGGGAAGAACCGGTCAGAACCTGACCCCGGACCTCGTCATCGAGCTCGCCCGGCACCCGGGAATCGTGGGCATCAAAGAGGCTTCGGGGGATATTGGACAGGTATCGAGAATTATCGAGGGAACCCTGGATGAGGAATTTGAGGTCATCTCCGGTGACGATAACCTCACCTTCCCCATTCTTGCACTCGGCGGAAGCGGGGTCATCTCCGTTGCCGCAAACGTAGAGCCGGGAAGGATGGCGGCCATGTTCGAAGCCTTCTGCGAGGGTGACTTTGAGACCGCGCTCGACTTCCACTACGAGCTTGCACCACTCTTCAGGTCGATGTTCATCGATACCAATCCCATCCCCGTAAAGAAAGCAGTCGAGCTGCGGGGCATGGCGGCAGGCCCGGTCAGGCTGCCGCTCGATGAGCTCGATGAGGTAAAGACTGAACAGCTCCGGGAGGTCCTCGCCTGCTATGATTAAGGTCGTGGTCTCTGGTGCTCTTGGCAGGATGGGATCAACGGTCGGCCGGCTGGTGAATGAGGCCGCGGATATGGAACTGGTCGGCGGGCTCGATCTCCGGGGAGGGTCATTCTACGGTGTAGAGGTTGCGGAGTCGGCCCGGATCGGTCCGTTCCTTGCGGAGAAGAAACCGGACGTCCTGATCGACTTTACCGCTCCTGCGGCCACCGTTGCAACGGTCAGGGCTGCGGCCACGGCTGGTACAGCACTGGTGATCGGCACCACGGGATTCACCCCTGAGCAGCGTGCCGAGATTGCAACGGTGATCGAAGGAACAGTTCCGGCGGTCATTTCGAGTAATTTTTCTATCGGGGTAAACATCTTCTGGCAACTGCTGCGTGAAGCCGCACGGCTGCTTCCCGGATATGATGTCGAGGTGATCGAAGCCCATCACCGGTATAAGAAGGACGCCCCCAGCGGAACGGCAAAGACCATCCTCCAGATTCTTGATGAGGAACTGGGGGCGCGGGAGAAGCTGTACGGCCGGGAGGGCATGAGGGAGCGGGGCACCGAAATCGGGGTCCATGTGATCCGGGGCGGGGATATCGTGGGGGATCATGCGGTGCTGTTCTCAGGCAATTTCGAGACCATCCAGCTCTCCCACCGGGCGTATGACCGGGCGGTTTTCGCGCACGGAGCCCTCAAAGCCGCCTCATGGGTTGTCGGGAAACAACCGGGCATCCACGGTATGGACGAGGTGCTCAGGCTCGCGAAATTCCCGGCAACATGACCATATAGAAACATATTTCTTTTTCTGTCAAAAACCGGTAAGGGAGATTATGACAGCGATTGTTGACAAGGATAAATGTACGGGTTGTGAGACCTGCGTTGATGAGTGCCCTGCGGCAGCGATCACCATGGAGGACGAGAAGGCCACGGTGGATGCGGAACTCTGTGTCGATTGCGGCTCCTGCGTGGATGTCTGCCCATCAGAGGCCATAACCCTCGAGCAATAAAACAAAAAACAAACTCTTTAATTACTCCGACATATTAAAATCTCTTACCTATGATCAATGTCGGAGTGCTTGGTGCCACAGGAGCTGTCGGCCAGCGGTTTGTACAGCTTCTGGCAGAGCATCCCTGGTTCAATCTCACGACGCTGACTGCATCAGAGCGAAGCGCAGGCAAACTGTATCGCGATGTGGTGAAGTGGCGCCTTGATGTGCCGTTTCCTGAACAGGCCGGGGATATCAGGGTGAGCCCGACCGGGGTTTCGAGCCTGAAAGATGTGGATCTGGTATTCTCAGCGCTCCCTGCAGAGATCGCCGGGGGCATCGAAGCCGCATGCGCCCAGGCGGGCCTGGGGGTCTGCAGCAACGCCAGTTCACACCGGATGGATCCCGATGTGCCCCTGGTGATTACTGAAGTGAACCCTGACCATCTCGGCCTGATCGATGTGCAGCGGGATCGCGGACGGGACGGGTTCATTGTGACCAATCCTAACTGCTCGACCATTGTCATGACGCTGGCACTTGCCCCGATACGGGATTTCAGGTTCACCGACATCAGGGTCGCCACCATGCAGGCGGTTTCAGGGGCAGGATTTGAGGGAGTGCCGGCGATGGGGATCTTCGACAACATCATCCCCTATATCGGACAGGAAGAGGAGAAGATGGAGACCGAAACCCTGAAAATCATGGGAACGCTTGACGGAACAGCAGTCAGACCCCCACCATTCCGGGTGAGTGCGAGCTGCCATCGTGTTCCGGTGCTCGACGGCCATACCATGGCCATCTGGGCTGATATCGCAGAGTCGGTAGACAAGGTACGGGAAGCATTCCTGAACTACACTCCTTCGGTCCCCGCCCTGCCCACGCTCCCTGAGAAATCGGTCCAGTTCTTTTCCGACCCCGACCGGCCACAGCCCCGGCTCGATCGGATGAGGGGCAGAGGGATGACCGTATCGGTCGGACGGCTCCGGGAAGGTATCCGGTTCATTGCCATGGGGCACAACACCATCCGCGGCGCAGCGGGTGCATCTGTACTGAACGCAGAACTGATCTCTACAAAGAACTACCTCTGATGAGGGGTATCCATGCTGAAAGACAACACAGTATTCGTCGGAAACAAGCCGGTAATGAACTACGTTCTGGCTGTCGTAACCCAGTTCAACAACGGTGCATCAGAAGTCGCTATCAAGGCCCGCGGCAAGGCCATTTCCCGGGCTGTCGACACGGCCGAGATCGCACTGAACAGATTCCTTGAGCATGTGAGCAAGAAAGAGATCCTCACCTCAACTGAGATCATCGACACCGACAGTGGAAAGACCAATGTTTCAAGTATCGAGATCGTGCTCATCAACCAGAAGTGATTCCTTTTTTTTTCTTTGATTCCGGCACCGTTGAACCCCTGAGTTCAACCCTTTTCCCCGTGAGTTCATGGGAGTAACCTACCAGAAAGGATATATCCGCTGCATCAACACATTATAAGCAATGAAAGGCTGGGCTATCGCGGTGTGCCTTGTTTTTACGGTTGCACTCGCGGCTCCTGCACCGGCAGCTTCACCTGATAAATATGGGTACATCACCATCCGTGATGTCGATATCACCCTGTCGGGTGACCAGGCACGCATCAATGTGAATTACACCCTTGACGAGCCTACCCGGGTCATCGTGCTGCTGCTGGGAAAACAGGATCTCAAGTCGAGGCTCCTCATGGTCCTCAATTATCAGGATGCAGAAGTACAGGCTATCGAGCTTGACCATGCAGAACTGGTGGTGGATGATGTGTCCTACTCATACGGGAGAGGCGTGTACTGGTTCCCCGAGCACGAATTCAACGGAATCATCCCGTTTCTCCGGGTCACCACCCCGCAGGTATCCCGCGAGTATATTTCAGCGGACGGGATCCCGAACGGGATCGGGTATTTCGATACCTGAATAATCCTTTTTGCCGTTGGTAGCTGGTGGTGACGTGTTCTCTGTACCGTGCAGTCCGGTTGTCCCTGTTCGAAAGAGACCTGCCAGCCTCCGGGACAGCCGGGTTCCGGCAGGAACATGGTAAGAAGGATACCGTTTTTTGCAGAGAATACCAGGTTTCATGCACTGCGATAACCCGGAGTTCCTCGTGGTTCGCAGAGCCGCCGTGCCTTCCCGCACAGAAAAGAATCAGATTAACTCGATAATCTCCGGGCCTTCCCGGGCACTCAGGTATTTATTGACCATGTGCTGGATCGCGACACCAGCCAGAGCGCAGATGAGACCCCCGATCGTCCCGTAGAAGATATACTGGATGGCATTTGCCGTGCTGTAGGGGAAGTCGGGGACATTGCTCACCGCTATCGTGTAGATGCTTGCTCCGTAGGCGATGAGCCCGACCGCACCGATAAAGAAGGGGAAGACGATGACTTTGCCAAGACTCGTCCGGTCATGGAAGAAATTATCAATGATGATGCCTGCGGAGGCAACGATCCCGGCAAGGGCGAGCCAGAGAACCCCGCCGTACACGAAGATCAGCAGATAGATGAGGAATCCCACATCGGCGTAGTAGATGAGGATGCTCATCAGTCCCATGACCACACCGATGATGATCAGGAGAATTCCGGCGATATAGGTGATAAAGGAGAATCTCGCCCGGTATGCTGATGTCCTGAGCGCATCCCCGAATCCCTGGAAGATTTCATCCACGCCAAGCCCCCGGTACAGGAGGTAGATCCCGATCGCCCCGACGACGATGACGAGAGCAAGACCGGACTGGCCGAGGAAATAGGCGATGGGATAGAGCAGCATCAGGAGCCCGAGTGGGACAAGGATGAGCCTCGCCACTTTCGGATCATTGAAGAACTTCTTGAAGAGATAGTAGGTCCCTTCCAGATTTGGCAGCTGGCTGACAATCACCCGCCGGATTCCTGAAACCGGAACACGGGACTGGACAAGAGGGAGGACAAATTCATCCTCTGCACCATCGGTCACCACGATACAGTTGGACGCCCCGGTCTCCCTGACCAGACGATCGACGGATGCGGCTATCTTCCGATCCCCCTCCAGCATGTGCATGTGGTTCCCGGAGACAAGTGCTATCTCGACTTGTTCGCCGTTCGCCGCAAGCTGGTCATAGACCTGGATTGCCTGAAAGATTGCATTCACGTCCGAATCTTCGGGATCGGCAAGGGCGAGGGAGTTTGCAGCTTTGAGGCACGCTGCACGACCGGTTACCGGGCTCTCTATCTTTGCCTTAAACCCTATATCATCGTCCCGATCGACACAAAGGACCAGTGTCAGCCCCTGCTGCATTACAATAGAAATTGCGATGAATCTATTAAATGATTCCGTCGATTTTGCGGATGAAAAAAGGATTATAGGAGTTTTGAACGCTGCAGGAGGAGAATATCATCGGTGGTGAGCTTCTCTCCGGCACGGAACATCGTGAAGAGGTGTTCTGCCTCCTTCCTGACCGCCTTCTGCTCCTTGGTGACTTTGGCTTTCTTGGTCTTCTTGCGAAGGCCGGAGATCACCTTGTCATAATCGCGGAGCTCTTTCTGACAGGCAATGAAGTACTTGTGCTCGGCATCGGCAGCTTCCTGGGCCTCGACAAAATTCCGATGACCTGCATCGGCTTCTTCCCGTGACTTATCGGCCTTCCGGTAGGATTCCACCATCAGGTCATGGTGCGTCTGGGCAAGCTCGGCCATCTCGGTGACCTTGGCATGCAGATCGGAGGCCTCTTTCCTGAGGTCACGGGCATCGGTGATCTTGGCCTTGATCTCCTTGTTCTGCTCAAGCTCCGCCTCCTGCTCCCGCACCGACTCCTTCATCTGCTTGATCTTCTCGATCAGCTCGCGCTCTTTGTCGGTGGAGAATACTTCGGTCTGCTGCCGGAATTCGAGGTGTTCGATCTGCTTCTGGAGCTCTTTTAATCCACGGCTCTTGATTCCGCCATGGTCCTTCTTGAAGGCCTCGATCTCCTCGAACATGGCATTTGCCTGTTCGTTGATCTCGTTTCGCCGGTCTTTTAAGGCCTGGACCTCGGTGTTGTAATTGTCGCGCAGCTCCTTGTTCTTCTGCGCATCTTCGACGAACTCACGCGTCTGGTTGTTTAATGTATTCCGCTCGCGGGCACACTTGCTCGCCAGGGAATTGAGTTCGTTTCTTCGGTTTTTGTGCTGTTCAGACTCGGCAAGAATCTTTTTTCGCTTTTCAATCAGTTCGTTCAGCATGCTTTACCAGCCTCGACATCAGTCAGGAGGAGTATCCCCCGGGTGGCGGTGTGCCGGATGAATTGGAAACTACAGTCAACAGCAGGCGTCCGGTGCGCACAGGTGTCCCTGCGGGGATCGGTAAAAGAGGGTCCCTTCCGCAGCGATGAAAACCGGGCATCGGAACGCACAGCGTTCACGATTTTGCGCGAGACTTTGTTCAACTGTCGGTCCTTCATGTTCAACTCCCGATACCAGAAGGGTCCATAAACCGGACTTCCGGATGTAAAAACCCTTCACGCAGCACACGTGGTTCTGTGAGGGATAATCCAGTGGATTTTCTATTATGTAAATGACATTTCGTGACTTAATGATTTCGTGCGTCGGAAAAAGAGGGTCAATCAGGGTATTGTACCCGATTCCGGAGGTGATGGTGGCATTCCGGTAGTGTATGTGGTGGCAGATTTACCGGGGCAGTTGTTAATCAAGGTGGTTTTTTAATTATTTTTTTTTTACGTTATCATCCAACCCATTCCAGCAGGTTACCTCCACTTGCAAATTCCCGCGCCTTCCGGTTCTTCGGGAGCTGCGGGACCTTCGGGTTCTCCACCTTCCGGACCTCCTCCTCAAGAACCTGTTTGTACGAGACACGGTTTCCGAGAATCTTTCCAGTCTGGACACCTGTCATAATGGCAAGGACGCGAATCTTGCCCTCCATCTCGTTCCTGACACGCGCACCCCAGATGACATCTGCGTGCGGGTCAAGTTCGTAGGTGAGCGAGGTTGCGACTTCCTCGGCATCAGTCAGGGTCAGGTCGCTTCCACCGGTGATGTGGATCAGGCTTCCAGTTGCTCCGCGGTAGTCGATATCGAGCATCGGGTTGCTCAGGCATTCCCTCACAACGCTCTCAGCTTTATTCTGCTGTTTGCTCTCACCGACCAGCATCACTGCAACACCGCCCTTGCTCATAATCGCACGGACATCGGCATAGTCGATGTTGATGAGCGAGGGCTCGGTGATGGTCTCACTGATTCCCTTGACGGTCTCACCGATGAGCTGGTCCATGACCGAGAAGGCCTGACCAAGCGGCAGGTTGGGCACGAAGTTCTTGAGCCGGTTGTTGTCAAGGACGATGACCGAATCTGCATTAGAGGCAAGAGCCTCCAGTCCGTCCTCGGCACGAAGCAGCCGGGCTTTCTCAACCTGGAACGGGTAGCTGACCATCCCCACGACGATTGCACCCTGGTCTTTTGCGACCTGGGCCACGACCGGGGCTGATCCGGTACCGGTTCCGCCACCCATACCCGCAGTAATGAACACGAGATCGGCAGACTCCAGGAGGGCTTCCAGGGTCGGCCGCGCCATCTCTGCAGCACGCTTGCCGACATCAGGGTACCCGCCCGCGCCCAGTCCCTTGGTGAGGGATTTTCCGATCAGCACTCTCTTGTCGGCCTGGACCATGTCCAGGTGCTGCTTGTCGGTGTTGATGGCAATGGTCTCAGCACCAGCGACTCCCATGTGGTGGAGCCGGTTGACGGTGTTGTTCCCAGCTCCACCGCACCCGACGATCAGGATCCGCGGCTGGCCGATGAAATCGTCATCGATTGAATTCGCGGAATTTTTCATTTCTTTTTCAATTTCTGCGTTTTTTAACGCTTCATTGATGATGCTCTGCATTTCTGACCTCCTAAATCTTGAATGAAACCTGGTCACTCTCTTTTAAGACACGGTTTGCTCGTTTCTCGATGAGTTGACGGACCGCATCCCGGACAGCCTCAGAGACGGTAGGAAACTCCCCCGCTTCCACCATCTGCTGGAGCATCTCGATTTGCTGGTCGGGAAGTCTGAGCGTGATACGTTTCATGATGTGTGTCCCCTATATGACGAATGTCAGACATTTGTCTGTCATTTGTCAGTCAAAGAGCTTCCATTTGTCTGACTTAAAGCAGATGAATCCTACTTACACATTATAGTATATAAAATTATCGATATCCGGGGTCAGACCGTCGTGCACATACCTTAATGTCAGGCTGACACCAAAATTCAGGGAACGGCAGGGTATCATACGTGAACGGTACATTTCCTGAAAAGGTAGTGCATGGAGGAAAAATAAAACAGATCCGCGAAGACACGGGACGATCGGTCATTGATTTTTCTGCAAACCTGAATCCCTTCGTCCCCGTGGTCACCCCTGATTTTTCCCCGGATCTCCTCGGCAGCTATCCTGATGACCAGTATATGGTGCTGAAAGAGACCATATCAGCGCGGTTCAATCGCCCGGTGGATGAAATCGCTGTCGGGAACGGCTCGATCGAGCTGATCCGGGTATTCTGCCTTGCAACACTCTCTCCAGGTAAGCGGGTACGGATCATGAATCCCACCTTCGGGGAGTATGAACTCTCCGCCCGCCTTGCCGGGGGACTCCCTGCGTCTCCCGGAGAGCGGGTACAGGTCCGGTTTATCTGCAACCCGAATAATCCAACCGGAGATCTCCTTCCCCGCAGGGACATCATTGCCATGGCGGGCGGGTGTTCCGGCGGGCATCTCTTTGTTGATGAAGCGTTCATCGAACTTTCCGACCCAGCCCAGAGTGTGGCTGACGTGCGCGATCCAGCCCTTTTTGTCCTCCGATCGCTTACCAAATGCTTCGCTGTCCCCGGCCTCAGGTTCGGCTATGCGTTCGGCGATTCTGATCTCATCCGGAAGGTCGAGACCATCAGGCCGCCCTGGAGCGTCAATACGTTCGCCGAGCAGTACGCCATCGCCGCATTCCGCATGTACGACCTGCTGGAAGCATCCCGCAGCAAGATCGCCCGGGAGCGGGAGTGGCTCGTACAGGAACTCTCCAGGTTCACCCTCACCATCCATCCTTCGGCGGTCAACTTCCTGCTGCTCACCTTTCCGTTTGATGCAGGCCCCCTCTGCGCCCGGCTGCTTGAAGGGGGCGTTCTGGTCAGGGACTGCCACTCCTTCGGACTTCCAAACTCTGTCAGGATTGCGATCCGGACACGCGATGAAAACTGTGCGCTTGTCGAGGTGCTCGAGCGGTGCTTGCGCTGATCCTTGCGGGAGGAGGCGGGACCCGGCTTGATTTGGGAGAAAAACCGCTGGTGCTTCTCCGCGGAAAGCCGATGATCGAGTACGTCATCGATGCCTTCACCGCAGCCGGACACGACGTGGTGGTTGTACTCTCCGGAAAGACCCCGTTCACTCAGAACTGGTGCAGGGCCAGGGGGATCACCCATCTCACCGCGTCCGGTGCAGGCTACATTGATGATATTGCCGAAGCTGTCGGCAAAACCGGAGTGACTGGCCCGTTCTTTACCTGTGTGGCTGATCTGCCGTGCCTCCGTCCGGAAATCATCCGGGAGGTCGAGACCCGGTACCGGGAATCGGAAAGGGAGGCCTGCTCGGTATGGATTCCCCGCAAACTGGCCAGCATGTCCGGGTGCCGGTCATCGTATACCGGGACCGTGAACGGGATCACCGCCTGTCCGGCGGGGATCAATATCCTCCGGGGAGATCTCATCGATCGGCCTCAGGATGAGCTCATGCTCCTCATCGCTGACAAGGGCCTGGCCTTTAATATCAATACCCGGGAGGAACTCGACATGCTGCGAGCCATGGTGCGGGATCAGGGAACGTCCTAATCCGGTCCGTGTTGGCCTGAAAAAACCCTATTTTTCCCTCGTTGGAGAATTATTTAAAGGATCATAACCAAAGATTTTCGTATATGCAGGTCTTTCGTGAAGTCGAGCTCGAGGGGCATATCATCGATTCGGGCATCATGACCCGGGTCTTTGACCGGATCATGGACAAGGGCGGCAACTTCGAGATCATCGTCTTTGACGTCGGCAAACGGAAGACCGACCCGAGCTATGCCCGGCTCAAGGTGAATGCAGACAGCGAGCAGCAGCTCTCCGCGATACTTTCCGAAATCCACCGCTACGGTGCCCGCCTGCTTGAAGAAAAGGATGTTTCGATCATACCTGCTGAAGGGGACCGTATCGTCCCTAAGGGGTTCTATTCGACCACCCACCACCCGACATCGGTGCGGTACAGCGGCAGGCTCCTGCCGGTACAGCACATCGAGATGGACTGCCTGGTTGTGGTCGACCCGCTGGAGATGGTTGCCCGGTGTACCCCGCTCTCCAAGCTTAAGAAGGGGGACCTGGTCGTGGTTGGTGAGGAAGGCGTCCAGGTCATCCCCCCTGAACGGCCCCGGCAGCTCTCCAACTTCGAGTTCATGCACGGGACCGTCTCTCCAGAACGCCCGAGCGAGACGATCATCGCCAAGGTCGCCGCCGAGATGATCGACCTCAAGCGGAAGGGAGGGAAGATTGCGCTCGTCGGTGGCCCTGCTATCATCCATACCGGTGCTGCCCGTTCCCTCGCCGCCATCATCAGGAAGGGCTACATCGATGTGCTCTTCGCCGGGAATGCGCTTGCGACCCACGACATCGAGTTCAACCTGTACGGTACATCCCTCGGGATGGACCTCTGCACCGGAAAACCGGTTACCGGCGGGCATAAAAACCACCTTTATGCCATTTCAGAGATTATGCGGGCCGGGTCCATCAGAAAGGCGGTCGAGAACGGCGTGATTACCGGAGGAATCATGTACGAGTGTGTCCAGCGTGATATACCGTACGTTCTCGCCGGGTCTATCCGGGATGACGGCCCGCTCCCTGATGTGGTCACCGATGCCATGGTTGCCCAGGATCAGATACGGGAGCATACCGCTGACTGCAGCATGGTCCTGATGGTTGCAACCCTCCTCCATTCAGTTGCCGTCGGCAACTGCCTTCCTTCCTACGTCAAGACCATCTGCGTTGACATCAACCCGTCATCCCTGACCAAGCTGATGGACCGGGGAACCATGCAGGCGATCGGGGTGGTAAGTGATGCCGGGACCTTCCTCCCCCTGCTTGAAAAGCAACTCGACCTCCATGCTGCCCGGCATCAGCAGGTTGTTCTGCAGTAACCCTGCTGCATATAACTCCTTTTCTCCGGCTGTCGGATGAGAACGAGACAGGTGTCCGGTTACGCCGGAAAACGGGAAGCACGACACAGCTTCTACCGGCTCGAATCCGGGCGAACCTGCGCGGAACCCCCCGATCGGGTTTACCGGGTGAGTGGCATGCTGTACGGCATTTCCCGGGAAAGGACGCACTCCCATTCATCACGGCAGCTGCATCCTTTCTCGAATACATCCCGGAGGAGCCCTCTGTCGTTTGAGAGTGAAAAATCACGGATGGCACTGACAATATCATGATCGCACTCCCCGCAGTTGTGCGGTCCGCGGGAACGGCCTCCCCCCACCGGATCGCAGGTCACGAATACCGGTGCAGAGATCAGGAGGGAGAGCACACTCCAGAGGTACGGTGGTCGGTATGCACCCAATTTCCAATAGTATTCCAGCTCGGTATGCCGCTGGACGGTGCAGGGATTCATGGAGATCAGGTCGGCAATGCCGGAAACAGTCCGGATCGATTGCTGCATGTCAAAAAGAGCCTCTTGTTCGGTGAGGAACAACGGTTTGTGGAGAAGGTAGGCTTTGACCCCGGCCCCTGCGGTGCGTGCCTCTCTGACCGCGGCGAGGAAATCCTCCCAGGAAAAACCCTTGTCAATGCATTTTTCCCGGATGAAATCATTGGTGGTCTCAAGGCCCATGGCCACCGTAAGGGGCGTCTTCCATTCCCCGGTATCGATCCTGGCCTGGAACTCCTCAAGCCTCCCTGCTTCAACGAACTCAGGCCGGGTCTCGGCAATCACCAGTTTTCCCCGGAAGAGTTCAGCAGCGGCATCCACCACGCCGGGAGGAACTTCGCCGGGATCGAAAAAGCTCCCTGAGGTATAGATTTTCACCATCGGGATCTCCTCAAGCGAATAGCGGGCACTGATCCAGTCCAGCTGGGAGACGAGGAGAGATGCGAGGCGATCCTCAGCGCGATCCGTATACCGCTCAAGACGGTAACTGCACATCCGGCAGCGGTTATGACGGCATCCTCCGGTCTTCAGGATAATGGTGAGCGAGGGCAGCACGTCGCCCATATAGTAGTCATTGCCTTTCCAGCACGCGAGGGGTTTTTCCATGACTCCGGGACTCTTCTCTTCATAGGTTATGTAGGTATATAGCCCCACCCATGGGGCAACGGGACATCAGATGCCTGTTCTTCACGGAGTCCGGTGAGTGGCCCAATCCGGCAAGGTATTAAAGTTCGAAGCCGAATTTTTATTCAGCTTTTATCGCGCTGATTCGCGCGTGATACGTAATTTATCGTGGGAACGGGAAATGAGCGATATGAAAAGAACATCACCACGTATCCGGATGGCACTGGGGGTGCTCCTCTGTCTGGTTCTGGCCACCGGCCTGGCACAGGCGTATGAACTCACCATCGATGCTCCCACAACATTACAGCGGGGAATGCCGCTCGTTATCAACGGAACAAGCAATATTCCGCCCGGAATAAGCGTAGATGTCGTGCTCTCGAAATCAGGTTACACGGTCGAGGTGATCGGACGGGAGACAGTTACCCTCCAGGCAAACCAGGAATTCTCGGTGGTATTCGAAACATTCGACCTCACCAAAGGGATCTACAAGGTTGAAGTTCCTCCCATCTCCGGTTACCGGTACCTCGGCGACTCTGTCACCCTGCGGGTTATTGAGATCATCGACAGGACCGATGAACTCCGCTTCACCGCTCCACTGACGCAGGAGATGGATGGCGATCTCGATATCGCGGGCTCGATATATGGCCTGAAGAATTCGGGAGTCCAGATTGAGGTGATCGGACCCGGGGAAGAGGCTGTCTTTGGACCGGATTATATCACTACAAAGAGTGACGGAACATTCGAGATCAGTGTCCCGATCACTGATCCAGGGATCTACAAGGTGAGTTTTATCGATTATAAGGGCTATATTGGAAGAGTTTCGGTCACCGTTCTCGAGAAACCTGAACCGATCACCCTGCCCACCACGACGGTGCCAACCACTCTTCCGGTGATGAGCGCCTCCGCTCAGGCCTCCCGTGATGAACCGGCGGTCTTCTCGGTACAGACCGGGAGCGACAAGGTCCGTATCTCCACCTCATCCGGGATTGACTGGGTGATGGAGTACACCGATGCTGCCGGATCAGTCCGGAAGGTCAATGTCAAGGGAGAAATGGAAGGCGAGGAGGTACTGATTGACGGCACCGGGGGGATCATCACCGTGACCGTGTATCCTTACAAATACTCGGCAAGCGGGGAGGTTGCGCTGTTTACCCAGGGGGCCACCAGCGTCACCTCCGGGGTTGATGAACCTGCCGGAACGACAGGGTCCGGCAGCTCCCTCACCAAGTCGGCTCCCCTTCCCGTCATCGCCATCATCGGTGCGGTCCTTGTCGGCGTGTTCCTGCTGTTCCGCAGGCGGCGGTGACATTTTTTTATGGTGAAACAACCAACCAGTACATCCGGGCCGGGGTAGTCTAGACCGGTAAGGCGGTGGCCTTGAAAGCCACTGGTGCCCTGCACCTCAAGAGTTCAAATCTCTTCCCCGGCGTATTAAAGCCAATTCAGACATCTTTTCCAGAATATCTTCATATGAATTCCCGTTCAGGTTCCAGGTAGCGTGAAATCTCTGAAAGACCGGGCATTACCTCCGGTAGAATGTGAGGGTTCGTGGTTACCCGCTGAGTATCACAAGCCCCCGGGCTGCCGGGATGACCGAATTCCTGGTTAACCAGTGGTTATGCAGTCCACTGGTGCCGCCACTCCAGGATCATTTCATGTGGCCGGAAATGTTCAGGTCTGCCGTATATGAGGTCCGGTGAGAACAGGTGCCGGATATTTTTCCAGACTTTTTAATAAAATAATGAATATTCCGCCCCAAAAATATTTCAACCAGATCCGCCATTCTCCTTCATGCAGCAGGATGCAGAAGTATCTGAACGCATCGTGCGCCTCCTGAAAGCCCGTTCAAAGGGGATGACCATCTCCGAAATTTCACGAAAATTGAACATTACCAGAAATACCGTGGCCAAACACCTGGGCGGGCTCCAGGTTTCCGGGCGGGTGGAACTGGAAGTGATCGGTAATGCCAAGGTCTACCGCTATGCCCAGCGCATCCCGTTCTCATCATTCCTGGAATGTTCGAAAGATGCCATCCTCGTACTCGATGGAGACCAGAGGATCGTGCAGGCAAATGATCAGCTGCTCACTGCGTTCGGATGGAACATAGGGGATATCCAGGGTCAGAAGATCGATGATCTGAATATTCCTCCCTCCTTTCCGCCCGAATGGGCGGGCCCTGCCGGGAAGATGCTTAAAAAGGAAGAAATCATCCCCCATCTGGAATACCGGAACGATGGACAAGCCATCCATTACCGGGCGAAGATCATCCCGGTGGTCTTCGAGCATGGGGGGAAAGGAACCATGGTTATCCTTGAGGATATTACGCATGGCTACGAAAAAGAACAGCTTGAGCAGCTCTATGCGAAAAATATGGGATTTCTTGCCAGAGCAGCCATGAAATTCATACAGCTCAATAATGATGGCGAGCTCTATTCCATTATTGGCGAAGGGATGAAAGAGCTCGTCCCTGAGGGGATTATCATGATCAAGTCATTTAACCCCCTGGATATTACCTTCAGGACCTGGCTTGTCTGGGGTATCACTCGCCAGGATTCAGTTCATGATCTGGTCCAGCGGGAACTCATCGGCCTCACGGTGAAGGCGGATGACCGGATGATCCGGGACCTCACCTATACCCTTTCCCTCCACCAGCCGGAAATTAACGGCCGGAAGATTTCAAGTCTCTTTGACTTCTTCCAGGGACAGGTTCCCGAAAAGACCTGCCAGGCCATCGAGCAGGCATTCCAGATCAATCGCATTTTTGTCGGCGGTCTCATCTGGAAGGGAAGCCTGTACGGGAAAGTCGCCATCCTCCTCCCAAAGGGTGTTGCGCTCCGGAACGAGGAGATCATCAATCAGTTTCTCAGACAGGCTTCCATGGCTTTTCAGCGGAGAATTACCGAAGCCCGGTTGGAACAGGCAGAATCACAGATCCGGAAGATTGCCGATGTCGTACCGTTCCCGGTTACAATCGTCAGTCCCGAGGGAAATTACCTCTACCTGAATAAAAAGTTTTCCGAGGTTTTCGGATATTCCACAGATGATATCCCCCCGGTGGAGGAATTCTTTTCGTCTTTCAGCGATCCCATACCCTCTCAGATACTACCTCAAGGCTGGCAATCCGCGCAGGAGACTTCGGGAGCAGGTGACATGATGGTCCGGAAGGCAACGATCCGGTGCCGTGACCATTGTATAAAAGAGATCCTTTCCAGTATCCTTGTTCTGGAGGATTCCAACCGGTTCATTCTCTGCGAAGAAGTATCCCCGAACGCAGATCCTCATCAGTAGAGAGCGTTCTGAGGAACTTCTCATGCCATCCGGAAGGCCGGCCCGTACAGCGTCTCCCGGATGCTGATCTCAAGCATAGCAAACCCCCCTCACTGATGACCAGCATTGCCATGCAGTGAGGAGTGAGCCCTGCCATGCAATCCAGCTGCACCCTCCTGGTTCGCATAGTATCTTTTCTTCTGCACTCCTCCGGTTCCGTGATGCTCTGGGCCGGGATCTACCATACATAGCGGCTCAACAAGGGTACGGCCCTCTCCTGATTCTCCGGCAATGTGGCAGGATCAGGAAAGAGCATCAGGGACACACGGGGGACCGATGTTATGAGGGACTCGATAACAATACCATGGGTGAACATATTCAATGCCGAAATTATCGTGATGCGGTTACTGCTCATCGCCACGCTGCTCGTTGTTCTCGTAGCAATGGCACTGTAGGACTGACAGTGAGTATCCCTGGATTACCGACACTATCCGGTAACAGCGGATATTCCTTCATATTCCTGGGGCTGGTACTCTCTGGTTTTCAGTGACGGGCCCTGTCGTGATCATGCCCTTTTTCTGATATCGGGCGGGGATAATGCCAGGGTCCGGGTCATACCTGCCGTTACCCGTACTATTTTAACCTATCCTGCCCAAATTCAGTGACATCCATGGGGTTGGATTTCAAAGTGCCGAAACTCCCGAAGATCAGGAGGATCCGGTTTCTCTCACTCATCGTTTTTCTCTGCCTCCTCAATGCGTCAGTAGGCTTTGCATACGTCGGGGGCCAGAGATCTGAGGTCACCGTCCTCCATATCGAGGGTGCACCGGATGATATCGTGTTCATCGCCGACCCCCACCTCAAAGAGGGAAACATCGATCAGGCACGTCGGATCGTGGATGAGATCAATACCCTCGATCCCTCCCTGGTGTTGATCCTCGGCGACTTCGTCTACGGGGACGGCGAGGACCTGTACCTCCAGGACGTCTGGAGCGGGATCGATGCCCCGGTCTACGCGATCCTCGGCAACCATGACTATATGTCGGGAACCGATGCGCTGAGCTGGGCGCAGAAGAACGGTGCAGTATCATCGGCGTGTTTCGATGTCGATGGCTACGATGTCAGTTGTCTCCGGGATGAGACCACCGATCTTGTGTATGCCGACCGGTTAGTCGCTGCGCTTGAAGAGAACGGCGTTACGGTGCTGAGGAACGAATACATACCCCTTAGTATCAACGGAACCGATCTTCTCCTGGTCGGTGTGGATGACGGATGGGCCGGTATGGCTGATCCTCCGGAGATACCGGAGACAGATGCCTTTATCCTCTACATGATCCACGAACCTGACTGCAGGGCCGACTGGGATGCCGACCTGGTTATCGCCGGACATACCCATGGGGGCCAGTTCCTCCCCCAGGGAACTCCCATCCCGGGCAAGGAGATATCAGGTCTCTATGAGCTGAACGACCGGTTCTGTTACGTCACCCGGGGGACCGGGACTTCCAACTTCGGTATCGAGCTCCGCCTGTTTGCCATCCCGGAGATCGTGATCATCAATCCCAGCGTGCCCCCTGAAGAGCTCCTCCCGGGAAAAAAGATCGTACATATCACAGTTGAATAAACGCACGGACATTCTCTTTTGCGGACCGTGTGATTCACTCCCCTTGTCCCTGCTGCCGAATCTCGTTTTCGACACATCAGGTCGGATTTCATTCCTGTTTCCCTGAGCACGGGGAAAAGAATAAGAACTTTGCTATGCCTTAGCATAGCAAGGTGCAGAGTGTGAACACAAAAATTATCATTATTGGAGTCTTGATTGCCGGGCTCCTCATCGCTGGGTGCTCCCAGCCAGAGGCAAGTGATGAACTGAAGATTGGTGTTATTGCATCGATGACCGGACCAGCAAGCACCACAGGAAAAGATATCTGGCAATCGGCAGTTATTGCCGCCGAAGAGATCAATGCGCAGGGAGGGGTCTATGTCAAAGATCTGGGAAAGAATATTCCGGTCAACGTCATTCTTGGAGATGATGAATCGACCAGGGAAGGTGGGCAGAAAGCAGTCACCCGTCTTATCACCGAAGATAAAGTAGATGCCCTGGTGGGTGGTTTCTCCAGTGCGGTGGTGTCTGCCCATGAATCCATCGTCTCGGAAAATGGTGTCCCGTATATTGTGACGGGCGCATCCAGTCCAATTATCACGCACAGGACAGATGTCGATACTCATAGTATCTTCCACCATTGCCCGACTACCGATGATTATGGACGCCAGACCACCCTGTTTGCCAGCGAGGTCATCCGGCCGGCAATCAATGAACGTTTCGGGTTTTCTGACGATCGACCACTGAGGCTGGCGCTGCTTGTCCAGGACAGCCCCTATGGAAAGGGAGTGGAGAGTGCGGTTCTGGCCACCGTACAAAAGGAGAATCTCCCGGTTGTTATCGTAGCCAATGAGACCTTCAAGATGGGGGAGACTGACTTCCGCACCGTTCTCACCTCAATAAAGGCTGCCGGTCCCGATGTCGTATATCCGGCAGCGTTCCTGAATGAACAGATTCCGATGATCATCCAGGCCCGGCGGGATGTCGGTCTGAACACCATTTTCCTTGCCGTTGAATGTAATGATGACCCGGATTATTACAGCGGTGTCGGGCAGTACGGCGAGTATTCAATCATGGAGTCCCGTTTCAGTCCCTATGTCATTCCGCCCGGACCCATCTCCTCTGATATAGCGGCCTTTAAGGACAACTTCCAGAAGCGGTGGGGAGGGTTCCCGGGAATGATGGGGGCCTCAACCTATGAAGGTGTTTATATTCTCAAACAGGCGGTGGAAAATGCAGGGACCAGGGATAAACCAGCGGTCATTACTGCTCTTAATAATCTGAACATGGCCGAGATCATTGAGGCCATGCAGGGCGGGACCATTACGTTCACCACCGACTTCCGCGAAGCCAAATTTGATCTGTATATGGAACAGCTCAGGTGGGACCAGACTGAGCAGGCAGTAAGACCGGTAATCGTATGGCCTGCCAGTCTTCAGCAGGAACCGTTTGTTCTTCCTGACTGGTTTGAACCTGGGACCTCCTGATCAATCACTTTTTTCCCTGGCGCCGGTTCGTTCCCTAAGGGGGTGCCCATAGCGCAGTCCGAGCCCTGCGGTGAAGGTACCGCACTCCTCCCGATCCCCGGTGTATCCTGCATCAGTCCTTTTATCTCATGGGAGAGCGATATTCCTGAAGGAGAATCACCCATGTGCATCGCAGTGCCTGCAGAAGTGATCGAGAAGAAAGAGGGAAATATCGCGGTTGTCGATTATGGCGAACTGCAGCAGGAAGTACGGGTTGACCTCGTTGATGTCAATGTCGGGGAATTTGTCCTGGTCCATGTCGGATTCGCCATCCAGAAGCTCTCACGCGAGGAAGGCCTTGAAACCAGGGAGATCTTCAGGCAGGTCTATGCGGCAATGGAGGAGTAGCGCACCATCTCCCCTGACAGGGTGCTCCTCTCTCTTCTCCCTGTCCGGAACGTGATATCCGGTTTTCCTCCGAGCAATATCCTTATTTAACCCGAAGGAGGATATGTTGAGATAACTGAGGAAAAGGAATGGATAAAACAGGTCTTGCAAGTCTCGTGGTGGGGATTCTACTCCTGTGTCTTGGCGGATATGGGATATGGGTCTTTCTTCCCGACGTCATATCAGTGGTGAAGGGGTCAATTGGCATCATTGCCGTCATCATCGGCATCTTTCTCGTCATCTTTGGAGCTATCCTGATCAAAGATTAATACCCATTTTACCCGGCCGTGCAGGAAGGGCATACGATCAGGTGCCGGGAAGGTCAAATTTTAAACGTTAGAAGGGCCTAAATACGTGTATACAAAACCCTTTTTCCTTTTTGGAGGGTGCTTATGAACAGGGAACACGTGCTTACAGTCATCCTGGTATTGTCGCTCTGTGCCAATGTATATCTTGCATTCACCGATCACTCCTCCCTGGACGGGGACATCCGGGGAGTAGTTCACCGTGCCCTCCTGTACCCGGATCCGGTCACCGTAAACAATACCTCGCTGGACCCTGGTCCGGATGAACCGGTTGAAACTCCTGTGGGAACTCCGGATGAACCGGTTGAAACTCCTGTGGTAACTCCGGATCTAACTCCTGTCCCAACGCCGGATGGATGGACAACGTATACCAGCAAAAAATACACATTCTCTGTCCGTTATCCCACAACCTGGGATCTGAACGACGGGTCTACTGGATCCCCTGGCAGGCTGCTGGTCCTGACCGCACCTCCCGAAACAGAGTGTAACTCTATCAGCGCCCAGTGCTTCAAATACATTGCTAGCTTGACTATCGATATCGATCGGGATCCCGACACTCTCGACCTTGATGATTACTTCAACAGTGCGGTGGCGGCCCTCCAGAGAGATTATGACATCACCTCAACGAGCAAGAGTGCATCCTGTATGGTGTCCGGGAACCGGGCCTACCAGCTCGAGTTCTACACCCGGGATGAACGGGGGAACCCGGACAGGAGCTATATGCAGTACTATGTCCTCATCGACAAAAAGGGATACATCATCAGTTATACCGGACCGTTCTCTACCTGGGAGAATGTATACTCCCACAATAAGGGCGATGCACAGCGGATCATCGATTCATTTTGGGTTGAACGGACCTTCGAGGTCGTCTGAAGAACATCTCTTTTTTACCAGGTTCACTTAAAAAAAAGGTATGCTGGTTACTCCATAATCGGATACATCCACCGGTAAATCGGGGAGGGGAGGCTGATGGTTCTTATGGCGGTGCCGGGATCATCGAGCCTGCTCATGATCACGCTCCGGGATGAGATTGTCGAGAGGATATCATCCATGTACAAGGACCGGAAGACCCGGTCAGATCCGGAGAACCTCTCCAGTCCGGATCCGTGGACAATCTTGCCCTCCAGAGTGAAACCCTGGGAAGGTGTGACGCCGAATACGTAGGCTCCGTTCCAATACCCATAGGAATAGGGGATCTCTCTTCCAGCATATAACGGAACCCGGGTAACCTCTTCGACCGGGATGACCAGGAGGTTGCGGTCCCTGTCAAAGAGGAATGCCTTGTGATCGCGAAGAGCCTCCGAATCAGACCCCGCGTCGCCGATATCTACCGTGTCGATAAGGGCCGGACTGGTGACATCGGTTACATCAAACAGGGTAATGGATTCTCTCCTGTATTCCACTCGTTGACCGCTATCTGTCGCCGGGATTTTTTTCCCGTGGCCTTCAGAAAGAAGGTCCGGCGGAATAGGCAGTCACAATCCGTGTGTTTTTATACCCCGCGGAAAATATATTTAATACCAGTTTTTTTTGGTTTCCCCCGTGAGTGATACAAATGCGTCTGACCCTGAAGGAAGAGCTGGAGTATGCCCTCTGGAAGATTACCGGAACCCCGCTTCAGTTCAACGAGTATGTCATCCCCTACCTGTCCCGGGAAATGGCAAGGAAGACAGGAGAGGATCCGGCTGTTGTCAGTCTTCGCCTTGTCGAGCAGATCAAGCGTATCGTAAACGAGGATATTGACCAGCAGATGAAGAAATGCCGTCCCTGTGAACAGCGGATCAAAGCCTGATTCCCTGCCTCAAACGCTTAAAAGGCAGGAATGCGGGCCTCCGTATTCCCCATTTCACACCGGAGCCGGAGAAACACGGCCGGCAATCCCTGTCCGGATTACCTGAAATTTTTTAAGGAGCAGAGCGGCCTCTTCGGTGAGATAGTAGTGGTTGGCTCTCCCATCCGGCTCGTTTCTGACGATGCCTTCCGATGACAA
>Ga0209269_1000790_pt1 | contig 22671 bp, 18 predicted proteins | sample MTBAKMMethaMetaG_FD_187455 | JGI IMG/M metagenome (GOLD analysis project Ga0209269, IMG submission 187455) | Enrichment culture microbial communities from Arthur Kill intertidal strait, New Jersey, USA, that are MTBE-degrading - MTBE-AKM (Arthur... | ecosystem: Environmental > Aquatic > Marine >... | reverse complement strand
TCCTATGTGATGGGTTGAAGTCGGGACAACTTCTTCCTAGCACGGAGAGCGACTATTTCTAGGATTATCAACGGCTTCGCCATATCAGAACCCCCCGCATAGCGGGGGGTTTTCTTTTCCATAAAAAGGGCGGTTCGCGAACCGCCCTTTTCCGCCGACCGCCCCTGCGGGAGCCGGCCGCGTCGCCCCGGCTATTCGTTGAAGTAGTCGGCCACGCTGTCCACGTAGCGCTGGATGAGGCCCTGGGTGTAGTCGGGCATGTCGTCGTCGAACTTGATGCCCAGGAACAGGCGGCGCTCCGAGAGGTTCACGCTCTTGGTCAGGGCGCCCACCATGATGCTCTGCTCCGAGCCCACCAGGCGGAACTCCAGCATCAGCGGGTCGTCCACCCCCACGGTGGGCAGGGCCTGGCCGGCGCGCTGCTCCACCACGGCCTGGCAGCCGCCGCAGGAGATGTTCAGGATCACCCCCTGCTGCCAGTCCTCCTTGAACTTGATGGCCGTGGGCAGGAAGCAGTCCACCCGCTGGCAGCCCCGCAGGTTGAGGATCTCCACCTCCTCGGGGTAGCGCAAGAAGAGCAGCTTGAAGGGCGCGTTCATCACCCAGACCACCTCGGACGAGAAGCCGAAGATGTGGCCCTCGTGCACGTAGCGCAGGGTGACCGCCTTGTCCGGGTACAGGTGCTCGGTGACCCCGGGAATGCGGGGGATGCGCAAGATGAGGTAGCGGCCCCGCTCCATGCCCAGGAATTCGGTCTTGAAGCGCTGGCCCAGGCCCGCGGGCTCCACCATGACCACCGTGCCCAGGGGCATGGCGAGGGTCGCCCCGGACTTGCGGTCTATGCGTTTTTGCGACTGCTGCTCGGCCACGCGCTTCCTCCCTGCGGCTGCGCCCGACAGGCCGGGCGCACGGGGCCAGTATACAACATCCACCCAGTCCCGCAACCGGCCTGGCCGCGCGACGGTGAACCTCATTCCGGCCCTGTCCCATCATACCCCGCACCCCGCAGGGATGACAACGGCAATCTGCATCGCCGGCGCACTCCTCGTGGAGCATCACGGCCTGGCCGCCCCCCCGGCATTGACAGGGGCCGCAACTGTGGCGATGTTGCATCGAGAAACCCGATGCAGGAGGCGGACATGGCCCAGGTGACCATCTACGGCAAGGCGGGCTGACCCTACACCGAGCGGGCCCGGGCGGCCCATCCCCAGGCGGAGTACCACGACGTGAAGCGCGACCCGGCCCGCATGGCCGAGATGCTGAACCACTCGGGCGGCCAGCGCCGGGTGCCGGTGATCGTGGCCGATGGCCAGGCGCAGGTGGGCTACGGCGGCTCCTGAGGCGTCTAGCAGCCGGCGGTCCGCCGGCAAAACACAGGCCCTCCCGGGGGGCTCACGAGCCGACGGCCCTTGAGAATCCCCATAACGGGGTCTGGGGCCGATGGCCCCAGACCGGGGCTGCAAGGGGGCGGGGAGCCCCCTTGCCGGGGCGCGGGGCAGCGCCCCGCCTCTACGCCAGCACGCCCAGCCGGGCCAGGTCGCGGGGCACGGCGGGCCGCCACTCGGCCCAGCGGCGCTTGAAGAACTCGGCCAGGTCGGCCTCGCTCTTCATCTCCTTTCCCTCCACCTCGATGCCGCGGCGGGCGGCGAAGGTGTCCGCGGCCACCCGGACGGGCACCTCGTCCGCGGGCACCCCGCGCAGCATGGCGTCGAGCATCAGGCATTCGTCCAGGGTGAGCAGCACCGCGTTGCCCAGCACCCGGGAGGCCAGCCAGCAGCCCCGGCCGTTCTCCACGGCCTGGCGCAGGGAATAGGCGTTTGCCGCATCCAGGCCAAGTGGGCCGTCCGGGATGTCGTAGGCCGCGGCCACCGGGCGGATCTGTTCGCTGGCCCAGAGCAGCAGCAGGATGTTCAGCATCTCCGCCTCGCCCTGCGGGGCCTGGGCGAACAGCTCGGCCAGGCTGGCGCTGCGCTGGCCCAGCAGGTCGTAGGCCGCGCGGAACAGGGGGTCCCGGTCCAGGCGCACCACCCCGGCCGGGGTGCCGAACTCCTCCACGAACGCGGCGTGGAAGGGAGTCCGGGCCAGGTAGGTGGTTTCCAGGGCCTGGCGGCGGCCCTCCTCGGTGAGGGGCAGGGGGCCGCGCACGAACAGGTCCTTGCGGAAGGCCACGTTGAGCAAGAGGTCGCGGAACACGTATTTCTGGGCCGCGCTCTCCAGGCGGCGGTAGTCCTCGGCCAGGGCCGGGGGCACGGACAGGGCCTCCAGGTTGAGCACCGGGTCCAGGGTGGCCGCGAAGCTGAGCCTGGCCCGGGCCAGGTCCTCGTGCACCTGGTCGCAGTAGAAGCTCCGCCAGTTGTCGTTCATGTACTCGTGGGCCAGGTAGGCGGGCTCCTTGCGGGAGAGCCCCTCTATCATGCGCGTGCGCTCCTTGAGGATGCGGAACACCCCGAAGGGCTCTTCCAGGCAGCGGTGCAAGAGATCCATGCCCCGGGCCGCGCGGTGCTCCACCGGGGCCGCCGGGTTGCCGGACAGGTCCTTGAACAGCCGGCGCAGGGGGTCGTGCAGCAGCTTGCCGGGCTTGGCGTTGTAGCTCACGTAGGCTGCGCCGCCCACCTTGAGGCGGCGGGCCAGGAAGTCCAGGAGCACGGCGCGCTGCTCGGCCGAGACCCAGGACCACACCCCGTGCAGGCAGATGTAGTCGAACTTGGGCAGGTCGCGGGCCGCGAACTCGGCGAACGAGTCGTCGAAGAAGGCGGCGTTGGCGATGCCCCGCTCGGCGCAGAAGCGGCGGGCGTGGGCCACGTGGGTGGGGTTGAAGTCCGTGGCCGTGAAGCGGCCCTGGGGGAAGGCCGCGGCCAGGAGCGCGGTGGTCAGGCCCTGGCCGCAGCCCAACTCGCAGTATTCGAAGCCCTCCTCCAGGGGGGGCGGGGTGAGGCCGGCCAGCACCAGGGGCAGGCGCAGCTCCACCGGGGACAGGGCGCTGATGAACTCCTCGCTGTAGGGGGAGTCGGTGAAATAGCCGTCGGCCCAGTTCTGCATGGCGTGTTCTCCGTTGCGGTTCGGGTCTGCGGTACCACGGCCGGCCAACTTCGAAAAGCCCCTGTCCGGCCTGACTTTCCCTACCGGAGCAAGAGCGCCTTGCCACAAGCCGGACAGCAGGGTAATGGTGAAGGATTGGAATCCCGCAATCCGCGGGGTGGGGATGGAGGAGCGCATGGACGTGAGAGACAAGGCCCGGGCCGCGGTGCTGGCGTCGCTGGCCGGGGACTGCCTGGCCCTGGGGCCGCACTGGATCTACGACGTGGAGGCCCTGGCCGCCCGCTTCGGCCGGGTGGAGGGGCCCACGGCACCGGGGTCGGACTCCTACCACAAGAGCCGCGGCCTGGGGCAGTTCACCCACTACGGGGACCAGGCCATGGTGCTGCTGCGCTCGGTGGCGGCCAAGGGCGGCTTCGACCTGGCGGATTTCTTCGCCCGCTGGCGCACGCTCTTCTCCCACTACGACGGGTACCTGGACGGGGCCACCCGCAAGACCCTGGCCCGCATCGACTTCGGCGAAGGGCCCGAGACCTCGGGCTCGCCCTCCCTGGACCTGGCCGGCGCGGCCCGCATCGCGCCCCTGGTGTTCGCGCTGCGCGAGGACGAGGCCGGCCTGGTGGCCGCGGCCCGGGCCCAGACCAGAATGACCCACAACTCCCCGCTGGTGGTGGAGTCGGCCGAGTTCTTCGCCCGCACCGCCTTCGCGGTGCTGCACGGCGCTGACCCGGTGGCGGGCATGGAGCAGGCGGCCAAGGCCCAATACATGAGCTTGCCCGCCCGGGACTGGCTGGCCCAGGGGGTGGAGTTCGCGGACCGGGAGAGCGTGGCGGCGGTGGCCCATTTCGGCCAGAGCTGCAACGTGGAGGGAGCGTTCCGGGCGGTGGTGCAGCTCATCGCCCGGCACCGGGACACCCTGCGCGAGGCGCTGGTGGACTGCGTCATGGCCGGGGGCGATTCCGCGGCCCGGGCGCTTCTGGTGGGCATGATCCTGGGCGCGGCCCACGGACCGGAGGCGGCGCCGGCGGACTGGCTTGCGGCCATGCGCGCCACCCCGGAGGCCGAGCAGCTCCTGGCCGGGCTTCCCTGACCGGGAATACGACCCTTCAGTTCGTTTGAACTCGCCGTGGACAAAAGAGACTTTCCAAGCTATGGGGAGTGGTTGGGGGGGGCCTGCACAATGGGGTTGAGGGGATGAAACGCGCCCTGGCCGCACTGGTCATTCTGGCGACACTGGCGGCGGCTGCCGCCCTGGCGGCCCTGAGCAGGCCCACCGGCCTGCCCGCGGGCAGGCCGGACAGCCCGGTGCGCATCGGGGTCAGCCTGGGCCTCACCGGACGCTTTGCCGAGACGTCCCGCCTGCAGGAGCAGGGCTTCCAACTCTGGGCCTGGCGCCAGAACCTGGCGGGCGGCCTGCACGGCCGAACCGTGGAGCTGCTGGTGCGCAACGACGGGGGGGACCGGGAAGCGACCCGCCGCATCTACCAGGACTTCATCTCGCGCGACCGGGTGGACTTTCTCTTCTCTCCCTATTCCAGCGAACTCACCGCGGTGGTCTCGGCCCTGGCCGCCCAGCACGGCTACCCCCTGCTGGCCTCGGGCGCGGCCGCGGACCCCCTGTGGGACGCGGGCAACCCCCTGCTCTTCGGGATGCTCGTCCCGGCCAGCCGCTATACGCAGGGATTCCTGGAGCTCATGCTGCAAAACGGCGTCACCCGCCTGGCCCTGCTCTGCTTCCCGGGCATGTTCCCGGAGGAGGTCTGCCGCGGGGCCCGGGCCTGGGCCGACCGGCTGGGCATTGCCATCGTCTTCTCCCGGCTGGTGAGCGGGCCGGACCCGGCCCTGGCCGAGGCGGTGGTCGAGGCCCGCGCCTCCGGGGCCGAGGCCGTGCTCATCTGCAGCTACGCCCGCGATTCGATGGCCGCGCGCCGGGCGGTGCACGCCTCGGGCTGGCGGCCCCGGGCGGTGTTCTCCACGGTGGGGCCGAGCCTGCACAGCTACGATGACGCCCTGGGCGAAATTTCCGAGGGGGATTTCACCGCCTCCCTGTGGGAGCCGGAGCTGCCCTATCCGGGCGCGGCCGAATTCAGCCGGGAATTCGCCGAAAAATTCGGCCAGCCCGCGAACTACCATGCGGCAGCGGCCTTCGCAGCGGGCCAGGTCCTGGCCCAGGCCGTGGACAAGGCCGGGAGCACCGACCGCCGCAGGGTGGCCGAGGCCATGGCCAAGCTGGACAGCACCACCATCCTGGGACACTTCGCGGTGGACCGGCGGGGCATGCAGCTGCGCCACTTCCCGGTGGTCATCCAGTGGCAGGGCAAGCACAAGGCCGTGGTCTGGCCCAGGGAGCTGGCCACCGCCGAGCCGCGCCTTGCCCCGCTCCAATAAAAAAAGCCGAAACCTGCGCCGGGTGCGCTCATCGGCGCAGGTTTCGGCTGGACACAAGGCCGCGGGGCCGTCGAACCCGGGGCCAACGATGTAAAGGCTAGTGCATCGCCAACAGAAGCACGCCCAGGGCCAGCACGCCCAGGATGCCGGGGGCCAGCACCAGGGCCAGGTCCTGAACCAGGGGCCGTTCGAGCATTGCGCGCATCTTCAGGGAGCGCTCGGTCGCGCCGGGCCGCAGCCAGTTGGGGGAAAATCCATGGGAAGCAAACGTTGAAGCGTTCATGACGTCCTCCTTCCGCCCCTGTCCTGCCAAGACGTATGGGCGATTTGGTCTAATTGTCAGCTGGTCTGACCACAGATTAGGGATGTTCCCGGCAGGAGTCAAGGGGACGGAGAACGTTTTTTTGATGCGAAGCGTCCCGGCCGCGTCCCTGTGGGGAAAAAACTCCCGGGCTCCGGCCGCGCCACCCCACGCCTGATGCCGGGCCGGTTGGTGAACCGTCCTGCCTCCCCCATCCCCGCCCTTGCCATCCCGGCCGGAAGGGGGCATGAAGGGCCACGTCGACCATCAGCGGTCGGACCAACGCCAGTACACGCGGACTCGCCATGCAGGAACTCTTCTCGGAAGTCACGATTCACCGGGTCTCGGACAAGATCGTCACCCAGCTCATCGCCCTCATCGGCGACGGGAGGCTCGCACCAGGCCACAAGCTGCCGCCGGAGCGGGAACTCATCGCCCAGCTCGGGGTGGGCCGCTCCTCCCTGCGCGAGGCCCTCTCCATCCTGGAGGCCCTGGGCTACGTGGAGGTGCGCAGCCGCAGGGGGGTGTTCGTCAAGGGCCTGGACCCCTCCCTGGCCCTGGGGCCCCTGTCCCGCATCCTGCAGGAGGACTTCAGCAAGCTGCACATGCTCTACGAGGTGCGCAACGACATCGAGCTGGCCAGCGCCGCGTCCGCGGCCCGGCGGCGCACGCCCCCGGACCTGGAGGCCCTCACCCGCCGCCTGGACAACCTGGACCGCGCCTACGGCCGGAAAGAGCCCCTGTGGGAACACGACCAGGCCTTCCACATGGCCGTGGCCCAGGCCTCGCACAACTTCATCCGGGTGCACATGGTCAACCACATCTTCGAGTTCACCCGGCCCTTCCTGGAGCGCTGGATGGCCAGCCTGCTGGCCGAACCGGCCAACTACGCCGACCTCCAGGCCCAGCACCGGGCGGTGTTCGAGGCCATCGCCGCCGGCGACCCCGGCCTGGCCAGGATGCGCATGAAGGAGCACTTCGCCTGGAGCGACGCCAAGATCGACGAGGATTACCGCCAGGCCCAGGCCCGGGCCGCGGGCCAGTAACGCCCTTTTCCTCCGAGGACCCCGTGCCCCTGCCCCTCCTTGCCGCCGCCTGGTCCGCAGCGCGCTCGGCTTTTTCCGACGCGACGCGGGTGAGCCTGGACCTGTACAAGGTCATGGTTCCCATCATCGTGGCCGTGAAGATCCTCCAGGAGTTGGACCTCATCGGGCTCTTCGCCCTGCCCCTGTCCCCGCTCATGGGCCTGGTGGGCCTGCCCGACTCCATGGGCCTGGTCTGGGCCACCGGGCTTCTGAACAACATCTACTCCGCGCTGCTGGTCTTCGCGGCCCTGGGCCCGGCCGCGGGCGTGACCGTGGCCCAGTGCACCGTGCTGTGCACCATGCTGCTCATCGCCCACAACCTGCCGGTGGAGTGCAAGGTGGCGCAGAAGTGCGGCCCCTCATTGTGGGGCCAGGTCCTGGCCCGCATCATCGGCGCTTTGGCCTGCGGCTGGCTGCTGCACCAGGCATACTCCCTCACCGGGACCCTGGGCGAGGCCAACCGCATCCTGTGGACCCCGGCAGCCGCGCCCCAGGGAATCCTGCCCTGGGCCCTGGGCGAGGCCCGCAACCTGGCCGCGGTGTTTTGCATCATCCTGGGCCTCATGCTGGCCATGCGCATCCTGACCGCCCTGCGCATCACCGCGCTCCTGGACGCCCTGCTCCGGCCGGTGCTGCGGGCCATGGGCATCGGACCCGAGGCCTCCATGGTCACGGTGGTGGGCCTGGCCCTGGGGCTCACCTACGGCAGCGGGCTCATCATCCACGAGTCCCGCGCCGGCCGCATCGGCCGACGCGACGTGTTCTACGCCGTGACGCTGCTGGGCCTGTCCCACGCGCTCATCGAGGACACCATGCTCATGGTGCTCATGGGTGCGCACGCCTCGGGCATCTTCTGGGGCCGGCTGGCCTTCTCCCTGGCCGCCCTCTTCCTCCTGGTCCGGTTCACCCGGAACCTGCCGCAGGATCGTTTTGAACGAATGTTCATGGCAACATCCTGAGAATTCCCGGCATTCTTTCCACCACGCGTGTGCCCGCCCGTTGGCGCCCTCCTGCTCGGCGCTTCGAAGGGAGCCCCGTCCATTGATATAGCATAGCGTAATTTCTCGTTTTTTCCCTCCACTATCCACCTCCGTTTCAGAGCAAAATAGTAGATGACATATATTTTTTAGAAGAAATTGACATCCCATATTCTGTGATATAAACGTTCATTCAAATGACGTTCCCGGGGGGGGACGGTAACCGCTCGCCGAGGCGAGGACCAGAAGGAGGCCGTCATGATCAAGAACTTGAAGCTGGGCGTGAAGCTCGGGGCAGGGTTCGGCCTGGTCCTGCTGCTCACCGCCCTGGTGGCGGGAATGGGCGTCATGGGCATGGCCGGCATCGAGGACCGGGTGGGCAAGTCCGACGACGTGAACCGCCTGGTCAAGAACATCCTGGAGGCGCGCCGCCAGGAAAAGAACTTCATAATCCGCAGGGACGCCATGTATGCCGAGCGGGTGGGCAAGATCGTGGCCGATACGCACGCCCAGGTGGCCGCCACCCGCGACAAATTCACGGACGCGGCCAACAAGGCCCAGATGGACGAGGTGGAGGCCGCGGTGGGCGGCTATGGCAACGCCTTCGAATCCCTGGTGAAAATCCAGGGGGACAAGAACGCCGCCATGCAGGGGATGCGCAGCGCCGCCCGGCGGGCCATGGACCTGGCCGAAGAGCTGCGCACGGACATGAAGACGCAACTGGCCGAACTCCTGGACTCGGGCAAGGCCGGCAAGGAGGCCGTCCTGGACCGGGTGGCCAAGGCCGACGCCGCCAACCGCATCATCAAGCGGCTGCTCGCCGCCCGGGTGGACGAGAAGAACTTCGTGCTCACCGCCGAACCCGCGCACCAGGAGGCCAACGCCAAGGCCTACGCCGAGGCCCTGGCCACCGCCCAGGACGTGGCCGGCCGGTTCAACTCCGCCGCGAACAAGGCCAAGGCCCAGGATCTCATCAAGTCCCTGGAGGCCTACCGAACGCAGTTCGCCGGCTACGCGACCCTGGTGGACCAGGGCGGCAAGGCCGACGCGGCCATGGTGGCCGCGGCCCGCAAGGCCGGCGAGGTCTGCCAGGCCGCGCGCGAGGACCAGAAGAAAAAGATGATCGACGAGATGTCCACCGCCCACACCACCATCCTGGCCATGTCCGGCGCGGCCCTGCTCCTGGGCATCGCCGCGGCCCTGCTCATCACCCGGGGCATCACCGGCCCGGTGCGCAAGGGCGTGGACTTCGCCTCGGCCATGGCCCAGGGCGACTTCACCCATGACCTGGACATCGACCAGAAGGACGAGATAGGCGACCTGGCCACGGCCCTGAACACCATGCTGCACAAGCTGCGCGGCGTGGTGGGCGAGGTGCAGGCCGCGGGCGAGAACGTGGCCTCCGGGTCCGAGGAGTTGTCCGCCTCGTCCGAGAACCTGTCCCAGGGGGCCACCGAGCAGGCGGCTTCCGTCGAGGAAGTCTCCTCCTCCATGGAGCAGATGACCGCCAACATCCGGCAGAACGCGGAGAACGCGGCCCAGACCGAGAAGATCGCCACCCAGTCCGCCACCGACGCCGTGGCCGGGGGCCAGGCCGTGAACGAGACCGTGGGCGCCATGAAGCAGATCGCGGAGAAGATCAGCATCATCGAGGAGATCGCCCGCCAGACCAACCTGCTGGCGCTGAACGCGGCCATCGAGGCGGCCCGGGCCGGAGAGCACGGCAAGGGCTTCGCGGTGGTGGCGGCCGAGGTGCGCAAGCTGGCCGAGCGCTCGGGCGCGGCCGCGGCCGAGATCAGCGAGCTGTCCGCGCGCAGCGTGGCCGTGGCCGAGAAGGCCGGGGAGATGCTCACCAGGATGGTGCCGGACATCCGCAAGACCGCTGACCTGGTGCAGGAGATCGCCGCGGCCAGCCGGGAGCAGGACGCCGGGGCCGAGCAGATCAACAAGGCCATCCAGCAGCTCGACCAGGTGATCCAGTCCAACGCCTCGGCGTCCGAGGAGATGGCCTCCACGTCCGAGGAACTGTCCTCCCAGGCCGAGCAGATGCAGCAGACCATGGCCTTCTTCCGCCTGAACGGGCAAGGCCGCAAGGCCGCGGCCCCGCGCAAGGCCGTGGCCGCCCACGCCGCCCCACCTCGCAAGCTGGCCGCGGCCAGGCCCAAGGCCACCCCCCCGGGCCTTGCCCTGGACATGGAGACCGAAGGCGGCGACGAGGAGTTCGAACGGTTCTAGGCCCGCGCCCGTCCCGCCCGGCCCGGACCACCCTCCCCGGGCCGGCGGGACGCCGCAGCAGGCGCCCACGGGTTCGGAGAACTCCCTGGAGCGGGGCAGGCGAGAGATGCAGGACCGCAAGGCCACGAGAGCAGGCGATTGCCCGACCGGAGCAAAGGCCCCGCCGCCCCGCCTGCCCCGAGGAGGGGAGTTCTCCGAACCCGAAGGCCGACAGACCTTGGACTGACGAAGGAGACACGGACATGGACGACAACACCCCGAGCGGCCAGTACCTGACCTTCATCCTGGACCAGGACGCCTACGCCCTGCCCATCGCCACGGTGCGCGAGGTGCTGGAGCTGAACGAGATCACCCGGGTGCCCCGCACCCCCCCGGCCATGCGCGGGGTCATCAACCTGCGCGGCCACGCCGTGGCCGTGGCCGACATGCGGCTCAAGCTCGGCCTGGCCGAGACCGCGGCCACGGTGAACACCTGCATCATCATCGCCGAGGCCGACCTGGGCGACGGGCCCATGGTGCTCGGCGCGCTGGTGGACGCGGTGCGCGAGGTGGTGGACATCGAGGCCGCGGCCATGGAGGCCCCGCCCCGCATGGGCCTGGCAGTGGACACCGCCTTTCTCAAGGGCATGGCCCGCCAGGAGAACGGCTTCGTCATGATCCTGGACCTGGACCGCATCTTCTCGACCGAGGACCTGGCCCCCCTGCCCGGCCAGGACTCGGGCGGGAGCCCGGCGGCCCTCCTGTAGCCGCCTGTTCCCCTGCGGCCCCGCGGCGTCCACCCCGCCGCGGGGCCGCTCCCTTCCGGCATGCCGGGCGGACCGGGGCCAAGGCTAAACAATTGTTCACTTCTATTCGCCAGGCCTCGCCCCGGCCAGAAAGGCGCTCTTGCAAGTCTTTGATATCTATATCGAAACATATCAACAAAGAGGCCGAACTTTCCCTTTTGGTCTTCACGCAACACCCTATTCCACTCCGGCACTCCCTGATATCTTCAAGAAAATGAAAGAGAAAGCCGCCAACAAAATCACGTTGACGCATGCCAGCAATATAATATAAACGTTCATTCAGTTTAATCGTACGGGGGGACACCCACGACCCGACTCAGGAATCCGAAGGAGGCCGACGTGTTCAAGAATCTGAAACTGGGCGTGAAGCTCGGGGCCGGGTTCGGCCTGGTGCTCGCCCTCACCGCGGCGGTGGCCATCATGGGCCTCATGGGAATGCGCAGCGTGGAGGACCGGGTGGGCAAGGCCGACGCCGTGAACCAGGTGGTCCTGGACATGGCCGAGGCCCGCCGCCACGAGAAGGATTTCGTGTTGCGCGGCGAAGCGGCCGAGGCCGACCAGGTGGCCCAGGGCGTGGCCGGCATCCGCACCCGGGTGGCCGCGCTCCGGGAGGCGTTCCGCGACCCGGCCAACAAGGCCCAGATGACCGAGGTGGAGAACGCGGTGAACGCCTATGCCGCCGCCTTCGCCAGCCTGGCGAAGGCCGACGGGGTCAAGGCCTCCGCGGTGAAGGACATGGCGGCCGCGGGCCTGGGCGTGCAGGGCGTGGCCGATGGGCTGCGCGCGGACATGGGCCGGCAGTTGGCCCAGCTCCTGGACTCGGGCCGGGCCGGCAAGGACGCGGTGGCCGACCGGGTGGCCAAGGCCGACGCGGCCAACCGCATCATCACCCAGATGCTCACCGCCCGGGTGGCGGTGCTCTACTTCATCAACACCGGGGACCCGGCCCGCGAGAAGGCGGGCAGCGCCGCCCTGGCCGCGGCCCAGGACATCGCCCGGGACCTGGCCGCCCGCTTCGCTGAGCCCGAGAACCGGGCCAAGGCCGAGACCCTGGCCCAGGGCCTGGAGACCTACATCGCCAAGCTGGCGGCCTACGCCGCCGCGGTGGCGCAGGGCAAGGCCGCGGAAGCCGCCATGGTGGCCGCGGCGAACCAGGCCGGCGAGGTCTGCGCCAAGGCCGGCGACGACCAGCGGGCCGCCATGCAGGCCGAGATGTCCTTCATCCTCACCGCCATCCTGGGCATGGCCGGCGTGGCCCTGCTGCTAGGCATCGCCGCGGCCGTGCTCATAACCCGCGCCATAACCGGCCCGGTGCGCAAGGGCGTGGAGTTCGCCGGCCTGCTGGCCCAGGGCGACACCGGGGCCAGCCTGGACATCCGGCAGCGGGACGAGATGGGCGTGCTGGCCGACGCCCTGCGCGGCATCGCCAAGGCCGAGACCGACATCATGGACAAGGTGGGCCGCCTGGCCGCGGGCGACCTGGACGTGAGCTTCGCGCCCCGCTCGGACAAGGACGCGCTCATGCGCTCCCTGGGCGACATGGTTGCGGTCCAGGCCCAGGTGGCGGCGCAGGTGCGCCGGATGGCCGGCGGCGACCTGGCGACCAGCTTCGCCGTCCGCTCGGACAAGGACGTGCTGCTTGCGTCCCTGGCGGACATGTCCAGCAAGCTCGTGGCGGTGGTTTCCGACGTCCAGGCCGCATCCGAGAACGTGGCCTCGGGCTCCGAGCAGCTCTCCGCCTCGTCCGAGAGCCTGTCCCAGGGGGCCACCGAACAGGCCGCCAGCGTGGAGGAGGTCTCCTCCTCCATGGAGCAGATGACCGCCAACATCCGGCAGAACGCGGAGAACGCGGCCCAGACCGAGAAGATCGCCACCCAGTCCGCCACCGACGCCGTGGCCGGGGGCCAGGCCGTGACCGAGACCGTGGGCGCCATGAAGCAGATCGCGGAGAAGATCAGCATCATCGAGGAGATCGCCCGCCAGACCAACCTGCTGGCGCTGAACGCGGCCATCGAGGCGGCCCGGGCCGGAGAGCACGGCAAGGGCTTCGCGGTGGTGGCGGCCGAGGTGCGCAAGCTGGCCGAGCGCTCGGGCGCGGCCGCATCCGAGATCAGCGAGCTGTCCGGCCGCAGCGTGGCCGTGGCCGAGCGGGCCGGAGAGATGCTCACCAAGATGGTGCCGGACATCCGCAGGACCGCGGAGCTGGTGCAGGAGATCGCCGCGGCCAGCCGGGAGCAGGACGCCGGGGCCGGGCAGATCAACCAGGCGGTCCAGCAACTGGACCAGGTGATCCAGCAGAACGCGTCCGCGTCCGAGGAGATGGCCTCCACCTCGGAGGAGCTGTCCTCCCAGGCCACGCAGATGCAGCAGACCATGAGCTTCTTCCGGCTGAACGGTTCAGGGGCCAAGGCCCTGTCCGCGGCGCCCCAAGGCCGGCCCGCGCTCCAGGCCGCCCGCCCGGCCAAGGCGCCCGCCAGGCCCGCCCCGGCCAAGGCTTGCCCGGAAACCACCGGCGTGGCCTTTGACATGAGCCAGCCGGAAGGCAGAGACGAGGAGTTCGAACGGTTCTAGCATCCTGCGGCGTGAGTCAGGCCGCCCAGCCCGGACCGGCGAACCGGCCCGGGCTGGGCGGATCCCCGCAACCGGCCCTCCCTGCGGACCCTGCGGCGGCCGTCCCTGCCCCAGGGCCCTGGAGAACCCCATGGAGCGTTCCGACAACCCCACGCCCCGGCGGCTCAAGGTGCTGGTGGTGGAGGACAGCCGCCTGAACGCCCTGGTGCTCACCCACCTGCTGGTGCGCAGCTCGCACGTGCTGCACTGCGCGGCGGACGGGATCGAGGCCTTGGACCTGCTGCGCCAACACGACTACGACCTGGTGCTCATGGACATCGAGATGCCGCGCCTGGACGGGGTGCAGGCCACTGTGGCCATCCGCAGCGGCGAGGCCGGGTCCGGGGCGCGCCAGGTGCCCATCGTGGCCATCACCGCCCACACCTCGGAGTTGGACCGGCTGCGCTGCATGGAGGCGGGCATGGACGGGTTCGTGCCCCGGCCCTTCGCCCCGGAGACCCTTGCCGCCACCATCCGCGCCGCCCTGTCATCCCGGCGGGAAGCCCGGAACTGACTCACTCCCCCCGGGCCAGGGCCGCGACCATCCCGTCCAGGCCCGCGGCCAATTCCTCCAGCTTTTCCAGCGGCAGGGCCAGGGCCTCCCAGGCCCAGGGCGAAAAGGCCGGCACCACCTCCCCGGGCGTGGAGCCGTACCCCAGGGCCACGGCCGCCACGTTGGCCACGTGGACCACCAGGGCGGCGTCGCTGCCATCGGGCGGGGGCTCGTGGTGGCTGGCGGCCGCGGCCACCACCCCGTGCGGCAGCCTCCAGTCGCTGAAGATCATGGCCCCTAGGAGCGCATGGTCGAACTCGAAGACCCGGCGCTCGGCCTCGATCTCGGGCATGCCGTGCACCAGGTGCAGCTCCTGGGCTCGGCGGGCCATGGCCGGCTCCATGGCGTGCAGGGCCAGCCGGCCCAGGTCGTGCAGCAGCCCGGCCAGGTAGTGGCGCTCCGGCTCCTCGCGGCCCGCGGCCAGGGCCAGCCCGTGCGACAGCACCGCGCAGGCCATGCCGTGCTCCCAGAACCGGGCCGGGTCCAGCAGGTCGGGTTTCACGTCCTGGAACATGCTCGCCATGGCGGCGGCCAGGGCCAGCATGGACACCTGGCGCTGGCCCAGGATGGCCACCGCCCGGGTCACGGTCTCCACCTTGACCGGCAGGCTGTAGAGCGGGCTGTTCACCACCCGGAGCAGGGAGGCCACCAGGCGGGGATCCAGGGAAATGACGTCGGCCATGTCCCGCACCGAGGCAGCGGGGTCGGACAGCACGGCCTGCAGCCGATCCAGGGCCGCGGGCGGGGCCGGGAGCTTGAGCCGGCGGCTGGTCGTGGCCAGGAACTTCCGAGCGGCCTCGGTGGCCTCGACTCCGGAGGCCATGTCCCCGGGCCGGGGCGGAAGTATTCCGGGAGGAGGCGGGGGCGGCGGTTCCTGCAGCCCCGCAGCCAGCCGCGCGGCCGCCATGCGGCGCAGGGCCTGCGGCACCGGATGGCCGCCACCGCAGGAGGAGAACAGCCAGGCCACGGCGGCGGCGGTCTGCTCCGGGGAGAGGGTCGCGCCCCCGGGGTCCGGGGTCACTGGGGGAGCCCTTCCTGGCCGCTGCGGGACGCCACCACCCGGTCCAGTCGCCGGAGCAGGTCGTCGATGTCCAGGGGCTTGGCTGCGAAGTCGTCCATGCCCGCGGTCAGGCAGGCCTCGCGCTCGGACTCCAGGGCGTAGGCGGTGAGCGCAATGACCGGCACCCGCGCGTCGCAGCCCGCCACCTTGCCGGCCCGGATGCGGCGGATGGCGTCCAGGCCGTTGATCCCGGGCATCTGCACGTCCATGAGCACCGCGTCGAACCGCTCCCGGGAGAGCACGTCCAGGGCCTCGGCCCCATCCCCGACCTCCTGCACCGTGTGCCCGGCCATGCGCAGCATGCGGCCGGCCAGGAGCCGGCTCACGGGCTCATCCTCCACCACCAGCAGGCGCAGGGGCCGGCTGGCCTGGGCCGCCCGCCCGGGCTGCGCCGGGGGCAGGGCCGCCGCGGCCGGGGCCTCCAGGCCGAAGGCCGCGGTGAACACGAACGTGCAGCCCGCGCCGGGCTCGCTGGTGGCGGTTATGTCGCCGTCCATGAGCCGGGCCAGCTCCCGGGAGATGGACAGGCCCAGTCCCACCCCGCCGTGCCGGCGGCTCAGGGCCTCCTCGGCCTGGACGAAACGCTCGAACACCGCCGCGAGCTTGTCCGCCGCTATGCCCGGCCCGGTGTCCCGCACGGCGCAGGCCAGACGCATCGCGCCGTCCCTGGGCGGCGGGCCGTCGACGTGCCGGCTCACCCGCACGTCCACCGATCCCGACTCGGTGAACTTGATGGCGTTCTGCACCAGGTTGAAGAGCACCTGGGCCAGGCGGCCGGAGTCGCCCACCAGCCGCTCGGGCACGTCCTCGTCCACCAGCCACTCGAAGCCCAGGCCCTTGCGCCAGGCCTGCACCGCGCAGCTCTTGAGCAGGGGGGAGAGGCTCTGGCGCAACTCGAAGGGCTCCTCGGACACCCGCACCCGGCCGGCCTCGATGCCCGACAGGTCCAGGATGTCGGAGATGATGCGCAGCAGGTGCTCCGAGGAGCGGCGGATGATGTCCAGGAACTCGCCCTGCTCCGGGGTGGCGCCCGAGTCCCTGAGGATGCGGGCCATGCCCATGATGGCGTTCAGGGGGGTGCGCAGCTCGTGGCTCATGTTGGCCATGAACTGGCTCTTGGCGCGGCTGGCGCTCTCGGCCGCCACCTTGGCCTTGAGCAGCTCCCGCTCCGCGGCCTCGCGCGAGGACACGTCGCGGGCCAGGCCCAGGGTCAGGCTCCTCCCGTCCTCGGCGAACGCCGTGACGCGCACCTCCACCGGATAGGTGGAGCCGTCCTTGCGCCGCAAGAGCCCGCGCTGCAGGAAAGTCTCCCCGGACTCCACCAGGTCCCGGTTGGCCGCGAACTCCTCCGGGTCGATCTTCCGGTCCACGTCCCAGATGCGCAGGCCCGCCAGTTCCTCGCGGCTGTAGCCCAGATTCTCGCAGGCCAGGGGGTTGGCGTCCAGGATGCGGCCGTTCTCGTCCACCAGGAACATGGCGTCCAGGGTGTTCTCCACCAGCCGGCGGTAGCGGGCCTCGCTGTCGCGCAGGGCGGCCTCGGCCCGGGCGCGGGCCGCCACCAGATCCCGGGCCGTGGCCGCGGCGTCGGCCAACTCCACGTAGGGCTGGGCCGCGGGGTCCAGCTCCACGCCGGGCTCGGCCACCCGGCGCAGGGAGTCCAAAAACCCGGCCACGCCCTGCTGGATGCGCCCGGCCACCCGCCGGGCCACCAGGTACTGGGCCAGCAGGAGCAGGGCCAAGAGGCCGGCGATGGACAGGCCGCGGTTGCGCAGGTCGGTCCACATCCCCACCCGGCGCAGGGCTATCTCCTTCTCCACCCTGTCCACGCTGACCCCGCCGCCCAGACACCAGCCCCACTCCTTTACCAGGGCCGCATAGCCCACCCTGCGCTCCGCGGTCATTCCTGAACCGGGCAGGATGTAGTGCAGGTATCCTCCCCCGGAGGCGGCCAAGGCGTTGAACTCCTCGGCCACCTTGGTCCCGTCCGGGGAGATGATGTCGGACATGCTCCGGCCCTTGCTGGGTCCGGCCAGGGTGCGGCCGTCCGGGGCGCCGACGAAGAGATAGCCGTGATCGCCGAAACGCTCCAGCTCCAGGCGGCGCAGCACCTCGGCCTTGAGATCGGCCTCGGCGTCCTCCCGGTACTCGCCGCCCCCGATGATCCAGCCGTAGGGTTCGAAAAGGTGGACAAAGGAGAGCTTGGCGTGGTCCGCGCCCTCGATCCCGGGCCGGGTCCAGAGGTATTCCACGAACCCCTCGCCCGACTCCTGGGCCACCGCCTCCATGTCCCGGAACAGCTTGCGGCCGGCCACGTCCTCCATGTCCTGGACCTGCCTGCCCTCCAGGTCCGGCCGGGCGGCGTTGAGCACCTGCACCCCGCCCCGGTCCAGGATGAAGAAATAGCCCCGGCCGGACAAAAAGCGCATGGAGCGCAGGGTCTCGCGCACCATGTGCCGGATCTCCTCGGGCGGCCGCCAGGCGCGGTTGGCCTCGTACAGCCGCCGGGCCACCTCCACCCCCTCCAGCACCCGCTGCCGCACCTTGCGACGCAGCTCGGCCTCCAGCCGGCCGCGCATGTCCCGGATCATGTCCAGGGCCTCGTCCACCTCGTTGCGCACCTCGGCCTTGCGCGCATCCATGAACTCCTGGCGCTGGCGGTCGGCCTGGACCTCGAAGTTGGCCAGGGAGCTGGCCGCCCACAGCGCGCCCAGCGCGGCCAGGCCCAGGCCCGAAAGCAGGGCCGTGGTGCGCAGGAACGCGGCGGCTATGGTTTTTTTCTCTTTCATGGCGGAAATGGCTGAACAATTATTCAGGAATATACCCTTGAACGGGAGTTTTTGGCAAGAAAATCTCCTTACTGGCTAGGGATAAATAAACCCTGCTTTTTGCCGGGGGTTTCCACCTCCGCGGAACGGGTGTACCCATGCGCAAAAAAGCCAGGAGGTTACCATGGCCCACATGAGCGTGGGCGAGGCGATCGCCGCCCGCCGCAGCATCCGCAGATTCCGGCCCGAGCCGGTCACCGACTCCCAGGTGGACGTGCTCCTGGAGGCCGCCCGCCTGGCCCCCTCGGCCATCAACTGCCAGCCCTGGCGCTTCAAGGTTGTGCGGGACCAGCCGGCCCTGGACTGGCTGGCCGCCGACGGCACCCGCAACCAGCACTGGGTGAGCCGCGCGCCCGCGGTCTTCGTGTGCTGCGCGGACCTGTCCTGCTTCGTCAAGGACCAGGCGGCCAACCTGCGCGCCATCGCGGACAGCGGGGCCATGCCCCCGGACATGCTGGCCGAGGTGGAGGGCTACGTGGAGAGGAACGCCTGCGCCCCGCGGGACCTGCTGCGCGGGGCCGCGGCCGTGAACTGCGCCATCGCCCTCACCCAGATGATGCTCACGGCGGTGGAGCTGGGCCTGGGCAGCACCTGGATCGGCATGTTCGACGAGCCGGCCATCATGGAGCGCTTCGGCCTGCACCCGGACCTGGCGGTCATCGCGCTCCTGGCCGTGGGCGTGCCCTCCGAGGCCCCGCCCGCCCGGCCCCGGCGGGACATGAAGGACATCCTGCTGCCATAGGGGGCTTTTTTTGACACCCCCGGCCCCTTGCCCTAGAGCAGGAGGACCATTCCCCTGCCAAGCGAGGTGGCCATGAAGATGCGGCTCACGGAGTTCAACCTCCTGGAGGAGCTGGCCAAGCCCGAATACGCGGACATCCTGGCCAGCTTCCACCGCCGCGCGTTCGCCAAGTCCGCCCTGGTCTGCACCCCGGGCCAGGAGGAAAACCTGGTGTTCATCGTGGCCGCGGGCCGGGCCCGGGTCTACCTGGCCAGCGACGTGCGCGAGTTCACCCTCTCCGTGCTGGAGCCGGGCGACATCTACGCCACCCACACCGGCACCTACGTGCAGGCCATGGAGGAGATGGACGTGCTGGTCACGCCCATCGCGGACTTCACCCGCCACGTCACCGCCTTTCCCAAGTTCACCAAGACCATGGTGCGGGTGCTGGGGGACATGCTGAAGTCCTCCTTCGCCACCATCGACTCCCTGGTGTTCAAGGACATCAGCCGCCGGCTGTGCTCCTTCCTGGCCGGCGAGGCCAGGACCCACGGCCACCCCACCCCGGACGGGGTGCTCCTGGACCTGGGGCTGACCACCGAGGAGCTGGCCCGCATGGTGGGGGCCACCCGCCAGACCGTGTCCACCCTGCTCAACGACATGGACCGCGCCGGCCTGCTCGCCATCGGCGGCCGCAGCGTGTTCCTCATCCCCGACCCGGACAAGCTGGAGCGGGAAGCCGGGAGCTAGGGAAAGGCGCACACGCCTGCGGAAGCAGGGCGGTTCGCGAACCGCCCTGCCTTTCCCCTTTGTGTCGCCTCCCTGACAGACGCACTTCTCTTTCCCTGCTAGCACCTTCCCATGGCGGGCCCGGAGCGGGGTGGTTCCTGGCCCGAGACACCGGTTGCGCGGCCGCGCGGCCGGAACCGACACGGGAGGTGCGACATGCTCATCGAACGGGGTGCGACCAAGGGACTCACCATCTGGGAAGACGCCGAGGCCATGATCGCCAAGGCCCGGCGCGACGACGTGCCGATCATCTGGGACCGCCTGAACGCCCAGCGGCCGGCCTGCTCGTTCTGCAAGACCGGGCTCACCTGCAAGAAATGCGTGATGGGGCCGTGCCGCATCAAGGCGGACGGCAAGCGCAACCGCGGGGTCTGCGGCGCGGACGCGGACCTCACCGTGGCCCGCAACTTCGGCCGGTTCGTGGCCGCGGGCTCGGCCTCGCACTCGGACCACGGCCGCGACCTGCTGGAGACCCTGGCCGCCATCGGCGAGGGCAAGACCACGGACTACGCCATCCGCGACGAGGCCAAGCTCGCGCGCATCTGCGAGGAGGTGGGCATCGCCACCGCGGGTCTGGACGTGCGCGCCCAGGCGGCGGCCCTGGCCGACAAGCTCCACACCGACTTCGGCACGCGCGGCAAGGGCCTGTCCTTCCTGGCCCGGGTGCCCAAGGCCCGGCGCGAGCTGTGGGAGAAGCTGGGCATCACCCCGCGCGGCATCGACCGCGAGGTGGTGGAGATGATGCACCGCACCCACATGGGCGTGGACTCCGACGCGGTGTCCCTGTGCCTGCACGCGGCGCGCACCGCCCTGTCCGACGGCTGGGGCGGGTCCATGATCGCCACCGAGCTGTCCGACATCATCTTCGGCACGCCCACCCCCCGCCAGGCCACCGTGAACCTGGGCGTGCTCAAGGCCGACCAGGTGAACATCCTGGTGCACGGGCACAGCCCCATCGTGTCGGAGATGATCGTGGCCGCGGCCAAGGACGAGGAGCTGCTGGCCAAGGCCAAGGCCGCCGGCGCGGCGGGCATCAACCTGGCCGGCCTGTGCTGCACCGGCAACGAAGTGCTCATGCGCAAGGGCATCCCCATGGCCGGCAACCACCTCATGACCGAACTGGCCATCATCACCGGCGCGGCGGACTGCATGGTGGTGGACTACCAATGCATCATGCCCAGCCTGGTGCGGGTGGCCTCCTGCTACCAGACCCGGTTCGTGTCCACCTCGGACAAGGCCCACTTCACCGGGGCCACCCACGTGGAGTTCAACTACGCCAACGCCAAGGAGCAGGCCAAGAAGGTCGTGGCCCTGGCCATCGAGGCGTTCACCAAGCGCGACCCCCACAAGGTGGAGATTCCGGGAACGCCCGTTGGCATGCTCACCGGCTTCTCCAACGAGGCCATCCTGGGCGCCCTGGGCGGCACCCCGGCCCCGCTCCTCGACGCCATCAAGTCCGGGGCCGTGCGCGGGGCCGCGGCCATCGTGGGCTGCAACAACCCGCGCCTGAAGCACGACTACTGCCACGTGAACCTGGCCAAGGAGCTCATCAAGCGCGACGTGCTGGTGCTCATCACCGGCTGCGCCACCGTGGCCATGGGCAAGGCCGGCCTGCTGGTGCCCGAGGCCGCGGACCTGGCCGGCCCGGGCCTGTCCGGGGTGTGCAAGGCGCTTGGCATCCCGCCGGTCCTGCACGTGGGCTCCTGCGTGGACAACTCCCGCATCATCCAGCTCTGCGCGGTGCTGGCCAACGCCCTGGGCGTGGACATCTCCGCCCTGCCCGTGGCCGCCAGCGCGCCTGAGTGGTACTCGGAAAAGGCCGCGGCCATCGGGCTCTACGCAGTGGCCAGCGGGGTGGCGACCCACCTGGGCATCCCGCCCCACATCACCGGCAGCGAGGCCGTGACCAAGCTGGCCTTGTCCGGCCTGGAGGACGTGGTGGGCGCGCACTTCTGGGTGGAGCCCGACCCCTTCAAGGCCGCCCAGCTCATGGACGCGCGCATCTCCCAGAAGCGCTTGGCCCTGGGGCTCTCCAAGTAGCCCCCCGCCCCCCCGGCAACGGGCGGCCGGCACCCCCCGCCGGCCGCCCGTTGCGCGGGAAGGGACAGGGGGATAGGAAAAGGAGCACGCGGCCGTCCTGTGGCCGTGGGCCTCGGCCGGGGTTGGCTGCGCGGTTGCGTGGCGAGGCGGCAGGGAGTGCCGTGGGGTTTTGCGGGGGGGTCCCCGCACCCCCGGAATTGCAGCGCAGCGGCACGGGCGGAGCACCCGCCCACCACCCGCCGGGTGGTTGAAAAACCGGCACTTCCCGCCAGGCCCGCGCGCGGGCGGGAGCCGGGCTCCGGACGCGGCCCCACGGGACGCGGCCGGCCGAAACAGCACGGAGGTTTCCATGAAGCTGGCGGTGGCCGGCAAGGGCGGGGCGGGCAAGACCTCGTTCGCGGCGTGGCTGGCGGACTACCTGGCGCGCCAGGGCAAGGACGTGTGGCTGGTGGACGCGGACACGGCGCTGTCCCTGGGCCAGGCCTCGGGCCTGGACCGCGGCGCGCTGCCCGCGCCCCTGGTGCAGCGCGAGGACCTGGTGCAGGAGCGCATCGGGTCCGGCATGATCCATCTCAATCCCGACGTGGGCGACCTGCCCGAGGCCCTGTCCGTGGCCGTGCCCCTGGGCGGCCCCGCGGCCCCGGGCGTGACCCCGGGCCGCAAGCGCCTGCTGGTCATGGGCGCGGTGGCCAATGCGGGCGGCGGCTGCGCCTGCGCGGCCAACGCCCTGCTCAAGGCCCTGCTCGCCCACCTGGTGCTGGACCGCAGCGAGTGGGTGGTGGTGGACCTGGAGGCCGGAGTCGAACACCTGGGCCGCGGCACCGTGGCGAGCGTGGACGCCCTGGCCGTGGTCAGCGAACCCAGCCTGCGCGCGCTCTCCACCGGCGCGGAGATCGGCCGCCTGGCCGCCGAGATGGGCCTGGCCAACCAGGCGCTCATCCTGAACCGCGCGCCCGAAGGCACCAAACTTCCGGACCTCCCCGGCCTCCCCCCCCTGGCCGCCACCATCCCCCGCCTCCCCGGCCTGGAGGCCCGCCAGATCGAGACGTCGTCCGTGCTTGGGCTGCCCGAGAGCGAAATGCTGGACGGGCTGTGCGGCAAGGTGCTGAGGGAACTAGAGAGGCAGGAAGCCCGGAGCACGGGCGATTCGTGAATTGATGGGATGGCCCCGCCCCTCCGACAGGGGTAGGCTTCTGGGAAGTGCAAAACCCTAGAAGGAGGCCATCCCATGGGCACTGTTACTACGATCGGCATCGACCTGGCAAA
>Ga0209269_1000786_pt1:5000-22765 | contig 22765 bp, 13 predicted proteins | sample MTBAKMMethaMetaG_FD_187455 | JGI IMG/M metagenome (GOLD analysis project Ga0209269, IMG submission 187455) | Enrichment culture microbial communities from Arthur Kill intertidal strait, New Jersey, USA, that are MTBE-degrading - MTBE-AKM (Arthur... | ecosystem: Environmental > Aquatic... | reverse complement strand
GAGATTGTCCTGGTCAATTCCAACCCCGCCACCATCATGACCGATCCCGGGATGGCCGACGCAACCTACGTCGAGCCCCTCAACGCCCGGTACCTGGAGGAGATCATAGAAAAGGAGCATCCGGACGCCATCCTCCCCAATCTGGGCGGCCAGTCGGGTCTCAATCTGACATCGGAACTTTCCCGCAAGGGGATCCTCGAAAAATACGGGGTCCGGATCATCGGCGTCAACGTCGACGCGATCGAGCGCGGCGAGGACCGTATCGCCTTCAAGAAGACCATGGACAGCCTCGGGATCGAGATGCCGAAGAGCAAACCCGCCTACAACGTGGAAGAGGCGGAACAGATCGCCGAAGAACTGGGGTATCCGGTGGTCATTCGCCCGGCGTATACCATGGGAGGAACCGGAGGCGGGCTGGTGTACAACAAGGAAGAACTTCAGACCATCGCCGCCAGGGGGATCGCAGCGAGTCTGATCGGCCAGATCCTCGTCGAGGAGTCGGTCCTGGGATGGGAAGAGCTGGAGCTGGAGGTCGTGCGGGACGCCAAGAACCAGATGATCACCGTCTGCTTCATAGAAAATGTCGACGCGATGGGCGTCCACACCGGCGATTCATTCTGCACCGCGCCCATGATGACGATCTCCCCCGAACTACAGGAGCGTCTCCAGAAATACTCCTACGCAATCGTCGAGGCGATCCAGGTCATCGGGGGGACGAATGTTCAGTTCGCCCACAATCCGGAAACCGGACGGGTCGTAGTCATCGAGATCAACCCCCGGACATCGCGTTCCTCCGCCCTGGCCTCCAAGGCGACCGGTTTCCCGATCGCACTCATCTCATCCATGCTGGCCGCCGGACTGACCCTGGACGAGATACCGTACTGGAGAGAGGGGACCCTGGACAGGTACACCCCCTCGGGGGACTACGTCGTCGTCAAATTCGCCCGGTGGGCCTTTGAAAAATTCCAGGGGGCCATCGACGAGCTCGGGACGCAGATGCGCGCGGTCGGGGAGGTCATGAGCATCGGGAAGACGTACAAGGAGGCGCTGCAGAAGGCGATCCGGTCCCTGGAGATCAACCGCTACGGCCTCGGCTTTGCAAAGGATTTTCACGCAAAATCGCTCGACGAGCTGATGGGACTCCTGTCGAAGCCGACAAGCGAGCGGCAGTTCATCATGTACGAGGCACTGCGTAAGGGAGCCCGCGTGGAGGACCTCCATGCAAAGACCCACATCAAGACGTGGTTCATCGAGCAGATGAAGGAGCTGGTCGACCTGGAAGAGGAGATCCTCCGCTGCAAGGGGGGCACCCTGCCGGACGATCTGCTGATCCGGGCGAAGAAGGACGGGTTCGCCGATCGCTACCTTTCCAAACTGCTCGCCGTCCCGGAGGATGAGATACGCAGGCGCCGCCTCTCGCTGGACGTCGTCGAGGGATGGGAACCCGTCCCCGTCAGCGGCGTCGAGGACGCGGCGTACTATTTCTCGACCTACAACGCACCGGACAAGGTGCAATCGACCGGCAGGCGGAAGATCATCGTCCTGGGCGGGGGGCCGAACAGGATCGGGCAGGGGATCGAATTCGATTACTGCTGCGTGCACGCCGCCTTCGCCATCAAGGACGAGGGATTCGAGGCGATCATGGTCAACTGCAACCCCGAAACGGTGTCCACCGACTACGACACATCGGACAGGCTCTACTTCGAACCCCTGACCGTGGAAGATGTCTTGAGCATCTACGAGAAGGAGAAGCCGGAAGGGGTCATCGTGCAGTTCGGAGGGCAGACGCCTCTGAATATCGCCGGCGAGCTGGCCGCGGCGGGGGTGAAGATCATCGGCACCTCGCCGGAGATGATCGACCTGGCGGAAGACCGGGACCGGTTCAGGAAGATGATGGAAAAGCTGGGGATCCCGGAGCCGAAATCGGGGATGGCGAGCACCCTGGAGGAGGCCCTCGATATCGCGCGCGAGATCGGATATCCCCTGATGGTCAGGCCGTCGTACGTCCTCGGCGGGCGCGGGATGGAAGTAGTGCATGACGAGGAGATGCTGAAACGCTACCTCGCGGCCGCCGTCGATGTCACCCCGGAGCGGCCCGTCCTGATCGACAAGTTTCTGGAGAATGCCATCGAGGTGGAAACCGACGCCATCTCCGACGGAACGGATGTCTTCATCCCGTCGATCATGGAACACATCGAGCTGGCCGGCGTCCATTCGGGGGACTCGGCCTGTACGATCCCCCCCGTCAGCCTCTCTGAGAACGCGAAAGCCACCATCTCGGAATACACGGGGAAGATCGCCCGGGAATTGCACGTGGTGGGCCTGATGAACATCCAGTACGCCATCATGGATGATGTCGTCTACATCCTCGAGGCGAATCCGCGGGCCTCCCGGACGGTCCCGTTGGTCTCAAAGGTCTGCAACATATCGATGGCGCGGATCGCCACCCAGCTGATGCTGGGGAGAAAACTGAAAGATCTCCGTCTCGAGACGGCGAAGCTACGGCACTTTGGCGTCAAGGAGGCCGTCTTCCCCTTCAATATGTTCCAGGAGGTCGATCCGCTCCTCGGCCCGGAGATGCGGTCAACGGGAGAGGTCCTGGGAATGGCCGATTCATTCGGTCTCGCCTTCTTCAAGGCGCAGGAGGCCACCGGTCAGGTACTCCCGCAAGAGGGGACCGTTCTGATCACCGCATATGACGACGACAAGGACTCCATCGTCAATGTGGCAAGGGAATTCGAGAAACTCGGGTTCACGCTGAAGACCACCAGGGGGACCAAACGCTTCCTTGCAGAGCGCGGGATCGACTCCGAGCTGATACTCAAGATGCACGAGGGGCGGCCCAACATAACCGACGGGATAAAAAACCATGAGATCCACCTCGTGATCAATACGCCGAGCGGCAGGATGAGCAAGCACGACGACTCATACATCAGAAAGACCGCCATCAAATACAAGGTCCCCTACATCACCACGGCAGCCGCGGCCCTCGCCGCCGTCAGGGGGATCGCCGCCATGCGGAAAGACCACGGCCGCGTGAAATCTCTTCAGAGCTACCATGCGGACATGGGGTGATGCTCTTGAATTCTTCGCCGTGTAACTGCGAAAGAGGTGACACCCCGATTCGTGGGACCTGCGCGGGAGGATTCCCCATCCGAATATCTGTGGAGGAAAGGCCCGGGGCATGAAATTCATAGAGGAAAACTGCGGTGTGTTCGGGATATATTCAACGAGATCCTGCGTGGATGACATCTATCAGGGGCTGGATTTCCTACAGCACCGGGGGCAGGAGTACTGCGGTATCTCCACCTTCGACACGGAGATCAACCACGTAACCCATCACGGGAGGGTGACCAACCGGTTTACGGGTGAAGAGATGCGGAGCCTGACCGGCAACTGGGGAATCGGACACGTGAGCCTGAGGGACCGCCAGCCCATGAAATGGCTGACCCGCACCGGTGAGATATCCGTCGCCTTCAGCGGAAATGTGATTAATGCGACCGAACTCCTGGAAGAGATGATGAGCCGGGGAAAGTCTTTCTACAAGGGGTACGACATCGAGATCATCTCCAAGATCATTATCGAAGAAGGCGAAGGTGATATCGTCAAAGGGATATCGGCCCTCGCGGACAAGATCAACGGGTCGTACTCGCTGGTCGTCCTGACTGCGGAAGGCATTTACGCCTCCCGGGACATCTACGGATTCCGGCCGCTCATCCTCGGAAGTGATGCCGAGCGCTACGCCGTGAGCTCGGAGTCACGAGCCATCCAGAATATGGATATGGAGATCTTCCGGGATGTGGCACCGGGAGAGATCATCCTCGTCAACGACAAGGGATTCCAAGCAGTAGGACAACTCGACGCCCCGCGTACGGCCCACTGTGCCTTCGAGTGGGCATATACCGCAAGCATCGATTCGATCATCGACGGCGTCTACGTGCAGGAGGCGCGGAACAATCTCGGGGAGAGCCTCGCCCAGAGGGACATCGACGAAGGAATGGTCGCTGCGGACATCGTCGCACCTGTTCCCATGTCGGGCGTCGGACACGCGCTCGGATACCACAGGAGATCGGGGATCAGTTATCAGGATGTATTTCTCTACAACCGGTATGCCGACCGCAGTTATACCCAGATCACCCAGGTCGCCCGCGAGCGGATGGCAAAGCGCAAGCTGTCAGTTCTCCCCTACGTCAAAGGGAAGAAGGTCGTCCTCTGCGATGATTCGATCGTCCGGGGGACTCAGATCCTCAACAAGGTAAACGACCTCAAAAAGGCGGGGGCGAAGGAGATCCACGTGCGGGTTGCATGCCCTCCTCTCATGCACCCCTGTGCCTTTGGAATCTCCACCCGATCCGAGGGGGAACTGCTGGCGCGAAAGTACATCGAGACGGGCGATATCCTCTCGATGGAGCAGTTGGTGGACCTGGAGGAATGGGTCGCCCGAACGATAGGAGCGGATTCCGTCAAGTTCAACACCATGGATGCCTTTGTGGCATCCCTCCTGATTCCCCGGAAGAGTCTGTGCCTGCAGTGCTTCGACGGGATTGTTCCATCCCCATAACGAGCGCTTCTCAATCAAACGAAAGGTGCGTCATTGACAGGGGATCGACGTATTCATCAATGAGTCTCACCCCCCAGTGCAGGTGAGGCCCGGTGGATCTGCCGGTCGAGCCCGTGTAACCAATAACCTCTCCTTTATCAATGGCGGCACCCTCTTGGGCGATGGTCTTCGAAAGATGGCAATAGATTGTGAAGAGGCCGATTCCGTGATGTATGATAACGGTGTTTCCCGAGAAATACAGGTCCCGCGCCAGGACGACCTCCCCCGCGTTGGAGGCCTTGACGGGAATCCCCCGGGGCGATCGGATGTCGACTCCCCGGTGACGCGATGCGACTTCGTCATTGAACACCCTCCGCTCTCCGTATGAACCGGTTACCTCCCCTTGCAACGGCATGACGAACCCTCCATCGCACAGCCAGCGGGGAACGGATGTCTGGTATATGCGGTCAAGGAGTTCCTTCTCCCGGTGTATCCTCTGTATATCGGCAGGGGTCGGACTGGTGAAATGCCGGGCTACCCGTATCCTCTTTGAGAGAAAGGCCCCCCGCGATATTGCAAGCTTGAAGGGGATCTCTTTGGAAGTGCCCCGGATAGATTCCAGGCGGACGATCGCATCATACGTCCCCGGTTTCATGTCGACTCGCAGCGCTACCAGGGTGAAGTGCCCCAACCCTTCTCCATCCGGAACAAACGGGTACTCCTTCCCGCCAAAGGACAGCACGGCGGAACGGAGGTGCCCGGGCGAGTTGAGGCACACCTTGACCATCTCCCCCTGAGAGAGCCGGCGACATTCCGAGGTGATCCTCACCGTCCCCCCATCGATCGAACTGGTCACGGAAACGGCATAGGGACAGCCGGGATACAGCACCAGCAAAAGAGATGTGATCAGGAAAAGGGTGATCTTCTTCATCTGAGGACCTTTACACCAAAAGCGCGCAATTTTCAAAGGAGATGCACACATTCCCCCTTTTCTTGAGGGCCCCATGCGATTTTGTCTTATTCTCCCCACCGGCCGGGAGATGTAAAATCCGGGTCACCCTTTTCTGCGCGGCCGTCAGCGCCCATAAAAAGATGGACAATCTCCGAAACATCTACTATGGATGACAGCATGTGAAACCCGATGCGCGGAGAGAGGTCGTCTTCGGTCCTGACATTTTCTGTTTCATGTTGCGGATGGATATGGTAAAAGCCTGCCGGAGAGGATGGATACTCCCCGGAGCCATCGATAACGTACCGGCAGGGCCGAGCACGGTCCGGGAACGATCTAAGAAAGTCGAGAGGAAGCTGTCATGAAAAAATGTTCGTTGCTGTTGATTGCGATAGCTGGCACCATCTTGCTGTCGGGCTGCCCTGCCGCTGTCGTTGGCGGCGCAGCGGTTGGTGGAGGAACAGGCGCGTACTTTTACATCAACGGCGAATTGAAGACCGATTATCCCTATTCGTTCGACAAGGCATGGAGCGCCTGTGAAAAAACGGTGGCCCATATGAATGCGACCGACGTGTTTCCCGAGAAGGAGATCAGCAAGGGAACCATCCAGGCCATTATAGACGGCGAGCGGGTCCGTTTCGTCGTCGAATACAAAACGAAGGATCTGACCACGGTCTCCATACGGGTCGGCGTCATTGGAAATAAATCCGCGTCACAACGTCTCCACGACAAGGTGGCGTCCTACCTGTCTGAATAAAGCATTCGCAAGGGGAAGCCCGGCCAGGGACACGCAAGAACTTCTTGCGTGTCCCTGGCCGGGCACGGCGCATCTCTGATTTTCATTCAAAGAACAGAACTCACATCATGCTCAAAAAATTGCTTCTCGGAATCGCCGTAGGCCTTTTTTTTATATATCTTTCCTTCAAGGGTGTCGATCTGGAGGGCATTGTTGACGGGCTGAAGCGTGCGAAACTCGTCTTTGTCCCCCCCGTCCTGGCCCTTCTGGTCATCATACAGATGCTCAGATCATACCGGTGGGGTATCATCCTGAAACCCATCATGGCCATTGATCAGTTTTCCCTCTTCTCCGTGACCAATACCGGGTTCCTGGCCGTGGTGGCCATCCCGGCACGGATCGGTGAGCTTGCACGTCCCTATCTCATCAGTACAAAGGCCGGCATCAGCATGTCTTCGGCAATGGGGACCATCCTGGTCGAGCGCGTCTTCGACGGCCTGAGCGTCCTCACGGTGCTCTTCATCGTGGTTCTCTTTACCCCGCTCCCGCCCTGGCTGATCAGGGGCAGTTTCCTCTTCCTCTTCGTAACGCTTCTCTTTCTCGGTCTGATGATCCTTCTCGTCTTCAAGAGGGAGGCATCGCTCAGTCTCCTTGCACCCCTTCTCCGCATATTCCCCGAGGGGTGGCGCTCCAGGTTGTCGGGATTTACAGAAAACCTTATCGACGGGTTCAAGATCATTCCCCATGGCAGATCCATGTGCTGGCTGGCTTTTCTTTCCATCGTGATATGGGGAATCAACGCGGTGGTCATGTATGTCTCATTCTTCGCCTTCGGGTTTGACCTCCCGCTGTCGGCGGCCTTTGTTCTGATGGTGATCATTATCCTCGGAATTGCTATTCCGACCGCACCGGGATTCGTCGGGAACTGGCACTTTTTCTGCGTATTGGGGCTCGGGCTGTTCGGGATCGACAAGACCGACGCCCTCACCTACGCCATTGTGCTCCACTTCCTGAGTATCGGGATGATTACGATCCTGGGATTGATCTTCCTGCCTTTCAACCGGTTTTCCCTGTCTGATATACGACGCCGCTTCTCAGCCAGCCATCCTGTGTAGGGAGAAGTCCGGCCGGAAGGGCCGGATACGGCATTACCTTGAACACGGGTGCTGCAAGGGGAAGTAGCAGGCTGCCGGAGAGCCGTGCCGTGGGTGTTATTCTTTTCCCTTCATTTCATCGAGCCCGTAAGCCTTGATTTTCTTATGAAGATTACTCCTTTCCAGGCCTATCGCTTCCGCTGTCTTCTTGATGTTCCACTTGTTTTCCATGAGCTTTTTGGCAATATAGTCCTTCTCGAACAACTCCTTTGCACCCTTGAAAGAATCACCGTCATCCGAGGACTCGGGACGGATGAACCGGTGGTTTTCCTTCGACAGCGGGGGTATATCATCGGCGGTGATGGTATCCGACGGCGATGTGATCACGAGCCGCTCCATGATATTCTTCAACTCTCGGACATTGCCGGGCCAGGTGTGTTCCATGAGGATGGAAAGGGCATCGTCGGTGATCTGCTTCTCCGTCTTCGATTCCTTGCCCGAGAATTCCCTGATAAACCGACGTGCCAGGAGGGGGATGTCCTCGACCCTCTCTCTGAGCGGGGGAACTTCAAGGGGAATCACGTTCAGCCGATAATACAGGTCCTGTCTGAACCGCCCCTCCTCCATCTCATATTCCAGGTCCTTGTTGGTCGCGGCCAGCACACGGACATCGGTATCGATAATGCGCGTCCCCCCCACCCTCTCAAACTTCTTCTCCTGAAGGATCCTGAGGATCTTTGCCTGTGCCTTCAGACTCATATCGGCGACTTCGTCAAGAAAGATGGTCCCCTTGTTGGCAAGATCGAACTTCCCCCTCTTCTTCTCGGTCGCCCCGGTAAAGGAGCCTTTTTCGTGTCCGAACAGTTCGCTCTCTATCAGTTCTTCAGGGATCGCAGCGCAATTCACCTCGATAAAGGGTTTGGTAGAGCGGCGGCTCTGCCGGTGTATCGACCGGGCGACAAGCTCCTTCCCGGTTCCATTTTCGCCCATGATCAGGATCCATGCATTGGTGGGAGAGATGATCTGTATCATCTCCCTCAATTCAATAATCGCCTTGCTTTCTCCGTCGATCTCGTGCCCCTGCCCATCCTTCAGGAGCCTGTTTTCCTCCTCCAGACGCACAATATCCAGGGCATGGTTGACAACGAGGACGGTCTTATCAAGAGAAAGGGGTTTCTCCACGAAATCAAAGGCGCCCAGTTTTGTCGTCGTCACCGCCGATTCAACCGTTCCATGCCCGGATATCATGATAACCTGTATCTGGGGGTACTTTGACTTGATGCGTTTCAGGGTCTCAATGCCGTCGATTCCCGGAAGCCATATGTCCAAGAGGACAAGACTGGGAAGTTCCTCTTCGATGATGTCGAGGCACTCCTCTCCGCTCTGCACGGTCAGGACTTCGTATCCTTCATCCGAAAGGACCCCTTGCAATGACTGGCAGATACTCTCTTCATCATCCACAACCAGTATCGTCTCGTTCATGGTTCTCCTATGCTACCGGCAGTTCAATAGATACGATGGTTCCCCCCTGTACGTTGTCCATTATATTTACGGAGCCGTTATGATCGGATATAATGGAACTGACAATGACAAGGCCGAGACCCGTACCCTTCTTTTTCGTGGAAAAGTAAGGCTCAAACAGTCTCATCTTATATTCGGGAGAGATCCCGAGGCCGTTGTCCTTCACATACAACCTGATCTTCCTGTGATTCTTATCATACTGTGTGCTGATTTCAACTTCCCCGTCATGGTCCGTCGCCGATACGGCCGCCACCGCGTTATCCAGGAGATTTACCATCGCCCTCTGTATCTGACCCGCATCGATATTGAGCAGGGGGATACCGCTATCCCTCAGGAAACGGAAGGTTATGTCCTTGTGGGCATCCTGGAAGAGGATAACGGAATCCTCGACAACCGCGTTCAGATCATTGGGAGAAGGGTTCGTTTCGGGCATCCGCGCAAACTGGGAGAATTCATTGACCAGATTCTTCAAGATTTCCACCTGATCTATGATGGTCTTCGTACATTCATGGAACACGGAATCCGATTTCTCCTCGATCTTGTCCCCGTACTTCCGCTGGAGCCTCTCGGCGCTCAGCTTGACGGGCGTCAGGGGATTCTTGATCTCATGTGCGATCCTCTTGGCCGCCTCCCTCCATGCGGCGATACGCTCTGATTTCTGGAGCTGGGTGATATCCTCGAACACGGCAACGATCCCCATATAGTTGTTGTCGTCATCCCTCAGAATGGTCGCCGAGACCAGGATCGCGATCACGCTATCCCTGACTATCAGCTGCATCTGCCTTTCCACAAAACCGCCATCATTTGCGTGCAACTCCTGGAGGAGTTCCTTGACCACCTCCAGGTGTTCCGGCTTCAGGACATCCTCGTATCTCCTGTTGAGGATCTCTTCGCCGTTGATACCCAGCATTTTTTCGGCCGCCCTGTTGATGGTGCTGATCACATTATCCCTGTTTATGGAAACAACGCCGGCCGAGACGTTGCGAAGAACGGTTTCCATATATTTCCTGCGCTGCTCGAGGTCCGTGTTGGCCTGCCTCAGTTCAAGACTGCTTTCTTTAAGATCCTTCGTCATCTGGTTGAAGGAGTCGGCCAGCACCCCGATCTCATCTTCCGCGAGGACATCTATGCGGTAATCGAGGTTGCCGTGAGCCACTTCATGGGTCGCCTCGGCAAGCTCGTGGACGGGGACGGTAATTCCCTTCGCCAGGAAAAGGCCGAACCACATCGAGGAAAAAATGATCAGGAGAGTGACGATGAAGAGCGTAATGATGTAACTGATCTTTATGGGATTCTTCAACAGTTTAAGCTGCTTGTACTCCTCGGATGTCTTGGAGATGACGGCCATCTTCTCGATCAGTTCCTTGTCTATATAGTAACTGACGGCGATGACCCCGAGGACCTCCTTAGGAGTGAAGTTTGAATAGATCGGGGCTATTCCGCTTATGACATCCCCTCCTCCCACGGAGCTGACGATCGAAAGGTCCTTCCCCATGAAGGCATCTTCCAGGACCCGCGGTGAAAAGCGGGGGGGAAGAATGTCGGGATTGTCGGGATCCTTGAGAAACAACTCCTCGTCCCTGTTGTCAAAACGGACGGCTACGGATCCGAGATGAAAGTACCGCTGTCTCTGTGTCAGAAAACCTTTCAGATACTCTGACTGCTCTTTTTCATATAACTTGTTATCGGTTATCTCGGACCCGATCTGGAGCGCATAGTATTTCGCATTATCAGAAAACTTCTGATAGTAATCCTGGGCAATCTCGAGGGACAGGTTAAATGCCTTGCCCATCTTGATGTCAAACCAGCTGTCTATATTGTATGAGAGGAACTGAATGGAAACCAGAAAAAGGACGACCGTGGGTATGAGGGAAAGGATCATAAAAGCGACGACCAGCTTCGTCCTCAGTTTCGATCCCAGGATTCCCCGCCTTCGTTCAAAAACCAGCTTGGTCAGATTCCGGGCGATCAGGAATATAAGGAAGATGATCAGAATGAGATTGATATTGATCAGGCCGAATATCAGCACCTCGTTGGAGATCGGCAGGAGGACCTCCATGGTGGAGAGGTGACTTTCTATGTAGGTGAGAACGATGATAACGGCTATGACAACCAGTATAGCGATACGCTCTCTGCGGCGTTTCTTTCGTTCATCGGGATTCATCTATGTGCCACCACGCCAGACAGTATTCGTCTTCAAAGGACCCTCGCAGTTATACCGATTCACTCACGGCATGAATTCTGGCTGTAATTGTTACCACGGCAAGGACTTGTAAAAATTGAGTTCATGCATTCGACTTACCGGTTTCATTACGCCAAAGGCCCATGAAACCTGAGTCAACCACGGTTACATCGATTCGCTCCGCTCACGGTGTTAATTCGACTTACAGGTTTCATTACGCCAAAGGCCCATGAAACCTGAGTCTCATTAATATACGAAGTCTTGCCGCGCCCAGTCGGTTTCAAAATCCCACAGGGATACGAAAAAGAAGACATACTCCAGGTGCAGCGGGAGACGTACCTTGTCAAGTTTCGCCTTCACTCGCAGGTAGTATCGTTCCCCTTTTGTCAGCTGCCCCAGGGGGGTAAATGGAATGCCGTTCAGTTCGGACATCGCTGTCTTCGCCTCCGAGAACTCCTTGAACTGTTCCGGCTCTCTCCCCTCTTCGCTAAAGAGAACGTACAGGATCTTCTTTATGTTGTCGTATTTGATGGTGTGCCTGACCTCGAGGAACGATATCCTCTCATCAAACCACCAGTGCCGCTCCCGGTATAATTCCAGGATAAAGGAAAAGGTGGTCGGGATACCGGTCAGTATCGCCTCCTCCATCTTTTCCGTAAACGGGTTTTCCAGTTTGAGATAGACGAGCAGATTATCGGGTGTATTACTTATAAGCAGATCCGTGACCTTTGCCTCCTCCGCAAATGACCGTACCGGAAGGAGGAAAAGACATACCACTATGAAAAGCCTGCAGTTGCGCATGAAACCGATTCTCCGACCTGCCGCGTTTGACAGTCCTGTAGAACGCCAAACCCCGGCGCCGGAACATACTAAGAAAAGGAGGGATAAAAAGCAAGGCTTATTTGGAGGGTAACGGATCGTGAGGGATTATCCCCCGACAAGGGGCGAAAGTTCATCCGGTGAGTCATAGGGGCGGGCATCGATAATTTCATCAAAGAGCTCCCGCTCACCGTTAAAATAGTGGGCCATCTCCCAGCACTCTCTGTGCTCTAGGAGCTTCCTCAGGAGGAGATTGTTGAGCCTGTGGCCGGAGCGATAGGCTATAAAGTGACCGATGATGGGCATCCCCAGGAGGGACAGGTCGCCGATGGCATCGAGTATCTTGTGCTTTACGAACTCATCGGAGCACCTGAGGCCCCCTTTATTGATGACCTTCTCCTCATCCAGGACGATCGCGTTATTCAGAGAGCCTCCCAGGGCAAGGCCCCGCGCCTGGAGATATTCGACCTCCTGAAGAAAGCCGAATGTCCGGGCTGCGCAGATATCACTCTCATATGCTTCACGAGAGAAGATCATGTCGTACGATTGTCTCCCTATCAGGGGGTGTCTGAAATCGATGTCATATGTGATCCTGAACTCAGGGGAAGGGAGAATGGCCGCGCTCCCCTCCTCGTCAGAGACAGAGACAGGTTCCTTGATCACCACGAATCGTTTTGACTTATTCTGAGATTCAATGCCGGCTTCCTTAAGGAAATCGACAAACGGCAGAGAACTGCCATCCATGATCGGGATCTCAAACGAGTCCGTTTCTACGACCGCGTTATCGATCCCAAGGCCGAAGAAGGCGGACAGAAGGTGCTCGACGGTCGCAATCCTCGTCCCGTTGCTTCCGAGGGTTGTCGCCAGCGTCGTGTCGGAAACATTTCTGGGATCCGCCTTGATCCCGCCGCTTCCGGGGAGGTCACTCCGGTAGAACACGATACCTTCATCGACCTCCGCCGGCTTGATGGTCATGTTTATCTTTCTGCCCGAGTGGAGTCCCACACTCCTGCAGCATATCTCTTTCTCAATGGTCTTTTGTATATACATCGTTCCCGCCTTTTGTCTGGAGGGGAGGCAATAAACATACCATGCATCCGCGTCGGGACACCGTCCGGGCGGCATCAGAGTAACAATTTGAAAATACAGCAGTTATATCTTAATAGAGGTCGGCACTACAGCCGGCAATCCGCGAGAGGTCTCACAGGAGTGTGTCGAAAAATACACACTCCTGTGTCAGGATTCTTTGTAATACCTCTCCTTTTCGCTATAGATGCACCCACAATACTGCTGTCGATACATCTTCATATCTCTGGAGATCCTGATCCCCTCTTTCCAGCCTTCCCTAAAATCATGGTAATAAAAAGCTACATCGTATTTTTTCCCGAGGGCCCCTCCCATCTCCTTGAGACGGCTGTGATCCTGAAACTTGCTGTAGAGCAATGTTGTGGTGAACCCGTCAAATTTGCCCTTCCTCGCGATGCGCGCGGCATATTCCATACGCATGTGATAACAGTATTCACATCTCGCTCCTTCCCGGAAGGCCACGCCTCTCAGAAACTCCTCCATAGGATACTCGTCGAACCTGATCAGGCGCATGGCCACATCTTCAGCGTATGCTGCCAGCGTTTCGAGTCTCCTGACATACTCGGTGTACGGCTGAATATTCGGATTATAGAAGAGGCCGACAACCTCATGACCCTCATTCCTCAATACATCGAGGGGATAGATTGCACACGGCGCACAGCAGATGTGGAGCAGTATCTTCATCATCACAACCAGGCCGGATCAGGCAGACTCCGGAGCCGATACCAACCGAATAGTTCCCGCAGGAAACCCTCTCTCAGAACAGCTCCTCCTGTTCTTTCGAAACCCACGTCTTCCCGAAGTGCTCATACGCAAGCCGTGTCGCCACCCGTCCCCGTGTCGTGCGATGGATGAATCCTTCCTGGATGAGATACGGTTCATAGACATCTTCAATGGTATTCTTTTCTTCGCCTATTGCGGAGGAAAGGCTGTCGATACCGACCGGTCCGCCGTCGAACTTCTCAATGAGAGTGAGCAGGATAGTCCTGTCCATACAATCGAACCCCCGGCAGTCCACTTCGAGCATCGCCAAGGCATCGACAGCGACATTTCCCGTAATGATTCCATCCGCCTTCACCTGGGCAAAATCGCGGACCCTCTTGAGGAGCCTGTTTGCTATCCGTGGAGTCCCCCGGGAGCGGCCGGCTATCTCGGGCGCGCCGATATCATCGATGGGGATGGACAGGATATCGGCCGATCTTCTGATAATGACCGCCAGCTCATCCGGCGTGTAGAATTCGAGCCTGAAACTCATGCCGAACCGGTCCCGCAGGGGCGATGTCAGGAGTCCCGCCCTGGTCGTGGCGCCCACCAGGGTAAAGCGGGGGATCTCCAGTTTCATCGAACGCGCGGACGGGCCCTGACCGATCAGGATGTCGATGTGGTAATCTTCCATCGCAGGATACAGGATCTCCTCCACGACGTGCGGAAGACGGTGGATCTCATCGATAAAGAGGATGTCATGCTCTTTCAGGTTCGTCAGGATGGCGGCCAGATCTCCGGGACGGTCGATGACCGGGCCGGAGGTTACCTTGATATCGACCCCCATCTCCCGTGCCATGATGTACGCCAGTGTCGTCTTTCCAAGCCCGGGAGGTCCGCACAGGAGCACATGGTCGAGCGCCTCTCTTCTTCCCCGCGCCGCTTCCATGAAGATGGAGAGATTCTCCTTTATCTTTTCCTGACCCACGTACTCAGAGAGGGTCCTGGGGCGCAGGGAATATTCGAATGCCTCCTCTTCGCCGAACCGGTCAGGATCAAGTATCGGTGTCTTCATACGAGTCACTACTCACATTCGCTCAAGACAACAGGCAACGAAAGCCTCCCCGGGGCGGGTTACCCCGACAAGACCTTCAACGCCTCCGGCAGAAGAACTTCCAGAGGCACCTCTATCCCCTCTTCCGCGCATACTCTGTCGATGGCCTTTTTTGCGATGCTGTCTTTGTATCCCAGATTGACCAAGGCGGACAGCGCGTCCTCTTTCATGACCGCATCAGGGGAAGCAGCCGGCAACTTCCCGGAGATCACTGTGCCGACCTTGTCTTTCAGTTCAAAGATTATCCTCTCGGCCGTCTTTTTCCCCACTCCCGGTATGCCGACCAGCCTGCCCAGATTCCCGCCGGATATTGCCTCCGACAACTCCTCCGGTGAGATGCCGGACAGGATATTGATGGCCAGCTTCGAGCCGATCCCGGAGACCGATATCAACAGCCGAAACAGTTCTTTCTCAGAGTGATCAAGAAAGCCGAAGAGCTTTACCGCATCCTGTGCCACTTGGGTATCGATGACAAGGTGTACCGGACTGCCGGTATCGGGAAGCCGGTAAAAGGTACCCAATGGGACAATCACTCCATAGCCTACGCCATGGACATCGATGACAACATGGTTGGCGGCTTTGTGAACCAATATCCCCTGTAAGCTCGCAATCATCTAGACGGGCACCTCTCTCGAAAAGTGGGCGTGACAGATGGCAATCGCAAGGGCGTCTGAAGCATCAGGGGGCGGAGGCTCCCGGAGGGCCAGGATGGCTTTCACCATATGCTGTACCTGCGCCTTTTCGGCCCGTCCATACCCCACTACCGCCTTCTTTACCTCAAGGGGGGCGTATTCATACAGGGGAATATCCCTGTGGGATGCCGCCAGGATCGCCACACCGCGGGCCTGCCCGAGCTTCACGAGACTCTTGACATTCTTGCCGTAGAATATATCCTCAATTGCTACGACATCGGGTTGATATTCGTCTATTATCTTCGCTAACCGGTCATAGATCTTCCTGAGGGACGCCGACAGGGGCTCTCCTCTCTTCATCCCGATCTCACCACATCCCCTGTAGGCAATTCCCCGGCTCCCCTTTTCAACAATTCCATACCCCGTCGTCTGCGTACCCGGATCAATACCCAGAATTATCATAGTGAGAGCGCCCCCGCGGGTACCGGAAACCGTCAACTGAGTTTTTCCATTATTTCGTCAGGTATGTCAAAATTTGCGTATACATGCTGAACATCATCATTATCTTCCATCTTCTCCATCAGCTTCAGCATCTGTGCCGCCTTTCCCTCTTCGAGCCTGACGGTATTCTGCGGGATCATGCCGATCTCCGCAAGAAAATAGGGAACGCCTGCTTCATCCATGGCGGATCTGACATCTTCGAAAGCTCCAGGCTCGGTAATGATCTCATATTCACCCTCCTGTTCCGCCACGTCTTCGGCCCCCGCCTCCAGTGCCAGTTCCATCAGACGGTCTTCGTCAATAGCACCTTTGCCGATAACGATACTCCCCTTTTTCTCGAACATCCAGGCCACGCAGCCGTTCTCCCCGAGATTTCCGCCGTGTTTTGAAAAGATATGCCGTATCTCGGAAACGGTCCTGTTCTTGTTGTCGGTCATAACCTCGACAAGAACGGCGACCCCTCCCGGGCCATACCCCTCATACACCACTTCCTCGTACGCCGCGGCCCCTTCCAGCTCTCCCGTTCCTTTCTTGATGGCCTTCTCGATGTTATCCTTCGGCATATTCTCAGCTTTGGCCGCTGCAATCGCCTGCCGCAGGCGCGCATTCCCCTCGACATCTCCACCTCCGAGACGGGCCGCAAGGGTAATCTCCTTTGTGAGCTTGGTAAAGATCTTTCCCCGCTTCGCATCGGCGGCGCCCTTCTTATGCTTGATGGAACTCCACTTTGAATGACCTGACATATACTTAAATCTCCTCAGAAACTACGGATAATTTCAATCGGGCCGCGGTATCGCCTCCCGCAACAGATCCCCGTCCGCGGTCACCGGATACAACGCTTCGGGGAATGTAACACAGTGAAATACTCCGTGCAAAATAAAAAAACCCCCCACCTGAGGGTGGGGGGCAAAAATAATTTCGGCGGCGTCCTACTCTCCCACACGTTAGCCGTGCAGTACCATCGGCGCTGAAGAGCTTAACTTCCGTGTTCGGGATGGGAACGGGTGTACCCTCTTCGCTATCGCCACCGAAAATCGGCACAATACGTAACAACCACATCTGCGCGATATCTTGAGCTGAGTAATATCAATAAAATATGGGTAAGCCTCACGACCGATTAGTATCAGTAAGCTGAGTACGTTACCGTACGTACACCTCTGACCTATCAACCTCGTAGTCTCCAAGGGGTCTTCAGTCTTGATGTCTCCATCAAGAGGGATATCTTATCTCGAGGGGGGCTTCCCACTTAGATGCTTTCAGCGGTTATCCCGTCCGAACATAGCTACCCAGCGGTGCCGCTGGCGCGACAACTGGAACACCAGAGGTTCGTCCATCCCGGTCCTCTCGTACTAGGGACAGCTCCTCTCAAATATCCTACGCCCACAACAGATAGGGACCGAACTGTCTCACGACGTTCTGAACCCAGCTCGCGTACCGCTTTAATTGGCGAACAGCCAAACCCTTGGGACCTTATCCAGCCCCAGGATGCGATGAGCCGACATCGAGGTGCCAAACCTCCCCGTCGATGTGAACTCTTGGGGGAGATCAGCCTGTTATCCCCGGAGTACCTTTTATCCGTTGAGCGACGGCCCTTCCATTCGGAACCGCCGGATCACTAAGACCTGCTTTCGCACCTGCTCGACGTGTTAGTCTCGCAGTCAAGCTCCCTTATGCCTTTACACTCTACGGCTGGTTTCCAATCAGCCTGAGGGAACCTTCGTGCGCCTCCGTTACATTTTGGGAGGCGACCGCCCCAGTCAAACTACCCACCTGACAATGTCCCCGACCCGGATAACGGGCCTAGGTTAGAACTCCGGAATAATCAGGGTGGTATTTCAAGGTTGGCTCCATGAGAACTGGCGTCCCCACTTCACAGCCTCCCACCTATC